>Ga0272442_10010574_pt1 | contig 11351 bp, 5 predicted proteins | sample SSMForm2O_FD_200262 | JGI IMG/M metagenome (GOLD analysis project Ga0272442, IMG submission 200262) | Marine sediment archaeal communities from Little Sippewissett salt marsh, Falmouth, MA, United States - SSM-Form-2O | ecosystem: Environmental > Aquatic > Marine > Wetlands > Sediment ...
CGCCAACCTGGTAACGGTTCCCGGCGAAAGATATCAGTATTCCAATCTGGGTTATGGTATTCTTGATTATGTAATTTCGCGGCTTTCCGGCAAAAACTACCCCGATTTCATGCGCACGGAGGTATTTCATCCACTGGGAATGACAAGAGCCTCGATACATGTAGGCCCCGGGCTTGAAAAATATCAGGCGATTCGCTACGGACCAGACATGTTACCGATACCATTTTATGATTTCGACCATCCAGGCGCTTCTGCCGTATTCAGCAGCGCGCATGATCTGGTTAGATTCGGCATGTTCCATCTAAAATCTCATCTTCCAGATCAGAAGGCCATATTATCGGACGAGACCATAGACGATATGCAGCGTCCCACGATGGAAATACAGACAGGGGCAGGCTATGGCATTGGATGGAGAATTTCTGAGGACGATATGGGCTATCGCAGCGTCTCACACGGTGGAGGAATGGGTGGGGTAAGCACCATACTAATGCTGATTCCATCAGAGAAAATCGCTGTTGTAGCACTGGCAAATTCCTCGTCCCCGCTTCCCCACCAGATTTGCAGAGAAATCCTTTCGACCATGCTGCCAAAATACGCAGAGAACCGCACCGCCCTGGAAAAAGAGCAAGCGGAGAAGGCGGATAAAAAGCAAGCCGCCGCACCCGGTTTCAGCCCTCCGCCTGAACTCGTTGGGGAATGGAGTGGAAGTGTCCACACATATAAAGGGGAAATTCCTATCACCCTCTGGTTCAAAGAATCCGGGGATGTCCAAGTTAAGATGGGCAATCAGTTAAAGACGCTGCTCAACGATGTAGGCTTCAAAAACGGCTGCCTTACAGGTCGAATGATGGGCGACATAGGAACAGAGGACGCCAACCGCCGCCGGTATCATCTGCACATTTCGCTAAAACTGCGCGACCAGGTGCTAAACGGCCCTATAACCGCTATATCGCTTCCCGGGCAGAAGATGGGCAATGCGTTGAGCCACTGGATGGAGGTTAAGAAATAGAACTCCAGTGCTAGTAGCCCATCTACATTTTTGCCAATTGAAGGATTATTCCTCCTTTATCTTTCCCCATGTAGAAGTAAGCGTATCATACTTCGGTGGTGCGAGGGTACCAGTAAAGGGATACAGTGATATAAGCAGCTTGAACGGATAACCCCCGTAGGTTGCCAGGTGAACTGTGCTCCAGTAGTTATCACTGTGACGAACGTAAAGCTCACCAGTAGCGTCGGGACTCGGTATAATTTCCCATTCATATGGCTTACCATTGTCAAACTTGGTGGCATTGAACTGGAGCTGATTCACGTAGAAGAAATAGGCTATCTGGTCATGTGGATCTGCCTTTTTATGCCGGTTCCAAGAACGGGGGATGTTCGGATCGTCCTTTTCCAGACTGGCTTGTATAGGAGTCCAGTATTGGATATTATCATCGTCATCGTAGAAGGCATCCACGGTTGTCTGGCTTATAGGGGGTGGGTCAGACGCCGGGGCTGCCAAGCAGCCAGGATCAACGATGAACCCACATTCATTGAATCCGCTTGTGTCCAGCCGTACCAAGAAATGCACAGTTCCGTCAGTGAGGTAATACTTCCCATCAGGCTGCTCGATGCCACGACGAGAGCCATTAGCACTCAACTTAACCAGGCTGTCATACACCGCTTTACCCCCCATAAGTTTGTCGGTGGCATCTTCGTAGAGGTCAAACATGAAGTTTGCCCTACGCGGCGATCGATACGGAAGCTCCATTTTGCCTATGAAAACTCGCACGAACTTGAGTTCATAGTTGTCATCATATATTTCAACCTGAACCTTATCATTCCCTCCTAAGCCGAGATCCATATAATCGCCGCCGTCACTGGCAATTACACTTCCGGGTTCTTCTACCAACCTGGCGTAGCAAAGATAGCGCGTATAGGTTCTTACCGGTGGTTTCGGCGGCTTCTTAGCCCAAACGGGAGAAACCACCATCTGGCTAACGAACAGCAAGAATAGCATAAATACAATTGGAACTGTCAACAGAGACTTGATCCATTTCATGAGCCATGCTCCTTTCTGTCACCGCGTGACTGCCATCTTTTTCGTGGCCGTAAAATTACCTGCCTGTATAGCATAGAAGTAAACTCCGCTGGCGACCTGCTCGCCTGAGTCATTACTGCCATCCCAATGGACTGCTTCTTCTCTGGCTGCATAGAATCCTGCTGGCTTGTGTCCTATGTCCAATGACCTGATAAGCTCACCGGAGGCACTGTAAATGCTGACCTCTACATCTGCATCTTCAGCCAATTGATACGGTATCCACGTCTCTGGATTGAATGGATTGGGGTAGTTCTGCAGCAATTCTGTCCGCTTCAGATACCCCCACTTAACTGGTTTCTTATCTGCAGGCTCCACAACTCCTCCGCCGACTGGGCGATACACTTTGATACGATGATTGCCTGTATCAGACACATATACTTCACCGGAACGGCTCACGGCTATGCCCTGCGGGAAAATCAAATCCATATCGCCATCTCCATAGGTCCCCCACTTGGTCAGGAAATTTCCTTTTGTATCAAATACCTGTATGCGGTGGTTATTGGTGTCAGCCACGTAAATCCTATCGGCTTTGCTGTTTACGGCAATGCCATGGGGCCAGCTAAACTCACCATCTGCATTGCCCAGCGTTCCCCATTTTCTCAAGAATTTGCCCTTTGAGTCAAACACCTGTATCCGGTTGTTTCCACTGTCAACCACGTATACGTTTCCTGAGTCATCTACTGCTATACCGCCTTCTGGATTTCTGAATTGTCCATCACCGTCGCCTTGAGATCCCCATTTAGTTATGTGATTTCCCTGGGAGTCGAACACCTGGACGCGACAGTTAGCCCACTCAACCACATGAACATTCCCAGCACTGTCTACAGCTATGCTTCTGGGAACTCCCAACTGCCCATCGCCGCGGCCGTAGCCGCCCCAGCTCTTCAGGAAATTGCCGTCAGAATCGAATTTCTGCACGCGATGAGTGTGGGGAACAGTAGGTTGCTCAACCGTGTAGACATTTCCTGAACTGTCCACTGCCACATCCCGGGGATATTGAAATTGCCCGTTGCCGGTGCCAAAAGTTCCCCATGTCGTCAAGAAATTCCCGTCGGGATCAAATTTCTGAATGCGATGGTTCAGATAATCAGCCACATAAAGGTTACCCGAATCATCAATCGTCAAACCGCGAGGTTCAGAGAACTGCCCAAAATCATCAGGTTCCGCCCAGTCCTTCAGGAATTTACCTTCCGAATCGAATTTCTTAATGCCCACACCATCCGTCACATAGAAATTCCCCGAACTGTCAACCGCCACGCTGGCTGGAAACTGGAATTTCCCCTCGCCAACACCAGAGGTACCCCATTTCTTCAGGAAGTTGCCCTGCGAATCGAACTTCTGTATGCGGTAGTTAGGCGCATCGGCTACAAACACATTCCCTGAAGCATCCAACGCTACATCCCGGGGACGGTTGAATTGCCCATTGCCATCCCCTTTGGCTCCCCACTTCCTCAGGAAGTTGCCCTCTGAGTCGAACACCTGTATCCTATGGTTGTCACTATCAACTACATAGACGTTCCCGGAACTATCCACTGCTATAGCCTCGGTCCAGGCAAACTGCCCATCACCGTCCCCTTTGCTTCCCCATTTCGTCACGAATTTGCCCTCTGAGTCAAACTTCTGAACGCGGTAATTAACGCCATCAGCCACATAGATGTTTCCGATATTGTCTGTTGTCAGGTCCTGAGGTGAGGCAAACTGCCCGTCATCGCTGCCTGCAGTTCCCCACTTCCCGAGAAACTCACCGTTCGAGTCGAATTTCTGGATGCAATTTCCCCAACCGTCAACAGTATATATATTCCCTGAGTTATCTACATCCATGCCACGCAAGCTCAGGAACTGCCCGTCATCTTCACCCAGGGTTCCAAAACTCATCAGCAGTTCTCCCTCCGGGTCGAACTTCTGAACCCTTTTGGCACCGGAATCAGCCACATAGATGTTGCCTGATTTATCTATCGATAATTTACCGCCCCTGACTCCCTGCAATTCCTCTGGAAACGAACGCACAAAGGTATATTCCGATTGCCCTTTGGGAGCTAGCGAGAGAGCGCTCTGATACGGCAGACCCGCGCGTCCAGGCCCTTGGCCATAACCATCTTCATGTCGACTGGACATTACTGGTATTTCAAAGAAAGGCAATACATCCACCAATATTTCCTCAACTCCAATAACCTCAGTCTTACCGGAAGGCGACGAATTCATAGCATCCGCCGTGGGGTTAAGCAAGCCCAGATTCGGGTTGAGGCTCAGAACCGTGAAGATGATCCCTGTTACTAACGAAATACCCCAGGGCAATCCTGTTATGCGCGGCACGGGACGAATTCTTATCTGCTTAACCGCCTCCACAACGCGGAACGTAAAGCTTACCTGTAACCTCTTCTGCTTGAGAGTTTTACTCATCATATCAAGCATCTCCTCCTTGAGTTGCGCTCGTGCCCTGCTGAGTCGCTGTCTGATAGCGGTAGGAGACGAACCAAGAAACCTCGCGATCTCCCGGCTGTTCATGCCACCAAGATAGCGGAGCGTCAGCACCTGCTGATAGATTTCTGGCAGTGAATCCAATGCTTCATGAAGCGATTCATACACCGCATCCTCTCGGTAGGAGTTTATTGAATGGTTCTCCAGTGTTACTGTATCCTGATCTTCGGCAAAATCATGGTCAGGACGTCTGATCTGGGATCGGATCCATTTCCTGCAAAGGTCAGAGGCTATGGAATAAAGCCACGCGAGGAAGCTGTCCCACCGCCTCAATGTACGCAGATTTCGGTAGGCTTTGATGAAAACTTCCTGTGTCACATCCTCAGCGTCATGGAAGTTGCGAAGTTTGGCATAGATGAAGGCATAGATGCTCGCCTTATATTTGTCAACCAGCAAACCAAAGGCCTCTGGCTCACCGTTAAGACATCTGTAGATGATGTAACCATCTTCCGTTCGCATCTTGCACTCCTATCAAGAGGATCACTTCACTATTAAGACCCCGCAAATGATGGAAGTGTGACATAAAAATTGGGCAATGCAAGAATCTCGTGGGTTGAACATGAATTTATGGATATGCAAAGGATTCTCGCAGATTTGCGCTATAGGAGACTGGCAACAAATGGAATATGCGACTCAAACAGATTGAGGATTTTCAACCGGTCTTTGCAGCTTTACGAAGAGAATTATCCCCGTTGTTATGATGGCTCCGATAACTCCCACGGGCCAGAAGGCCCCCACCAGATCAACTAACCATCCGAGTATAGGAGCCAGAAGCATCGTCGTCACAGAATGAGCCTGAGACTCGATGGAAAGCACCGTTGCCGACATCTCAGGCTTGGCGTGAACGTTGATCCGGCCCAGCATCACAGGGCGCCAGAAGTTCTGGAGGATGGCTATAGCTACGAAAAGAACTATCACTACAGGATTCCACCTAAACCATAGGAACGGTATCAGGCATACAAACAGCAGCCAGTTAATACTCCAGAGAAAACCGGCTGTCTTTTCCTCCCCTCCCTTCCAATCTGCCACTTTATGGGCCCGGCGGGAAGCGATGCTGGAAAGCACGTGAAGTATGAAGTAGACTGCTCCTACCAATAGCGCCGCTCGCTTCTTATCTTCCAGAGCCAGAAATATAGGCAAGGCAACAGCAGCTTGCTTCAGAATAGGCTGAAGATAGTCCTTGCTGGCTTTAAACATCCCCTGAAATCCCATAGACTCTACCATCAGCCTGCGCAGGTAGGAGTCATGAATCACCGCCCCAAACGCATTTCCCAGAAGCACTGCCACCGCCTTCATAGAGAACGTGTTTTTCCGCTCTCCATCCAACTCGGCAGGGTAGCCCAGGAAATTGATAATTCCCAGTATATAAGGTATGATACAGAACAGGAAGATATTGCTGTAATTGCCGGTGTAGAACACCAGCGCGCTGGCTATTATCACGGATAGAGCAGAACCGTTCTTCGACCATGATCGAGTGTATCCGTAGACCTTTGTTTTTTCATCAGTTCTGCCCTGTAGCCTCAGCCAGTCAAAGATCATGGCCTTATGCGTTCCGGTTCGGAACGCTTCGCCAATGGCAAAGAAAAACATCGCTCCGAAAAGCAGTACAATTGAGCAGCACAAGGCGAAGATGACAAAAGAGATGATATAGGCGGTAAAGGAAAGTATCATCGCCCGTCGACGCCCATAAAGATCAGCAACTGCGCCGCTGGGAATCTCAAAAATGTTTATACATATCTCCCGAAATCCGATAAGAATACCGATCAGGAAGAATGAAAGTCCCTTCTCCAGGAATACCAGTATCAGGAAAGGCTCATAATACTGCTGATTCTTGAGAAATCCATAGAGCGAAAATCGGAATAATGCAGATATACGCATAGGCCGGCTCCTAATTATTCGTCGAGACTGTCCTAAAGTAGTCGGTCGGTTGATTGTATCATTGTCAGATCACCCCCATCCCGGCCTTCCCCCATCAAGGGGGAAGGGGCTTAAAGTCAACCAATGCAAGCGTTTATCTCCTTCCCCCTTGATGGGGGAAGGCCGGGATGGGGGTGAAGAAGCAAGCTATTATCCCTGTTGTTTTTATACCACCGACTACTTTAGGACAGTCTCTTATTCGTCCAAAATCCCCTTTTTCATGACTGTCTCATGATATAATACATAGTTTTGCACCGGTATATCCGGCCCGATGGAATGTGCGCCGATGACTACCCCTCCATCTTTCCCCGCTTCGATTATTTCCATTGCCTGCTTCTCTATTTCAGCCTTATTGCCGTCGGGGAGTACCTGTGAGTTGCACATGCCGCCAATGAAGGACAGCTTATCACCATATTTCTCCTTCAAAGTCGGGATATGCAGCCCTGCTCGCGGCTCTACCGGGTTTATGCCATCTATCCCCGCCTCCATCAGCATATCCAGCACCGGAGCAATATTGCCATCGCTGTGAAGTATAACCTTAGCCGCGCCAGTGCCCTTGAAAGCCTTCACCATGCGCTTGTAAGCGGGGAAGAATATCCTCTCGAAAGAGGCAGGGGACATCATAGTCCCTTCATTGTACGCCATATCGTCATATATCCACAGCCCGGTGTCGTAGAGGTTGCCTCGCTTCAGCGATTCTTTACCGATCTCGATAATATGGTCAGCTACCCTGTCTGCCATAGCTTTGGCAAACTCCGGATCACCGGCTATGTCCATAAGGAAAGCCTCTTTGCCCCGAAGAAATGACGTTCGGATATACGGCCCGCCGGTTTTGCAGAAAACACATCGCTTATCTCTGAGCGAGTTCACCCTCTGCATAAACCCTTTATAGCGGGAATCCAGGTACGGCGAGTCAAACTCCACATTTGCCAGATCCTTCATGTTCTTTACGCTCACGTCCAGTTCTTCATAGAAGTACCCGCCTCGCATAGTCCGGATCACGCGTCCCCACGAATCCCGTTCGATTCTGCATTGCTTATCATCTGATATGACCTCACGCTTCGTGGGAAACGGTGTCTCATCGGCCACAGCGATGGCTATATCTATGTTGAAATAGTCCGCCAGGTCTACATCATTCGGTAAATCCATTTCACTTACACATTTGCTCCTGAACTCGCTCCAGAAGGAATCGAACTTGGGCATGCGGTCTGGCCGCTGAAAATTCAGTGCGGTCATAACCCGATCTTTAGAAGTCATATTTAAGCTCCTATCAAAAAAACATGGTTCTTCCGACTTGAGTGTGGAAAGAGTATTTAGTAATCAGTATTCAGCTTTCAGTTGTTAATTGTTAGTATGATTACCGGTTGCTGATCACTGATCACTGATTACTGCTTTCCCCGCCTTTATCCGCGGGAACCCGCCAAATCCGCGTCATCCGCGTTCTATTCTTCCATCGACTACTGCTCTACCCGGCGACGCGTTACCATATCCCCGAAGCCTCCCAGCAGTGCGTATTTATTCCGCCAGGTAGTATACATAATGCCAGTAGCGCCGGGCGTGCGATCCAGGCTCTCCAGCCAGTCCTTTGGATTGTCCAATGTATCACCGTCGTAGTATGCTCCGGCCAGGGTGCGGAAACCCAGATCCGAGAAGAATTTCAGGCTTTTCTCGCGTATTTTATGGTACCAGCACACTATGATGAGATCCTTCGGCACATAATTCCACGACCCTGTGAAATCACCGTCCACGAGATAGTAGTTATCGTGCGCGTTGTGGTCTGGATCCAGCATGTCAGACCATATATAGATCTCCGCATCCGGATTGTTCTCCCGCAGGATTTCCACCTGCTTCGTTATGCAGTCACCCAGTATTTCAGCCATTGTCATGTTGCGCTCTTTGCAGGCCGCACAGGAGCCGCCAGCCCGGATCTCGTCCATGCTTAATAGGTACTTCTGCGGCTGCAACTGCTGGTGAAGCAGGCGGGCTTCCTTGCGCCATATATCGTAAACCTCAGGCTCCGACATACAGGCAGAAACCTGTCCCCGGTTGATGGACACAGAATGATAGAAGCTCACCCGAAGCCTTTGCCCATCCTTGATTCGGCTGTCTGGAAGTATATGTATAGGCGCGGGCTCATGTTCAGGCTGCCTCCACGGACGGAACTTGGGATCGACGACACGGCCATAGTCGCTTCCTTCCTGATACACGGTTTCCCCATCCTCGCTGGTCACAGTCACCGGCGTTCCCGGGCGACGCAGCACGTTCAGGAGACCGACCTCCTCCAGGCGCAGGTCATCCAGCCACACCTTGCCGTCCCTACCTCCCCATAAACCAGCGTATATCTTAATCTTATCATACTCCAGGCTGTTGAACACCATCGTTACTTTGCGCCAGTCTGTCGTCTCCGGTATGCCCGGATCATAGGGCGCAAGCGAGCGATCATCCACCAAGACCTGTATTCGGAAACTGCCCTTTACGTCCTCCGTTTTCACCCAGCACGTTAATCTGTAGTACCTGTGCGGATGTACGCCAACCTCCTGCATAACGCGCGCGTGGCCGTGTTGTGGATCCACCTCACCAAAATGCTCAAACCGCAGGGATACCTTCCCTTCCTTTACCGTTTTCTGATCAACAAAGCTGATCTCCCCCGGCTTGTCGTGGAAATTATACCCTTTGAACCGGTTGCCATCGAACTCCTCGAAACCACCGTTGACTATTTCCACCGGCGGATCTGCCACCAGCCGGGCTTCTTTTCCCTCCACCGTGAAAAGCGCATCTTTCACCGGCAGACCAGCGGCCAGGTTAGTATTGTGTCCCAACACCGACCCGCCGTAACCCGCTGAAAAAATTATGGGTATGATCTCGATTTTGTTTTGCTCACAGATATTCCTGACCTCCTGAAGCCGACGCAGGTGCTCATCTGATCTGCGCGATAGTCCGTCCAGACCACCCGACAGCACCATGCCGTTCAGACCATGTTCAGAGGAGGTTTTGACGATGTCGCGAATCTCTTCCACATCCTGATCGCGGCCCAGTCCCCGGGAAACATAAACCCACCTGTCAGAATACACTTTTTCTCCTCCCTCCACATACAGTGCCATTATACAACAGACCAAACCTGCCAGAGCCAATGCCCCCAAAGGATACAGAAATCCGCGCATGACAGCTTCCTCCTTAATTCAGCACCACAACAGTTCCGCTTATGAACTGCTCTCCCGACTGTATCTGATAGATATATAAGCCACCTTCCACCATTTGTCCATCCTCGTCGGTTCCGTCCCAGACCCTTCTGCCTCCGTCAAGAGACTTCACCAAACGGCCGTTAAGATCATATATTTTCACTTTGAAATCACTCGTCCCGTCACCGGTTGCCACATGGAATATGGTTCTATCCGTAACATCCCCACTACCGTTAGGTGTGAAAGGGTTAGGCGCGGCCCAACCGTGTGTTATACCGATACCCATGTTTTCAGTCCTCATAAGTGCAAACCTGCCCGGATAGTCAACCCTTACAGTCATCCATGAGTCCTGAACTTTATGCCATTCAACCCCGTCCCAATGATATAAGCCAATGTCGCCCATAGAGGATTCCGGGGAGAAGGTAATCTCGGCGGGTGTCCTGAAGATCAAGTTTTTCAGCTTTCTCATGCGTGAATTGTAGGGGATAAAATCGTATAGAGCGATTATTTCAGGCGAGAGCGACGCGGCTTTCACTATTTCAATCCTCAGATCCTGGTTGACCGCTCCGGGAGGCAGTGAAATCTTGGTCTTGGGTTCAGAGACGCACAGCACCCTGGTATCTTCATCCGCGTCAGCGTATATCAGAGTATCCACCACGAATGAGCCGCCGCTGACTATCTCATTCCCCACGTTTCCAGCCTCATCGCTGGCAGATAAAAAGAAGGCAGCCTTACCATCGCCGGTGTGTATGGTTACGTTAAAAGAGCCTTTCCACTCGTTCTGTGGGCCTGTCAGTTTTATGGGAACGGAAGAGGTGGCGGGAGCAGATCTGTATTCCAGCACCGGGTCGAATACGGCCTCGGAGGTTTGCAGCAGCACCTCCACAGGCCCAGCCCGGGCCAGGGCTGGATCGCTATCAACGACAGCCGGGCCGGATATTTTCAGCTTCGCCGTTGGCGGAGTAGAGTCGATTTTGATCCTGTAATGAGATGATTCGCTCCAGTTTCCGGCTATGTCCTTTCCTCTTAAATGGAAATACCAGATCCCATCGGCTAATGCCTTTGTATCCGTCTTGAACGTGACGTGCCCCTCTATCATTTTGATCTCTGGTGGGATGGTGTTTTCCGTATGATCCAAAGCCCAACTATAGCCATCCGCTCCGGAAACGTTGTCCACAAAATTCCAGGCGAAGTCCGGATTGCTCACCGTGTACCACTTGTCCTGATCTGGATGTGTGCTGCTCACAATAACCGGCGGCGATGTGGAGCGATCTACTCTGATGTTTATAGGGTCGGAAACGGCGAGGTTTCCTGCCTTATCCATGACTCTGACCCGAAGCGTATCGCCTCCTGCCTCTTCACAATGAGGAATTTCGTCCCGGTCGATCCAGTTCTCAATAGAATCGCTGTGGAAAGATACCCAGGGACTGTTGTTATAGCTGTATTCAAAGGTATTTTGATCGATCCCGGACATGCTGTCATCCGCTGTCCCGGAATACTCCGCAATTGGCTCCGTATGCCATATATCGCTTCGAGGCTGCAAAATAAAGACTTCCGGCGATTTCATGTCTATCCTAATTTCATAATGCGACGCCGGGCCCCAGATTTCAGATCCGCTCCTTGCGCGGCAGTGGAAATACCATACTCCGTCGGGCAGATCGCTGTAAACCCCGTTCCCGATGTCCGGTACTTCGTCA
>Ga0272442_10010575_pt1 | contig 11350 bp, 14 predicted proteins | sample SSMForm2O_FD_200262 | JGI IMG/M metagenome (GOLD analysis project Ga0272442, IMG submission 200262) | Marine sediment archaeal communities from Little Sippewissett salt marsh, Falmouth, MA, United States - SSM-Form-2O | ecosystem: Environmental > Aquatic > Marine > Wetlands > Sediment ...
TTATTGAAAACAAGGAGACTTTTAAAGACTTTACAGAAAGTGACGAGGCCATCGCCACGAATATTCTCGCTGCCAAACTGAAACAATTGGAGCAATACGGGCTTGTAACCAAATCAAAAAAACCAAACAATAGAAAATCCGTGTATTATCACTTGACCGAAAAAGCGTTGGATCTCACCCCTGCTATTCTGGAATTAGGAATTTGGAGCGATAAGCATTTGAGAGATATACACCCGTCCATAGTGAATGGAAAGGGACTCGAATTATTGCGAAAAGATAAAGTAGCCTTTGGAAAAGCCCTTATTCAAGAGTACAGAGAGAAAATGGCCAGGCAAACACACCTTAAAAATACAGATGAAACAGCTTAATGCGCAACTCGGTCAGGGGGTCAAAGGCTAATGGGCTGGCTGGTTTAAACAAAAGTCAAAGAGTACGGCAAGGATACGCTCCTTTTTTGATACATTGTAAAAGAACCATGCTCTGGCCTCTTTGGACAAATCGGTAGCGAAGTAATTGGTAAAATCACTCAGACCTTGAAAAGCAAACTCAATATTTGGCTTGCGATTAGTTTTCTGACCACCCTTTGCCTCACCCTTTGGATATGCACACAACTGGATAAACGGGTTGGTGACATCGCCTATACGAGGAGTGCGAATCCCGGGGAAACCGGTCCCTGTAATCAAGATTTCATTTATCAACACTATGATATCAATACAGATTATATCGGCGGAAAAAGGGCGATCAAAAGGGAACTGGCAGGTATCTTTCCAATGGACGGCCTTAATGAATCTGGCTTACTCACCGTTCGATTTGTGGTTAACTGCCAGGGTAAAACGGGTTGGTATCAATCTAAAATGATCAGCCCTGACTTACAGGAAATGGACATATCCGCTACCGATTTCACTCATCTGTATGGTGCTATTTCCGAGCTTAACCATTGGCTCCCCGGTCGTGCGGGGGAGGAACCTCAGGACAGCTACTTCCAAATTAGTTTCAAGTTAAAAAAGGGTGAAGTCCTCGATATTTTCTAAATGAGATTGTTCTTAAAAATTATAAAAATCGTATTGGCCACAGTCTTCACAGGGTATTCACTTGGAGTTATTTATCAGCTATTTCTATCCCCCAGGGAAACTAGATTTCAAATAGCAAGCCATATGCAAGGTATGGGACTTTCACAGTCTATGTTTGAAATTTTAAATTGGCAGTACCCGGAATACTCCGATCCTTTTTTTGAACGTTCGGTAGCTTTTAATAAGCGGGGTGATTACTATACTGGTTTCGTTTATTTAAACCAGGCGGTAAACTTAGAACCCAAAAAACATCTGGGTTACAGAGGGTATATGAAGCTTCGTTTCTTACGTGATTTCGATGGAGCCCTTGCGGATTTTGATCGATTAGATGGTCTCACGCCCAATGTGGTCGACGCGCCCTGGGGGGAAGATATTGACTTTTTGAGGGGGGAAAGCCATTATGGGCGTGGGGATTACCTCATGGCACTTGAGAGTTTTAATCGCAGCATCTCAAACCAGGGGGCCGAATGGGCAGATATTCATTCATTTGTCTATAAAGGGCTTTGTCACTACCAAATGTCTGATTTTGAAAGCGCCAAATCGTCATTTGAAAACGCACTATCACAGTATGAAAATACCCCGGAAGCTCACTTTGGCCTGGGTAAAACATTCCTTAAACTGGGAGATACGGCCAATGCAATAAAATCCCTGAATCATGCTAAAAAGAATATCGCTTTCAAAAGAGACGATCCCTATAAGGAATTTATCAATGAAATTTATTTGGAAGAAATCCAAAAGCTTATCAATACCCTCTCGGAATAACAACCCTTAACCCATGATCAAATTCTTCCGACGCATCAGATTGGACCTTATGGAGAAAAACAATACCGGAAAATACTTCAAATACGCTCTTGGCGAAATTGTCCTGGTGGTCATTAGAATGCTGATACCCCTGAGCATCAATAATTGAAGTGAAAACTTAGAGCGGCTTAAACGGGAACAGGAGATCCTGAAATTATTGGATCAGGAAATAACGAATTGACAAAATAATGATGGGCTATAACCGGCTATAAGAGGGTACTGTGAGTTATAATTGGGAAATTTCCGAGGGCCTAAAAATCACGAAAAGGAAAAATGAATAAATTAAAAAGTTTAATCGCTTTATTATCCGTGTCCACCCTATGTTCTGCTCAGGTAGATACATCGTTTGAACCTCTGTTCAAACCATCTAAAAAGACCACTCATAAAATTCCCAAGGGACAGCAATATACTTTTGGATACCTGGAAGTCCTGGAAAACCGAAATGACGCGGGTAGCCAAACCATTGAAATCCCTGTTTATATCTTCAAGAGCAGGAACCCCAACCCGAAGCCGGATCCGATCATTTATACCGTTGGTGGTCCAGGTTCTACAACCATGCCTTCCGCACCGTACATGAATTACTATAAATATTTAGACGACAGGGATTTTATTTTAGTGGAGCAGAGGGGAAACTACTACGCCAAACCCCATCTGGATTGCCCTGAATGGGCCAAGGCACTTCACACCGCCAACCTTCCTGGTTTTGATTCAGACGATACGGACGCTCTTCTCGCAGAAGCCGCTAAAAGTTGCAGGGAAAGATTGACCAAAAAAGGGATTGACCTCAATGGATACAATACCAATGAAATAGCTGCAGACATCCATGACCTGGTGAGCGTTCTGGGGATTCAGGAATACAACCTGCTTACGATCTCCTACAGCACAAAAATTGCCCAGGTATTATTACGGGATTACCCGGACCGCATTCGTAGTGTCGTCATGGATTCGCCCCTTCCCCTGCAGGTAAACTACGATGAAGAAAGCGTAGAAAACCTTTTGGAATCGGTGGATAAATTGCTTGGGGATTGTGAGGCGGACATGGATTGTAATCGGGCGTATCCCAATATCAAAAACCGGTTTCACGACTACCTTATAAATAAGACAAAATCCCCCCTGGAAGTCCGTATTGACAATCCTGCGAATGGGAAAACAGAAATATTCCATTTGACAGGAGCCGATTTAATCACGGTTTTTACCGCTGCATCCACGGGAGATGTTGTGAATGTACCCTTCGAAATTAATAAGCTCCTCAATGGGGATATGGCTTCGGTAAAAGAACAACTCTCGTATGTATTTCAGGAACCGGGTAGTGGCGCAGGCCTGGGCATGCGTCTTTCGGTCTGGTGCGCTGAGGAGTACCCGTTCCATTCACAGGAAATCATACAGGAAGAGACCTCAAAATATCCTGAGGTCGAGGGATTGTCACCGGCTGTATTCGATGATGAAGTGTGTAAAATATGGGGGGTTAAAAAAGTGTCGGGCCGCGAAAACGAACCCATCAAAAGCGACTTGCCCGTACTGCTAATCAGCGGGGAATACGACAATGAAACGCCCGTAAAATGGGCGGCTTCAATGACGGCCAACCTGTCCAATAGCTACCATATGGTGTTTACGGGTTGGAAACATACCCCTACAACAAATTGGGGCAATACATGTGCCATGCAAGCGGTAAATGATTTTTTCAACAACCCCGGTGTTAAGCCCAATCCGGAATGCTTCGCAGAAATAAAAAGCCCCGACTTTAAAACGGAATAGTTAAATTTAGAAGTACCATGATATTGAAAAAATATACCATTCTCTTAATCGCAATTCTCCTGAACGGACCATTTCTGATGAGCCAGCAGGAAAGAAAACCGGTTTCGACCTTAAAGGTAACCACCCTTTCCACCATGGTGGTCAACGGAAAAGGTATCGGGGAATGGGGATACTCGGCCCTTGTTGAGGTAGATGGCAAAAAAATTCTGTTCGATACCGGAGCCCGGCCGGAGACGGTATTGCAAAATGCAAATGACATGGGTATTGACCTCTCCGTTGTAGAGGACGTTTTTCTCAGCCACAACCATTGGGACCACACCGGCGGGCTTCTTACCCTGAGAAATGAGTTGAAAAAAAGCAACCCGAATGCCCTTAAACGAGTCCATGTGGGAGCGGGAATCTTTAGCAAACGCACGAATTCTGAGAATACACTGTTGGCCACCAAAGCGGCATTGGAATCGGACAATGTTGGGTTTATCGTTTACTCCGAGCAAAAGGAGTTATTTCCTGGGGTTTGGATCACAGGGCCCATCAAAAGGGTACACGATGAGCGAAATTGGTCCGGGAATGGCAAAATTGAAACGGCTGAGGGCATCGTCGAAGATAACATCCCGGAAGACCAGTCGCTGGTCGTTGATACTCCCGATGGGTTTGTTTTAATTTCAGGGTGCGGGCATGCCGGGCTGGTGAATACCCTGGAGCACATCCGTGCCCATATCAATCAGGAAAAGGTTTTTACCATTATTGGCGGCTTTCATTTGATATCAGCCACTGATGAGCAATTGAAATGGACCGCAGGCCACCTGCAGGATTTTGGGATTTCGAAAATCATTGGATCCCATTGTACGGGGATTAATGCCCTGTACACTTTGAAAGCGTTGATGTCCCTGGATCGCAAGGATGCCGTTGTCGGATCCGTCGGTGATAGTTTTGACCTTGAAAATGGCATCAAGGCAGGCATTATTGCCCGATAATGTTGAGCCCAATACGAGAATAAATTTAAAGAGCCTTAAAACCGCGCGAAAAGTCTTTTATGCTTACCTAAACCAATATCTTAACTTTACCAAAACTTAAATTATGGGGGCAATTCAAAACCTGCTTTTATTCCTTTCCTTCAGCCTGATTGTATCTTCATGTAGCGCACCTGAAAAAGTCGAATATGGAGAAGCAACGAAAGAACTCATAATACTTTTAGACAATGACCCCGCCCTCAAGGCCATGCTGGAATCTTCCATAGCCAAAGCCAAAGCGATCAACCCGGACCCAAATACAAACCCCGCCCAGACCCTGGAAGAATACTATGAATTTATAACATGGGCGGAAACCACCATGCCCTGGGCGATTATCGAGAAAGACGAGTATCCCGAAATATTTGACAATATCCTTCAGGGGTTCCTGGCTTTTTACTCCCTGATAGACCAGCCCCTTCCGGAGTTGCAGGGCAAGGGCCTTGTCAACAATTCGCTGCAGTATTATGAGCCGTTTGCAAAATGGCTGACCACTTTCAATAAATCATGGGGCAGCTATCTCGATACAGAAGCTTCCTGGAACGAAACATATTATCAGATGGCACTGAAGGATCCGAATTTCGGGCTGCAGCATGGCTGGTATGAAGATCCTTCAAACTGGAAGACTTTCAACGAGTTCTTTGCCCGGTATTTAAAGTCTCCCCAGATGCGGCCTATTGCCAGTGCCGATGTAGATTCGGTTGTAGTGGCTTTTGCCGATTCGCAGCCCCAGGGCATCTGGGCGATCGACGGAAATTCCAACCTCGTGGACAAGGAAGGAGTTCCCGTAAAATCTGCGACCCTGAAGTCCGTTTCCGCCCTGATTGGTGATCACAGTGCCTACAAAGATGCTTTTGCCAATGGCACACTGACCCATTCCTTCCTGAACGTGAATGATTATCACAGGTATCACTTCCCACTCAGTGGTACCGTTAAAGAGCTGAAGATCGTAGAGGGTATCAACCCCACGGGGGGTGAAATCTGGTGGGACAATGAAAATAAACGATACGCCTTTAATCCTGCCTCCAAAACGGGTTGGCAATCTGTGGAAACCCGAGGATCCCTTATTTTGGAGACCGAAGAATATGGCCTTGTAGCCCTTTTGCCTATCGGTATGGCCGTTGTGGGTTCTGTGAATTTTGAAGATCATTTAAAACCCGGAACAACGATTGAAAAAGGGGATATGCTAGGGCATTTTGCCTTCGGGGGATCGGACTTTGTCATGATTTTCCAGGAGCAGGTTCACTTTCAATTGGAGGCCCCGATGGAGGCGGATGGCCAGACGTACAAACATATGCTGATGGGGGAACGATTGGGTACGCTTAGCCGGAAATAATGATGAAAAAATCAGTCCTAGCCCTCATCCTCGTTGTAGTCAGTTTTAGCAGCCATGCCCAAAATGACTCCTACCCCTACCCTTCGCTGAGTCCTCTGGGAAAGATTGTCCAGAATGTAGGGAACACCTTGATCGAAATAGAATACGAAAGACCTGCGGCCCGAAAGCGACAAGTCTTTGGAGGATTCGTACCGTGGAATAAAGTGTGGCGCACCGGGGCCGGACATTGCACCAAAATCAGTTTTGATTCCAACGTCGTTGTCGGCGGGCACAAGATTGCAGCCGGCAAGTACGCCCTTTTAACCATACCCGGAAAAACCGAATGGACCGTTATCCTGAACAGGGATACTACGCTTTACGGCACTGCTGCCTACGACCCCAGAAAGGATGTTGCGCGATTTGTCACTGTCCCCGCGAAAACAGAGCGGTTTTACGAGACCTTGAATATTGATATAGAAATTCTTCCCAATGATGCAAGGATTTACCTTTCATGGACTGATCTTCAAATCAGTTTTGACGTTGAGACAACCACGGACGATGAACTGGAAAAATGGATAGCAGAAGAATTGCTGACGCTCAAAAATAAGGACTCTGACATCTATGCGGGTGCCGCAGAGTATTTGCTGTACAGAGGTGAGAATTTCAGTGACGCCCTGAAACTGGCCGATATTGCCATCGAACTGGATGCAGATAATGGATGGGCCCGTCGTCTGAAAACGAAGCTCTATGAGCGACAGGGGCGCTATGATGACGCCCTAGACGAAATTCAAAGGAGTCTGGATAATGTGGAGGGCCGGGAATACCCGGATAAACGGGAAAAAGAAAACGAACTGCTACAGCTGCGTTCGGAATTGGAGCGAATCCGTAAACTGAAAAAAGAATAAATTCGTTATCAGAAGGCGTTCGATAGTACCTTCGGGGATTCCAGGAGCTTCTTCGAGTCCTGGAGAATAACTCACACTGGACCTGTTTTTTAGGCTCCAGTGAATACCCATAAAAAATATAATTATGAAGTTTAGAATCGTCCCCAACTTCTTCTCAGTGGTTATGATACTGATTTTGGGGGGTGCTTTGATTCGAGAATTCGACTTTGAGGATTTAAGCTTTGAAAAACCAGCCCTGGCCCTTGTTTACCTCTTTGCTTTCATACTGTCCATTGGGTTTATGCTAAAAAAACCCAGGGATAAGCAATAAAAGTCAATTTTCGCCACCTGCCATTCGAGATTTTTCCAGTTCCAGAGAATATTCCTTATCTTGTTGATAAATAGGGATTTCCTCCGGACATCATTTTTTCTTAGATAAAAGCACCTGGGTAAAAACACGCAATATGACGACAAAAAATCTATTTAAAGGCTCCTTCGGCTTATTAACATTGCTGCTATTAATTCTTATAGCCACAGTGATTTTTGCTGTACCCTTTCTGCTATTGGATTACTTTTTTAGTCTGGAAGTAGCTTTTCTGGCGTACATCGTGATCGGCCTTGTTCACTTGGCGTATATTTTATTAAAGCGAAGAATTACCCATTCCCAAACATCTTCCTAAGTCATCAGGCTCTTATAGTTAAAACCTCAGAGAGGTCAAAATTTAGATATGACTTCTCAAAAATCCATTTACCCTTTCTCCTCAAAAAAAGTGACATAACTTTAGAGGCATGACCTAGAAATATCGCGACCGTGTTCAAAAAAATTGAAACAATGATCAAAAAAACAGTCCTCATTTCAAGCCTTTTGGTGTTTCTGTCCGGTTGCAATATGAATCCCAGCAAAGAAGCCCGCATCCAGAAACTTGAAACGGAGATACAGCAGTCCCAGGAAAAAATAGTAGACCTCGAGACACGGGTTCAAATCCTTGAAAGCCAGAATAAAAAGCTCCAAGAGAAATTACAGGCTTTGGAAGCGCAGCCACCCACAAAAGGCGATAAATAGAATCCAGACCCTTCCATGCGTTTTATCCAACCCTGAATCGCTTCGCATTTCATAAAACAGTACAAACCACACACCATGCTAAACCCGAATTACCCAAAGTCTTTTTCGCATATCGGAATCACCGTGCCGGACATCAAAAAGGCCGTAGAATTTTATCGGGATGTGATGGGCTGGTACATCATTATGCCGCCTTCCAAAGTCCTGAAGGAACGGGATACTGCCATTGGTCAAATGTGTATCGATGTGTTCGGCGAAGACTGGGAAACATTCGAGATTGCCCATATGTCTACTTCAGATGGTATTGGTGTCGAATTATTCTCATTTCCTCACGGGGTTAAAAAAGCCCCCGAATTCAATCCCTTTAACACTGGCCTGTTCCACTTCTGCGTACAAGACCCGGATATTGAGAATTTAACCCGGAAAATTGTTGAAAATGGAGGGAAACAACGCATGCCCATACGTGAATACTACCCTGATGAAAAACCGTATAAAATGGTATATGTCGAAGACCCTTTTGGGATTGTTTTTGAAATTTACACCCATAGTTATGAATTGACATACTCCTCAGGGGCCTACCAAAAATAAACATAGGAAGCACTCCTGAACGCAATCACAAACAAACCAACTTAAGAATGAAACCACATACCTTAAAAATTCTCGTCATTGTTATCCTGTTATCCCTGGGCTTTCGGGGGCAGTCACAAGTAAACTGGACAAACGACGGCGACTCTTACTTTAAACTGGAAAACAACGAGCTTAAAACCTATACCCTGCCGGACCACGAGCCCAAAACGGTTGTTTCCAGGACCCAACTTACGCCTCCGGGGTTCTCTGAGCCCCTCGGGGTGGACTATTTTTCGTTTTCCCCGGATCAGCAAAAAATACTACTGTTTACCAATACCCAAAGGGTTTGGCGATTGAAGACCCGGGGAGATTACTGGGTTTTTGATTTAAAGGCCAATTCGTTGAAGCAGTTGGGAAAAGGCCTGCCCCCTGCCTCCCTGATGTTTGCCAAATTCTCCCCGGATGGGACTAAAATCGCCTATGTTTCCGAAAACAACATCTACAGCGAAGACTACCAAAGCGGTAGCATTCAACCCTTAACGACCAACGGGACGGTTACCCTAATTAACGGCACTTTCGACTGGGCATACGAGGAAGAGTTTTTCTGTAGAGATGGTTTTAGATGGAGCCCGGACAGCCAGGCCATAGCCTACTGGCAAATCGATGCCAGTGCCATAAAAAAGTTCTATATGATTGACAATACGGATTCGATCTATTCACAACTCGTTCCCCTGGAGTATCCCAAAGTCGGGGAAACCCCTTCTTCCTGCCGGGTCGGGGTTGTACAACTCTCGGATGCTCAAACGACCTGGATAGATATCCCCGGTGACCCCTCCCAGAACTACCTGGTACGAATGGAATACATTCCGAACACGAATGCCCTTTTACTTCAGCAATTAAACCGCAAACAAAACAAGAGTACCCTTTACAAGGCAGACGCCCTAAATGGGAAGGCAGAATCCGTTTATGAAGAATCGGATGAGGCCTGGGTAGATATGTTTCAATTAGGGAACCCCTACGCCATAGACTACACCAATAGCTTTAGTTTCCTGGAAAAAACGAAGGGTATCCTATGGGCTTCTGAAAAAGACGGTTGGAGACACCTATACGAGGTATCCTTAGAGGGCAAGCCCGAAGTCCTGATCACCAAAGGGGCGTTCGATGTAATGGATGTCAAGCACATCAATGCTAAAGAAGGGTATGTGTATTATCTGGCCTCCCCGGATAATGCCACCCAGAAGTATTTGTACAAATCAAAACTAAACGGAAAAGGCAAGAACCAAAGGGTGAGCCCGGAACGCCTGCAGGGCACCCACGATTATTCCTTTTCTTCAAACGGCACCTATGCGCAGCATAGTTTTACAAATCATTTTACCCCCCTGACTAAGGAATTTATAACCGTTTCCAACCACAAGGCTTTAACCGTGGAGGAAAGCATCTCAGACAACCTAAAGAACCTTGAAGAAGAGCCGAAAACGGAATTTTTTACCATTACCACGGCGGATGGGGTTGAAATGGATGGGTGGATGGTCAAACCGACCCCTTTTGACCCTTCCAAAAAATACCCGGTTGTCTTTTATGTCTATTCCGAACCGGCGGGCACAACGGTAAATGACACCTATAACGCCGGACGGAATTGGTTTTACCAGGGTAATATGGCGGAGGATGGGTATCTCTATGTTTCCCTGGACAACAGGGGCACCCCTGCCCCCAAAGGACGCGAATGGCGAAAGTCTATTTACCGGAAAATCGGTGTGGTGAATATCCGGGATCAGGCTATGGCTGCCCGCGAAATTTTAAAATGGGATTTTGTGGACCCCGAGCGTGTGGCCGTATGGGGGCATAGTGGTGGGGGTTCGGCTACCCTGAATTTAATGTTTAAACACCCGGATATCTATAAAACCGGAATTTCGTTAGCGGCGGTAGCCAATCAGTTGACTTATGACAATATTTACCAGGAGCGCTATATGGGCTTACCCCAGGAAAATAAAGAAGATTTTATTCTGGGATCTCCCGTAACCCATGCGCAGCATTTAGAGGGTAATTTATTGTATATCCACGGTACTGGTGATGACAATGTCCACTACCAGAATGCCGAACTCCTCATAAATGAACTGATAAAGCACAACAAACAATTTCAGTTTATGCCCTATCCCAACAGATCCCACGGGTTCAGCGAAGGAGAGGGAACCTGGGACCACCTCTCCACTTTGTACACCAACTACCTCAAACTTCACTGCCCCCCGGGAGGGAGGTAAGTATTCCATTGCACGAGGGTCTTGGAGTACTTGGTCAAACAAGATCCTTATAAAGCGTTTGGCGCAGCTCCCCTGGTCAACTCTCGCTGGAATCCACGGCTTCCTCCTCAAACGGGATTTGGAGCTTACGGGTATACCCATACCGAATCAGGGTATAGAGAAGCAATCCAACAGGCCCGGTCATAAGCGTAAAAAACAGGGGGACAACCATTAAAAATCGGTTTACCCCTATCCTGCGGGCATCTTTGGCAATGACCAGGGCGGCAAACAAATCAAAGGCCAGGTAGTGGATCCACCCGATTAAAGCGGGTTTGGGACCTGAGAAGGCCTCGGTCAGTCCGGCCAGGGAAGACCCTGCCTCGGGGTCAAAACTGCCTAAATCCCCAAACAACAGGACGGCGTAGGTGACGGCCAGTACCAGGATGATAAGGTAAAAAACGATTCTCCCGGTGTACTTCCAGGACGGTGCAAAAAGTAATAACAGCCACCCGGGCAGAATCCAGGTATTGGCAATTGAGAATAAGGTTTCCAGGTCTAACTCCATAGTATCTCTCAAGATAGGGTTTTTTGCGAGATCGAGCTGGCGTGATCCTTATTGAAACCATTCTTCCATTGAATCACACGCTGTTTTTT
>Ga0272442_10010576_pt1 | contig 11350 bp, 10 predicted proteins | sample SSMForm2O_FD_200262 | JGI IMG/M metagenome (GOLD analysis project Ga0272442, IMG submission 200262) | Marine sediment archaeal communities from Little Sippewissett salt marsh, Falmouth, MA, United States - SSM-Form-2O | ecosystem: Environmental > Aquatic > Marine > Wetlands > Sediment ...
GAAGAGCCGCTCGAAATCGAGCCGCGCTCGCGTCTCCGGGCCTGTTTTCGGCAGTGTTTCGCTGTCGCTCACTTGCGCAGACACCTCGCTGACGATACGCCATACCATGACGGTACTCTGTCTATCACCGAATAATACGCGCCTGTACTCAGGGTTTCAAGAGATGTCTTCGCACCTTTTTCGGGGAAAAACAAATCCTCTCGATTTTCCCGGTTGCAAAAAGCCCGGAACAATCGTAAAATCTCCGCCTTCATACGGAGGGGAAAATTGGCCAGACCTACTTGGGACGAATATTTCATGAGGATTGCGCAGGAAGTCGCCACGCGTTCCACCTGCATACGTCGCAAAGTCGGGGCCGTTCTCGTTCGCGACAAGCGGATTCTTACGACAGGCTACAACGGCCCGCCGAGCGGCCTGCCCCACTGCGAAAAAGTAGGCTGCATGAGAGACGAGATGAACGTCCCGTCCGGCGAGCGGCACGAACTCTGCCGCGGACTCCATGCGGAGATGAACGCACTGCTGCAAGCCGCAATCCACGGGATCTGCGTGGCGGATGCAACGCTATACTGCACGAGCAGTCCCTGTTCCCTCTGCGCGAAAATGCTCATAAACGTAGGCGTCAAAAGGATTTACACAAACAGCGAGTATCCCGACAAGCTTGCCAGAGAGCTTCTCGATAGCTCGGGTATAGAAATTATAAGGATGGAGTAAAAAAAATTTTTCATCGTAACTCCAAACCACTTCAGGACTTACATTGTTGGACGCGGTTTATGAAAAATTTTGCGCAGTTTTTGTTTTGACTCGAACATCTACATATTGTATACTTCGTTCGTTGGTGGCATGATATATAGCGTAAAACACACATAAGTTAAGCTACCGTAAAGCCTTCTGCCATTTGCAGGGTTTTTTTGCCCCATTTCAAGAAGTTCAGGGAGGAGAGATGCGCTGTCCATTCTGCAAGCTCGACGATGACAAGGTCGTCGATTCGCGGTCCTCGGGACAGGGTTTCGTGATACGCAGACGGCGCAAGTGCCGCAATTGCGGACGAAGATTCACTACTTACGAACGAGTAGAAAAGAGCCCGCTTCGCGTAATCAAGAAAGACGGGTCGCGCGCGGATTTCGAAAGACAAAGGCTTCTTGAAGGATTGAAAAAGGCCTGCCACAAACGCCCGGTGAACACCGGCACGCTTGAGGAAGTGGTCGACGAAGTTGAACGCGAGCTTACGGAATCATACGACCGCGAAGTGCCGACCGAGGTTATCGGGGAGAAGATAATAGAGCATCTGCGCAACCTCGACCACGTGGCTTACGTCAGGTTCGCCTCGGTTTACAGGAATTTTCAGGATATTACCGAATTCGTAAAAGAAATAGACAGCATAACAAAAAAAGCCTCGGGGGGGTCAAAAAAGAATGTCAAAAAATGAGACCGTTAGCAAGAGAGATGGCCGGCTTGTTCCGTTCGACGAATCCAAGATAGCGGAGGCAATTTTCAAGGCGGCTCTCTCGGTGGGCGGCGAAGACCGTTTCCTCGCGGACGAGCTTGCCGGTGTTGTCACCCTGTTCCTTGAAAAGCAATACGGCCCGTCGAGAATCCCCACGATAGAAGACATACAGGACATGGTGGAAAAGGTGCTCATCGAAACGGGGCACGCCAAAACCGCCAAGGCTTATATCCTCTATCGCGAGAAGAGAGCGAGAAAACGCGATAGCCTGCGAGTCAGGAAACGAATCGTCGAGAACGGTTCGAGCACGGACGCGTCGCTTCTGGTGGACCCCGTCACGAAGGATGAGTTGAGTTCGTGGTCCAAAGGAAAAATAGCCACGGCCCTCGAAGTCGAGGCCGACATCGATACGGAAGTGGCGGCGGAAATCGCAAGCTCGGTCGAAAAGAAAGTATTCGCCTCGGGAATCAAGCGCATTTCCACGACCCTGATACGCGAACTCGTCGACAACGAGCTTTTCGAGCGCGGCCTTAACAAACAGCTCGCCAGGCAGGGAATACTCGGTATGCCCAAGTTCGATGTCGAGCAACTCATTATGTCCAAATCCAAGGAGAATTCCAATATCTCCTCGAACAACCCGGAAGCCATAAACCTCGCCATCGCCGAAACAACTCTAAAGCAGTACGCCCTGCAGGAACTGTTTTCGCAGGACATCGCCGATGCGCACCTGACTGCCAAGATACACGTTCACGACCTCGGATATCCTTCGCGCGTCTACTGCTCTTCGCACTCACTCGAATACATAAAAAAATACGGCCTGATGCTCAACAATCTCGACACCCAGTCGGCGCCCGCCAAGCACGCCCGGACGCTGACCGGACACCTCAACACTTTCCTCGCTTCCATGCAGGCTTACTACGCCGGCGCGCTCGGAGTCGGATATCTCAACATTCTCTACGCCCCTTACGTCGAGGGGATGTCTCTCGAAGAAATGAAACAGGAGGCGCAGCACCTGATATTTTCAGGCTCGCAGAACGCGTTCTCAAGAGGCGGCCAGACCCTCTTCCTCGACTTCAACATTCATACTGGAGTGCCGGATTACATAAAGAGCATCCCCGCCATAGGCCCGGGCGGCAAGGAAACGGGAAAAACCTACGGAGAATACGAGGAAACGGCCATGAAGTTCACTCGCGCCATGCTCGACGTCTGGCGCTCGGGAGACAAGTACGGCCACGTTTTCGCCTTCCCGAAGTGCGACCTCCACGTTAACGCCGACACTTTCTCCGACCCTCGCCAGTACGAGCTTCTGCGCCACGCCTGTCTCATCGCCAGCGAGAACGGAACGCCATACTTCGTTTTTGACCGCGACGCGGTGACGCTCTCCGCATGCTGCAGGCTTCGCACGAAAATCGAAGATTCGTACATGCTCAAGCACCTCGAGTCCATGCGATTCTGCGGCTTCCAGAACGTCACTATCAACCTGCCGCAGTGCGCGTACCGCGCCAACGGGGACCTCGACAAGTTCTTCGAGGAAGTCTCGGATATGATGAGCCTGTCCGTCAAGGCGCACCTCCAGAAAAAATCTTTTATAAAGAAGCTGATGTCGTCTCCGGAGATGCCTCTTTGGCAGATTGGAAAAACCGCCGAGGACGGGCGCCCCTACGTGGACCTCGACAAAGCCACGTATATAATCGGCCTGGTGGGTCTCAACGAAGTGGTGGAATGCCTGTCCGGAAAAGAGCTCCACGAAGGCAGCGAACCCCTCAAGCTCGGCCTCAAGATTGTCTCGTACATGTATTTCAAGGCCAAGGAGTTCGGCAAGGAACACGGCCTGAAGATAAGCCTCGAGGAATCTCCCGCGGAAAGCGCGACCAGGAGAATCGCAAAGGTGGACCTGCGTTCGTTCCCCCAGGCGCGACAGTATGTTCGCGGAGACATCGAAAACGACGAGATTTACTACACAAACTCAATCCACCTCCGCGCCGACGCGGATGTTGACCTGCTCAAAAGAATTCAATTGCAGTCCAAGTTCCACAACATGATAGAATCGGGGGCCATTATTCACGCCTTCGTAGGCGAATCGCGGCCTCACCCGGATTCCATACTCAATCTCGTTGAAAAGACTTTCCGCAATACCGACTCTGCTCAGCTGACAATCTCGCCCGAATTCACGGTCTGCAACGAGTGCAACAGAAGCACTCGCGGGCTCGAGGACTCCTGCAACCACTGCGGCTCTAACAACGTATATGGAATTGCAAGAATTGTTGGTTATTTCAGCCGCGTCGACAACTGGAACAAGTCGAAACTGGGCGAACTTACAGACCGGAAACGGGGCAACTACGCGGTAACATAGAAATGCCGAGATTCCTTAAAATCAGGCGCGTAGCGCTGAAGACGATCATAAGACACGTTAAAGAAGGATACGAAACATCCGGGAAACAAGAGAGGCTGCTTTTGCTCTTCGGGAAAAAAGACGGAAAAAGTAATCCTATCGTAACGCGGGCAGTCCCTTACCACGCGTCCGTCAGAAAAAGGTCTCATGTAATATACAACTCCGAGCATCTCGACAGGAGGGTGAGACAACTCGAAGCGCCAAACAGCCGATATCTCGGCACATGCCATTCGCACGTCGAAATAGCGGGCACTGCCTTCAGGAGACTCAGCCAGGACGACGTCAATGTGTTTCTACACGACCGGAGCGCCGACTTTGACATGCTCGTAACGGTATCCGCGGTACATCCGAGCGTGCAGACCAAGCCGCTCACAAAAGACCTGATGCATATAGAACCGATAGATGATAAAGTTTCTTACAAGTTCGTAATTGCGGCCCGCCACAAGCAATACGGGTATCCTGAAAAACTGAAGGTGCTCGCAGCCTGACAGGCGTCGCACAAAACTTGATGGAGAGGGGATACGGGATGCGCACAAGCGTCCTCTACTACGGAGACAACTTGCAGGTGCTGCACAAGGCTCTGCCCGACGCCACCGTGGACCTCGTATACCTCGACCCTCCATTCGCGACGAACCGCCTGCACTCTTTCACGTTCCGCGACCATCAGGGCGATGAAATCGAGGCCCAGGCAGTCGCCTTCGAAGATAAATGGGAATGGAACGCCGCCGCAAAAAATTCTTACAAACGCCTGACGTCCAATTACGGCGAAGAGCTTCACGCCGCACTTGCAGGCCTGCGTACCATACTCAGCTCGAACGGCATGATGGCCTACCTCGTTTCCGTTACGGAAAGGCTCTGCGAATTGCGCAAAACCCTGAAACCAACGGGCTCGCTTTACCTGCACTGTGACCGCCGTGCCGCTCACTACTTCCGAATAATATGCGACGCCATCTTCGGCCACGCAAACTTCAGGAACGAGATTATCTGGCATTACACGGGCGGAGGCCGCTCCAAGCAGTACTTCTCCCGCAAGTACGATGTAATCTTTTTCTATACCATGTCGAACGACTACACTTTCAACATCGACGCCATTCGCGTCCCCTATAAGGAAACTTCCGGCTATGCGAGGTCCGGCATAACCGCGGCCTCCGGCAAGAAGTATATGCCTCATCCCGGGGGCAAGCCCGCCGATGATGTCTGGGACATTCCCATGCTAAACCCAATGTCCGGGGAAAGGACCGGCTACCCGACGCAAAAACCCCTCGCGCTTTTGGAACGGATAATCGCCGCATCCAGCAACGAGGGAGACATCGTGCTCGACCCTTACTGCGGCAGCGGCACGACCCCGGTCGCAGCCCAGAAACTCGGCCGCGGATGGATAGGCATAGACAGCTCGGAGTTCTCCATGACGGCCGCAAGGCACCGGCTCGAACAAGAGTTCCCCGAACTCGCATTTGAAATAATCGGCCAGCCGCTCGACTTGCGCCGCGCGCTCGAGCTTCTCGACAAGGCAAACGAATCGTATTCAGATAAAAACGAGCCATCGGTATCTGACATGTTTGAAGGAGGTTAGAATTGGAAATCTGGGTGTTTGGGCGGGAAGAGTGTCCGAATTGTAAAGTCGCCAAGAAAAGCGTCGATGACCTTCTCTCTAAAAATGGAATCAGCGAGACGGTCAAGCATGTATACTACGACATGGATACCGTGGACGGCCTCGCGGAAGGCGCTTTCCACGATGTACGCTCCATTCCCACTACAATCCTTCATGAAAAAGGCGATGACATCGCCAGGTGGGACGGCGTGATTCCGCCACTGGAAGAACTAACCCTGAAAATAAGCAAAAGTTGATGCTGCCTCTTATAAAAGGTTTTCTAAAGCAGACATTGATAGACTGGGAAGGTAAAATCGCATCCGAGATTTTTCTCCCCGGTTGCAATTTTCGTTGCCCTATCTGCCATTCCGCGCACCTTGTCATAAATCCCAACACGCTCGAATCAATCCCCTTCTACTCCGTGCGCGACTTCGTCAGGGAGCAGAAAAAATGGATAGACGGCGTCGTCATATGCGGCGGCGAGCCGTGCATACACCGCGAAATCGAATCCCTCTGCTCCGAGTTCAAGCAGCTCGAGCTCGGCGTTAAAATCGATACGAACGGCTCTTTCCCCGAAGTCCTCGAATCCCTCCTGGACAAGCGGCTCGTGGACTTCGTGTCCATGGACATAAAGGCCCCCATCGACGACACTTACCGCGCCATCGCAGGAGTGGACGTGGACCTCGCCGCAATCGGAAAATCAATCGCTCTCCTCCAGAAGGGCGAAGTTGACCATGAGTTCAGAACCACGGTCTGCTCCTTCTTTCTGGATAAGAGCGATATCCTCAATATCGCAAAAACAATCGACGGCGCACGTAAATACGTCCTGCAGGAATTCAAGGGCGGCACATGCCTCGACCCGACGCTAAACAGCTACCAGTCTTTCAGCCGCGACGAGCTCAAGGAGTTGGCCATCCAATGCGCCGAATACGTCGAATCTTGTTACGTCCGCGGCGAGTCCCCCGCACAGGCCCGCACGAAACAACCAACACAACCGCCGAAAACAGCGGAGAAAAATAATGAAGGAAGCTAAATACTGGAAGCCGAGAAACGACGGCCGCATCGCCTGCCTCCTCTGCCCGCACGTCTGCAAGCTCAACGACGGCGATACCGGCATCTGCAACGCACGCAAACGCGAAGGCGACAAACTCTTCACCCTCAACTACGGCAAAATCACTTCCATCGGCATGGACCCCATCGAGAAGAAACCGCTCTACCACTTCCACCCGGGCTCGCAAATCCTCTCTGCCGGCACCTTCGGATGCAACTTCAAATGCCCCTTCTGCCAGAACGCCGACATCTCCCAGACTCAGCCTCCATACCTGCGTGAAATCTCGCCCGAAGCAATGGTCGCAACGGCAAAAAAGAACGAATCCGTCGGAATCGCTTTCACTTACAACGAACCTGTAATATGGATGGAATTCATCCGGGAAACGGCCGGACTCGCGCGCCAGCAAAATCTCAAAACCGTCGTCGTTTCAAACGGTTACGTCAATCCCGAACCACTGCAGGACCTCCTGCCCCTCCTCGACGCCGCAAACATCGACATCAAATCAATCGACGAATCCTTCTACCGCAAACACTGCAAAGCCCGCCTCCAGCCAGTACTCGAGACCTGCGTTAAAATGAAAGATGCAGGCATACACCTCGAGATCACCAACCTCGTCATCCCCGGCGAGAACGATTCGCCCGAGAATTTCGCAGGCCTGCGCGACTGGGTCTTCGAGCACCTCGGTCCCGAAACTCCCGTCCACCTCAGCGCATACCACCCCTGCTACAAGTTCGGCGCCCCCCCCACGACGATGGACACAATGGAACGCGCTTACGGGACTGTGAAAGAAAAGATGCACTACGTCTATCTCGGAAACGTATGGACCAAGGATGGCTCGGACACCAAATGCCTCAACTGCGGCAGCACCCTCGTCGAGCGCTCCGGCTACCATATACAGGTCACCGGGCTCTCAGACGCAAACTGCACTTCCTGCGGCACCCCTGCCCCGTTCGTGGTCTAAAGACAGCAATTTATTGTAAGTTCTTCAAAATCCCCCCTCTATACTGGCCATACAGAGAAATTTGTTGTAGAATAATAAGTATGAAAACAACCATCAAAAAAACAATTGCACTTGTCCTGCTTTTCACCTGCGTTGCGGCGGCGGGATGCAAGGACAAGGACAAGTACATTCCACCTGGCTTTCACATTTCCACGCCATCTCCGATAATCTTCGCAATCGGTGCGCCCTACTCCACGACGCTTGAATGCGCCTTTGGCGAGGAACCCTACCAGGGATGGGCCGTGACCGGCGGCTCGCTCCCGCCCGGCTTCACCCTCGATTCTGCAACCGGCGTTCTTAGCGGCTGCTCCATGGCCGCAGGCGAATACCATTTCACGGTCGAAGTCAGCGACAGCTCCGCAGACCCGCAAACCGCGACGAAGCAGTTCACCCTGAAAATCCAGCAAGCTGAATGGACATTCCTGGTTTACATGAACGCGGACAACGACCTCGAGCCGTGGGCGCTGACAAAATTCGACGAGATGGAAAACTCCGGCGGATCGAGCGAGCGAGTCAACTTCGTCGTGCAGATTGACAGGATTCCCGACTACGCCTCATGGGACGGAGACTGGACGGGCTGCAAGAGATTCTACGTTACATCCGACACCGCGACGGAGACAATAGGCTCCGTCGAGCTCGGCGACCTCGGAGAAGTCAACACATGCTCTGAATCCGTCCTGCAGAACTTCCTCGAATGGGGCTTCGGCAGGTTCCCGGCGGAAAAATACGCCGTGATAATCCTCGACCACGGCATGACGTGGAAGACTTTTTCAGTCGACAATACCGACGGCTACGACCGCCTCTATATGTCCGAGCTTCGCTCTGCGCTTGAGGACGCCTTGTCCAACTGCTCAATCCCCGCCGTCGATTTCCTTGGTTTGGACATGTGCCTCGCCGCAACCTTCGAGGCTGCAGTCGAGCTTCGCGGCATATGCGGCATCCTCGCCGGCTCGGCAGAACTATCCACCTCGTTCGTCTGGGACTATGGCGCGATAACCGAATTCATGCGCGCCAGCCCCTCCGCTTCCGCAGCAGCCCTTTCGCAGAAGATTGCCGAACGCTTCCAGGGCAGATGCGAGGAAAACAGCTTCTATCCGGCCTCTTTCGTGGCGCTCGACCTCGCCGGCGCGCAGCAGGCTCTCGACGCCTTCGACGCCTGCACCAACTCCATCCTCACGGGCCTGCCGCAGGACTACATGGACTTCGCCATCACCCGTTCCTACGCCGACACCTACACCGACAGCTTTTCCGGCGTCAGCGAAACCGTGGATGCGGGCGACCTCTTTTACATTCTGCGACACATAACGGGCGACTCACTGCTCCGGACCGAGCTTGATTCCTTTCTCTACGCGCTCGACTCGATGGTAGTCGCAAGCTACGGCTCCGAACGCCACTTTTACTCGACCAATCTCTCGCTCTTCTTCCCAAAAACATCCGGCGGCTACTCACCCGACGCCTCGCTCTACGAAAGCCTCGACTTGCCTTCGCTCACCTCTTGGGACGAGACTATACAGGACTACCACACCTGCATATCGAGCCATACCACAAGCGTGACTCCTTCAAATCCTCTGCTATCTTCGAGTACCGTCACCGCGTCGAGCCCGGCCACCTTCTCCTCGGATGTTGAAAGCGAATACATCGCCGATATTTATTTCTACATCTTCGAAGACAAGCCCGGCCGTATCCTGACCTATCAGAGAACTACCATCCACAATCCCCTGCTCCTCCCCAGCGGCAGGCAGATTGAGAAATGGAACACCCAGTCGAACTGGTCGCTCTCCGAGAGCTGGGATGCGCGGTGCAGGATGCTTAACGACGGCTCCATCAAGTCGCCCGTATCTCACGTCCTGACCAATGACATATACCTCGCCATCGGCCAGTATAGCAATGATGCCGGCTCGACATGGTTCGACTGCTGCATTTCCTTCGACCTCGACGGAGATGTGATAAAATTCTACGACTACTCCGTAAGCACGCCCTACTCTTTTGAAGTGGCAACCGGCGACCTCTTCAAGCCCGACCTCACCTACCGCGACAAAATCACAGGCGCAGTCTCCCACGAGTTCGGAAACAGCATGAATCCGAAAACGCTCAGACTTTATATGCAGGATGTGAGCGCTGGCGTTTACTACATGCACTTCGGGGTTTCCGACTCGATAAGAGAAACAATCTTCGGCATGCAGGTCAACGTGCCGTGACGACTTGTTGATTCGCTATCTGCCGTAGCAGTCCCTGTAATCTTCTTTAAGCTGCGCTTTCCGCGCCTTGCTTCTCTTCAGGTAGGTCACGAGGCAGATGACGACGCTCAGGGCGAGCGAAACAAGCCCGACGACCATGGCCTGAAATGCGCCCCTGAAAACCTGCATCATATCCTTGCCCTTCGAAATCGACAATGATATGCCGCTTTCCATCCCAGCGGTAAATTCCGCCGAAAACATGTATTTCCCCGGCTTGTCTATCGTGAATTGGATAATCGCCTGCCCTCTCGACATATTGAAATCGTTGAAGTCCCCCCTGCGCTGCTCGCGAAGCTCCACTTCCGCCCCGGATGCAGACTTCAGGTTGTATTGAATCTCTGGAGTCTCCTTCACCCGCCTGTAGACTCCGGAAGAATCCTTCCATTCGAGGTAGACGACATAAATCCCTTCCTCGGTGAAATCAATCTCCGAACTTCCCGGCACCGGCATCCTGTGCTTTACCCCGTTATCCCTGAAAATGGAAAAAAAGCCGTTGATATATATATAAAAGCCCACGCTCATGCCGACAAAGAGAATCAGAACCCCAAGCACGTACCATACGATTCCCGGCTTGATTGCAGTCTCGCTACCTTCCTGCACTTCATACTGTTCCATAAAAACATCCTTAATCCATAGCACTTCTAAGCTACATATTAGAGCCTTACCGCAAAGATGTCAATAAAGCGGTAAAATTCCGTTTCAGCACTTTCAACTTCTGTTTTAATATCACAATCCTGATATTATGAATTGCCTCTATTCCATTGCTCTATTGTCTAATCCACCTTGCCCGCTTATCACTTTTATGGTATAATTATTTTGCTGGTTATTGGATTTTATACATCGAAAGGAATTAGGGATTGTGCCTCCCAGAAATTAAAATGAAATAGGAACACGTAACTCCTTATGAACAAACAACTTACGATAGACAAACCCGTATGGTGTCCCCCGATTTTTCCCCCGATTTTTCCGATTTTTGAAATTTAGTCATCCTAAATGTCTGAATGGCTATTGCCGTATTCACCAATATACCCTCTAAAAATAAAGCAACTCATTATGATTCTCTATTGATATTCCCAATAATTCTTCTTGCTGGGACAATATTTTAGTAGTAAAGTGTCATCAGAAGAATCTTTAATGGTCGCAGACAGGTCTCAATTGGAGAATCTCAGATTATTTGGGACTGCCAATAAATATATTATTATATAGGAGATAGAAATGAAGACAATTGGAATATGGATTTTTGTTTTACTTGGATTTCTAATATATGGTTGCAGTGATTCTAGTAAAAAAGATTATTATCCTACAGTGCCCCCCGCAGTAACAGAAATTTTTGCAGTTGACAACCCCGTCATTATTTTTTTTATAGGAGTTCCAAATGCAGATGGTTATCGTTTATATGATTCTTCAGATGGTGTGACTTGGACCTTGAACCCAGCTAGTACAGTGCTGTTAGAGAATAATCCGAATTTTTATCCTAATATTGTTGGTGCTTTCGATACTGGCAATTCAACTACTGATACTTATTATATGGTAAAAGCATTTAATGCATTAGGAGAGTCAGCTGATTCCCCGATTGTTAATGCAGCAGTTGGTTCAGACTTTACTACTGATGTATTTACAATTACATATCCGACA
>Ga0272442_10010577_pt1 | contig 11350 bp, 12 predicted proteins | sample SSMForm2O_FD_200262 | JGI IMG/M metagenome (GOLD analysis project Ga0272442, IMG submission 200262) | Marine sediment archaeal communities from Little Sippewissett salt marsh, Falmouth, MA, United States - SSM-Form-2O | ecosystem: Environmental > Aquatic > Marine > Wetlands > Sediment ...
CCATGGACCACGATGTCGACGTCGGTCTTCAACAGCTCCTTGTACGCGTCCAGCCCGACGAAGCAATGGTCCTCGTCCACGGCGAAGCTCTTGGCGACCTCGGCGTTCTTCGAGCCCTTGATGCTGTTCATCGAGCCCTGGAGCCGGTCCTCGAATACGTCCGCCATCGCGGTCAGAATGACGTTGTTCTTGCCCTCGAGCATGTTTACGGCTGCGCCGGTGCCGCGTCCGCCGCAGCCAATCAGCCCGACCTTCAACGTATCGGAATTGACGTCCGCGCCGATGGCGTTGCCCGACACGATGGCGAACCCGGCCGCGGCCGACATTTTGGCGAAATCGCGCCGCGTCAGCCCTTGTCCTTGCTTCTTCTTCATGACTTCTCTCCTTGAGACACTCACACCATTACGTACTGGGTGCAACCCATTGCGCGCGGCCCTCCACAAGGGCCGATCAATACGGCCACCATATCACATGCCGAGTCACATTCCCACCGGCTCGCGCCCTCCGGCATAGCTCTGCGAGAAACTCAACGAATCCGACGTTCAGGCCGCTAGTGCTCGTTGAGGTATTTCAGGGTCTTCTCGATGTTGGCCCGCGCGCCCCGGTGCCCCGGATCGGCCTCGAGGCATTTCTCGAAGGCTTCCTTGGCCTCGGCGTAGCGGGCCTGGTGGTGGAGCACCACCCCGAGGTTGTTGTAGGCCGACGTGCTCCCGAGCCGGCCCGCCTCGCTGAAATGCGAGATGGCCTCCTCGAAAAGCCGGTCGTAGTAGAATAACTCCCCCAACGCGTTGTGGATCGTTGCGGCCGCCGCACCGTCCGCCAGCAGGCCCCCGAGGAACTCACGCGCCTGGGTGCGTTTCTCGAGCCGCAGCATCTGGTGCAGATACAGCTTGAGGGCGGGCTTGCGATCGGGGCTCAGCGCCACGGCCTTCTGTGCCTCGGCCGCAGCCTCATCCATGCGGCCGTCGGCCTCGAGCGCGACACTGAGGTAACGGTGGCCGTCTGCCCAAGAGGGATCCGAGTCCAAGCCGCACTGGAAGCACTCGCGGGCCAGGGGCCACTGCTTCTCGTCGGCATAGACCACCCCGAGGTTGCGCCAGGCCTCGGCGAGGGCCGGATCCAGTTGCAGCGCCAGCTTCAGCGCCCTCTTCGCCTCTTCGCTGCGCTTGAGCAGGTGGAGGACTCCCCCGAGGTCCTTCATGACCGCCGGATTCGACGGGTCGCGCTTGAGCGACTCCCGGTAGGCCCCGGCCGCGTTGGCATAGTCCCGAACGTCGGCATACTGGTTGCCCAGTTCCGCGTACGCGTTTGGGTCGTCGGGATTGGCCGCGAGCTTCTCGTGGCCAAGCTGGAGGTAGCGCTCCTGTTTCTCTAGAATCTGCTCCGGCGTCCTGAGGAAGGGATAGTGGTGGATCGGCACGTCACACAGGAGCGGTTCGATGCCCTGCCGCTCGAGCGATTGGTGCACCAACTCGTGCACCCGCCCCTCGAAGCGAGCCCCAACGCGGTTGGGGAACAGGCGAACCTTCACGCTCGGATACCAGCCGGCGAAGCCGCGGGCCCAGGGGTCATCCGGCGCGCACGGCTGAAACTCGCCGACCGTTTCCGTGTTGGTGTAATTGCGGGTGGCGAACCGATAGCACACGTTCGTAGCGCCTTCGACCAAGGCGCGGACCTTCGCCACGTCTTCCGGCGCAATCCGCTCGTCGGCGTCGATCACCAGCACCCAATCGCCCTCGCACTGGCGCAACGACTCATTGCGCGCGGCCGAAAAATCGTCGCACCAGATGAACACACTCGTCCTGGCGTTGTACTCTCGTGCGATTGCGATGGTCTCGTCCGTCGAGCCGGTGTCGACGATGCAGATCTCGTCCGCGATCTGGGAGATGACATCGAGACATTCAGCGAGATGCCTGGCCTCGTCCTTGACGATCATGGCTACGGAAATCGTTCGAGGCACCGTTCACTCCTCAGAACGTTGCGGCGAGGGCGCCGCGACCGCTTCGGGCATCTGCGGGGCCGCCGCATCCGTTAGCGCGGGCGCCGGCTGGATAGCCCCGGCAGCCAGCAGCGCGTTGTAGGTTGCCCCGTCGACCACATCGCCGCTGGTGACCAGACGCGTCGCGCCGTTGACGGTCACGCCGTACTGGCGCACGACGCCCGAGCGCCGTTGGCAGACGCTGCCCTTGAGCATCATCCCATAGTCGATGCGGTGTAACTGGGGCTGGTCCGGGGAGGACACCGGCGTGAAGCGTTGCGGCGGCGGCGGCCCGCCGCGCTTCTGCCGCCTACCAAACAGCACACCCAATACCCCTTGTTCCGTATCGACGCAGTTATCGCTCGCGTGGGTTGAACAGCAACCTCAGCCTGGACTGCATTATACTCCACGCTGATCGTCAGGTACAAAGGGAAAGGGCGCGCCTCACATCCGCGCGTAACCACCAGCTACAGGATGCACTATGCGCCGGATCATTCCACGAATGCGAGACATGAGCGCACGGGCCGTGCGCACGTCTTGTCAAAAAGGGCATGGGCCACTCCCGGAAGAGCCCTTTTCGCACAATGCGCGTCCTGTGCGGCCCTGTGCCCCGGGCGTATGCGCGGAGTTGGGGCGCCGACGGGTGCCTATGAAATCGGGAGCGTGAGCACGCCGGACCCCTCCGGGCGCTCTTTGATCGAGGCGATAGCGTTCTCTGTTGCGGCCCGGACCTCCTCGTTGGGCTCTTTTTCGAGGCAGCTTGTAAGCGCCTCGATGCAGTCCTTGTCGCCTACACGGCCCAGCATACGCACCGCCAGCAGCCGCGCCTGCGCCGCGATCTTCTGATCCTGAACCGCTTCTTTCAACAGCCACACGCTGTCAAGAGCCGGCCCGTTTATCAAGGCCAGGACGATATGGCCGCGCTCTTCGGGCGTGGCATCGGGCTGCCGCCACAGTTTCTGGAGGTCCTCGCGCGCTTGCGCGTTCTGCACGTCCTGGAACACGAGGCCGCGGTACGCCAGGAAACGCACGCGCCTGTCCGGGGCGTCCCTGAGTTCGGCCAGCCGCTTCTGAGCGGATTCCTCTCGCATGAAGCCGAGCACATCGGTCGCGCACGCGCGCGTTGTGGCATCGTTCCCTTCCTGGGTCATCTCGATGATGCGGGGAATCATCTCCACAGTCAGGTGCTCCCGGATACTCAGACTCGCCAACACCTTGGTCGCCGGATCCGACTGCGGATCGGCCATGACATCCATCAACGGTCCAAAGGCGGCCCAGCCCAGCCCAGCCAGCTTACCAGCGACCTCCGAGGTCTCCGCAATCTTCGGATCTTCCCGCGTCGAGGTCTTGGCCAATTCGAGCCACTCGGACACCAGTTCGTCCCGCGCGGCCGACGTGTCCGCCGCCGCCTCCTCCCCGCGTGGAGCAGTCTGGCCCGGCTCCGGGGCACTACATGAGGCTAGGGCTACGACCATGACGCACAGGGCAATGACCAGACCCAAAACGGTTTTGCTCATCAGGTACCTCCGCCCGCTATCTTCGAACTGATTGCCACACCCCTACCGACTACAGCACACACCTGTCGAGAGTATACCACACGGACGCCGCCACGAGTCCACAAGTGATTGCCCTCACTGGGCGCAACGGCACCCAGGTTGCATCCGGACACGCAAAGGGATAGGTTATCCGCGAGCGGGTGACTGAGTAGAGGGGAGGGAAGCGGTGGCGTGCATGCCGGTAGACAAAGATGAGATAGGCGAGTTCTGCCGGAGACATCGTGTTCGACGGCTCGCCGTCTTCGGCTCGGCCATTCGAGACGACTTCCGCGCTGGCAGCGGCGTCGACGTTTTGGTGGAGTTCGATCCGGACCACATCCGCGGGCTCGCCTTCTTCGGCATGGAGATCGAGCTCTCGGAGATCCTGGGGCACAAGGTGGACCTGAATACGCCTGAGTCCCTGAGTCCTTACTTCCGCGACCAGGTGTTGTCGGAGGCCGAGACCGTCCATGTCGAGGCATGAAAGCAAGCTCCGTCTTCGCCACATGCTGGACCACGCACGGGAGGCCTATGGCCTCATACGGGGCCGATTCCGTGAGGGAGTCCTGGCGGACAGGACGCTCAGCCTGGCCCTGCTGCGGTTGCTGGAGGTCATGGGGGAAGTGGCCAGTCGAGTAGCGAGCGAGGACAGGGCCAGCCGTCCAGCGGTGCCGTGGCGAGAGATCGTGGGCCTCCGGAAGCGCCTGATTCTACGGACACAATTCAGTAGCCTTGAACATCATCTGGCACGTGGTGACGACGGACCTCCCGCCACTCAGCGAGGCGCTGGAGACACTTCTGTCCGAGGACACGCGCGACAATGGTTGAAACGGCGCCTTTCGGGCGCAGAAGCCGGTTGGAGGGATGACGAATGGCTTGCAGGATAGGTTGGCTTGGCGTGCTCTGCGTGTTTCTGTGCCTGTCGTGCGGCGTCGTAATGACGGCCGCCGGCCAGCCGAAAGGCGAGACCGACCGCCTCAAGTGGTGGCGGGAGGCGCGGTTCGGCTTGTTTGTCCACTGGGGGCCGGTCAGCCTGAAAGGGACCGAGATTGGCTGGTCGCGCGGCGGCGAACGGCGGGGGCGCACGGGCCGCGGGCCTATACCCGTCGAGGTCTATGACAACCTGTACAAGGAGTTCAATCCGGTCGACTTCGACGCGAAGGAGTGGATCGGCATTGCCCAGCGCGCGGGCATGAAGTACCTCGTGTTCACATCGAAGCACCACGACGGGTTCTGCATGTTCGACACCGCGCTCACCGACTACAAGATCACCAACTCACCGTTCAAGCGCGACGTGGTCGCTGAGCTGGCGGACGCGTGCCACGAGGCCGGCTTCGGCCTTGGTTTCTACTACTCCCCGCCCGACTGGCATCATCCCGATTACCGCACGGACAACCACGACCAGTACATCGAATACGTGCACGGGCAGCTTCGCGAGCTGTGCACGAAGTACGGAAAGATCGACATCATCTGGTTCGACGGACTCGGCGGCACGAAGGACACGTGGGACTCGGAAAAGCTCATCGCCATGATTCGGGGGCTCCAGCCCCACGTCATCATCAACAACCGGGCCGGCCTGCCGGAAGACCACGACACGCCGGAGCAGAACGTCGGGGCGTTCCAGCGCGAGCGGCCGTGGGAAACCTGCATGACCATCTGCCGGCAGTGGGCGTGGAAGCCCGACGACAAGATGAAGTCGCTCGAGGAGTGCCTCGACGTCCTGGTCAACTGCGCCGGGGGCGACGGCAACCTGCTATTCAACGTGGGCCCGATGCCGACGGGGGCGATCGAGCCGCGCCAGGTCGAGCGGCTACTCGAGATGGGCGCGTGGCTCGACCAGTACGGTGAGACCATCTACGGCACGCGCGGCGGGCCCTTCAAGCCCGGCCACTGGGGCGCCAGCACCTGCCGCGGCAACACGGCCTACGTCCATGTCCTCAACTGGGACGCGGCCGCGCCGCACCTCACGCTGCCCGCCATCGCCGCCAAAGTCGTCGGCCATCGCGTGCTCACCGGCGGCACGGCCGAGGTGTCCCAGAGCGACGACGGCATCGTGGTGACCGTGCCCGAGGCCGCGCGCGTCGAGCCCGACACCATCATCGCCCTAGAACTCGACCGGCCGGCCTTCGACGTCCCACCTATGGGCATTCCGTCGCGTTCCGTCGCGACCGGCATGAAGGCCACCGCGTCCAACAACGTCTACCGCAAGATGGCGGACTACGCCCCGGACAAGGCCTTCGATGACGACGACGGCACGCGCTGGGCCACCGACAGCGGCACCCACGAGGCCTGGCTCCAGGTCGAGCTCGATGAGCCCGCCACCGTGGGGCAGGTGGCCATCAAAGAGTCCTGCGGCGACCGCGTCCAGGATTTCGTGCTCCAGTACCAGGACGGCGCCGCCTGGAAGACCTTCTACGAGGGCACGACCATCGGTAAGGACTTCTACGCCGCGTTCGACCCCGTCACCGCCAAGACCTTCCGTCTCGACATCCGCCGCGCCACCGAAGGCCCGACGATTTGGGAGTTCCACCTCATCCCGCCGAAGGAGTGAATCCGGACAAGGGCACAACACCGATTGCACGGATGACGCGGATTGCCGGAGATTTGGGTCACGCTGAGTTGGCCTGCCATCAGCGAGAATCTGCGTTCTCCTTCCCGCCGACCGCTTGAGACCTCGACCCCGGCGTCCCTTTCTTCCACAGCTCGCCAAACGGGCCCTGGGCCACGCCCTGGTGGAAGTAGGCGACCAATTCCTCGGCACTCATGCCCTTGGTCTCCTCGTAGATCTTCTCTTGGGCGCGCCGTTTCATCTCGACGCAATCAAAGGTCTTGGCCTTGGTCTTCATGCCCTTCCTCCAGGGAATTCGCCACGTCCTCGGGCGTGAGAATGATGACTTGGCTCTGCCCCTGAGCCACGTTTACGCCATTGAAGGCCCGAATGCGCGCGGGATTCACCAAGTGTCGGAAGTTCCAGGAGACAATTACGTCAGCCCGAGCCAGCGTGGCCGACGCCACATGCAGGGCGTCGTCGGCATATTTCTGCGTCACGACGCCAGCCTGGACATAGGCTCCTGCAAGGCCTATGGATTCCGGGCTCACCTCAAGACGCTCACAGTCGCCCGCAAGTGTGCGTTGGAACAACTCCCGAACCTGCTCGGGGGCGTCCGCCAGTTCCCGCGCCACAGTCTCAGATACCAGCGGAGTGATCTTGCCCCGCCAGATGGCGTCAAAGAGTGATCTCGATCCGGTCTCGAACTCTTCGTCGAAATACCCGCCAAAGACTGATGTGTCCATGTAGGCGCGCAACCGTTTCATACCATCGCCTCTAGCACGTCTCGTGTGTTCAGCCCCTGCTTCCCTCTGTTGTGCAGCACGGCCGAGTCCCTTCAGGGGAGTCTGGCATCATCACGGTCACCTTGAGGCGCCTGACCGCTCGTTCTCTCGGGCAGCAGTATATCATGCCTGCGGGGACGCGTCCGCGTCCGCTACCGCCGGCTTGAAGGTCCGACGACTTCCGGACGGCTGAGCACAGGCACACGGAAGCCTCTGGCGCCGCGCGAATCGAGTGTGGTGCACCCGGAATGCTCCCTATCATGCCGCGATAGGGCCGGACTTCCCAATGATGCCTAGGACGAAAGGAACTCGAGACAGTCTTCACTGAAACCGTCTAGCCAGAACTCGCAATTCCGTACATGGGCGAAGCGAGATCGGATGGCCTGCTCCTCAGCCGGGGTCTGCGCAAGGTCAACCACCTTCACCTTCATGTACCCCTCCCGGGCTCCGTGAACAAGCTGCGGGTAGATGATTGCGTGAGTGTGGTAGTCGTCATCTCTCATGCTGAACCCAATGATGTAGACCGTGAATTCGTTCTGGAGCCACAGATAGATCATTTGCCATAGCTCGCCGTATTGGAGAACCTGGTAGAGTTTGTCGAAACTCGGGAGCACTATCCACGGTGTCATTCCCGCAGTGTAGTAGCGCTCCAACTGTGTAAGCGGCTCGCAGGCCCTGGCGAGACTCGGGACGCTTTCACCTATTGGCGCAAGGCGCATCCACGGCTGCCGAAGGCAGTGGTCACAACTGAACCAGTCTATCGACCCGTGAAGCTTCAAGAGGGGAACGACCGGCGGCTCGGACCGGCTGTGCTTGTCCATCTGGAAGGGGACACGAGAGGCCATCAAGGCAGTCTCAAGAATCGTGTCCCAGTTGAAGGAGAAGACCATGGCAGAATCAAGCGAGCTCGCGAATCTCTCGTAGACCGGTGGCAGCGAGCGGAAGGCCCTCACCTGCCTCTCGCGAATCGCCATCGCCGTCCATTCCTTGAGGCATTAGACTACCTGATTATTATGCTCATCAAGTTGCTCCCCTGTTCCCATTTGCGACGCAGAGATGACACTTGCGTAGGTGAGGAACCTCTCGAAATCGAATCCACGTGGGACGATACCATTCAACAGGTCTTCTGAACTGAACCGCATTCCCGGAAGCAGGAATCTCAACTCGCGGAGCAGGATCTCGGCATGGCCAAGAACGGGGTCTGAGTCAGGCGTTTTGATCGCCGCTGCTTGTTTGAACACCAGAGGCAGCAACTCATTTGTCAGAGGCATGCCCGCCGGTCTTGAGAAGCCTGCCCCAAGTATGTAGAGGCGTTTGTAGCCGGCCAGGTTGTGCCATCCTTGCATCGCAGGGCGTGTCCTGACCTCAGGTCTTCTTGGCGCCCTGAGCCGCCGTTTGCTTGCGTTCTTCTTGCCGCTCAAGGAAGGCCGCGTGCTTGTCCCGCCAATACGCCTGCCGCTCTTCGAGAGTCATTCCTTGGGTCTCTTCGTAGATGCGCGACGCGGCCTGGCGCTTCATGTCGACGCAGTCAAAGGTCTTCGTCTTCATAGTTGATCGCCTCGTCGGGTGTGCGAATCCCCAACTCGATGGTGTAGGTGACCTCGGCGTCGACCATGGTCTCGTTCATCTCTCGTATCTCGTCAATGCCACTTCGCGGCCTTGCGCCCATTCCAGAGACCGGCCCTAGGTTCGTCCACGGCCATGAGCTTGGCGGGCGTCTTTCATTTCGCGTTCGGTTTCGCGTTTGATGTCGCGTTCGCGGATGGCGTTGCGTTTGTCGACGGTGTGCTTGCCTTTGCAGAGGCCGAGCTCGACCTTGGCGCGGCCTTGCTTGAAGTAGACGCGGAGGGGTACGAGGGTGCAGCCGCGTTCGTCGACGCGGGCGCCGAGGCGTAGGATCTCGCGCTTGTGCATGAGGAGGCGGCGGGGTCGTTCAGGGTCGTGATTGTGGATGTTGCCCTGCTCGTAGGGGCTGATGTGGGCGTTGAGGAGGAACAGCTCGCCGTTCTCGACGTCGCCGTAGCTGTCCTTGAGGGTCATATGGCCCTGGCGAAGCGACTTGACCTCGGTGCCTTGCAGCTCGATGCCGGCTTCGTGGCGCTCGAGCACGTGGTAGTCGCGGCGCGCCCGGCGGTTCTGGACGATCGTCTTTTCACCCGCTGCCATGTGGGTCTCCATGTACGTGCTCTCGTGCGCACGCTCGATAAGGTATCCTCGCGTACGCGTAATCATAACCGTAATCGTTGTCGTGATCGTAATCCACCCTCCGCCCGTTGGATTCGAGTACGAGCACAGCGGCCGCGACTCTGGAATACCGCCTCTTCCGCTGACGTGCAGGTGGGTAGGGCGTATTCTGGGCAAGGCGTGAGAGGAAGATACGCTCGGCGCGCTGTGCCTCGCTCAGGCAACGGCCCTGGCCCTCGTGCTATACTGGCTTCAGCCGGAACAAAATCCAGGGCTTGTGAGAAGGCACACGGCGGCCCCTGGCGCTGGCGGTCAGCCGATTCTGGAGGTCGTGGCACGGGGCCGGCAACGCCGCTTCTGGCAAGCTCTCACGGGAGGGGTCACGATGCAGTCCGTGCGTTGTGGGGTGGTGGCTGTCCTGCTCATGGCGGCTTCTGTGGCGCTGACAGGCTGCCCCGAGTGGTTTGATCAGGAAGCCAAGCTGCGCGTGTCGGCCACCAGGCACGACTTTGGCATGACGGAGACCGAATGGGCCTTCGAGGTCTGGCGGGCCAGCGGTTTAGGACGCAGCACCCCCTTCGAGGTCCTCGTGAGTAAGTCGTGGCTTTCGGTGGATCCGACGGGCGGCGCCAGCGACGGCCCCGACGACCGCGAGACCATCCAGGTGCGTGTGCGCCGGGACCTGCTTCACGGCGAGGCCAACCGGGGAATCATCACCGTGCTCTGGAACGCCGGGACCGTCCAGGTGGTCGTGACCGCTACAGGCGGCGGCGAAGGCGAAGGCGAAGGCGAAGGCGAAGGCGAAGGCGAAGGCGAAGGCGAAGGCGAGGGCGAAGGCGAAGGCGAGGGCGAAGGTGAAGGCGAAGGCGAGGGCGAAGGCGAGGGCGAGGGTGAAGGCGAAGGCGAGGGCGAAGTCGTCTTCGTCAACAAAGCCAACATGTTGCCGGTGCAGGACGGGCGGTCCTGGGCAACGGCCTACACGGCGATCCAGAACGGCATTGACAAGGCGTACTACGAATATGGCGGTGGGCAGGTCTGGGTGGTCCATGGCGTGTACGACGAGGCGCGCATGTCGGAGTCCGGCGCGGTGAAACTGCGCCGGGGCGTCCACGTATTCGGGGGCTTCTGGGGCAATGAAACGGCCCGGGACCAGCGCGATTGGCCCGAACTCACGACCGTCATCGACGGGGGCAAGGCGCGCCGGGGCAATGCGGCCTACCATGTCGTCATCGGCGCCTCGGACGCGTGCCTGAATGGATTCACCATCACGGGCGGCGCGGCCCTGCTGGAAACGGCCTGCTATTCGCGCGGCGGGGGAATGTACAACGAGCAGGTGTCGCCCGTAGTGGCGAATTGCACGTTCATGGACAACCGCGCCCTGGAAGGCGGCGCCATGTACAACGACCGGGCCTCGCCCACCGTGCTCAACTGCGCCTTCGTGGCGAACCTGGCGGCCAACCGAGGCGGCGCCATGTACAACCTCTACGGAACGCCCCGGTTGGACGGTTGCCGCTTCGAGCGCAACGACGGATTCATACTCGGCGGGGCGATCTACAATGAATACGCTGCGGCTGAGGCGTCGGCGTGCACGTTCGAGAAGAACGTGACCGCCGGTTACGCGGGGGCCGTCTTCAATGACCAATCACCGGCTGTCTTCCGCCAGTGCACGTTCACCGAAAACCTGGCCGCGCTCCAGGGCGGCGCCATGTACAACCTGGACTCGGCCTCGAGAGTGGTCAACGGCTTGTTCTGGCGCAACAGCGGCTCGTTCGGCGGCGGCGCCGTGTACAACGACAACTCGCCCGCACTGCTGGCCAACAGCACGCTATCGAGCAACGAGGCCCAGACAGGCGTCGGCCTGTACAACAGCCTCTCTTCGCCAGTGGTCACCAACTGCATCCTCTGGGACTATCTCGGCGAAGATGCCGTCGAGATCCACAACGATGACGTCCTGTGCGCTCCGGTGGTCACCTACAGCGACATCCAACAAGGCTACGACGGAGAAGGCAACATCTACTACAGGCCGCGATTCGTCGACGAGATCGAGGGCGACTGCCGACTTCTGGCTGAGTCGCCCTGCATCGACGCCGGCCGCGACACCAGCGGCGGCGAGTTCGGCTCGATCACGCACGATATCGACGGAAACGAACGTGGGTATGACGGCGACGGGGCCGGCCAAGGCCCGCGCGGCGACGGTTCAGACTACGACATGGGCGCATACGAATACGTCGGCGGCGAAGGCGAGGGCGAAGGTGAGGGCGAGGGCGAGGGCGAAGGCGAGGGCGAAGGTGAGGGCGAGGGCGAGGGCGAAGGCGAAGGC
>Ga0272442_10010578_pt1 | contig 11350 bp, 11 predicted proteins | sample SSMForm2O_FD_200262 | JGI IMG/M metagenome (GOLD analysis project Ga0272442, IMG submission 200262) | Marine sediment archaeal communities from Little Sippewissett salt marsh, Falmouth, MA, United States - SSM-Form-2O | ecosystem: Environmental > Aquatic > Marine > Wetlands > Sediment ...
TTCAAACCTTTTTTAAGACGAGTGTTTTGAACACGACATGCAACATTACGTAGTATTGCTCTATCTTTTTCAACAATAATTTCTTTATCTTCTAAATCCATTGACCAACCAGAATAACTTAGAGCTTTCATTAGAGATGGAATATCATTTTTTTTAATTTCAAATAATTGTTTTATCTTCCGAGCTTCAATCTTACCCATTACTTCCCAGACTTTGCGATCAATTTCTGTTGCAATATCAGTTCCATATTTTTCTTCTATGAAAAGATAATAAAATCCATCTACAGCCCACATATTTCGCAGATGCATGAAAATAAAATCAGCAAGTTTTTCTTTTGATATTTCTTTAATTAAATTTTTTTCTTTTTCTCTACTAATAATTATCATCCACCATAAATTTGAATTATTTTAAAGAAAAAATAATTAGGATAATTTATCCCATTTTTTCTTTAACTGCAGTTGTAAGTTTTGGAAGAACTTCGTATAGATCGCCTACTATCCCATAATCAGCAGATTTGAAAATGAGAGCTTCTGGATCTTTGTTAATTGCTACAATAATTCCGCTATCACGCATTCCTGCAATATGTTGAATTTGTCCGGAAATTCCAGCTGCGATATAGAGTTTAGGTTTTACTTTATGACCTGAAAGTCCTATCCAATGATCTTCAGGTAACCATTTCATATCAGCAGCTATTGGACGACTGCATCCTACAGTTTTACCTTTTAGAACATCTGCAAGTTCGTTTACTAGTTTTATATCATCCTTGCTTTTAAATCCTCGACCGCAAGATACAATGATTTCCGCATCTTCAACATTAACACCACCTGTTTTCATCTCTTGAACTTTAACTATTTTGGAATTTGATTTTTCTCCATCTATCTTCTTTTTAATTATTTCTCCATTTCTACTGTCGTCTTTTTTCAAGGGATCAAAAACTTTTGATGGAACTGTTACAATATTTGGTTTTGAACTAAATTGCTCGACGGCAATTGCGTTTCCACTATATACTACTCGTTCTACTGTAAGTTTTTTATCTTTTAGATATACATTTGTTGAATCAATAACGCATCCTGAATTTATTTTTCCAGCAAGTCTGGATGCAAGCTCTTTTCCATTTTTATTTGAACCGATTAGTATTATTTCTTCTCCTGTTTCTTTAATTATATTTTCAAAAATATCTGTGTATTCTTCAGCTTTAAAATTATCAATACTAGATTCAGCGATAAATACGATATCTGCACCATATGAAACGTATTCTTCAGCAAGTATTTCATCTGCTTTTCCAATTATTGCTGCTGTTGTTTTTGTACCAAGATCTTTTGCCAGTTCAGTTGCTTTTGCTAGAAGTTCAAAAGTTATTTTTTTATCATCAGAATAAACAAGAACCATTTTTTATCACCTCAGTACTCCTTCTTTAGCAAGACTTTCAACAAGTTTGTTAATTGATTCGTCTAAATCATTTTGAAAAATTTCGTTTTTACGTTCCATTGAAACACCTTTAAGCTCAACTGTATTTACCATTGGGTCAAGACCACTATTTAGTGAATCCGCTGTCCAATCTTGAATTGGTTTATTGGCAGCACCAAGTATTTGCATTAAACTAGGTAAACGAGGTTCATTTATTTCTTTTGTAACAGTAATTAAAACTGGATAAGTTGATTCAGTAGTTACTGCATGGTCACCCATGTTTCGTTCTGCTGTAACTTTATCTTTTTCAGCATTCAAACTTTGAGCATATGTGATTTGTGGAATATTTAAAAGACCAGCAACTCTAGGTCCAACTTGACCTGAAAATAGATCAATGGATGCTTCGCCACATAATATTATATCATAATCTCCAATCTTTTTTATTGCTTCAGCAATTAAAGATGATATTACATGATAATCATATTTATCAGGAATTGAAACCAATATTCCTTCATCTGCACCCATTGCCAAAAGCTCTTTTATCCTTTCTTTTGCATCAGTTGGACCTACAGTTAAAACAGTAATTTTTCCACCATTTTTATCTTTTATTTTAATTGCTTCTTCCATTGCGTTTTTATCGATGTCGCTGATTTTTTGGGTAACTCCTTGCAAGATGGGTTTTTTTGTGCTAGGGTCAACCTTCATTTCAGAAACATCAATAACTTGTTTTGCACAAACAATTATATTCATTTATTTCACTCCTTTCCTTTCAATTTCTAATTCTCTAAGTTCTTTTCTTTTAATTTTACCACTTTGGGTTTTTGGAAGCTCTTCAACGAACTCGATTTCTCGAGGATACTTGTAGGGTGCAGCAACCATTTTTGTATGTTGCTGAATTTCCTTTACAAGGCTATCAGAGCCTTTAGACTTATCATGAAGAATGATAAAAGCTTTAACAATCACACCACGCATTTTGTCAGGACTTGCAACAACTGCGCATTCTAAAACTTCTGGATGAGAAATAATTGCAGATTCAACTTCAAAAGGTGAAATCCGGTAACCTGCAGCCATAATCAAATCATCATCACGACCGCTAAACCAATAATAATCGTCCTCATCCTGATATAGAACGTCTCCGGTTAAAAACCAGCCGTTTTTAAAGCTCTCATTTGTTTTATCAGGTTTGTTCCAATATTCTTTAAATAATCCAGGATCAGTTTGTTTTACTGCTAAGATTCCAGGTTCTCCTTTTTTTATTGGTTTGCCTTTTTCATCAACAATTGCACAAACTTTTCCAGGTTGAGGTTTACCACATGAACCTGGTTTTATCTTCAATCCTTTGATGTTAGAAAGATATACCATAATTTCTGTCATTCCAATTCCATCATAGATATCTAAATTGAACATTTTTTTCCATTTTTTTATTACCTCAGGATTTAGAGGTTCCCCTGCTGATATACAATGTTTTAGACTTGATAAATCATATTTTTTTTGAGCTTCTTTTATTGTTACAAACATTCTATAAGCTGTAGGGACACTTGCAAGATTAGTTATTTTGTATTTTTCCATTAATTCATACCAACGTTCTGGGTTGAATCTACCATCATAAATAAAAGTGGAAATTCCATGTCGCCAAGGATATAAAAAACCATTTCCTAAAGGAAAAATCCAATTTAAATCCCCTGTGTGAGCTAGTAAATCATCATCTTTTGCTTGTTGCCAAAATAAAACACTTGGATCGTTGCCAGGAACCCATCTATGAAGATGTACTGCTCCCTTTGGATTACCAGTTGTTCCTGAAGTATAACAAAAAAATGCCATATCTTCTTTTTTTGTTTGTTCAAGGTCTAAATTCCTTGAAGTCTTACTCATTAATTCGTTATAATCAAGTTGATCTCCATATGCATCATCAACAACAATTATTTTTTCTAAACTCGGACATTTATTTTTAATCTCTTCAACAGCTTTTACATATTTTGATGTTGTAATAACTGCTTTAGAACTACTATCATTAATTCTATATTCAATCTCATGGGGTCTAAACATTACACTAGATGGAATAGGAACAGCACCAATTTTAACTCCACCTAGAAATGAAATCTGAAACTGTGGAAGATTTGGGAGTCTTATAAGAAATCTATCTCCTTTTTTAAAATTAAGATTTCTTAGAACATTTCCAAATTTATCAGTTTTATTTTTTAATTCCTGGAAGGTATATTTTTCAGAATAACCTTCATCATCTTCCCAAAAAAGAGCAACTTTATTTTTTTTATCAGTTAATGTATGTTTATCAACACAATCATATCCTATGTTATAATTATTAGGAATATCCCATTTCCAATTTTTGTATTTCTCTTTGTAAATAAACTCCCCCATTGTATATTCCTCTAAGTTATTATTATCTTAAAAGACTTCCAGATATTACTAAACGTTGGACTTCCGAAGTTCCTTCATAAATCTCTGTAATTTTTGCATCACGAAATAAACGCTCAACAGTATATTCTTTTGTATAACCATAACCACCATGTATTTGAACAGCTTTTATTGCTGCATCCATTGCCATTTCTGATGCAAATAATTTTGCCATTGCTGCTTGTTTAGAAAAACGTCCTTCACCTTTATCTTTAGCAAAAGCTGCATTATAAACTAAAAATCTAGCTGCTTCAATACTTGTAGCCATATCAGCAATCATCCATTGAATGGCTTGCTTACTGGCAATTGGTTTGCCAAATTGTTGGCGCTGTTTGGAATATTCGATACTTTCATCAAGGCATGCTTGGGCAATACCAACAGCTTGTGCAGCAATTCCTATTCTACCGCTATCAAGTGTGCTTAAAGCAATTTTAAAACCATCTCCTTCTTTACCAAGTAAATTTTCTTTAGGGACTTCCATATCTTCAAATATTAATTCAGAAACAAGATTTGCATTTATACCCATTTTATCAAAAATGCTTCCAACTTTAAATCCTTTGTAGGTGTTTTCAACAATAAAAGCACTTATTCCTTTAGCTCCTGCATTTTTATTTGTTACTGCAAAAACTATGATAATACCTGCTTTTGGTCCACTAGTAATAAATGTTTTATCACCATTTATTATATATTTATCCCCTTTTAACTTGGCAGTTGTTTGCATTGCTCCAAGATCAGAACCTGCGTTTGGCTCTGTCCCAGCAAAAGCACCAATTTGTTCACCTTTTGCAAGAGTTGGTAGGTATTTCTTTTTTTGCTCATCTGTGCCAAGTTTCATAATAGGATATGAAACAAGAGAATTATGAACTGATGTTATTACTCCTGTTGATGCACATTTTCTTGATATCTCTTCTATAACAGTTGTATAACTAATAGTATCAAGCCCTGCACCACCATATTTAGTTGGTATAATTATTCCTAAAAGACCAAGTTTTGCCATCTTTTGAAGTGTTTTTGATGGAAATTCTCCTTTTTTATCAAGTTCTGCAGCTATTGGAGCTATTTCTTTTTCAGCAAATTCTCTAACCATTTTTTGTATCATTTTTTGTTGTTCATTTAATTCTAATTGCATGGAGGTAGCGAATAAAATTAATAAACATAAAGCTTTCTATGATTTTAAAGGAAAGAAATATAATAAAGTATTTAATTCCAGGATGGGGAGTTTCCATTGAAAAAAGGATTCATACATGTTTATACAGGAAATGGTAAAGGTAAGACTACTTCAGCAATTGGCCTTGGAATTCGTTTGGCTGGTTTTGGTAAAAAAGTCCATATGATCCAGTTTATGAAAGGAAGAAAATATTGTGAACTAGTAACAATTGATAAAATTCAAAATTTTAGTTATTCTCAACATGGACGAGATGAGTTTGTTAATAAAGATAATCCAGAACAGATTGATATTGATCTAGCTCAAGAAGGTTTTAAGTATGCAAAAGATTTAATTAAATCTGAAAAATATGATATGATTATTCTTGATGAAATAAATGTAGCTGTTGATTTTAACCTTATTAAATTAGATAATTTAATTAATTTAATTAACAATAAACCTGAAAGCCTTGAGCTTGTATTAACAGGAAGATATGCTCATCCAGAAATACAAAAAATTTCAGATTATGTTACTGAAATGCTTGAAATAAAACATCCTTATCAACAAGGAGTTGAAGCTCGAAAAGGTATTGATTTCTGATATGGGGGTTATATATGTTTAAAGAAAAATACATTGATGAAATTAAAAAGAAAAAGAAAGATTGGGAAAAAAATATTTATGCAAAATATCTAAAAAATCATCCTGAACGTAAAAAAGAGTTTACTAATTTATCAAATACGAAAATAAAACCTCTTTATTCACCTGATGATATTTCTCATCTTGACTACTTAAAAGATATTGGTTTTCCTGCAGAATTTCCTTTTTTAAGAGGTGTTCATGCAACAATGTATCGTGGTCGATTTTGGACTTTTCGTATGTTTTCAGGTTTTGGAAGTGCTGAGGAGACCAATAAAAGGTACAAATATTTACTTGATCATGGTGAAACAGGATTGAGTGTTGCTTTTGATTATCCAACTTTATATGGACATGACACTGACCATCCTTTGAGTCGGGGGGAATTTGGAAAATGTGGTGTTGCTATTAGTAGCCTTAAAGATATGGAAATTTTATTTAAAGATATACCAATTGATAAGGTAACGACTTCTATGACAATTAATGGGCCTGCAGCTGTTGTTTGGGGTTTTTATATTGCAAATGCTGAGAATCGTGGTATTAGTAAAGATGTTATTGGTGGAACGATTCAAAATGATATTTTGAAAGAATATATTGCTCAAAAGAGTTGGATTTTTCCTCCAGAACCATCAATGCGTTTAATTGTTGATACTTTTGAATATGGCTTTAAACATGTCCCTAAGTGGAATACAATTAGTATTTCAGGTTATCATATTCGTGAAGCTGGATCAACTGCTGTTCAAGAACTTGCATTTACTGTTGGTGATGGTGTTGAATATGTTAAATGGGCTATGAAACGAGGTCTAGATATTGATAAATTTACTCCTAGATTAAGCTTCTTTTTTAATGCTCATAATGATTTTTTTGAAGAAATTGCTAAATATCGTGCAGCCCGTCGAATCTGGGCTAAAGAGTTAAAAAAACTAGGTGCAAAAAAATCTCGTTCGATGTTTATGCGTTTTCATACACAAACTGCTGGCTGTAGTCTTACAGCTCAGCAACCCGAAATTAACATTGCTCGAGTTACATTGCAAGGTCTTGCAGCAGTTTTAGGTGGAACACAAAGTCTTCACACTAATAGTATGGATGAAGCACTTGCATTACCTTCTGAAAAAGCAGCTCGTATTGCTCTTAGAACTCAACAAATAATTGCAGAGGAAAGTGGAGTCACAGATACAGTTGATCCTTTGGGCGGTTCATATTATATAGAATGGCTTACTGATAAAATGGAGGAAGAAACTTACAAATATTGGGATAGAGTGGAAAAATTAGGTGGAGTTCTTCCTGCAATTGAAAAAGGTTTTTATCAACGTGAAATTGCAAATGCTGCATATAAATATCAAAAAGATATTGATGAGAAGAAACGAATTTTTGTTGGTGTTAATGAGTATAAAATGGATGAACCTATTGAAATTCCAATTTTAGAAATGGATGAAAAAGGAGAGGAACGTCAAATTAATCGACTAAAAAAATTAAGAAAGAACCGTAATAATCAAAAATATGAAAGAACTCTTAAAGCTCTTAGAAAGGCGGCAGAAGGAGATGAAAATCTGATGCCTTATATTTTAGATTGTGTTCATGCTTATGCAACACTGGGAGAAACCTGCCAAGTTTTAAGAGATGTATTTGGAGAATATGAAGAACCTGCGATTTATTAGGGGGAATTATTTATGGAACGAAAAATTAGAGTATTGATTTCTAAACCTGGTTTAGATGGTCATGATAGAGGAGCAAAAGTTGTTGCTCGTGCACTTCGGGATGCTGGAATGGAAGTAATATATACTGGTCTTCATCAAACAGCTGAAATGATTGTAGAGGCAGCAATTCAAGAAGATGTCGATGTTGTTGGTCTTAGTCTACTAAGTGGTGCGCATATGACTCTATTTGTTGATGTTACAAAACTATTAAAAGATAAAGGGATGGATGATATTTTAGTAATTGGTGGAGGAATTATTCCTGAAAGAGATGTTCCAAAGTTAAAAAAGGCAGGTATAAATGGCGTGTTTGGACCAGGAACTCCTTGTGAGGATATTGTTGAGTTTATCAAAAAGAATGTGAAAAGATGAATGATATTGCAAAAAAGGTATTAGACGGTGATCCTCGTAGTATTGCCAGGTTAATTACTCTTGCAGAAAGTAATGATTTAGTCGCAACAAGTGCTATGAAAAATATTCATCCTCATACTGGTAAAGCTCATGTAATTGGTATAACTGGAGTAATGGGCTCGGGTAAGAGCACATTAATTTGTGAACTTACTCGTCTTTATCGAAAACAGGGTAAAACTGTTGGAATAATTGCAATCGATCCCACTAGTCCATTTAGCGGTGGTGCTCTTCTTGGTGATCGTGTTCGTATGATGGATCTTGCTATGGATGATGGTGTATTTATTCGAAGTATGGGTACTCGTGGAATGCTTGGAGGTCTTACAAGTGCAGTATATGATGTTGTTGAAATTCTTGATGCTTCTGGAAAAGATGTTGTAATTGTTGAAACAGTAGGTGTAGGTCAGGCAGAAGTTGATATAGTAAAAATTGCAGATACAACTCTAGTAATTGTTGTTCCAGGACTAGGTGATAGTATTCAAACTCTTAAGGCCGGTGTTATGGAAATTGCAGATATCTATGTGGTAAATAAGGCAGATAGACCTGAAGTAAATCAAACTGTTGCTGAAGTTGAAAGCCTTGTTGATATAACATGTTCTGAAAAAGAAAGAAAAATACCTATTCTTTCAACAGTTGCAAAACAAAGTAAAGGAGTCGTTGAATTACTAAAAGAAATTGATAATCATAAAAAATACATTAAAAATACAAAAGAATTTGAAAAACAACGAAGATTTCGATATGAAGCAGAACTTGTTGAAATTATCCGTAAACGTTTAATGAATTTTATCTTTGACGAAAGTAAGTTTAAAATTAAAATTGAAAATCTTCTTGATCAAATCAGTAAAAAGGAGATGGATCCATATACTGCAGCTGATGAAATTTTAGGAAAAATTCTAAAATAATATTTATTTTCCTCTAAATTTAGGTTTACGTTTTTCAAGAAATGCAAGCATTCCTTCTTGCGCATCTTCAGATAAGCAATTTTTTGCCATTGCTTCTTTTGCATAATTATAAGCTGAGTTTTCATCTTTTTCAATCTGATTATAAAAGGCTTTTTTTCCAAATTTTAAAGTATATCTGCTGTATTGAGCAATGTGTTTTGCTAGTTTTTCTGTTTCTTTTTCTAGTTTATCAGGTTCAACTACTTTATTAATAAGACCAAATTTTTCAGCTTCTTGACTTGTAACAAATCTGCCTGTAAGAAGCATGTCAAGGGCTCTTCTCCGTCCAATTACTCTGCTTAATGGAACCATAGGAGTTGAACAAAAAAGTCCAATTTTTACTCCAGGTGTTGAAAATTTAGTTTTACTATCTGCAATTGCCAAATCACATGCTGCAACCAGTTGACATCCAGCAGCAAGTGCTGCTCCATGGACTTGAGCGATTACTGGTTGAGGTAACTTATGAAGAGTCTTCATTAATTTTGTACAAGTTGAAAAAATTTTTTGATAATGAAATTTATCATATTTTTCTTCAACTAATTCATTGATATTATGACCTGTGCAAAATGCGTGACCTTTACCTTTAATTATTACAACTCGAATATCTTTATCTTTTGAAATCATATCTAGTTGTTCTTGCATTTCTTTCATAAGTTCAAGTGAGAGTGCATTTCTTTGTTCAGGCCGATTTAAAGTAATGTATCCAAGGTGACCTCTTTTTTTAAATAATATTGAACTCATTTTTATTCTTCTCAATTATTTTCCTTTAAAATTAGGTTTCTTTTTTTCAAGAAATGCCTTCATTCCTTCTTTTTGATCATGGGTTGAAAAACTAGATGAAAAATATGAAATTTCAAGTGAATTTGCTGAATTCAAATCAATATCTATTCCTTTGTTAACAAGGGCTTTTATAAAATTTGTTTGAACTGTTGATTTACTTGCAATTTTTCCTGCAATTTTTTCTGTTATCTCCATAAGTTTATCATCTTCAACTACCATGTTTACTAGACCAATATTCTGAGCTTCATCTGCACTAATATTTCTACCTGTCAGAAGAAGTTCTTTTGCTTTCATTCTGCCAACAAGCCTAGGCAATCTCTGTGTTCCACCAAAACCTGGGCTTATACCTAGATTTATTTCAGGTTGACCTAATAATGCACTTTTACCTACAATAACTATGTCACAAGCCATAAGTGTTTCACAACCTCCACCTAATGCATAACCGTTAACTGCTGCAATAAAAGGTAGTCTAGATTTTTCAATTATATTTAACATATTATGTCCGTTTTCTGCAAACTCTTTTGCTTCAAGAGGTGTCATATTTGCCATTGCAGAAATATCTGCACCTGCAATGAAAGCTTTTCCTTCCCCTGTTAATATTCCAACTTTGATTTTTTCATCTTTTTCAAGTTCTATTATTGCTTTTGTAATTTCACTAATTGTTTCTTGGTTTAGAGCATTTAATACTTTTGGTCTATTGATTTTAATATAACCAATTCCCTCTTTTTTTTCTAATATAATATTTTTATAAGCCATATTTCCACCTATTTACTATAATCATAAAAGCCTTGTCCGGTTTTTCGGCCTAAGTATCCGGCCTGAACCATCTTTTTAAGAAGTGGACAGGGTCTATATTTTGAATCATTAAATCCTTCATATAACACATTCATTATTCCCAAGCAAACATCTAAACCAATTAAATCAGCGAGAGCTAGTGGTCCCATTGGATGGTTCATACCTAGTTTCATCACACCATCAATTGCTTCAGGGGTTCCAACGCCTTCATATAAACAATACACTGCTTCGTTAATCATTGGTATGAGTACACGGTTACTTACAAAACCTGGGCTATCATTTACTTCAACTGGAATTTTACCCATTTTTTCAGAGAGTTGATGAATTAGTTTAGCGGTTTCATCATTTGTTCGAAGACCCCTGATTACTTCAACTAGTTTCATAATTGGAACAGGATTCATAAAATGCATACCTATGAATTTTTCAGGTCTGCTTGTAACTGATGCCAAATCAGTTATTGGAATTGTTGATGTATTAGATGCTAAAACGCAATCTTTTTTACATATTTTGTCAAGTTCTTTAAAAAGATCTTTTTTAGCTTTTATATTTTCAAAGATTGCTTCAATAACTAAATCAACATCTTTTAAATCTGTAAGTTTTGTTGTTCCTTTGATTTTTGACATTATTTTTTTCTTATCAGATTCTTTAATTTTTCCTTTTTCAATGCTTTTATTTAAAAATTTTTCAATACTATTGATTCCTTTTTTTACAAATTCATCTTTAATATCTCGAATTATTACTTCAAAACCTGCTTGAGCAGAAACAAGAGCTATTCCATGTCCCATTTGACCTGCACCTATTACTCCAATTTTTTTAACTGTCATTTTTTTCACCTCTCAATAATCATTGAAACAGCATTTCCACCACCCAAGCATATTGTTGCAAGTCCACGGTGTTTATTTTGCTGTTTCATTGCATTAATTAATGTTATTAAAATTCTTGAACCACTTGAACCGATTGGATGACCAATTGCAACTGCTCCACCATGAATATTAAACATATCATGAGTAAAACCAAATTCTTTCATTATTGCAAGAGATGCTGATGAAAAAGCTTCATTATGTTCAACTAGGTCAATATCATCTAATGTAAGTTTTGTTTTTTTGAGAAGAGCTTTTACGCCAGGGACTGGTGCA
>Ga0272442_10010580_pt1 | contig 11348 bp, 8 predicted proteins | sample SSMForm2O_FD_200262 | JGI IMG/M metagenome (GOLD analysis project Ga0272442, IMG submission 200262) | Marine sediment archaeal communities from Little Sippewissett salt marsh, Falmouth, MA, United States - SSM-Form-2O | ecosystem: Environmental > Aquatic > Marine > Wetlands > Sediment ...
ACGAGCCCGCTATCGTACCGCCGCCAGGTGTCGTTGATGCCGATCATGATCGAGACCAAGCTCGGCCGGTGGGCCAGCAGGTCGTCGTCCAGGCGGGATTCCAGGTCGTAGACGCGGTTCCCGCTGATGCCCGTGTTGGTGCACCGCAGGTCCCACTCGGCGTAGTCGGCGGCCAGGCGCGACGCGCAGCCGGCCACATAGCCGCTGCCCAGGCCGGCCTCGTCGCCGAGGCGACCGGCGTCGGTGATGCTATCCCCGTAGAACAGGACGTGATCTTCCTTCCGCAACAACATGCTTGGACTCCTTGACGAATTCGCGAACGAAACCAAACGTGGGAGTACGGCATTATCGCCGGGCGCATCGGCGAGGCCAGGCGCGAATTGCGAGGGATCAAAAAAACGGCACCGGGAGAGCATTTGACTATCCCAAAGCGGGGCATATAATTACGCTATTGCGCCGTGCGCTTCTGGTACGGGCTCGTTCGATGAGGTGGCCATGATAGATCGCTCCAGGATCAAGAGCATGGTGTTCATTGTGGCCGTCGCGGCGGTCTTGGCTGCGGCGCCGCCGGCAATGGGCGCCGACTACATCCACGAGGACGCTCGCATCCAGGGCAAGGAGATCCACGCCTTTGCCGATGGCAACGAGCAGGTCTCGGTGGTGCTGGGCTCATTCAGCCTGAGGCTCGGCAAGCACGCGATTACCGGCCGGGACGCCGTGTTGTGGATCCGCAGCCGGTCGGCGGCGCGGGGGCTGGGCCTGCACGACATCGAGGTGTACGTCGAGGGCAACGCCAAGGTCATCGAGCCGGGTGGCATCAGCACGACCGACCGGGTGATGTTCGTCACCGTGCGGAGTCTCGGTCGGCTGATGGCCGCGGGCACGATGTCGGACCGCCCGCTGAAGGACTTCCCGCTGTACCGCCGGGCGGTAACGGCCCGGGCCGAGGCCCGCGTGGCCCCCGCGGCGCCGAAACCCCGCACGGCGCCGCCGCTGGTGGTCTCGACGCAGCCGGCGCCGAAGCCGGCCATCAAGGTAACGCATCCGGGCCGGCCGGCGATCCACATCGCCAAGCCGCCGGCGCCTCGCCGTGTGGACCCCGTGCACTTTCACGCCCGCAAGCTCACGTCGCAGGAGATCGTCACGGCCGGCGTCAAGCACCGCGTGACCATCGCTCGCGGCGACGTGTACCTCTCGCAGGGCAATCCGGACGGGGAGCTGTTCCTGGAGCTTCGGGCGCAGTCGGCCGTCGTGTTCAGTGCCCCGCGGGACCCCAACGCCAAGCCGAAGGACTCCTCCGTGCCGTGGGCGCCGAAGCTCCGCGGCGTCAAGGCCCCCGGCGGGGGGGAAGAGGCCATCACGGGCGTCTACCTGGAGGGCGACGTGGTCATCGCCCGGGGCCAGCGGTACCTTCGCGGCCCGGCGTCGTACTACGACTTCACCGCCCACCGCGCGATCGTGCTGGACCCGGTTTTCCGGACGATCCAGACGCAGCGCAACGTGCCGGTCTACATCCGAGCCGACGAGGCGCGGGTCCTGTCCGAGCGCGAGTTGAGCTTCCGCAACGCCAAGGTCTCGACCAGCGACTTCTACAGCCCGAGCTACCACATCGGCGCCAAGCGGGTGCACGTCAAGAACACCACGCCGTACGACGACAAGGGCGTTCGCCTGGGCGAGCACAGTTGGCTCAGCGAGTTGAAGGACGCGACCTTCAACGTCCGCGGCGTGCCGGTCGGCTACCTGCCCAAGTCGCGGAGCGACGTGACGCAGGGGCATAGCCCGCTGCGCCGCGCGACCATCGGCAGCCACGGGCGTATGGGCTTCGGGGGCGAGACCCAGTGGCACCTCTTCCGCCTGCTGGGGCTCATCGAGCCCGACGGCTTCGACGCCACCCTCGACCTCGACTGGTACGATCGCGGGCCCTTCATGGGCGTCAATATCGAGTACGACCGAGAGACCTATCACGGCTACTCGATGCTGTACGGCATGATCGACGAGGACGATAACGACGACTTCGGCGAGGAGCGGAAGAACATCCTCGCCCCCAGAGAGCGAGGGCGCGTCCTCGTACGCCACAAGCAGTATCTGCCCAAGGACTGGGAAGTCCAGTTCGAGTTGAGCTACTACTGCGACGAGAACTACCTCGAGCAGTTTTTCCCCGCCGAGTTCCACGCGGGCAAAGAGCAGGAGACGCTCCTGTACGCCAAGAAGCAGCGGGACAACTGGGCGTTCGAGACGCTGCTGAAGTACCGGCTGAACCGCTTCGCCGAGCAGACCGAGTCGGCCCCGGACCTCGGCTTCCACCTGATCGGCGAGTCGCTGGCGGACGACCGGCTGACGCTGTTCAGCGAGTCCCACGCCGGGGCCAAGCGCCATCGTATCCCGAGCGCCGTCTCCGACACGCACGGGCGATTCCTCGGTCGCTTCGACACGCGGAACGAGATCAACTGGCCCCTGCACCTCGGGCCGGTAAACCTCGTGCCCTACGCCACCGGGCGGGCTACCTACTGGTCCGACCACCCCGAGATCGGCGACGTGGACTACGCCTCCGCGATGGGCGAGGACGGCAAGACCTGCCGCCTCTACGGGCAAATGGGCGCCCGGGCCAACATGCACATCTGGCGGCTCTATCCCGACGTGCGCAGCCGGCTGTGGGACCTGCATGGCATGAAGCACGTCATCACGCCGGAGGTGGTGGCTTTCCTGGGCGAGTCGGCCAACGGCGTCGAGCCCGGGCACCTGTACCCGATGGACCCCGATATCGAGCAGCACCTGCGCGACCAGTCGGGGGTGGCTCTCGGTGTCTCCCAGCGCTTGCAGACCAAGCGCGGCGCGGGCGAGGACCGCCGGACCATCGACTGGATGCGAATCGACGCCGTCCTCGGCGTCTACGACAACGGGCCCGACCTCCAACCCGCCGACGGGCGGTTCTTCCTCTACCGACCCGAGTACAGCCTCGGGCGAAACCACCTCAACCTCGACTACACCTGGAATGTCTCCGACGCCACGACGCTGCTGGCCGACGGAAACATCGACCTCGACACCGGGCGAATGCGCCGCTGGAACGTCGGCGTCGCCGTCTCCCGCGACCCGCGACTGCGGTACTACCTCGGCCTGCGGACGATCATGGACCTCGACTCCGCCATCGCCACCGGCGGGATCAGCTACAAGATCAACCCCAAGTACTCGGTCAACTTCTTCCAGCAGATTGACATGGATTTCGATGGCCACGAGTCGATGGCCTCGAGCATCACCCTGCTGCGGAAGTTCCCCCGCTGGTACGTGGGCGTCACCGCCGTCATGGACCACCGCACCGACGACCTGGGGCTCTACCTGACGCTCTGGCCCGAGGGCGTGCCGGAGGCCCGTCTCGGTTCCGGCCGGGCCGTCCTGCTCGGCGAGAGCGACATGAACTAAGCTCCTCCGCCTGCTGCGCCCGCCGCCGGGGCGGTCAGCGGCGAATGTCGTAGCACGTCAGCTTGTCGTGGTATCGCAAGTACAGCCGCCCGCCGCAAACCACCGGGTGAGGCCAGACGTCCTTCTTCCTCTGGACGAACTCGAATTGCCCCACCGTCTCCAGGGCGTTCTCGCCGGGCTTGAGCAGGACCATCGTGCCCCGCTCCGTCAGGCAGTACAGGCGCCCGTCCGCGTAGACGGCCGAGCCGATCGCCAGGTCTTTCCGCAGTGCGAGGACCTTCCCGGTGCTCGGGTCGATGCTGGCCCAGCCCTTGAGCTTCATGCTGCTGGCCCCGAAGATCCGCCCGGCTGCGTACACCATGCTGCCGTGCGTATTGGCCAACTGGATGGACCAGCCCTTCCGGGCCCGCGCGTTGGCCTCGTCGATCCGCAGGCGATAGAGCATGCCGTCGTGCCGACTGGTGTTCGTGATGAACAGCGAGTCGCCACCGAACACGGGGATCGTGCTGCAGCTCTGCTTGACGAACTTCAGGGCAAAGGACCACAGCAACTTGCCCGTCCGGACGTCGACGCCCACCGTGCGATGGCTCGTGGTGGCGATGACCTGCCGCGTGCCGGCTCGCTCGATGAGGATCGGCGAGGAGTAGCCCGCCGTCTCGGCGCCCTCGGCGACGACGTCGGACGCCCAGAGGGTCTTGCCCGTTGCCAGGTCCAGCGCGGCCAGCAGGCCCTTTCGGCCGGCGGGGGTCACGAGAACGCGCGAGCCGTCGACGAGGACACACTCGGCGATCCCGAACGGCGGGCGCTTCGCGGCGAAGCGCCTGAGCATATCGACGGCCCAGGTCTCGCTCCCCGTGGCGGCGTCGAGGCAGACGACCCGGCCATGCGCGTTGACGTGGACAAGCCGCCCGTCTCGGTAGCTGCACGAGCCGCGGGCGCCGCCGAACGGCTTCTTCCACGACGCGCCGTTGAGCGCTCTCCATTTCTCCTTGCCATCGAGGTCCAGGGCGAAGATGCGCAACTGCTCGCGCACGTCGCCCGTGAGGTAGATCCTCCCTCCGCCGACGACGGGAGACGAGTAGCCCCGGCCCAGCCCGGAGACGGTCCAGAGGACCTTCGGCCCCCCTTCGGGCCAGGAGGCCAGCAGGTTTCTCTCGTCGCTGACCCCGTCGCGCCGAGCCCCGCGGAACTCCGCCCAGCCGGCCTCGGTGCGCCCGACCGCCCCGGCCGAGGCCTTCGCCGTCGCCCGGCCCGGCGGAATACCGCACCACGCCAGAAGGACCCACACGCCCACAACCGGTGCCGTCCAGACGACCCGCGCCCACGCACACTGTCGATCCACCATGCCGGCTCCCTTCTCTCCGATAGGGCTACCCCCATTGTAGGGGCTCGCGACACTCCTGCGGCTTGCGAATCGCCGCGAGATTACCTATCCTGCCCGCGTCGCCTATCCGCCCGAGAGAACCTGTGTCCGTCAAGGAGCCTGCCGTGAGAATCCAAGCTTGCCTCTGTCTGATCGTGCTGACCGCCCTGGCCGGGGCCACCCCCGCCCAGGACGCCGCCCCGAGCCCGGCCAAGACCCTCGGGTACGCCTTCCTGACCAGCGATTACGGAGCCAGGAAGGTCTGTCGCGTCAACGCCGCCGGCGAGATCGATTGGGAGATCAAGGCCAATCGCCCCCAGGACGTCTGGCTCCTGCCCAACGGCAACGTCTTGTTCACCCACGTCAGGGGCGTCAAGGAAGTCACCCTCGACGAGGCCAAGAAGACCGTCTGGGAGTACAAGATCACCGGGCGAAACGAGGTCCACTGCTGCCAGCCGCTCGCCAACGGGGTGGTGATGGTGATCGAGTCCGGACCGATGCGGATCGTCGAGGTGGACCGCTCCGGCAAGATCGTCCACGAGGTGAAGCTCCAGACGAAGAGCAAGAACATCCACGGGCGGAACCGCCTGGCCCGCAAGCTGGCCAACGGGAACTACCTCGTGGGCCAATACTCCGACGGCGTCGTTCGCGAATACGACCCCACGGGCAAGATCGTCTGGGAGTTCAAGCACAAACAGGCGTTCGGGGGGATCCGCCTGGCGAACGGCAATACGCTGATCGCCACGGGCGACGCCCACAAGGTGATCGAGGTGAACGCCAAGGGCAAGGTCGTCTGGGAGATCCGAGAGAACGACCTTCCGGGCAACCCGTTGCGATTCGTCGCGGGGCTTCAGCGGAGAGCGAACGGAAACACGGTGATCTGCAACTGGGGGGGGCACGGGCACATCGGCGAGCAGCCCCAGATCGTCGAGGTCTCTCGCGACAAGAAGGTGGTCGCCGAGTTGTCGAACTGGAAGCGGTTCCGAACGCTGACGGCCGTGTTTGTTTTGAGCGAAAAGGGCGATCCGACGAAGTTCGAGCTGACCCGCTGACGGACCCGCGTTGGTTGAGCTTGCGGACCGATCCAGAACGGATGAGAAGCCCATGATGCCTCACCGTGCCCGGAGTCTCGTTGTGCTGGGGTGCCTGGTTGGCCTTGGCGCGTCGGCCGGCGCGCGCGGGGCCGGCGCAGATACCTCCCCGCTGCGCCGGCGGCTTGCCCGGGCGATGGGGGGCGCGGACGAGATTGTCTTCGCCGTTCGCGTTGCCGGGCGGGACCACTGGTACGCCAACTTCGGCACGTACGCCGACCGCCCGAGTCGCCGGGCCTACGGCGACGGCGGGCGCCTCTGCCGGCTGAGCCTCTCGACGGGCAAGCTCACCGTGCTCCTCGACGATCCGACCGGCGGCGTTCGCGACCCCCACGTGCACTACGACGGCAAGAAGATCCTCTTCTCGTACCGTCCCGGCGGCACGGGCACGTACCACCTGTACGAGATCAACACCGACGGCTCCGCCCTGCGCCAACTCACCGACGGCAACGACGACGATATCGAGCCCGTCTATCTGCCATGCGGCGAGATCCTCTTCTGCTCCAGTCGCTGCCGGCGGTTCGTGCCCTGCTGGTACACCCGGGTGGCTATCCTCGCCCGATGCGACGCCGACGGCCGAAACGTCCGACTCATCAGCAGCAACGTCGAGCACGAGAATACCCCGTGGCTCCTGCCCGATGGCCGCGTGCTCTTCATGCGGTGGGAATACGTCGACCGGAACCAACTCCTCTTCCATCACCTCTGGACCGTCAACCCGGACGGTTCGGCCGTGATGGTCTACTACGGCAACCAGTTCCCCGGCTGGGCGATGCTCGACGCCAAGCCGATCCCCGGCACGAACAAGGTCGTCGCGTCGTTCTCTCCCGGTCACGGCCGGGCCGAGCACATGGGCGAGATCACGATCGTGGACCCGGGGACCGGCCCGGACAACGCCGGCGCCGCCCGCCGCGTCAGTCGGCCGAGGCAGCACTTCCGCGACCCCTACGCGCTCGCGGAGGACTGCTTCCTCGTCGCCGGCACGGAGGGCATTCTCGTGATGGACGCCCGGGGCGAGACCGAGGTGCTCTACCGGCTTGAGGGCAAGGACCGCCGGCTGTCCTGCCACGAGCCCCGGCCGCTGCGCGCCCGCCGACGCGAGCCCGTCATTGCACCGCGCAGCGACCCGTCGCGTCCCACGGGGCGCCTCGTGCTGGCCAACGTCTACGAGGGCCGGAACATGGCCGGTGTTCGACGCGGCACGATCAAGAAGCTTCTCGTCCTCGAACAGTTGCCCAAGCCCGGGAACTTCTCCGGCGGGCAGGAGCCGCTGAGCATCGGCGGCACGTTTTGCCTGGAGCGCATCCTCGGCACCGTGCCGGTGGCACCCGACGGTTCGGCCTACATGGAGGTCCCGGCCCTGCGGTCGCTGCTGTTCGTCGCCCTGGACGCGAACGACCTGTCGGTGAAGCGCATGCAGAGCTTCGTCACGGTCCAACCGGGCGAGGTGACCGGCTGCGTCGGCTGCCACGAACCGCGCTCGCGAGTGGCGCCGCGAGACGCGCACGAGTTGGCGGCGGTGCGCAAGGAGCCCGCGCGAATCGAGCCGATAGCCGGCGTGGGCGACGTGCTCGACTTCCCCCGCGACGTCCAGCCGATCCTCGATGCCCATTGCCTCCGATGCCATAACCCCGACCGGCGCGACGGGGGCGTGGACCTCTGCGGCGACCACACGCCGGCGTTCAGCGTCAGCTACTGGACGCTGGTGAAGCGAGGCCTTATCTCCGACGGCCGAAATACCCGCCGAAGCAACCTGCCTCCGCGGGCCGTGGGCTCCTGCGCCAGCCGCGGCCTGCGCCTGCTCGACGGCAGCCACTACGCCGCGCGCCCCTCGAAACGCCAGCGCGCGATCGTCCGCCTCTGGATCGAGAGCGGGGCGCCCTATCCCGGGACCTATGCCGCCCTCGGCTCCGGCATGGCGCCCGTGCAGTTCCCCGCGGCGGCCATCGAGCGCCGGTGCGGCGCCTGCCACGGCTCCATGCCCACGCGACGCCATCCCACCGAGAAGGGGATGTTCTTCCAGTTCGGCCGGCCCGGCCCGGCCCAGGCACTGCTCGGGCGCATCGACATGAGTCACATCACACTCATTCGGCGGATGGCCTACTACCAGTTCGGCGAGGCGGGGCCTCACCAGTCGCTGTGCAATCTCTCTCGGCCGGCCAAGTCGCTGCTGCTCCAGGCGCCGCTGGCCAAGGACGCCGGCGGGCTGGGCCTCTGCTCGCCGCGAGTCTTCGCCGATACCACCGACGCGGACTACCAGGCCATCCTCCGCGCCGTCGCCGCCGCGGCCGGGCGGCTCGACCGCGCCAGGCGCTTCGATATGACCGGCTTCCGACCGACCGAGCATTACGTCCGCGAGATGACGCGATTCGGCATCCTACGGGCCGGCACCGACCCGGCGGACATCGACCCCTACGCCACCGACCGGGCCTACTGGCGGTCGTTTTGGTATGTCCCCGCCCGCGACGGCGCTGCAGGCGCGGCGGCGAAGTAGCGACGTTCTCCCCCCGGCGTGATTACTCCGCCGGCCGCTCCGGGACCTCCGTGCGCTCGAACTTGCCCAGTTCGCGGATGCGGAAATTGCAGATCGCCCCGTGCGTTCGCCAGGTGGCGATCCCCAGCGGCACGCACAGGTCCATCTCCGAGCGGATGGAGATCTCTTTGCCCTTCCGCTCGACCCAGATGACCAGCTTGTCGTCTATCCACGCGAAGATATGCGTCTTCGTCACGCGGGCGCGAACGCGATACCACTGCTTGTTCTTGTACTCGATCATCTGCGTGGTCTCGTTCTCGCTGGCGTCGCGCCCGTCGATGCAGCTCAGCCCGGATACCCAGCCGGCCCAGCCACCCATCACCAGCGTGATCGCGTCCTTGCTCACCGGGAAGGTCAGCCCGCAGAAGAAGTCGCCCCCCTCGACGCGCATCGCCTCCAGCGCGATCTCGTAGTCCTCGCGCGGCAGGGCGTTCGGGTCCTTGTAGCGGATGCCCGTGCAGCTATCGCCCATGCCGATGTGGATCTCCCCGTTGGCGACGTGCACCTTGCCGGACCCGCCCCACTCGGGCGTATCCCAGCCCGCGAGCGTCTTGCCGTCGAACAGCGGCCGCCACTGCGTCGGGTCGGCCGGGGTGCCCGTTGCCAACTTCCCGTTGCACGCGCAGAGCCCCATGGCCACCGCCACGCACAGGAGTCCCGTCGTCCACCGCATCGAGCGATTGATTCTCATCGTGATTCTCCGTCTTGCTGGTCCCGGTTTGCCCGGGAACGCCACTCGGCTTTATTGGCCTCGTATGGTACCACCGTCCGCCGGCCGGGGCGAGGGCCTCGGCAATGGGTACGGGCCTCTACACGCCCCACGGCTGGCGATAGGCCCGGCGGAGGAAGCGGTCGGCCTCGTCGTCGTTCACGAACCGCTCGGCGTCCGGGTCCCACTTCAGGTCGCGCCCGAGCATCATGGCGATGTTGCCCAGATGCCCGAGCGTGATCGACCGGTGGGCCACCTCGACGGGCGCGGCGCACTCGCGGCGGGTGAGCACGCAGTCGATGAAGTTGCGGAAGTGGTGGCGCGAGTCGTAGAGGTGGATCTCGTCGGGGCCGATCCGCGATTGCAGGATGGATTTCGGCTTCGCGTCGTGCCGGCCGTAGTCGCATGAGACCCACCCGTCCGTGCCCTCGAACGTCACGCCGCCGCGAACGCGGTTCGAGATGATCAGCTTCGTGCCGTTGGCGTAGATGCACTCGAAGTAGAAGTCCGTCGCCGTGTTGTACAGCGGCCCGGAGGCGAACGTGCCCTTGGCGTTGCGGACCTCGACGGGCCCCGTGCGGTCCGTGCCCATGCCCCATTGGGCGACGTCGGGCTGATGGCCGCCGAAGTCCGTTACCTGCCCGCCGGAGTAATCGAGAATCCATCGGAAGTTCACGCCGACGCGCCCGCGACTGAACGGCGCGATCGGGGCCGGGCCCAGCCAGAGGTTGTAGTTGAAGCCGTCCGGCACGGGCTCGGGACTCGTGAACTTCGCCGTGCGCCCGTAGTCCGGCGTGCCGCCCGGCAGGCCCGCTCGCACCGTGTGAACCTTGCCGATCCGCCCGTTGCGGACCAGCTCGCAGGCCCGGCGGCAGTTGAAGTCGCTCCGGCGTTGGCTGCCGCACTGGAAGACCCGCCCGTACCGCCGAACCGTGTCCGACATGATCCGCCCGTCGGAGATCGTCAGGCTCAGCGGCTTCTGGCAGAAGATGTCCTTGCCCGCGCGAGCGGCGGCCACCACCAACGCCGCGTGCCAGTGATCGGGCGTCGCGATCTCGACGACGTCGATGTCCTTCCGCGCCAGCAGCTCGCGGAAGTCCTCATAGCCCGCGCAGCCGGTCGATTGCCCCGAACGCTTCTCGGCGCCGTAACGCTTGTCCACCATCCGCCGTGCCGGCTCGCGACCCCGAACCGTGCCCGACCAGTACCCCGGGCCCTCCCGGTTGACGTCGCAGATCGCCACCACCTGCACCCGCTTGTCGCCGAGAAAGCCCCCCAGGTCGTTCGTGCCCTGGTTGCCCGTGCCGATGAAACCCATCGTCACGCGCTCGCTCGGCGCGACCGCGCCGCCCAGCCCCAGCGCCGCCGACGGCACCACCATCGGCACGCCGACCGCCGCCGACCGCCGCAAAAACCCCCGCCGCGTCATCGCTCGCATCCCGGCCATTCGTGCGCTCCTTCCCGACAGACCCAGCGGCTTGACCACTCGACGCGAGCGGCCCGCCCCCATGAACATATCCCATCGCCGGCTGCCTTTCGAGCCTTCTCAACGGCAAACCCTCCCGCGGCGGAAGCCCCTGCCAAACCCTAAGCGCCTGTGATATCATGGGCGCGACGGGTCGATACAAGGGCGAGGCCATGATCGCGAACCTGCACGTGGACAGACAGAAGCTCGGGGCGTTCTGCCGGGACAAGCACATCCGTCGACTGAGCCTGTTCGGCTCGGCCCTGCGCGAGGACTTCGGGCCGGACAGCGATATCGACGTGCTGGTCGCGTTTGAGCCCGAGCACGTTCCCGGACTCTTCGGCATGTCGCGGATCGCCCGCGAGCTGTCCGCCTTCTTCGGGGGCCGGCGCGTCGACCTGCGCACGGCAGAGGACCTCAGCCCGTACTTCCGCGAACAGGTCGTCACCGCAGCCGAGGTGCAGTATGCGGAATGAGGACCGCGTTCGCCTGCGGGCATATGCTCGATGCGGCGCGCGATGCCGTCTCCTTCTCCGCCGGCCGAAAACGCGCGGATCTCGACCGCGACCGCCAATTGGCCCTGGCCCCGGTGAAGTGCGTTGAGATCGTCGGCGAGGCAGCCTGTGACCTCGCCGCGCCGCGGGGCGTCGGGACGGCCCGCCACGTGAGCGTCGATTCGCCATCAGCCGAACCCTGAGACACAAGCGGAAGGCACCGAAGATGAAGCGCTGGTCCGTTCTCTCCGCGTTGATCCTGGCCGGCCCGGCCATCGC
>Ga0272442_10010584_pt1 | contig 11347 bp, 6 predicted proteins | sample SSMForm2O_FD_200262 | JGI IMG/M metagenome (GOLD analysis project Ga0272442, IMG submission 200262) | Marine sediment archaeal communities from Little Sippewissett salt marsh, Falmouth, MA, United States - SSM-Form-2O | ecosystem: Environmental > Aquatic > Marine > Wetlands > Sediment ...
GTTCCCAGGCCGCGCGCGGAGAGAACTGTCTCATCGGATCGGCCAAGGAATCCAACTACATGACCGTGGTCGCTATCTGCAAGGCGGACAAGCACAAGATCATAGGAGAGGCGCCCGTCGACATCAATATAGGCAAACAGGTGAATATACTCCTTCAGGATGCGGGATACGATCTGAACGACGTGGTTATATACCAGACAACCGGGGCGCTCGGCTACGGTTTCGACTATGTTTATACGATTACGGAGCGGGCCAGGATCGCGGGATTAAAGGGCGACAAGCTCATGGCCATGCCGCAGATATGTGATGTGGCAGGAGAAACCTACAGGGTGAAGGAAGCCGTTGCAGACGATGACATTCTCCCGGGCTGGGGCAAGCTCGCAAAACGCGGACCCATGTGGGAGGCGGAGTGTGCCGCAGTCTACATGCAGGCAGGGGTGGATATAATGATCATGGCACATCCGATTGCGATAAAAACAGTTCAGAATTCCATGGAAAAACTATTTTAGTGAAAGGGGGGCTCGGATGATATTCATAGGCGAGCGGGTAAACGCGGGATTCAAGGATATCAAGGAAGCCATACAAAAGAAAGACCAGGAACCGATCAAGAAATGGGCCCGTATACAGGCCGATGCGAACGCGACCTATATCGACGTCAATCTCGGAACCGCCTCGAACAAGGCCGAAGACCTGTGCTGGATGATTGAAACCGTTCAGGAGGAGGTCGATACGCCCATATCGATCGACAACAACAAACCTGATATGCTCAAGGAAGCGGTAAAGGTATGCAAGAAACCCCCGCTCATCAATTCGACGACCGCGGTGGAAGAGAAGATGAACACGCTCTTTCCCATTGCCGCGGAGAACGGAGCATCGATCATCGGGCTCGTCATGGACGAGGGCGGGAGCCCCAATACGGCGGACCAGCGTGTCGAGATCGCGGCCAGACTTTTTGAAAAGGCCATGGAGTACGGCCTGTCTCCCGAGCAGCTTTTCATAGACCCGATCATCATGCCGCTGAAGTTCATGCAGGAACAGGCACTGGAAATCCTCAATGCGACGTCCCAGTTCAAGCTCTTCAGCGACCCGCCTTTTCACATCGTATGCGGGCTTTCCAACATTTCGAGCGGCGCGAAGCACAAGAAACTCATAAACAGGATATTCCTGACCATGCTGGTCGCGAACGGGCTCGATGCGGCCATACTCGATGTGACCGACGAGGAGATGGTCAACTCGATACTTACCGCGGAGCTCGTTATGAACAAGCAGATATACGCGGACTCCTATATCGAGGCCTTCAGAAAGGGCTGATATTCCCGGCGCCGGAAGGCGTATATCGGGATCCATGTGTTGATAAAAGGGGGAGCGGTGCTCCCCCTTTATTCATTCGGGAAGAAGGGATCGTCATGAGAGTGGTTGTACTGCGAAGTGTGAAAAACGGATCACCGGAAGAGCGGGACAGCTTTTCGGTTTCCATGAATACGGCGTACGCTGGGCGCCTGCTCGGCCATCTGAGCGGCAGCCGCGACTACTGCAAAGCGTGCGCGGATAAGTGCATACACTGCCGCGACCGTTACGATCTCGGCACGGATGCCGTCAGGGCGGTAATCGATTTTCCCGCGGTCCTTCCCGCGATTATCGACGACCCTGAGGAGTATCTTCCTGATAAAGTCGAGGACCACGACGTTCTCGTGGCGGTCTCGGTACACGAGGAGCTGCTCATGGCATTTATCGAGCGGTTTACGCAGAGGGGAGTAATCGTGCCGATCGAGGAGAGCTCGTGGATCTCTCCCTACGGGAAGAGACGCATGGAGGAGCTGTGCGCGGGAAGCGGCAGGGAGGTCGCGTTCCCCAAGCCTTTCTGTTCGTTCAATCCGGGGCCGGGAATCTTATACGAGTTCAGGAAATCGCTCAAAATAGGAAAGCCCGAGCTGAAATATACGGTGAAAAACGGCGTTATAGAGGACGCCGAGGTTTTGTGCTCTGCGCCATGCGGCGCAACGTACTACGTGGCAAGGCATTTGAGGGGAAAAAAGATCGACGAGAACCTCGGATATGCGGCCGACGCACTGCTCAGCGCGTACCCGTGCACGGCCGGGCACGGGATTGACAGGGAATTCGGCGATTCCATCATTCACCGGGCCGTGCAGCTCCAGCGGGATATACTGACGGACCTCATGGTACCGGATAAGAGCTGATTTTAAACCCCTATACCTTTTTCTGCAGCTCCCTGATCTCGTCCTCGAGCTCCTCGATTTTCATCTCGTGACTGACCGCTGAAGGAGAGGAGTTCACATCGATACAGTTCGCCTTTGACCTGGACTGCACCAGCTCCTCGAGACGTTTTTTCTTTTCCTCCAGTTCTTTCTCGATTTTCTTCATGGCTTCCCCCTTTCCCTTTCCTAATAAATATAAAGCGTTCATTACATCAGAAAAGGCCAAGATGGGGATTACGCCATACGCCCCCTCAATTTGTTTACCCTATCTTTATCAAGGCCGTCGAAAACAAGTGATTGCCGATCGTCTCCGATAGTTACTGGGCTCAGTTCCAGCCAATGTAAAAAAAGCCGACGGATACGGGTGTATCGGTATCGGTACCCGGAACGCCGGTACCGTCACCGAGCTGGCCATAGCCGTTATCTCCCCATGCCCATACGGTCCCGTCATTTTTCAAGGCCACGGTGTGCATGGAGCCGGCCGCTGCTTGCGCAACTCCGTTCAGTGTTCCGTCTCCCGCATAACCCGCCACCTGCACCGGGGTGTCACTGTCAGTGTCTGTATTCCCGTCACCGAGCTGTCCATAATTGTTATCTCCCCATGCCCACACCGTGCCGTCATCCATTACTGCGGTGCTGTGCTGATAACCGGCCGCGGCAGCGACCGCTCCTTCGAGCGTGCCCGCACCCCCTTCACCCAGCACCTGCACCGGCGTGTCACTGGCATACGCGGGACCAAATCCATGCGTACCGTCACCGAGCTGCCCTTCATTATTGTACCCCCACGTCCACACCGTCCCGTCATCCTTCACCGACACGCTGTGCATGCCGGCGGCAGCCACCGCACTCACACCCGTGAGCGGCACGCCCCCGAACTCCAAGACCACCTGGACCGGGATGCCACTGTTAAACTCCCCCCCATAAGTCCCGTTACCGAGCTGCCCCTCGGCGTTATGCCCCCATGTCCATACGGTCCCGTTATCCTTCAACGCGACGACGTGACCGCCGCCGGATGCCACCGCCACCACATCGGTGAGCGGATCACCTCCGAACTCCAAGACCACCTGCACCGGCACGTTACTGTCGGTTCCCGGCGCCCCTGTACCGTCGCCGAGCTGTCCGTAGTTGTTCCGTCCCCATGCCCATACCGTGCCGTCCTCCTTCAAGGCCACGGTGTGCTGCAAACCTGACGCTACCTGAGTCACACCCGTGAGCGGATCGCCTTCAGACTCCATGACCACCTGTACCGGTACACCGCTGTCAGTCCCCTCTCCACTCGTACCGTTCCCGAGCTGCCCGTAGCTGTTGTACCCCCATGTCCACACTGTTTTCTCTTCGCCGTCATCCTTCACCGCCACGGTGTGGAAATCACCGGCAGCCACCGCCGTCACCTCTGTGAGGGGATCACCTCCAAACTCCAAGACCACCTGCACCGGTACGTCGCTGTCGGTTCCCGGCGCCCCTGTCCCGTCACCGAGCTGGCCGTAGCCGTTGTATCCCCATGCCCACACCGTCCCGTCTTCCTTCACCGCGAGGCTGTGTATCTTGCCGGCCGCCACGGCCGCCACTTCCTCGAGTGCGACTTCCCCTTCATATGCTAACGTCCGAACAGGCGTGTCCTTATTAGTCCCTGAAGTCCCGTCACCGAGCTGTCCGGAGTCGTTATATCCCCATGCCCACACCGTCCCGTCACCCTTCAATGCGACGGTGTGACTGGTACCGGTCGTCACGGCCGCCACCCCGTTGAGCGTTCCTTCGCCTGCATACCCCTTTACCGGCACCGGCGTATAGCTGGGGGTGTCCGTATTACCGTCACCGAGCTGCCCGGCATAGTTGTCTCCCCATGCCCATACCGTCCCGTCCTCTTTTAAGACGACGTTGTGTCTATAGCCGGCTGCTACCGCCGCCACCCCTGCGAGCGGATCGCCTCCAAGCTCCATTACCGTCTGCACCGGCGTGGTACTTGAATCCGTAGTCCCGTCACCGAGCTGTCCGAGGCCGTTATTTCCCCATGCCCACACCGTCCCATCATCCTTCAGTGCGACGGTGTGACACCAACCGGCCGTTATCGCTACCACGCCCGTGAGCGGCCCACCTCCGGGCTCCGTTATCACCTGCAACGCCTTATCACGGTCGGTACCGTCGGTGCCGTCGCCGAGCTGCCCGAAGTCGTTTGCTCCCCATGCCCACACCGTCCCGTCCTCTCTTAGGGCGACGGTATGATAATCACCGGCTGCGACCGCGATCACACCCGTGAGCGGTTCGCCGGTATGCTCCGTCACCACCTGCACCGGCGTGTAATGGTCGGTCGGCATGTTCCCATCACCAAGCTGCCCGTTGTAGTTCCGTCCCCATGTCCACGCCGTGCCGTCCTCCATCAAGGCAACGGTGTGTTTCTCGCCGGCCGCCACGGCGATCACGTCCTGGAGCGTGCCCACCCCTCCTTCACCCTTCACCTGCACCGGCGTGTCACTGTACGCACCCGATCCATGATTCCCGTCACCGAGCTGACCGTAATAGTTGTATCCCCATGTCCACGCCGTGCCGTCCTCTTTTAAGGTGACGGTGTGTTTATAGCCGGCTGCGATCGCCACCACACCTGTGAGCGGATCGCCTTCAAGCTCCATTACCGCCTGCACCGGTGTATTACTCGGATCCGTAGTCGCGTCACCGAGCTGCCCGTCGTCGTTATTTCCCCATGACCATACCGTGCCGTCCTCATTCAGGGCCACGGTGTGTAAAACGCCTGCCGCCATCACCGCGCCGGGCGGTACCGTACGCAGTACGGTTGATCCCCGGGAATCAAGCCCTCCCTTGACCGCGGTTACTGCAAACCGGTACGCAACAAAATTATTTAATTCCGAGATTTCATATTCAACATCTTCTATGTTCCATATCATTCCCGTGTAATTGTCCCCGTCCGGGTCCGTCCCGTCGTCCGTGTAGTATATGGTGTAGGACTCGGCATCGCCGTCCGGTTCCCAGATAAGTTTTACCTTTCTATTTCCGGGGAAAAACCGTGCATCGACCGAATGTCCTTCAGGCGTCTCATTCGCCGTAACTCCGTTGGAGTAGTTCGGTGCATAATCGTAGGAAAACGCCGAGTAGAAATAGGTTGTGCCGTTGGCAAGGCCCGTATCGACATATTCCTCGGCATCGCCCTCATACACAAGATCGCCGTCCCCGGCATTGGCCGGAGGGCCGCTCTCCTTGCGCAGTATGCGGACGCCCTCGAAATCAAGCTCGGGGGGATTCGTCCAGGAAAGTCCTATCTGCCCGTCCCAGGCAGTCGCCGTGAAAGCTCCGACGTCGGACGGCGGGATCGTCTCGTACACCGCTATGGTGTCCTGCAGCTCCGTCACCGCATCACCGTAGCTCAATTTAATTCCTGTCTCCTGATTCTGTACCGTCGCGTTGTTGAACGCGATGTTCTGCTGAATCGTTCCGCCGGAGACGGTAACGGTCGAGGGATTCACCGTTACCATCGTGTTCGTGAGCAAGATGTCTACCGACCCGCTCCAGACCAGCATATCCCCGGCCCCATCGAGCGCATCGATCGTCACTTCCAGGGGCTCGTTCGACGCGCAGGCGTAGTCGAATCCCGAAGGCCACGCCAGTCTGAATCCGGAGGGCGTGGCTGCCTCTGCCGTGTATACCAGGACCGTCACACCAAGGTCGGCCACAACCCCCTCGGAGCTCAGTGTTATCCCGGTTTCCTGGTTGTCAGAGGACCCGTTATAGAAGGAGATGGAGCGTGCGACTATGCCGCTTGAGAGGTTCACCGCTGCCGGGCTCACTGAAAGCTGCGCGTTCGTAAGCTCTATGTCGACCGACCCGCTCCAACTCGTAAAGAGTGCCCCGTTCTGATCGAGCGCCTTTATAGTGACGGTAACGGGCTCGTTCGAGAGGCAGGTGAAACAGAAATCCTCGGGCCAGGTCAGCTCAAATGATGTGAGAACGCGATTTTGCTCCGCGATGTCAACGCCGCCCGAGCATGAGAGCATGCAGAGCAGCACCACGGCAATTGCTATGATTTGTGTGGAGCGGGTCAATGTTATCGATAGTGTTTTTCTCATGGCGGGTCACCCTCATCGCTCGATAAGGCAATACGATTAACCTTGTGAGCACGAAATCATTATGGATGGATTTGAATAACAACGTCCACACCAGAGCCGGCAGTATAATTCAGGAACTGCACTGAAGTGGCAACCGCCTTTTACTTCATGTGTATGGTCGTATTTTTAACGTGTAAATACAAGTATAACATATATTATATTTTTAAAATTAAAAATACTACGTAAGGAAATACATAAATGGTAAGGTCACCATGTCCGGCACATATGAATGGTTTGTGTAAAAGCCATAATAATGGTATAACAAAGCGTTTAAAAGGGACCGCCGGAAATAAATGACTGCAGATCGACTCCGGCAGTCGTGGGGAGGGCGGTGATGAATAGCAATCGGCCGGGTTTGGCGGGGCTCATCGCAAAGACAATCGTCGTACATACGGTAAGCTATATGGTGATGGGATTTATAGCCTCCACATTTATGCACTATGAGGAAGTATACGCTCTTCCGTGGATGGCGTGCTGGATACGGCAGTTCGGCGATCCCCTCATAACGGCTGGCCCGTTGTTCCAGCCCGTCCGCGGGCTGATCTTCGCGCTTGCGCTCTATCCTCTGCGGGAAGTCCTGTTCGGGAGGAAAAACGGCTGGCTCGTCATGTGGTGGCTTTTGACGGCACTCGGCATTCTCTCGACTTTCGGACCGGTCACCGGTTCGATCGAGGGTATGATTTACACCGTTATTCCCATAGCAAATCAGCTGCTCGGCTGGCTGGAAATCGTGCCGCAGGCGCTGTTGTTGTCCGTGGGTCTTTGTTACTGGGTGAACCATCCGGAGAAACGATGGCTGGACCGGGTGATGGTCGCCGTCTTCGTCGTCACCGTCATCCTCCCGGTACTCGGTCTTTTGGCATGACGGTTTTATCTTTCAATTGTGCCAGCCTGTGTAAAAAAGTCCTGCCTGCACGGGCGTGGCTTTGCCGGTTCCATATCCATGAGTCCCATCGCCGAGCTGTCCGTAGTAATTATATCCCCATGTCCACACCGTTCCGTTTTCCTTCAAGGCTATGGTATGCCCACCGCCGGCTGCAACCGCGGCCACTCCGGTGAGAAAGCCTGTGGTATCCTCCTCATCTATTACCTGCACCGGCGTGTACCTGTCAACGTTAGTGCCGTCACCGAGCTGTCCGGAGCCGTTATCTCCCCATGTCCACACTGTCCCGTCACCCTTCAAGGCTATAGTATGCCCACCACCGGCTGCAACTGCAGCAACTCCGGCGAGTGGATCCCCGCCGAGCTCCATTACCACCTGCACCGGCGTGTACCTGTTGTTCTCAGATCCATGAGTCCCGTCTCCAAGCTGTCCGTCGTAGTTATTTCCCCATGCCCATACTTTTCCGTTATTATCCACTGCGACGGTGTGATGCCAACCGGCTGCGACTGCTGCAACGCCTTGGAGTGTACCCGTCCCTTCTTCATCCTTTACCTGCACCGGTGTGTCGCTGTCAGTCCACATATCGCCGTCACCAAGCTGTCCGTCACTGTTATCTCCCCATGCCCACACTGTCCCGTCATCCTTTAAGGCGACGGTATGAGAACCACCGGCTGCTACTGCGACCGCGCCGGTGAATGGATCCGGTTCTGGATCAGTCTCCATTAGAACCTGCACCGGCGTGTACTTGTCCTCATGAGTCCCGTCACCGAGCCTTCCGCTGCCGTTATCTCCCCATGTCCATACTGTTTTCACTCCCCCGACATCCTTCACTGCGACGGTGTGATAATCACCTGCTGCAACCGCAACCACATTTAATAGTCCTCCCGCTACCTGCACCGGCGTGTCTTTGTCGGAACCATCTCCATGAGTCCCGTCACCGAGCTGTCCGGAGCCGTTATCTCCCCATGCCCACACTGTCCCGTCATCCTTTAAGGCGACGGTGTGAGAACCACCGGCTGCAACCCCAACGATATCCGCCAGTCCTCCCGTTACCTGCACCGGCGTGTTTTTGTCGGTTCCGTAATTTCCGTCACCGAGCTGTCCGTTGTTGTTACGTCCCCATGCCCACACCGTTTTATCCCCGTCATCATCCTTCAAAGCCATAGTATGAACACCACCGGCTGCGACTGCAGCAACGCCTGTGAGTGGATCATCTCCAGCCACCAAAACCACCTGTACCGGCGTATCACTGTCCTCATAAGTCCCGTCACCGAGCTGCCCATCGCCGTTAGCTCCCCATGCCTGAACCGCCCCGTTTTCCTTCAAAGCCATGGTATGGCCGGCACCGGCTGCGACTGCTGCAACACCCTGGAGTGTACCCGTCCCTTCTTCATCCTTTACCTGCACCGGCGTGTCTCTGTCAGTCCCCATAGTGCCGTCACCGAGCCGCCCATCGCCGTTAGCTCCCCATGCCCACACCGTCCCGTTTTCCTTCACTGTTATGGTATGACAAACACCGGCTGCGACGGCTGCCGCGCCGGTGAGCGGGTCCCCTCCGAGCTCCATTACCACCTGCACCGGTATGTCTTTGTCGGTCCCTGTAGTCCCGTCACCGAGCTGTCCATGGTTGTTATATCCCCATGCCCACACCGTCCCGTCTGCCTTCAAGACGACGGTGTGCCAATTACCGGCTGCGACTGCTGCAACGCCCTGGAGTGTACCCGTCCCTTCTTCATCCTTTACCTGCACCGGCGTGTCTCTGCCATTCTCAGTCCCATCACCGAGCTGTCCGTAGTAGTTACTTCCCCATGTCCACACCGTCCCGTCAGCCTTCACTGCGACGCTGTGGTTTTCCCCGGCTGAGACTGCTGCCACGCCGGTGAGTGGGTCCCCTCCGAGCTCCATTACCACCTGTACCGGCGTGTCACTGTTGGTTCCGTAATTTCCATCACCGAGCTGCCCTGAGCCGTTGGCTCCCCAAGCCCATACCGTCCCGTCAGCCTTTAAGGCGACTGAGTGATAAGCACCGGCTGCGACGGATATCACGCCCTGGAGCGTATCCATCCCTTCTTCATCCTTTACCTGCACCGGCGTTTCTTTACTTGTTCCAGATCCATTCGTCCCGTCACCGAGCTGCCCATAGAAGTTCTGTCCCCATGCCCACACCGTCCCGTCAGCCTTCAAGGCAACGGTGTGTCCAGTAGCAGTAGCACCAGCACCTGAAGCTCCAGCGGCTGCTACCTGGATCACACCGTTGAGAAAGCCTGTTCCATACTCCGGGTCCAGCACCTGTACCGGTATGTCACTGTCATCCTTAGTACCGTCACCGAGCTGTCCGTAGTAATTATCTCCCCATGCCCACACCGTCCCGTTTTCCTTCACCACGGCGTTGTGCTCATAACCTGCCGCTATCACTTTTCCGGGTGGAATTACCCGTATAACACACGATTCCCGCGATTCCAGGCCTTGTTTCATCGCTGTCAGCACGAACCTGTATTGGGTAAAATTATCCAGTTCCGTAACTTCGTATTCCGTATCCTGTATGTTTTGTATCAATCCCGTGTAATTCGTTATATCCGGGTCCGTCCCGTCATCGGTGTAGTAAAGGTTGTAGGAATCCGCCCCCTCCTCATCCCAGAAAAGCTTCACCTTCCCGTTCCCGGGCAAAGAGCGCACACTTCCAATAGTATGCCCTGCTGGCGTGCCGTTCGCGGTCACGCCTCTGGAGTAGTTCGGCGCGTAGTCAAAGGAGAAAGCCGAATAAAAATAGGTGGTGCCGTTGGAAAGGCCCGTGTCGACATACTCCTCGTCATCGCCCTCGTACACCAATACCCCGTCCCCGGCATTCGCCGGAGGGCCGTCCGTACGACGCATAATCCGGACTCCCGCGAAATCGAGCTCGGGCGAATTCGTCCACGAAAGCCTTATCTGCCCGTCCCATGCAGTCGCCGTGAACCCCCCCACATTGAACGGCGGGACCGTCTCGTACACCAGTACGGTGTCCTCCAGCTCCGTTATCACTTCTTCATAACTCAGCTTGATACCCGCCTCCTGGTTCTGTCCCGTTACATTGTTGAACGCCAGGCTCCTTTCGACCGATCCATTTGAGACATTCACCGTTGAAGGATTCACCGAAATGCTCGTATTTGTCAGCTCAATATCAACCGACCCGCCCCAGTCGAGCACATCCCCCGCTGCATCGATGGCTTCGATCGTCACCCCCAGCGGCTCGTTCGACGCGCAGGTGTAGTCGAATCCCGAAGGCCACGCAAGGTTGAAACCCGAGGGCTGTTCGGCCACCGTCGTGTACACCAGCAGCGTGACCCCCAGGTCGGTCGCCACGTTACCGGAGCTCAGCGTTATCCCGGTTTCCTGGTCCTCGGAGGAGGTGTTGTCGAACGAGATGGACCGCTCAACAATGCCGTTGGCGAGGCTGACCGTGCCGGGGGCCGCGTCCACACTCGCGTTCGCAAGCTCTATGTCGACCGACCCGCTCCAGCTCTCGAAATGTGCGCCGTTCTGGTCGAGGGCCTTTATAGTGACGGTAACCGGCTCGTTGGAAAGGCAGGCGAAGAAGAAGTCCCCGGGCCAGGTCAGGCTGAAACCGGTGAGCACCCGGTTTTCCTCCTCCAGATCCACGCCGCGCGAGCAGGAAAGCAATACCGCGGCCAGCCCGGCAAGTACCATGAGTCTTGAATAACGGGAAAACATGCTCGATCGTGTTCTTCTCATGGAGGGTCTCCCGCATTGCTCGATAGGGAGATACGATTCAGCGCTGGAAGCATGAACTCGGGATAAACTGATTCCGCAAGGAACGATATAAACAGGGCGGACAGGATTAATAAGTGACAACGGCTGTCCGGCTGCATGATGAATATTTTTATGTTGTTTTATTCATATTTATAAATATACCGTAATTTATCGTAAATACAATATAAAAATCATAATACTCAATATATTATTATTAGCTATAAAAAATATTAAAAAAATTATTTTAATATTATAAAAATTTCATGTCATTTTTAATAAAACACTTATTTCCGTAGTTGGTTTCATCTCCCGGTATGGTTGCGCCTAATGTTCATTTGCAGAGTTTCGAGTCGTTAGACTGAGACAGCGATGCACGGGAAGTA
>Ga0272442_10010586_pt1 | contig 11347 bp, 8 predicted proteins | sample SSMForm2O_FD_200262 | JGI IMG/M metagenome (GOLD analysis project Ga0272442, IMG submission 200262) | Marine sediment archaeal communities from Little Sippewissett salt marsh, Falmouth, MA, United States - SSM-Form-2O | ecosystem: Environmental > Aquatic > Marine > Wetlands > Sediment ...
GCCGGTGAAGCGTGCCTGCTCGCCGGGCGCATCGACGACGCCCGCGCCTGGTTCCTGCGATGCCGCCAGACCGAGTTGCTGTTCGATCCCGACAGCACGTCACTGGATCCGATGAACGAGTATCACCTCGCGGTCTGGCGTCTGGAGTGGCTGGATGCGGGCGGCGTGCGAACCTCCGAGGCCGCGCCTGCGCCGCCGGCCCGGTAGGCCTTCGGTGTCTGGAGCAACCGTCAGGCTGAGCACGGAAGTTCGGCCCGATGCGGCTCGGGCGGTGGATTCCGCAGCCGGCGGCAGATGACCCGGCCCATGCCGGGCAGGCCGCAACGCCGCCGCCGCGCCGGCCCGCCGGCCCGTCGGTCCGGCCCGTTGACCGCAGCGCCGGTTGCGATCCGTCCCCGATGCGTGCATCATGCGCTGACCGTGTGCCGGCCGTTGTCGCAGAGTGGATCCGCCGCCTGCGTCATCGCGCTTGGCTCACACGACAAGGCCCGCAGGTCAGGAGTATCCCGCCATGCAACAGTTCCAATCGTCGATTCCCAAGCGAACCATCCCCGTGATCGTGATTCTCGCGGTCATCGTCGTCATCATCGTTGCCGTCGGCTCGCTGTTCTTCCAGAGCGTGCCTGCCGGCCATGTCTCCGTCGCCACCCTCTTCGGCAAGATCCGCACCGAGGCGTACGAGGAAGGCCTGCACTTCCCCGTCAATCCGTTCTATCGCTTCCACGAGTACGACGTGCGCCAGAAGACCATCATGGAGAAGGTCGGCGTGCCGTCGCAGGATCAGCTCACCACCAATATCGAGGTCAGCATTCAGTATCGCCTCAAACGCGAGATGGCCCCGCAGATGCTGGGCGACACCGGTCTTGCCGAGCAGGTCATCGAAGTCCATCTCGTGCCGAAGGTGCGCTCCGTGCTCCGCGAGCAGGGCAAGAGCGTCGAGAAGGCCGAGGCCTTCTTCCTCGAGCAGACCCAGCGCATGATCCAGGACAATATGCTGGGTTCGCTCGTCGAGTACTGCGCGCCCAAGGGCATCGAGATCGACGCCGTCCTTCTGCGCGAGATCACCCTCCCGCCGTTCATCACCAAGGCGATCGAGTCGAAGAAGGAGCGCGAGCAGGAAGCGGAGAAGCAGAAGGCCGAGCTCGAGCGGTACAAGACCGAGCAGGAGCAGAAGATCGCCCAGGCCGAGGCCGAGAAACGCGCCGCGGAATCGGAGGCCGAGAAGCTCCGCGTCCTCGCCGACGCCCAGGCCTACGAAATCGAGAAGATCAACGAGGCCGTCGCCAACTCCCCCGCGTACATCCAGCTCCAGGCCATCAAGGCGCTCAAGGAGATCTCCAAGGATCCCGCCGCGAAGATCTACTTCCTCTCCGGCGACAGCCCCATGCCCCTGCCCCTGATGCACATCGGCGAAGACGTCCGCGGGCAGTAACCCGCCGCCCTGTGCGGCGGTGCCGAGCCGCGTCGTCCCCGGCCCCCAGCGAACCGGGTCGTCCTCGCCTGACCCTTATACACAACTCGCCGGCGGGTCCGAACCGGAGAGCAGCGCGGCACTGAGAATGAGCAGAGCGACCTTCTGCCAGCCGCGGTAGAGGCAGGGTGCCATCTATGAGCAAGCCGTTGTCAAGGGGCAACGCGGGGGAATCTGCGGGATCTCCAGCCATCTATTCGGCATCACCGTGAAACGGTCCGCCATGCGTCAGGATCCGGGCGGCCCCATTCATGCTTGCGGCGTCGAACGCCATGGCACCTCGACGGGGTCCGACCATGGTCCTGCGTTTCCCTTGTCACATCCTCAGCTCATCACGCTCACGCACCCTGATGGGTCTGGCGCTTCAGGAATCTCTGTGGGTTCACTCCATGAGTTCGCGGATTCTCGACGTTCCCACGCGAGGGCGACGCGGCTTTGCTCACCTGACGCCTGAGCGGAACGAGCGTTCGCGGATCGCCGCGGTGAAGAAAACGCTTGATCCGTCGGCCGTTCTCGTCGAGAATGCAGACCGCACTGGAACGAAGGTGCACGTCAATTCCAACGGTGAACATAGCAAGTCTCCTGTTCGGTGTATGGGGCGTTGAGAAAAACGACCCCGAGCCTACACCCGGGAGGCTTGCTTCATAGACTCATGCTTCGGCCCGAAGGGCGAAGCATGTGCTGCGATGCGACCCGTGGGCGAAACATCTCATCGGGAATCCTCTTCTGATGCGACGCGGAGCGTACTTCGGGCTGGCGCCTCGAAGGATGGCACCCCTCCCGGTCAAACCTCCTCCGCAGAGATGTGTATGAGGCTCAGTCGAGGACGACCCGGCTTGCCGCGGGCGCCGGGGAAGATGGGCACGTACCCGGGGTCGAGGAGGACCCGGCTTGCCGGGGGCGCCGGGGGAGAGGGGGGTGAACCCGGGGCCGAGGAGGACCCGGCTTGCCGCGGGTGCCGGGGAAGATGGGCACGTACCCAGGGTCGAGGAGGACCCGGCTTGCCGCGGGCGCCGGGGAAGATGGGCACGTACCCGGGGTCGAGGACGACCCGGCTTGCCGGGGGCGCCGGGGAAGATAGGCACGTACCCGGGGTCGAGGACGACCCGGCTTGCCGGGGGCGCCGGGGGAGAGGGGGGTGAACCCGGGGTCGAGGACGACCCGGCTTGCCGGGGGCGCCGGGGCCGGGCGGCCGACCGACTGGATGTGTCTTCATCGCGTGCTTCGGCGTCGCATCGGGCTGGTCATGCCGTCATCTTCCCGGCCGGGGGCGGCGCATTGCTTCGATCTGGCCCATCAGCCAGGCGGCAAAATCGGGCTTGGTGAGTTTGGGCGGGCAGGTCAGCACCTCGCCATGGCGCAGGAACAGCCGGGCGGTCACCGTCTCCGAGTCCATCGTTTGCAGCGGATTGGCCACGATCGCATCGAGGCGCTTGCGGAGCATTTTGCGGCGGGCGGAGTCCGCCAGGCGATCCGGCGGCTCGAGGGCGAATCCGATCACGGTCTGGTCGCCTCGCGTGGTCGGGGCCAGCTCGGCCAGAAGGTCCGGGGTCGGCTCGAACTCGATGGTCAGCGGGTCATCGGTGCGAGGCAGCTTGCCCGTGGGATCGGTATGGGTGGGGCGGTAGTCGCTGACGGCCGCGGCCATGATGAGCACGTCGTGTGCGTGCCAATGGAGCGTCAGGAGGCGCTGGAGATCGGCCGTGGTCCGGAACCGGTCCAGGGCCAGCAGCGTACTCTGCGGCGGCTGGAGGTGCGTGGGCCCCAGCAGGAGGGTCGTCGGCCAGCCCCGTCCCATCGCCGCCTCGGCCAGCGCCAGCCCCATGCGGCCGGACGAGCGGTTGGCCAGGTACCGCACGGCGTCGATCGGCTCGTGCGTCGGGCCTGCCGTGATCAGCATCCGCGGAGTCTGGGGGTCGGTTTCGGCCATGTCGGCGGCACCCGATTCGGGCCGACGGCGCCTCGGAAGCGGAGGCGTGCCGTGGAGTGAAACGGCGACTTCTTGCGCTTGCAGGCGGCTGTCGGCAAGACAATACTTAGTAGGTTATCCGATTCGGCACCCGCTTGTGCCGAAGACGGAAGGACGGATCCATCGGCCTCGAAAGTGACAGGCACTGCATGGCACGAAAACGCAAGAAGCTCGGCGAGATCCTCCAGGAATGGGGGACGGTGAACGAGTCGCAGATCCAGAAGGGCCTCGGCATCGCCAAGGGCGTGGGCAAACGCATCGGAGAAGCCCTCGTCGAGGCGGGCTTCTGCAAGGAGGAGGACATCGCCAAGGCCCTTGCCGCCCAGTTCGATATGGAGTACATCGATCTGGACGCGCCGGAGGCGGCACGGAGGATCGACCTGTCGCTCGTGCCCGAGGACTTGGTGAAGAAGCACCTCATTCTGCCCCTGGGCAAGGCCGGCGGACGGATGAAGCTGGTCATTTACGACCCGATGGACCTCGAACTGCTCGACCTGCTGCGGTTCCGGCTGAACACCGAGATCGAGACGGCCATTGCCGCCAAATCCTCGATCAAGAGCTTCCTCGACGGTTCGACCTCCGGCGGTGCGGGAGCCGCGAGCATGTTCTCCGAGGAATCGCTGGTCACCGAGTCGGTCGATGTGACGGTGGACCGGTCGGTGGACGCCTCGGTGGATATTGCCGGCGGTGAGGACGCCCCCATCATCCGGCTCGTGCACCGGTTCATCGTCGAAGCCGTGCGCAACCGGGCCTCGGATATTCACGTCGAGCCGATGACCGATCGCGTGGTGCTGCGGTATCGGATCGACGGCGTGTGCCACGTGCGCGACAACCTGCCGAAGCGCATGCAGTCGGCGCTGCTGGCGAGGCTCAAGCTCATGGCGGGCATGAACATCGCCGAGCGACGCGTTCCCCAGGACGGCCGTATCCAGATGCCCGTCGACGGCGAGCCGATCGATTTCCGTGTCAGCGCCTGTCCGGCCTACCACGGCGAGTCGATCGTGCTGCGTATTCTGCGGCCGGAGTCGGTCAAGATTGGGCTCGTGAACCTGGGCTTCGAACGCGACTCGCTGGACCTGTTCAACAAGATCATCCGCCGCCCGAACGGCGTGTTCCTCGTTACGGGCCCGACCGGCTCGGGAAAGACCACGACGCTGTATTCGGCGCTGGACGTGCTCAACCGGCCCGACCGGAAGATCATCACGGCGGAAGACCCGGTGGAGTACAACTTCACGGGGATCAATCAGTGCCAGGTGCGTGAAGGGATCGGTTTGACGTTTTCCGCGATTCTCAGGTCCATGCTGCGTCAGGCGCCGAACGTCATTCTCGTGGGCGAGATTCGTGACCGGGAGGTGGCCGAGATTGCCGTGCAAGCGGCGCTGACCGGGCACCTGGTGTTCTCGACGCTGCACACGAATGATGCTCCCACGGCGATTACGCGATTGATCGACATGGGCGTGAAGCCGTTCCTCGTGGCCAGCTCCGTTCAGGCCATTATGGCGCAGCGCCTGATTCGACTGCTCTGCGACAAGTGCAAGGAGAAGGATCCGGAGCCGGACCCGCGGCTCCTGCAACTGGTGGAGATCTCGCAGGAGGAGTTCGAGAAGCACGGCGTCTATCGGCCAACCGGGTGCGGGCATTGCGGTCAGGTCGGCTTCCGCGGGCGAAAGGCGATCTTCGAGATGGTGAAGATGAATTCCGAGCTGCGGGAGCTCGCCTTCAACCGCGCCCCGATCGACGCTATTCGGGACGCCTGCCTTCGGACCGGCATGCGGTCGCTGGTCCTGGACGGCAAGATCAAGGTCCTCCGCGGCGAGACCACGGCCGAGGAGGTTGCCCGTTTCGCGCAGGCCGAAAGCCTCGTTGAAGCGAACGTCGATATTTGATGCATTGATGCGGAGTTGTCCGGCCGCGTCCGGCCGCCCTTGAAACTCGAACCGGAAAGACCTCAGCCATGTCAACAGTTCAGATTGACCGTCTGCTCGATACCATTGTTCGACAGGGCGCTTCGGACTTGCACCTGACGGTCGGGCGCAAGCCCACGCTCAGGTTGCACGGGACGCTCCGCAATATCGATACGAAGGTCCTCGATTCTGACGATTGCGTTGCGCTGATGAAGGCGATCACCCCGGAGCGCGCGCAGCAAGAGCTTCAGGAGGAGGGCAGTTGCGACTTCGGCTTCGCCTACGGCACTGAGGCGCGTTTCCGCGTGGCGGTCTTTCGGCAGCGAGGCGACGTGGCGATCGCGCTGCGCCTGATCCCCAACAAGCTCATGACGTTCGAGGAGATCGGCCTGCCGATGATCTGCAAGGAGATCATTCGCCGGCCGCGCGGCCTGTTCATCGTGACCGGGCCCACCGGCTGCGGAAAGACCACCTCCCTGGCGACCATGGTCGACTACGTCAACACAAACCTCGACCGGCACATCGTGACGGTGGAGGATCCGATCGAGTACTACCACTATCACAAGATGTCGCTGGTCAACCAGCGCGAGGTCGGGGTCGACGTGCCGAGCTTCGCCGAGGCCCTCCGCCGCGTCCTGCGGCAGGACCCCGACGTCATCCTCGTGGGTGAGATGCGTGACCTGGAGACCATCGAGGCCGCCATTCGTGCCGCGGAAACGGGCCACCTGGTGTTCGCAACGCTTCACACCACCGGGGCGGCCGGCACCATCAGCCGAGTCATCGACGCGTTCCCCACCAACCAGCAGGCTCAGGTTCGTGTGCAGTTGTCCGTGGCCCTGATTTGCGTGCTGAGCCAGGTGCTCATCGCCCGGATTGACAAGCCCGGCCGCGTCGCGGCGTACGAATTCCTGGTCGTCACCCCGGCCATTGCCAACATGATCCGGGAGAACAAGACCTTCCGGATCGACTCGGCGATTCAGACGGGTAGGAAATTCGGTATGCAGCTCCTCGATGACCATCTCTGGAGCCTCTACACCAGGGGCATCATCTCGGCCGAGGACATGATCGACATGGGCAAGGATCCCGGTGAGCTCACGGAGAAGGTGCATAGGGCCGGCGGCGTGGTTGGACGCACCGAGCTGGATCAGGAAGAGTGATCCGTACGTAGAAGCTCGAAGGTGGACGGATCACACATCGGCCACCTTTGGTGCGTCAATACGGGTCATGTTCGGGTTATGCACGCAAGTCCTCGTCAGTCACGGGTTTAGAGCGGGCGTAGGAATATCTCATACTCCAGGTGTCTTTTAGACTATAAAGGTCACTTTTGTTTGTGAGCCGTTTCTTCTTGGCCAATGATATAAACAGAACATTAGCGGACGTCCGCGGCGGCGGCAGTCGGGCAGGCCGGATGCGAGCTGTAGGCGGATCGCGCCGGGCGCGCTGCTCGGACCGCTAAGGCGGAGACGGAACGGCGGGAATGCAGGAAGGCAACCCATGGCCACCACCACGACCAGACCGGCAAGAGACTCCAGGGGACCGGTGGACCCGAGCGAACTCAAGGGGCGGCGGTTCGGCCGCGTGCTCACCAAGCTGGGCAAGGTGACGCGCGAGCAGGTCCACGAGGCCTTGCAGATCCAGAAGACGCGCAAGGAGAAAGGGCAGCGGCAACCGCTGGGCGAGTTGCTGGTCGAGATGGGCTACATCACGGAAACGGATGTGATGGAAGCCCTCTCCGGTCAAGCCGGGATGCGGATGGTCCAGGTCAGCGCCGAGGAGATCCCGAAGGAGGTGGTGGAGGCCCTGCCGGCGGAGACGGCCAACACCTATCAAATCGTCCCAATTGAATATGATGAGGCGTCTCGCGCCATCACCGTCGCGATGAAGAGCCCGGACAACTTCCGTGCGGTGGATGACCTGCGGCTTCTGATGGGATTCAAGGTCGAAGCGGTCGTGGCGCCGGCGGAACAGATCGACCAGGTGCTTCAGAAGCACTACAGCGGGGGCAGCAGCTCGATGGCCTCGATGGTTGCGGAGTTGAGCGAGGACGAGAGCCTCGCGGCGCTGAAGGGGCGCGGGGATTCCATCGATCTGGAGGAGCTGGCCACCGCCGCGGAGGACAACAAGGTCATTCGCCTGATCAACCTCGTGCTGCTTCAGGCGATCAAGGACAAAGCCTCGGACATCCATTTCGAGCCGTTCGAGGAGGAATTCAAGATGCGGTATCGCATCGACGGCGTGCTCTACGAGATGATCCCGCCGCCGATGCACCTGGCCCTCCCGATCGTTTCGCGGATCAAGGTCATGGCGGAGTTGGACATCGCGGAGCGCCGGCTGCCCCAGGACGGGCGCATCGAGTTGATGGTGAACAACAACCCCGTCGACCTCCGTGTCTCGGTGCTCCCCACGATGTTCGGCGAATCCGTCGTCATGCGTGTGCTCGACCGCTCCAACGTACAGTTGAATCTCGACCGGATCGGGTTCCGTGATGATGAACTGGACCAGACCCGGGGGCTGATCAAGAAACCGAACGGCATCATCATCGTGACGGGTCCGACCGGCTGCGGGAAGACAACGACGTTGTACGCGGCGCTGGCTGAGTTGAACGAGCCGACCACGAAGATCCTCACCGCGGAGGACCCGGTCGAATACGACATCGACGGCCTGATCCAATGCCAGATCAACGCGGATCAGGGGCTGACGTTTGCGCGGTTGCTGCGATCGTTCCTTCGTCAGGACCCCGATGTGATTCTGGTGGGCGAGATTCGCGATCTCGAGACGGCTCAGATCGCGGTCCAGGCGTCGTTGACCGGTCACCTGGTGTTCTCGACCTTGCACACGAACGACGCGCCGTCGACGGTCCTTCGTCTGCTGGATCTGGGGATGGAATCCTTCCTGCTGACGGCCACCATCGAAGCGATCATCGGCCAGCGCCTCGTCCGCCGCATCTGTGTCCACTGCAAAGAGGAATACGTGCCCACGGATGAGGAGTTGCTGGAGCTGCAGTTGTACCGGCGCGATGTCGAGGGCCGGACGTTCTACCGCGGCCGCGGATGCGACAACTGCAACCACAGCGGGTATCGCGGACGGCGGGCGATCTTCGAGGTCATGGAGATGGACGATCATCTCCGGGAACTGGTGATGCATCAGGCCTCGACGAACGTGCTGCGCAACGAAGCGAAGAAGCGAGGGATGCGCGCGCTGCGCGAGTCGGGGCTGTTGGCGGTTTTTGAAGGTCAGACGACGATCGATGAAGTGGTGAGAGAGACGATCATCGAAGAGTGATTCATGGGCGCGAGTGGTGATCGGGGGTTGCCGCTCGCGCGAAGGAGCGATCCGGAATGCCTACCTACGTGTACGAGGCGCTGAACTCGGCGGGCAAGCCGCAGAAGGGAACGGTCGAGGCCGCGTCCAGCGAAGAAGCGATTCAGCGGATCAAGGGCCAGGGGTTCTTCCCGACGTCGGTGCGCGAGCAGAAGGTGAAAACGGAGGGCGGGGTCGGCGCCGGTCCGCTGAAGACGAAGACGAAGCGGAAGAAGAAGAAGGCCAGCCTGAACATCGCGATCGGGGGGGTGAGCGACAAGCGGTTGACGGTCTTCGCCCGTCAGCTTTCGACGCTGCAGGATGCCGGGTTGCCCCTGCTGCGCTCGCTGAAGATTCTCGAGGCGCAGCAGAAGCCGGGTCGGCTGAAGTCCATCCTTGCACAGGTGGCCGAGGATGTGGAATCCGGCTCGACCCTGTCCGATTCGATGGCCAAGCACCCCAAGGCGTTCGATCGCCTGTTCTGCAAGATGGTGAACGCGGGGGAAATCGGCGGCGTGCTGGACCTGATCCTCCAGCGCCTGGCGATGTTCCTGGAGAAGGCCCAACGCCTGAAGCGCCGCATCATCGGCGCGATGATCTATCCCGTGGCGGTGGTCACCATCGCTCTCCTGATCGTGACCGCGATCATGTACTTCGTGATCCCCAAGTTCCAGGAGATCTTCAACGACTTCGAGGTGGAACTGCCGGCGTTGACGATCTGGCTGACCGAGGTCAGCGCGTGGGTGGCGGGGAAAGGTCACCCGGACCAGGCGGTGCCCGGCGCGGTGTGGATCTTCCTCACGCCGTTCGCCGTTTTCGCGCTGTTCAAGCTCATACGCATGACGGGGCCGGGCCGCGCGGTGACGGATCACATTCGGATCCGGCTTCCGGTGGTGGGGAACCTGGTGCGGAAGAGCTCCGTGGCCCGGTTCACCCGGACGCTGGGCACGCTCATCTCCGCCGGCGTGCCGATCCTGGAGGCGATCATGATCACCCGGGACACGTCCGGCAACTACGTGTTCGAGCGGGCCCTGACGAAGGTGCATGATTCGATTCGCGAGGGCGAGTCGTTCGCGGGGCCGCTGCGCGAGGCCAAGGTCGTCGATGCCATGGTCGTCAACATGATCGACGTGGGCGAAGAGACCGGCGACCTCGACACCATGCTCATGAAGATCGCCGACAACTATGACGAGGAAGTGGACGCCGCCGTGCAGGGTCTGATCAGCCTGCTCGAGCCTCTGCTCGTCGTGATGCTCGGCGGGATCGTCGGCACCATCGTGCTGTCGCTGTTCCTCCCGCTGGTGAAGATGATCGAGTCGGTTTCCGGCGGCAAGGTGTAGGGCCGCCGATGGACGCAGCGCCGCGTCGGCGTTGCGGAATCCCGAGATGGGAGTGTTACATGTCGCGTCACCGACAAGCTCCAACGCTGCTTCGCCCGCCTCCGCCGGCCCGTCGGCGCGGGTTCACCCTGGTCGAGATGCTCATCGTCGTGGCGGTGATCGTCATCCTCCTGGGCATCCTCATCGTCGGGCTGAACCAGGCGACCAAGCGCGCGCAGATGACGCACACCCAGACGCTGATGAACTCGATGAACCAGGCGCTGGTGCGGTTCAAGTCTGACATCGGGTACTACCCGCCCGTGCTGGACGACGACCGGTCGCTCAACTATCAGACGGGCGGCAGTAGTCCCTTCCCATCCACGCCCTGGCAAGATGAGGACGACTACATAGAAAAGGTACAGAAGTGGTCGTCGGTAACCAGTCTCGCCGAGTACCTCATCGGGTACGGCAACCACCGGCAGGACGGCTACGGGTACGTCCCGGGCGCCCAGGCGATTCAGGATTGGGATCTGGAACAGCCGCCGCTGGGCATCCGGCATCCCGGGCCCGACGGGGTGTGGGGTGCGCTCGCAGGTGCCGGCGAGCTCGGCGATCGGATGCATCCCCGCGACGGACCCTATTCCATCGAAACCGATCCTCGGCCGTATGACCAGGGCAAGGTATACGGACCGTATCTTGAACTCGGGGATGAACGTCTGCTGGGCGCGCTCGTTCCCGATACAAGCGATTACAAGATTGTCTTCCCTGGCCAAGCGGACTACGATCCGGACGCCCCGAAGGTGATCGTCGACTACTGGGGCAATCCGATCTGGTACCATCGACGCCTGCATCCCCCGGGGGTGCTGAAGCAGTCGTACCGGTCCCTCGACTACGACGGCGACGGCAAACCGGATCCGGTCCCGAAGCTCTCGGACGTGATCTGTCTCCGGTCGTATTACATCCCCCCGGGCCAGAGCGTCGATGCGGTGATCCAGGACGAGAACGGCGATCCGTCCACGACGGTCGGTCTGCAATCGGCGGAGTTCGCCCTGTTCTCGCCCGGGCCGGACAAGGTGTCCGATCATGAGCTCGCCGAGGACGAAGGTCGCCTGCCGTACCGCATCGACCCGAATCAGTACAACCGCGACAACATTGTGGAGGCAGGGCCATGAACCGACGGCTTGGCGCAACGTCGATCGATCGGGGCGCGCGACGGGGTTTCACGCTCGTCGAGATGCTGGTCGCGATCGGGATCATAGTGGTCCTCGCGGCGCTCACGATCACCGCTTCGGTCGCGCTGGTGGAGAAATCCGAGCGGGGCGAGACGGAGACCGTGCTCAAACAGCTTGAGCTGGCGCTGGCGCAGTGGGAGACCCGCGCGGAT
>Ga0272442_10010588_pt1 | contig 11346 bp, 12 predicted proteins | sample SSMForm2O_FD_200262 | JGI IMG/M metagenome (GOLD analysis project Ga0272442, IMG submission 200262) | Marine sediment archaeal communities from Little Sippewissett salt marsh, Falmouth, MA, United States - SSM-Form-2O | ecosystem: Environmental > Aquatic > Marine > Wetlands > Sediment ...
GGTCGCGCCGTAGCTTCTGAGCGAAGGCGGAAGGTTCAAGTGACACGTCGCATAAGATAGGTATCTTATGCGACGCGGCCCGGCATGAACCGACCGCTCGACCCGGCTGGCATCATGTTTTAGTTGCCGCCTGGCCGGGGGAAACCGGTAGCCTGCTCGAGGAGCGGGATGCAGTGTGCTGCATGCGGCTTCGACGAGCAGGCTTCCGCATGGGGGCCCTGAGCCTGTCGAAGGGCCGGGGTCTGAAGCGAGGCGTGAGAACCTGTTGCCTGTAGTTGCCGGTTCTGACGCCGGGCGTGGGGTCCGGGGCAGGAAGCGTGCCGGGTTACCCGGCGCGCTTCCTGCGGGTATAGGGTAGGGTTAGAGGGAGTGCAAGAATGCTTGGATGTGCTCGAACGCCGGGCTGTCCCATGGCCAATAGCCCGCATCTGCAGCAATGCCGAGCTGGAATTTGGGTTCCGAGCGGCTGGCCAGGAAGGCGTGGAGTCGTGCCTTGTCCATGTTCTTGGGAAGGCCAGAAGTCCTTTCAACGCAGACGAAGTAGTCTTAGATGCAGGGCATCACTGGATCGTCGGCTACAGCATTCATGCATGCTGTTTCGAGCATGCCGTGTGAAGAAGCATCGGGCATGATCAAGACCTTTGTCTTGGGATGCCCGGTAGTGGGTTGCTCTGGAGCTGGTGGAACAGGTAGTTGTGCGTTTTGGAGAGCGGAGCACACGCTCTGAAAAGCAGCGGTCGGATCATCGTCCGCGTCGCGGACGATACCCAGTGCTGTTACGACATTGAAACCAGGCGTGCGCTTAAGGGCCTTGATGAACCGGTGGATCTCGTCCTTACCTCCGAAATCCTGGATCTGAATGCTGTCGATCTGCATATGTCGTAGCAAGGCTGTGAAGAATCTGGCGGCATCCTTTCCTTCGACGACCAGGAGCTTCTTCCGCGTGATAGACTTGGCCTCAGGCATTAGCGGACCTCGAGGTCTTCTTTGAGGGCAGAGGCCAAGGACTCCTTGTCGTACTGAATAACCTCGAGTGTTGATCGAGATCTCTCCAGGCGATGCAGGCGGAAGTCGTACGGACTCTCGGAACTGAAAGTCTCATGAGCTGCGCTAATGCACTCCCGGCTGTGAGTTGTCGCGAAGACTTGAGCGTTGAGCTCCCGCGCCAAATCTCTGATTGCATGCCAAACCTTGCCGAGGATCGAATAATGCAGGCCATTATCTACTTCGTCGATCAGAGTAAAACCTTGAGGGGAATCAGCAATCGCCAACAGGATCGTAAGTAGACGGCCTGTGCCTTGCCCCATCATTCGGACAGGTATCAGTTGGCTCAGTCCGAGGTCAGCATATACCTCCGGTTGACCGGCCGAAGCCAGAACAGAAAGTCTTTTGAGCTGCGGTTCGACGATGCGCATCATGCTTATGATCTGTTCGTGCCGTCCCTTAGCCTCAAGTTTACTGAAGCGCTCCGCATCTTCTCCGCCAGAGGGGCCTGTCCCCAGGAAGATAGCGCGGAAGGGATGTTGTTTTCGTGGTCCGGTTGTTTCGAGACCTTTCTCGCCCAGAGATGCCGTGAAAGACGCAGTGCTGCCATCGGGTGCCCTGAAGTCCATTAGCAGCTCGTACTGTGCTGTATCTGTGGGCATATACGAAGTGTCGTCGCTGCCGTTATCCGCATTGGCGATGATGGCTGTCTCCGGTTCCACAAGGCGCAAGGACAGTTCTCTCGACTTCTCGAGGTGGTCGTGGCTGAGAAAGCTGATGGTTTGACGGGTGTCTCGATCATGGAACAACCAACCCCATAGGTCTTCTGCGCTCCTGGAGTATTGGTGCATTCCTCTCTTGATGTTGATGACCAGAGACAGCTGCGGGTTGTTGTAGCCGATATGCATGAACAATGCCTCGAGGAGAGCCGTTTTGCCGACGTTGTTAATGCCGGCAATCAGGTTAACCCGTTCGAGTTCCTTGATCTCCAAATGCTTGAAGCATCTGAAATGCTCTATGGAAAACGATGTGAACATGTTGGCGTTTTACACCTGGATACTTTTTGCGATTATCTCAAGCCCTTAGAGTCTACCTCATTCCTGGCCTGCGTCACAAGGGAGTTCTTCGATGAGCAGGGCAACGTCAGTGGCATGTGCTGTCGAAAGGGCACACCCGGAGCTCGCAAGGGCACACCGCGACACCTGTACCTGAAGGCCGAGGCAGGGTCTGTTCCTGTCCAGTACTATCCCAAGACTCATCCGCCGGTTCCGGCCTGATTTGATGAGGTGAATCGGGTGGGAATAGTCCCGAATCTCATCCGTCGGCGGTTCGACGGGGCCAGGCCTAAAGTATCAAGTTTTGATTTCGGTTCGACGGGGCCAGGCCTAAAGTATCAAGTTTTGATTTGATCGAGACGATGCCCCCGCTTGTCACGCCGGCTGCTGGAGAGGGAGCAGCCGTCGAGCCAAGCGCCCGATCGGAGTCGGCCCGATAGGAATCGGGCCGACCTGTTTGCCGCGTGCGAACCGGTCCCACGGCCGGCAAACATAAGCCTGCGTGATTATGCGAGCCTGGTCCTACCGGACCCAACCCCCTTCGCCCCCAGGCTTGCATAATCAGGCTTGATGTTCACCGGCCAACGCGCACGCGCCGTAGCCAACCCCTTGGGCTTCGGCCCCAAGCTTGGGGCCAGCCCGTTGGTCGGGCCGGGAACCGGCTGCGCTTCTTCCGAATGCTCGCACGGTCCCCGGACCTCCATGGTGTCCGCTGTTCGCGGACCTCGTTTTGTAGTGCCCCGCGTCACGCCAAGCGCGGCACGATCGGCGAGGCCGAACCGCACTCCGCATGACGCCCCACCAGAATCCCCGCCGAAACCGTCGAGAGCGACCGTTTCGGCCGACTGCCCGGAAAACGACGCACGAGGATCGCGCACACGGCACGAACGCGGATCGGCGCAGGTCCCGACACCTGGGGAATCCTGGGGATGCAGCTAAAAAGAAAACTCCACGGAGCCCGCCCGAAGCGGGCGACCCTCGGAGGCCCGAGCTCTCCACGCTCGGGACGGAGTTCTCTCGGGGGGCCAGGCGGCCCACGGGAACATGATGCCAGGGAACAGAACCGTTCTGTTTCAGCCGAAGGCCGCGAGCTTGTCGAGCGGGGGAGAGCGGTCGCGCCGTAGCTTCTGAGCGAAGGCGGAAGGTTCAAGTGACACGTCGCATAAGATAGGTATCTTATGCGACGCGGCACGGTGACGGGCCGTCTGCGGCCCGGCATGAACCGCCCGCTCTCCCCGGCTGGCATCATGTTTTAGCTGCCGCCTGGCCGGGGGAAACCGGTAGCCTGCTCGAGGAGCGGGATGCAGTGTACTGCATGCGGCTTCGACGAGCAGGCTTCCGCATGGGGGCCCTGAGCCTGTCGAAGGGCCGGGGTCTGAAGCGAGGCGTGAGAACCTGTTGCCTTTAGCTGCCGGTTCTGACGCCGAGCGTGGGGTCCGGGGCAGGAAGCGTGCCGGGTTGCCCGGCGCGGTTCCTGCGGGCATAGGGTAAGGCAAAGTGCTTGTCTCTATACGGGAATCGGACTATGTTGCAATCGAGGATCGTTGCTGTTGACGATGGTTGAACTAGGGTTGACGTGTGTCAACTCTCTATGGTATCTTATGGGAAAGAAGCGGAAGAAGCGAGGACCGCCTGCGCCGAAGAGCTTCTACCCCTTGGAAGAAGTCAAGGCTCTGGTGGCGCAGGGGAAGGTAGTGATTCGTCCGAATGCTTTGGAATGTGCAGGCCGGGACTTCGGCTGGGGGGTGGACGATATCCTTGATGCGTTCTGACGACTAGAGCGGAAGCATTACCACAAGACCGACACGTCAAAGACGAATCCGGCAATCGTGATGGACTTCTATAAGGCGAGGCGGCTGAAGGGCGAGAACGTATACACGCATTTTTACATTGATGACGACGTGCCTTGTTTAGTGGTGAATAGCTTCAAGCAGATATAGGAGTGGAAATGAAGTGTTATGAATGTGGTATAGGGACGTATCGGAAAGAAGTTGGCCGGCTCGATATGGTCGATGAGTGTGTGGGGCCATACACCGTCACGGATGTTTTGCATCACCGATGCGACCACTGCGGGGAACTGCTTCTGCCTCCGGAGACGGCGAAGGCCCTGGAGACGGCGAGGACGGAAATCCGGGAAGGGATTATTCGCAATCGGCCTCTGTGCGAGTTCCTGAGCGCATCCGAGACAGCGTCTGCATTAGGGATCTCTCGACAGGCCTTGCATAAGCACCGTCGCATTCGCCGTGGCTTCATTTATCAGACTAGTTTCGGGGGGAACACTGTTTACTTGAAGTCGTCGGTCATGCTTTTCAAGGAAACTGGAGATGGGCGTTTCCCGCTGGTGAGGAGTACAGAACCAGGTACGGCGGAATATGTGAGCGAGAAGGATGCACAAGAGGCGGCGCGGGAATACGTCCGGGCTTCTGAAACGGCGATGTTCCTATCGAGGACGTGGCTGGGAGGGATGCACTATGCCCAGCGAAAGAGAGGTCTATATGCCAGCAAATAAAGACGAGATGGTCAAACTTGTAGTGAATGATAGTCTGCCAACCCTGCTTGTTGACAATCTGAATATCAGTACACGAACGGATGGGTTGTTCTTCATCCGGTTGATCACGAACCTGCCGGAAGGAATGAAGGAGCAGGCTAGAGTGATGGTGCCGGAACAATCGCTGAAGCGGATGCTGGAAGTACTGTGCTCCCAGGTTGACCACTATCCTTCGAAGAAGAAGGCGTCTTCCAAGAAGAAGCCCAATCGGAAAAGCCGGAAGAACAGGGCGTAGAGTTTAGGAAGCGGTCTTTTTATCCACAAACGCTTCCACGACATCGACAATCTTCTCCTGCTGCCGCCGCGGCAGCTTCGCCGCCGCGTAAAAGACCTGGCGCATCCGTCCGCGCGGCACGGAGGTCTCTTTCGGCACGTCGACCTCACCGAGAAGCTCAGCGACAGATACGCCTAGGACTTTCGCCAGTTGAAGAAACCTATGGCGGTCAAGCCGCTGCAACCAACACATGTCACGTTTGTTACAGCTGTAGAGGGTCCTTGACAGCGCGTTAGAACCCGGTTTTTGGTAACCGCTAAGCTTGCGCGAATGGCTGCCCCTCACCCGGTCCGGCGGGTGCCGGACCGACCTCTCCCGCAGGGAGAGGTGCGGAAGGAACTCCCTCTCCGTTTGGGAGAGGGTTGGGGTGAGGGTGATTTCAAGCTTAACGGTTACAGCAATCGACCCCCCAAGCTCCATATGACGCAGATTCCCAGAGTCAAATAGCTTGTTTCCATGAGGTTATGGCGGCTTGACCGCAATGGAGAGTTCGAGACGCAAACGGTAACGTTGGCCAACTGGTCGACGCCAGTGACGGTTCTTTGAAAGCTGAGTACGAGTACGAGCCCTGTAATGGCCCGGCGATCTTCGGATGCTGATTCTGGGGCGTTGTCGGGCGGATCGGGAGGGCGGTTCGGGCCGTCTTTGGGCGTCAGGTGGACGGCGGGAACGGCGTGATCGTCAGCCTGACTGCAGCTGGGCACACCGGTCCCTGCGTGCTCACTTCTAGTCCAGATGCGGCGGAGGCCCGCCGCTCTCCAGCGAGATTGCCTGTGCTACGCCGCTTCCCTCAACTCGACGATCGGCAGGTGTTTGCGGTTCTCGGGGAAGGGCGGCGGCGGGGAGTGGGAGATGGGACCTATGGGACGCCGGCCGGAACGACAACGACCTGCTTCTTGCTTGAACAGAATCCGCCTGCTACAATTCCCGGCCATGATCGACGGCGCAAAGCCACGGAAATGCGTCTTCCTGCACTGTCCCGAGCTGGACGAGGGCGGATACCCGGAGGTATCGCCCTTTAGCACGAAGAGAGCCGGAATGGCGCGGAAGACGGCCATGTCCATGGGGCTCCTGTCCGGCGCGGACGTGCTGGAAGACGAGCCCGTCCGGCTGACCCGCGACGAGCTGGAGACATTCCACGCCAGCCGCTACCTCGACGCCGTGAAGGCGGCGGAAGACGGCGAACTGACGCCGGAAGCGTTCCTGATGGGGCTCGGCACCCCCGACTGTCCGGTGTTCAAGGGCATGTACGACTACGTTTCGCTTGCGGCAGGGGGTACGCTGACCGGCGCGAGGCTGATCCTTTCGGGCGAGGCACGCATCACTTTCAATCCCTCAGGCGGATTCCACCACGCAGGACCGGACAAGGCGTCCGGGTTCTGCTACATGAACGACGTTGTGATCGCGATCATGGAACTGGCCGCCGCGGGGAAGAGGGTGCTGTTCCTCGATATCGACGCGCATCACGGCGACGGCGTGCAGGATGCGTTCTACGAGAGAAATGACGTGATGACCGTTTCCCTGCACGAGAGCGGGAAGACGCTCTTCCCGGGGACCGGCTCGGAAGGCGATATTGGAGCCGGGCCGGGGAAAGGGTTCACCGTGAACGTCCCGTTGCCGGCGGGCACGCGCGACGACCTCTACCGGGACGCGTTCGAGAAGACGGCGTTGCCGTTGATGGGGGCCTACGAGCCGGATATTGTGGTGGTCGAGATAGGCATGGACGGACTGTCCGGTGACCCGCTGGCGCACCTGCAGCTGACCAACAATGTGCACGCCGACATTCTCGAGAGCCTCCTGGCGTTCGGCAGGCCGATTCTGGCAACCGGCGGAGGCGGCTACGATGTGGACAACACGGTCAGGGGATGGGCCCTGGCCTGGAGCGTTCTTTCCGGCGGCGAGGACCACGGCGCGATCGGGATGGGTGGTGTGATGCTCGAGAACACCGATTGGTTTGGCGGTCTCAGGGACAGGACACTGTCGCAGGACTATCCCGGCCGCGAAGCGGCGGAAGCCGAGGTGGCGCAGGTTGTGGAACGACTAAAGGCCACGGTGTTTGCCGTGCACGGTCTGTAGGTGCAAGTGGATATCTTCGGCGGGGCCGGTGCGCTCGTCGCCCGCCCGCGAGAGAGCCCGAGGTCGGCAGATGCGCGGCCTTGGAAGACCGCGCTACGGGGGATGCGCGGCCTTGGAACGCGGTACGGGGGATGCGCGGCCTTGGAACGCGGTACGGGGGATGCGCGGCCTTGGAAGACCGCGCTACGGGTGGGACGGGCGGATGCGCGGCCTTGGAAGACCGCGCTACGGGTGGGACGGGTGGGACGGGTGGGACGGGTGGGACGGGTGGGACGGGTGGGACGGGTGGATGCGGCGGAGGCCCGCCGCGCTCCAAGGGTGGGACGTCAGTTTCCCCGGACAGCAGCAAATACCGAACACTGAACACTACTCGCCTCCGAGGATCTTCTCGTAATAGGCGAGTATGTCCCTTCGGCCTATTATTCCGATGGGGCGGCCGGCATCGTCGACGACGGGGATGTAGCGCAGGCCCTGATACCTGAAAAGGCGGATGACCCGGTTGACGGGCGAGTCGCCGTGGACTGTGACCACGTTCCTGGTGAATACGTCGGATACCCTCTGGAATAGGCTGGCGGGAGTCATCATGTCGGTTTCCGACATGATGCCAACCACCACACCATCGGCATTCACTACAGGTAGAGAAGCGATATGGTTCTGGAGGAAAGTTTCCAGGGCTGCATGGCAGGATGAATCCAGCCTGATGACGGCCACGCACCTGCTCATTACTTCGCGGATGGGTGCGTCCATGGCGTCGTGGTAAAGCGAGAGGTCGAACGACATCTCGAGCTCCGTGATGTCCTCCGTGCTGTCGTACTTGAACCCGCATTTCGCGTAAACGTGCCTGGCTATGTGGTTCTGTGCTTCGACCGACAGCCATATTCTGTCGAAGCCTGCCTCGTAGGCGAGCTGGATGGCACAGCGTGTGAGTTGCGTGCCGATCCCGGCTCTCTGGTAGGGGCCCGTCACGGCGGCGAAGAGTTCACACATATCCTCGCTGATCGGGAATATGCCGGTATGTCCCACAAGTCCGTCTTCGAACGAAATGGCGACCATGTTCAATCCCGTAGCCGCTATGTGGCGCACCCAGTTCTCGCACGCGGCATCCTGGATGGGTGGGAGGCCGTTGAAGGAGTTGCGCGGCCTGTAGGCCATGTACATTGCCCGGAACTTCTCGTGAAGACTATCGTCAAGGATCTTGATAAGGATCGGCCGGCCTCTCCTGTCGATGAAGGCGTGCGGGCAGCGCCAGATACTCGACTCGTGTATGTCGAAGGAGTCCATAGATGGCTTACAGTGTTCGCTTGGATTCTAGCCTGATCTATTCATCAACGTCTACTGCGAATGCAGATCGCATGCCATCTTCCGCCTTTGCTCTTTGGGCTGCATCAACAAACCTCTTGACCCTCGCGCGCGTGTTCGGCATGGTTTCCCGAGGCAAGCGAGGGGGCGCCGCTCACCGGTTCGAGAACAGGCGTTCGCAGTAGATCGCGGATCAGTCACCATTGAGGAGGTAGGAGTATGAAGCTGGATGCCACGAAGATGAAGGACTGGGAGATTGCGGAAGCTGCGGAAGAGAACATGGTCCCGTTTACCAAGCTTGCGCTTGACCTCGGCCTCGAGGAGGAGGAGTTGCTGCCAATGGGCAGACGCCTGGGCAAGGTGGACTTCACACGAGCTTTCCAGCGCATCAAGGACCGGCCGCAGGGCAAGTACATCGATGTGACGGCGATTACGCCGACCCCCCTTGGTGAGGGAAAGACGACCACTTCCATGGGATTGGTGCAGGGATTGGGCAAGATCGGCAAGAGCGTTGTAGGATGCATCCGGCAGCCCAGTGGCGGCCCGACATTCAATATCAAGGGCTCGGCGGCAGGCGGTGGCCTGGCTCAGTGCATTCCCCTGACCGAGTTCTCCCTGGGACTGACGGGTGATATCGACGCCATCACCAATGCCCACAACCTGGCGATGGTGGCGCTCACCGCCCGCATGCAGCACGAGCGCAATTATGACGACGCCCGGCTCGCGAAAAGTAATCTCACACGCATAGACGTCGATCCGGAACGTGTAGAGATGAAGTGGGTCATGGACTTCTGCGCGCAGTCGCTCAGGAACATCCGGATTGGGATGGGCGGCAAGATGGACGGTTTCGAGATGGATTCGGGCTTTGCGATTACCGTTTCCAGCGAAATCATGGCCATCCTGGCGGTGTCCAAGGACCTGAAAGATCTGCGCGAGCGCATGGCCCGGATAGTGGTGGCTTATGACAAGAAAGGCAACGAAGTCACAACGGCCGACCTGGAGGTGGACGGCGCCATGACCGCGTGGATGGTCAACGCCGTGAACCCGAGCCTGCTCCAGACCGTCGAGGGCCAGCCCGTATTCGTGCACGCGGGGCCCTTTGCCAACATAGCGATCGGCCAAAGCTCGATTATCGCGGACCAGCTAGCGACGCGTCTTGGCGACTACACTATTACGGAGAGCGGGTTCGGCGCGGATATCGGGTTCGAGAAGTTCTGGAACCTGAAGTGCCGTTTTTCGGGTCTGCGGCCCGACGCGATTGTCCTGGTGGCAACGATACGCGCGCTCAAGATGCATGGCGGCGGCCCGACGGTGAAGCCCGGCATTCCGCTGGACGATGCATACGTGAACGAGAACATGGAGCTGCTCGAGAAGGGCTGCTGCAACCTGGTCTCGCATATCGAGACGATCAAGCACGCGGGTGTTACCCCGGTGGTCTGCATCAACAGCTTCTACACCGATACGAAGAACGAAATAGCGCTCGTCCGCAAGATCGCGGAGGAGAACGGTGCGATGTGCGCGCTTTCCGAGCACTGGCTCAAGGGTGGCGAGGGCGCCGTGGAGCTGGCCGAAACGGTTGTTAAAGCGTGCGAGGAGCCGAACGACTTCAAGTTCCTCTACGATCTGGAGACGCCGCTTGATGAGCGAATTGACAAGCTGACAAAGGTGGTGTATGGCGGCAACGGCGTTACCTATACCGACGAAGCGAAAGAGAAGCTCGATATTTACAAGGCCGATCCGCAGGCCGGCGAGCTTGGAACGTGCATGGTGAAGACGCACCTGAGTCTTTCCCACGATCCAGACATGAAGGGCGCTCCGACCGGCTGGGAACTGCCGATCAGCGATATCCTGGTATACAAGGGCGCGGGCTTTCTTGTCCCGGTGGCGGGCGCCATCAAGCTGATGCCAGGCACCTGCTCGAATCCGGCGTACAGACGGATCGATGTGGACGTTGAGACGGCCAAGGTCAAAGGACTATTCTAGAGAATGGTTGATGGTTGATGGTCAATGGGTGGGACCCAGGACATCAACCATGAACCATAAACCATTAACCATGAGGGATCCTATGGCGGCCAAAATAATAAGTGGCAAGGACGTTGCCGCGGAGATTCGGGAAGAACTGAAGAAGGAAACGGATGCCCTGATCTCCGCCAAGGGGGTTACGCCGGGGCTCGTGACTATACTGGTTGGTGAGAATCCGGCGTCGGTGAGCTATGTGACTGCGAAAGGGAAGACAGCGAAAGAGCTGGGTTTCCACTCGATCCAGGACAGTCAGCCCGAGGATATTACGGAAGAGGCGCTCTTGGAGCTTGTGGACGGGTACAACAAGGACGACAGCATCCATGGGATCCTGGTACAGCTTCCGCTTCCGAAGCACATTGACGAGACTAAGGTGCTGTACGCGATCGATCCCGACAAGGACGTGGACGGCTTCCATCCGGTGAACGTGGGCAAGCTCATGATCGGCGAGGCCAACTTCCTGCCCTGTACCCCGGCGGGTATCCAGCAGCTGCTGATCCGCTCGGGTACGCAGATCGAGGGTGCGGAGGTCGTGATTGTGGGCCGCAGCAACATTGTTGGCAAGCCGATAGCCAATATGTTGCTCCAGAAGCAGGACGGAGCAAACGCGACGGTCACGATATGTCACACGCGGACAAAGGACATGGCGGAGCACACGAAGCGTGCGGATATCCTCATAGTGGCAGCCGGCTTCCCGAATGCGGTAACGGCGGACATGGTGAAAGACGGGGTCGTTGTGATCGATGTGGGCGTCAACCGGGTAGGCGAGAAGCCGAGCAAGAAGACGCCGGGCAAGATGGTAGCGATTCTGAAGGGTGATGTTGATTTCGACGCGGTGAAGGAAAAGGCTAGCGCGATTACGCCGGTTCCCGGCGGGGTAGGGCCGATGACCATCACGATGCTGATGGCCAATACGCTCAAGAGCGCCAAGATGGCGGTAGGCGGAAAGGATTAGCAGGGGTTAGCGGCTTAGTCAATCTCAACTGCGACAAAAAACAAGATAATTTGAGCACGACCAGATACGGTCAGCAGTGAAGGTGACAGGTCGAAGGTGCAGGTGCAGCGGAAGCCGGAGTCATTATTGAGAGCGT
>Ga0272442_10010589_pt1 | contig 11343 bp, 8 predicted proteins | sample SSMForm2O_FD_200262 | JGI IMG/M metagenome (GOLD analysis project Ga0272442, IMG submission 200262) | Marine sediment archaeal communities from Little Sippewissett salt marsh, Falmouth, MA, United States - SSM-Form-2O | ecosystem: Environmental > Aquatic > Marine > Wetlands > Sediment ...
CAAGGTGGAGGTCCGCCTGGATGTTGATTCCAGCGAGGTATCCTACGCCGTTTGGCGAAAGGATATAGAGCAGGGCATGCACCGAAGGCAGTAGGCCGGGGAAGGGGCACGGACCCCACATTCACAGATAGTGGCGAGCAGCCGCCGGTAAAAACTTTCCACTTTCAAGGCTCTACAACCTCCTGATTTTTGTCTATGCTATTGGCATCTTCGCTGCAACCCGGCCGGAATCGGTAACGGAGGGGAAGGAGATAACTGATGAAACGATTGGTACAGATGTCCATGTTGGTGATCCTGGTTTCGTTCCTCGTGGCTCTCCTGTCCTGTACGGGCATGGGGGCGGCTGAATCCGAGCATGCGGAGCCGTTTACTCCGAAGGAGGAAGATTCCTCGCCACCTGCAGGGGGCGAGTCGAAAATCTCGGGCGCCGTAAAACGAGAGAGTGATGTTGAGGCCAGTGACGAGTCTACCTGGAGTGAGGAGGCAGAGGCACCTGCAATAGCGGATGCGCTGCCCGCGGAGAAGGCGGGCGTAACCGGCACGGTTCGATCCGCCGCCGCATCCGCCGGTAGACCCCAGGTATCGGGTTTGAAGGCAGGATTTGCCGATGACAACAAGCAGTTCAACTACTTCGTGCAGTTCATCAGCGAGTACGGCCCCAAGGTGAGCCATATCCCGATCCCCATCGAAGAGCGGATCGTCCTCAAAGTTGAGGACAGCGAGGGGAAATCCATACCCAACGCAGAGATCCGTGTGTCCGAGTCTCAGGGAGGGGTCCTTTCCCGGGGCATCACCTATGCGGATGGATCGTTTCTGCTGTTTCCCGCCGCCTATGGCGACCAGCAGAGTTACTCCGTGGAGGTCATCTACAACCAGCAGCGGCAGCGAATCGCCCTGGATCGTTACGGACGGCGAGAGATCACCGTTACCTTCAACACACCCCGAGCTGCATTGAGCCGGGTGCCCCTGGACCTGCTGTTCGTTCTGGACACCACCGGAAGCATGGGGGAGGAGATCCAGAGGCTGAAAACCACCATTGAGCTGATCAATCTGAACCTCTCCTCCCTGTCCACGAGACCGAGGGTGCGCTTCGGCATGGTGCTGTACAAGGACCGGGGAGATGAGTATGTAACCGAAGTCGTTCCTTTTACAGAAGACCTGCAGGACTTTCAGTCAAGCCTGGATCGGGTAGAGGCCTCCGGAGGCGGGGATACCCCTGAGGATCTGCAGGCGGCACTGCAGGAGGCCATGATCCTGTCCTGGAACCGGGGAGGGGTACGCCTTGCTTTCATTGTGACCGACGCGCCTCCTCACCTGGATTACGGACAGAGCTATTCCTATGCCCGCGCTGCGGCGCAGGCCAAGGAAAAGGGCATCAAGGTTTTCAGCGTCGGCACAGGCGGACTCGATCTGCTGGGGGAGGTGGTTTTGAGACAGATCGCCCAGTATACCTCGGCCAAGTACATCTTCCTGACCTACGGGGAAACCGGAGAGAGTGAAGGCGGCACTCCGGGGAGCGTCAGCCATCACACGGGGGCCAACTACCAGACGGACAAGCTGGAGGCGATCATTATCCGCTTCGCCAAGGAGGAGCTGTCCCACATATCAGATCAGCCGATCGAAGAGGAGGAGGAGTACTTCACGGCCAGTAAAATCGGAGAAGAGCAGCGGGAGGAGACTCTGAACAAGCTCTTCTCCATGGCGATCTCTCAACTCGTCGATTACTCTACGGTGCGGATCGACCGGGGAACCGCCGCTGCGGTACTGCCCCTCAGTCCGGCGCAGAGCGGTCTTGACCTCAACTCGGAGTACTTCACCGAGCAGTTGATCCTCAGCTTCGGCAAAGAAGATAACTTCAGGGAGCTGTTCCGTATCGTAGAGCGAAAGGATCTTCAGACCATTCTCGCGGAGCTGGAGCTGCAGCTTTCGGATCTGGCGGAGGAACAGGGGGCCGCCCAGGTCGGGGAGTTGATGGGGGCGGAGTTGCTCATAATCGGCAAGCTCTATTCAACGGCCAAGGGGTATGAGCTGTTTCTCAAGCTCCTGCGGGTGGAGACCGGAGAGGTTTTGAGCGTGACCAAAGCGATAATCGATACCGCCCTGGGCCTGGAGGCATGAACTCAACCGAGATGCAGGAATACAAACTGGCTATAGGAGAGCTACAGAGAGATATCGCGAGGGACTCTTCAGAGATCCGCGATTATTTGAGAAAACTCGGGGAGTATCTGTCGTATCAAGAGGCTGATACATTGGCCGACTCGGCGATGGAGGAGCTCCACCACCGGATAGGGGAACTGAGAGCCAAGCTTCCCGACAGCCGTCAGCAGGTGAAGAAGATCCTTCAAACCGCCGCAGGTAATGAGCAGTTGGAGCGGGAGATCCGGGACAGGAAGGCTCAGATCGCCGATCTCGCCAAGAATAATCGAGAGATCTGCGAGGTCATCGGAAGAGCCGCCTACCGGGCCTACAAGAACCGGCCGGTTTCCGGACAGGCGTACGAGCAGCTGTTCCAGTCTTTGGAGGAACAGGAAAAGGGCCTGGCCGATCTGGAGGCCGAACAGGAGACGCTCCGGGAACAGGGCAGGGGCGGCAAGTTCTTCAAGATCTTTCGAGAGGGCGGCAGGTCGGTTTACCTAAAGGGCCTTCGCTCGCTCCGGCGCAAAGCCGTGGGAAAGACCTACCACGAGGTTGGAGAACAGATCTGCAGTTCCCCCCGGTTGCAGGAGGAACTTGAAGACCCGGGGCTCCGGGAGGCTCTGGATCCCTATAGAACAAATGAGAACAAGATCAATAATCTTCAAAAGGAAGTGGACAAACTCTATGCGGAGCAGGAGAAGAAGTGGAGTGAGCTGAAAAACCTCGGCGCCCACCGGTCGCATCAGAAACGGGTGCGGGAGATCGAATCGGAGATCCAGCGGATCGAGGCCAAGATGCAGGATGAGTTCGAGGCGCTGGGAACCCTGTTTCGAAACTCCCACTCCGGTGAGCCGCAGGACACCGAGGCGGCCGGCCTCATGCGCCGGATGCGGGAGCTTGGACAGGGTATCCAAAAAAAGGAAAAACGGATCGAGAGATTCAAAGCGGCCCAGCAGATCGATGGGCTGGAAAACCAGCTCGGAAATCTGGCCGGCAGAGTCTCGAGATTGGAGGGGGAAATTGAAAGCCGCCGCCGGGAAGTCGAAAGCCTTCGCGCACAAATTGCGGACCGGCAGAAGCAAATACAGCGATTGACGAAAATTCGTGGATCCAAACACTCACTACTGGAGGAAGAGAGCACCTGATGACACCGATAGATTTGCGATCCGATACGGTAACCAAGCCGACCGAACAGATGCGCCGAGCCATGGCTGAGGCCGAGGTTGGGGATGACGTATATGGGGATGATCCGACTGTAAACGAGTTGGAAGCCCTGGCCGCCGATTTGGTAGGGAAAGAGGCCGCCTTGCTGGTACCCTCCGGTACCTTCGGAAATAACCTTTGCCTGTTTACCCACTGCAGCCGGGGAAACGAGGTGGTTTTGAGTGACCGATGTCACATCGTGCAGCACGAGGTCGGGGCCGCGGCGATCATCGCCGGCGTGCAGCTGCGAACCTACATCCCCGCAGGCACCTTCCCCGTTTGGGAGGATATCCGGGAGCACCTGCGTGACGGAGATAATATCCACTGGCCGAAAACAGACCTCATAACCCTGGAAAACGCCCTGGGCAACGGAGAGGTGATGCCGCTGGAGGTTATGGAGGAGATCGCGAGAAACGCAGGGGGCCTGCACATTCCCATACACCTGGATGGCGCGCGCCTGTTCAACGCCGCCCACTTCCTGGGAATAGAAGCGCGGCGATTCGCCAAATTGGCCGATTCGGTGATGTTCTGCCTGTCCAAAGGACTGTGCTCTCCCATAGGCTCGATGGTGGCGGGCAGCCGGGATTTCATACGGGAGGCCAGGAAGAAGCGCAAGCTTTTGGGCGGGGGGATGCGCCAGGCCGGGGTGCTTGCCGCCTGCGGGCTGGTTTCCCTCAAAACCATGAGGCTACGGCTGCCCGAAGACCGGGAGACAGCCGAACAGCTGGCTTCCGTGTTCCGCAACACCGGGTTGTTCGAGGTTCAACCGCAGCCGGTGAAGATCAATATGTTTTTCCTGCGCTATCGCGACCGCGGGGATGGAAAGCGGGAGCAGCGATTGGCCCGGGAGCTGATCGACTCGGGAGTGAAGATCAACCGTCCCGAAAAAGGCTGGATTCGAATCGTGACCCACAATGACGTCTGTCCCGGGGATGTCCGACGGGCCTCCGAGCTGATTGAAGCCGCCGTAGCAGCGGTCGGCACATGAAGGGCAAGCAGCTATATGTAGCGTACGGCACGGATGCCTGCCAGCTCGCCGTGAATCTACTGCGGGCGGCGGATGCCGGCTCAGGGCTCGATACCAAAATGCATGTCCTGCTCAAGCCCAACCTGGTCATGGCCCGGGAAGCATCATCGGGCATCACGACCCATCCGCAGCTGGCCGAGGGAGTGATTCGTTATCTTCTGGATGCGGGAATCCGGAAAATCACCATCGCGGAGAGCAGCTGGACAGGAGGAGATACCGGCCAGGCTTTTCAGGTCTGCGGTTACACGGCCCTGCAGCAAAAGTACGGCAGATTCGGTCTGCGGCTGCTGGATCTGAAGACCGACGCCGTGCGAGCTGTGACCGTCCAGGGCGAACGCTTCGAAGTGTTTCAAAGCGTTCTGGAGGCGGACTATCTGGTGAATCTTCCCGTGCTCAAGGGCCACGGCGCCACAAAGCTAACCTGTGCCTTGAAGAATCTCAAGGGCTGTATCCCTGATTCGGAGAAGCGGCGCTATCATGCAGAGGGGTTGCATAGACCCATCGCTCGCCTGAATACCATAATCCGGCAGGATCTGGTGGTCGTCGATGGTTTGTGCGGCGATCCGACCTCGGAAACAGGCGGGAATCCCCTGCGGATGGATCGGGTGATTCTGGGCAGGGATCCGGTACTGGTGGACAGCTACGTTGCGGAACTGATGGGGTACAGCCCGGAGATGATCGAGCACATCGAGCTGGCCGCCGGGCACGGCGTGGGTACCAAAGACACCTCCGCAGCCCGGATTCGGGAGTTCGGCAAACCTCGATTTCAGCAAATCCCTCGCAGGGACGACAGCAGGTTGCAGCGGCTCAAAGCCTATATTGCCGAAAACCAGGCCTGCTCGGCCTGCTACGGCAGCACGCTGTACGCGCTGCAGCGCCTGGAGGAATCCGGGAACCTGGAGGAATTGGAGCACAGGATCTGCCTCGGTCAGGGGTATCGGGGCAGGGGAGGAAACGGTCTGGGGATCGGGTCCTGTACGAGAGGATTCTCCAGATTTCTGGACGGTTGTCCGCCCACGGCGCGGCAGATATACGAGTTTCTCGCCGCAGCGATGAAGGATCGCTGCGGTGCCTGAATTGCCGGAGGTGGAGAACCTGGCCCGGGGATTGGCACCCCAGATTACCGGGTTGAAGATTCGGGATGTCCGCTGCCATTTCCCCGCCGCTGTGGAGCCGGATCCGGAGTGCTTTGCCGAGGGCGTGCGGGGCCGTCGTATCGAGGAGCTTCACAGGCACGGGAAATACCTGTTCATTATGCTCGAAGGGGATGTGACACTGGCGCTGCACCTGCGCATGACCGGTCAGTTCGTACTGGCACCCAGGGAACGACCGGCCGACAAGCATACCCATCTCGAGTTGCTCCTGTCCGATGGCAACAGCAAACTGGTATTTCGGGACGTGCGCAAGTTCGGTAGATTGCGGCTGCTGGATTTAAACGTAGAGCGGTTCATCGAGGAGAAGCGGCTGGGAGCCGATGCCCTGCAGATCTCAACCAGACATCTGCATCAGCTGTTTCAAAGAACCTCGCGCAGCATCAAGGCCGTGCTGCTGGACCAGCGGGTTGTGGCGGGTTTGGGCAATATCTACACGGACGAGATCCTGTTCCGGGAGGGGATATCTCCGCTGAGAAGGGCCTCGGCTCTCAATTTCGAACAGGTCGCTTCCCTGCGACGCACTGTTCGTGCGGTTCTTCGGTCTGCGATCCGGGGAAGGGGAACGACCATTTCCGACTACGTGGACGCCAGAGGGCGGCGGGGGAGCTTCCAGACCTCACTTCTCGTGTATTCCCGGTCGGGCCAGCCCTGTCCCCGGTGCGGCACGACGATTGTCAGGCGCAAGGTGGCCGGAAGAGGCACGTACATCTGTCCAAGCTGCCAGAGTGGGTGATTCGGCCGGCGGTTTTGGGATTTCTCCACCGATATCCGGAGTGTGGACAGATGGGGGCTTTGGTGATACGTTTTCAGTAATGAGCGATTCCTCGGCGTCCGATTCCCAAAACGTTCCTGTTCTGGAAAGTGTCGAACAGGAAAGCGGGCGTGGCGGATTGGAGCCAAACGCCCAGGCACTCCTCTATCTTCTGCGGATCTACACGGCCAATCATCGCAGCGCCCGGGTGGATAGGCTCGAATTTATCAATTTTGTAAAGAACTACGCAGGACGCTACACTCTGAAGTTTCCGCAGCTGGAATCATTCGTAGAGCGTACCGAGGGCATGGTTGACACCTATTTGCGCGTGTTGACCGAGCGCGGATTATGCACATTGGAGAAGGAGGGACAGGAGGACCGCTGGATCTTTTTCTCCCGATATTTCGTCGAAGCTCTGCACAAGGCGTTCAAAGCGATCGAGGCGAAAGCGGAGCTTCCCTTCCCGGCGGCTGAGGATCTGAAAATCACGATTCCAGAGCATATGATTACAGAGCTGAACATCAAAACGGATTTTGTGTCTGTCCTGGGAGAAATGAAAGCGGAAAAGACGCAGATTCTCCGCGTTACCTTTCCACAGCTCATTAACCCGCTCCTGGTTACCTCGGATCTGGTGGACCGCAAGCTGATGGAGCTGGCCGTGCAAAAGCTGCGGGTCTATCTGGAGAGCAAGAACAACGCCAGCTACATCGCCCACAGGTTGCATCCGGCCCTGCGGGGAAATGAGCGGGGGTTGAGAGATATGATCTCCGCGGTGATGACCAAACCGGGGCGGGCGGTCGGGAGCCTGGTAGAGCCCTCTGATTTTTCATTCCGATTCTGGGCGCATTTCGCCAATCTCGTGCTTCAGGAGCACAAGGACATATCCGAGAAGACGGCAGAGGAACATTCCTACTGCCAAGCCGCGTACCTCGTGGGCTTCTACAACGTTCACTACCGCGGGCGCCAGCAGAAACAGAATGAGAGATCCATCCTGGTCAAGAAGTTCGAAACTCAGTTTCACAAATACCCCTATGCCTACACCCTCAAAGATCTGTACAACGTGCGGGATGTAAAGGGTGTTCCCCTGATCCGGCAACATACAAAAGATGTGTTCTTGGAATATCTGGAGCACAAGACAAAGGCGGAGAGTTACGAAACGCTTCCCGAGTTGGTTCAGATCAAGACCATACACGGTAAGAACTACTATATTCATAAGGACCTCCTGGTCCCTCTTTTTGTGAAAATGCTTCACGAGCAAGCCAGGGAGATAAAGGATTACTACGTAGAAGAGTGGGTGAAGCTGATCAAAGAAAACAAACGTGTAATGGCGATGAGCGAGGATCAGGAGTTCAACAGAGATTTGGACATTACTGTAAAGAATCGAGCACCCTTTCTCTACTCCCTGTTGAACTACAGCCTGCTGTATCTGGCCAAAGAGCAGGGGAAAATCAACTACGATATGGCCAGAACCATGGACCAGGTTCTGGATGAGAAAAAGGGGCAACTGCATCCCTTGACCAAGATCCTGGGACTGAGCAGAAAGGATGTTCTGGACGACGCCAAGCTTCGGGTGCCTATCTGGCGGAGACTGACCATTTTTCGGGGATTGTTCTACTTCTTTAAAAATATCTTTCGAGGTATCAGTAAAAACTGGCGGAAATCCAAAAAGCGCACCGCCTCCCTCTCACCGGAGCCAGCACCGGTCGGCGGACGGCATGCCGAAGCAACCCGGGGCACCGTCTCGGCAGCAGAGGCCGCCCCCGTCGCCGCCGGTACCCCTGGAGAATCCGCGCAGCAGGTGGGCTCCACAACCCTTCGTCCGGTGACAAGAAAACAGCTGGCCGCCTACCGCAAAGCGATCAGCAGTTTGAAGGAGCAATTCGTAGGAAGCGACAGGACCGTGGCCGATAGCCTGAGCCAGCTTATAGACAAGTGGAATCCCCTCTACGATCCCCAGGCCAGGAAAAACCTGGTAGAGGATGTCAACTCCATGGTTCGGGACTATCTGCGCAACATACGGCGCACCTTTAGGGTCAACCCTCCGGATGCGGAGCGCATCCGGACACTGGCGGAAAAACTGGCCGCCAACAAGTCCTTCAACAGAATCAAGCGCAAGGATTACTTCACTCGTTATATAGAAATATACATGATCAAGTTGCTGGCGGAGAATTGAACCGACTATCCACGGTTGGGAGCCAGGGCTAATACACGAAGGGAATGGTCTTTTTCGCGATCCGGTAGTCCGCAGCCAGTTTCCCCGGCTGCTCCCCGTCCATCTCCAGAAGCACCTCGTCCTCAACCGCACTTATGTGAATGGTTCTACCGCGCAGCGCGGTCACTTCCGGTTCCTTCAGATGCTGCCCCGAGTATATCGACTTGATCTTGCGCAGAAGGGTCAATCTGCTCATGCGGGAGATTACGATGATATCGAGAAGCCCGTCATTGATCTCCGCTTCCGGGGCGATCATCATGCTTCCGCCGAAGTACTTGCCATTGGTTACAGCTACCAGGAGGGTGGGTTCCTCATGCACCAGTTTCCCCTCCACAGTAATGCGCAGAAGCGGGTTCTTCAGTGTGCTCAGGCAGCGGACCACACCGATCAGGAAGGGAAGCTTTCCCCGGAAGTGCTTCGATGCTCTGTTGACCGCATCCGCGGTATTGGCGGAAAATCCGAGACTCGACTCGTTGATGAACAGCCGATTCGTTTCCTCTCCTTGCGTGTTGGTGAAGCGGACCTCCCCGCAATCAACAGCCGTAACCGGCGCGCTGAGCAGGCGTTCGATGTGATCATCGACGCTTCTGCCGTGAAAGCCGAGAGTCCTGGAGAAATCCGCACCGGTGCCGTTCGGAATGTAGGCCAGGGCTGCCTCGGGGAAACAGGGTTTCCCATCGTCGAAGAAGCCGTTTAGCACCTCATTGAGGGTCCCGTCGCCGCCCACGGCAATGATTCGATCGTGTCCGCTGCTCAGTGCTTCCCGGGTCAGGGAAACCGCATGCAGGGTCCCCCGGGTATAGGCAAAATCCACCTTGCCGAGAACGCGTTGGATCCGTTGTTGCCAGTCCGGCCAGTAGTGGCCCGTGCTCCCTGCACCGGAGTGGGGATTGACGATAAAAAACGGTCGTCTATCTGTCAACTCGATTTGATCCCAAGATGAAAAAAGGTTCGTCTACAATACCCGTTACGCCAGGGAAAAACAAGTACAACTCTTCTGCAGGGATATCGGATTTCCTGAGCCCCTGTAGAAGAGTTTGGAAAAGGTCTACCGGGGAAAGACAACTTGACAGAAGCAAGCCGGTAACCGTAAATAGGTTGTATGGAAAACGTTGTGCAGAAACCGGTGATCATCGTACCCGTTGAGACCTGTCGGCAGAGGCTGCAGTTCATCAAGATGCCCTGGGACCTGTACAGGGATGATCCAAACTGGGTGCCACCGCTGATCGTCGACCAGAGGGAATATCTGAATCCAAAACGAGGTGTGTTTTTTGATCACGGTGAGGCACGGCTGTTTCTTGCGCGCAGGAACAACAGAGCCGTCGGGCGGATCACCGCCCATGTGAATCACCTCTACGACGAACGCTACGGTGCTGAAACCGGTTTTTTCGGCTTTTTTGAGAGTGAAAATGATCCTCGAGTTGCCGAAGCCCTGTTTACAGCGGCGCAGCAGTACTTGAGCAGCAGGGGAAAAAGCCGGATTTTGGGTCCGATGAACTTCGGTGTTTACGATGAGATCGGTATCCTGGTACAGGGTTTTGACACTCCTCCGATTGTTATGAATCTACACAATCCCCCGTACTACGCTACGCTGCTGGAGCAGCTTGGATTCAAGAAAACAATCGACTGGTACGCCTATCACGGGTACGTGAAAGACCACCCGCAGGTGAATCCGAAGTTGTTCACTATCAAGGATAGGCTGCTACAGCGAAGCGGGGCGCGGCTGCGGAAAATCGATTTGAAGCATGTGGACAGGGAAGCGGCTATTATAAACGAGATTTTCAAGCCCGCCTGGGATCAAAACTGGGGGCACGTGCCCTGGACGGAGAGGGAGTTCGAACGGCTGGTGGATGCGGTGAAACGAATTGCTCTTCCCGATCTGTCCTTTGTGGCCGAAATCGCAGGTAAACCCGTGGGGATCGCTCTTTCCATTGCCGATGCCAATGTGGCCATCAAGCGGATAAATGGAAGGCTCTTTCCCTTCGGTTTTTTTACGATGCTGTGGGGCTTGAGAAAGACCGATCGCTTCCGCCATATCCTGATGGGGGTGCTGGAGGAGTATCGCAACAGAGGCATCGAGGTAGCCTTCTACGCGAACATCGTGGAAAATGCCAGGAAGCACGGATACCGGGAAGTTGAGATGTCGAATATCGTGGAGACAAACTACTCCATGCGAAATTCTTTGAAGCATTTTCCGGTCAGGATCTACAAGACATATAGAATCTACGAAAAGGAAATCGAATCCGATGGAACGTGAGAAAATGCGGGAGCAGGTGGAGCTGATTCGGCAGGCCTTCGAGTACGTTCAGCTGTTCAAGGCAAAGACTATTGTACTCAAAGTCGACGGTTCGGTGATGGACCACCCCTTCCTTCCCCTGCTCGTGAAAGATCTGGTTCTGCTGCACCGGCAGGGTATTCAGATACTTCTGGTTCCCGGAGCCAAAGAGCGGATCGACGATGTGCTGCAGCGCTACAACATCTGCTGGGAGAGCGTGGAGGGTGTGCGGATTTCCACTCCGGAGGCGATCCCCTTTATCAAAATGGCGGCCTTTGACGTCTCCAACCGCCTGATGACCCTGCTGGCGGAGAACAACGCCAGTGCCATCATCGGCAACTGGGTTCGAGCCAGGAGCCTGGGGGTGATTAAAGGAGTCGATTACCAGAATACCGGTACGGTGGAAAAGATCAACGTCGAACTGGTGCGTAAGACTCTGGAAGAGGGATTGATCCCGATCTTCCCCAATATCGGCTGGAGCGGCAGTGGAAAACCCTACAATATCTCCTCCAACGAATTGGCCTGTGTGTTGGCCAGCACCCTGAAGGCGGAGAAACTGTTCTACATCACCCGGCACCTAGGAGT
>Ga0272442_10010590_pt1 | contig 11343 bp, 11 predicted proteins | sample SSMForm2O_FD_200262 | JGI IMG/M metagenome (GOLD analysis project Ga0272442, IMG submission 200262) | Marine sediment archaeal communities from Little Sippewissett salt marsh, Falmouth, MA, United States - SSM-Form-2O | ecosystem: Environmental > Aquatic > Marine > Wetlands > Sediment ...
GACGGGCTCCTCGCCGCCGCGGGCAAGACCGATCTCTGCGGCTATCGCCTGGGCGGTCGCGGCGTGGTCGCCCGTGATCATCTTGACCTCGATGCCGGCACGGTGACAGGTGCGAATCGCCTCGATCGCCTCCGGCCGCGGCGGGTCGTGCATGCCGACCAGGCCGAGCAGCGTGAGCGGGAGGTTCTGGAGGTCGGCCTCGTTGATGGTGTCGGTGTCGGCCGAGACCTCGGCGCTGGCCAGAGCCAGCACCCGCAGGGCGGATCGGCCCATCTGCTCGACCACGTCGTGGACCCAGGCGTCGTCCAGTGGCCGGTCTCGCCCGTCACGACTCCGTGCTGACCGCACCAGCGGGAGCAGCGCCTCGACCCCGCCCTTGACCGTGACAACCCGCGTGCCGCCCGCCGCCGACCGGTGCAGCGTGACCATGCGCTGTACCTCGGAGGAGAAGGGGATCTCGTCGAGTCGGGGGAGGTCTTCGATCAGCCGAGCTCGCTCGATGCCGACCTTGGCCGCAGCGGTCAGCAGTGCGACCTCGGTGGGGTCGCCGACGGCCACCCAGTCGCCGTCGCGGCGCTGCAGCGCCGAGTCGTTGCACAGCGCCCCCGCCCGAAGCGTGGCGTCCAGGGCGGCGTCCGTGCCGCTGGTCACCGGGTCGCCGGCAGAGTCGAGCACTGCGCCCGTGGGCTGGTAGCCGGTGCCGGTGACGCTGTAGCGCCCCGCGGCGGTGACCACCGCGGTGACAGTCATCTGGTTCTGGGTGAGCGTGCCCGTCTTGTCGCTGCACACGACGGTCGTCGCGCCGAGGGTCTCGACCGCGGGAAGCCGCCGGATGATGGCGTGGCGTCGCGCCATTCGAGACACGCCGATCGCGAGGATGATCGTGACGGCCGCGGGGAGGCCCTCCGGAATGGCTCCGACGGCGAGGGCGATCGCAGCGGTCACCATGTCGGCCGGGGTCTCCCCGCGCCACAGTCCGAGCACGAACGTCAGCCCGGCGAGGATGAGGATCACCACGGTCAGCAGACGGCTGAAGGCGCCCAGCTTGCGGGTGAGCGGCGTCTGCACACCGCCGGACTCACCGACCAGTCGGTGGATGAGGCCCAGCTCGGTGTCGCCGCCTGTGGCCACCACCAGGCCGGTTCCAGCACCTGCCACCACGAGTGATCCGGAGAAGGCCATGTTGGCGCGGTCGGCAAGATCGGCGCCCTCGTCGAGCGTGACGGACTGCTTGGCGACCGGCACCGACTCGCCCGTCAGGGCGGACTCGTCGATCGAGAGCTCATTGACCCGCAGCAAGCGAAGATCGGCCGGCACCTTGTCGCCGGCCTCCAGCGTCACGACATCTCCAGGCACGAGCTCGGTGGAGTCGACCTGCACCCGTTCGCCGTCGCGCAGGACGGTGGCGTGGGTGCGCGTCATCGCCATCAGCGCTGAGAGCGCCTTCTCCGCCCGCTCCTCCTGAAGGAAGCCGACCACGACGTTGACGAGCACCACCGCCGCGATCACCGAGGCCTCGATCCACTCCTGCAGGGCGGCGGACAGTGCCATCGCCACCAGCAGCACGTACACCAGCGGGTGATGGACGTGGCGCAGCACGCGCACGACGGGGCCGGGGCGGCGTGGCGGCGGCAGCACGTTCGCCCCCATCTGGGCGCGCCTCGACTGCGCCTCCTGCTCGCTCAGCCCCCGCTCGGGATGCGTCTCGAGCAGCAGTACCAGCTGGTGCTCAGGCAGAGCGTGGTGCAGGGCCTGCCGGGAGGTGGTCGGCACGTGGGCTCACCCGGAGCCGAGGTGCGTCACGAGCACGGGACGCCGGGACGCGTCCAGCAGCCCTTCTGCAACGCTGCCCAGCAGTCTCCGCGAGACGCCGCGCCCGCGGGTTCCCACCACGAGCAGTCCGGCGTCGTGCGCCTCGGCAACTTCGGCCAACGCCTGTGCGGGACGTCCCGCCACGACCTCAACCGTCACGTCGTGGTCGGGCAGCGACGCGGCCACCTGGTCGAGCCGCCGGCTCGCCTCGGCGACCTTCGCGCCACTCGGCTCGCTCTCGGCGTCGTAGTCGACCACTTCGCAGAGCACGAGGCAGGACGGACGGGCACCGACCACCCTCTGCGCCACCGCCAGCGCGTGCTCAGACTCCGGCGAGCCGTCCAGGCCGACGACGACGTTCATGCCGGATGAGTCGACGGCGGGTCGCTCCACGAGCACGTGAGAGGAACGCTCCACCCGATCGATGAACACCAGCAACGAGAACGGCCCGAGGATCAGGCCGCCGAGCAGCCATACGAGCGAGGGATGCCCGTGTCGGTACAGGTAGTAGTAGCCGCCCAGCCCGCTGAGGAGCCAAACGACCACGGCCGCCCACGCCAGCGCAGTATCGGTCACGTCTCCAGACTGCCGTCGCCGATGCGGGCCGAGAAGGGTCGAGGGACCCATCCGGGTGTCTCATGTCTGCTCAGCGCGCAGGCGTGCGGCGCCTCACCGGGGCAGGGTGGTTCGATGGCGAGGTGACCAGCTACGTGCGCGACGTGCTCGGTGAGGCCGTAGACCACCTGAGGGTGACCGTGCACGGCGGTGTCGCCACGGTCGAGGTGCATCGTCCTGCCAAGCACAACGCCATCTCGTACGCGATGTGGCAGGCGTTCGGCCGGTTGATGCCGGTGCTTGCCGACGACGACGAGGTCGACGTGGTCGTCATGCGTGGCACGCCGGGAGGGCCGTTCAGCGCTGGGGCCGACATCGCGGAGTTCAAGACCCTGCGGGCCGACCCGGCGGGCGCCAGACGCTACGGCGAAGCCGTCGAGGCGGGGGAGCAGGCCGTGATCACCTTTCCGAAGCCGACCATCGCGTTGGTCGAGGGATTCGCCATCGGCGGTGGCACGCAGCTGGCGGTGGCCTGTGACCTGCGGGTGTGCGGACAGTCGTCCCGATTCGGGGTGACTCCGGCCAAGCTGGGCATCATCTACGCGCTGGGGTCGACGGCCCGACTGGTCGAGACGGTCGGTTCGGCATGGGCACGGTGGATCCTGCTCACCGGTGAGCTGCTCCCTTCCGACGTCGCACTGCGCATCGGACTGGTGCACGAGGTGGTGGCCGACGACGCGGTGGCCGATCGTGCCTACGCCGTGGCGGCGACGCTTGCCTCTCGGGCGCAGGTGTCGCTGCGCGGGGGCAAGCAGATGATCGACCGGTCGGTTGCTGGGCGAACCGAGGAGGACGACGAGGTTCTTGCGATCTACCAGCAGTCGTGGACGAGCGCGGAGTACGCCGAAGGGGTGTCTGCCTTCTTGGAGAAGCGACCGCCGGACTTTCACGCAGCCCGGGTCGGCCCCCGGGCTGACGGGGCCTGACCGCGGGTCGGTCAGTCGCTGGCCACGCTGTCGAAGTCGGGCGCGCGCTTCTGCATGAACGCCGTCACCGCCTCGACGAACTCCGGCGAGCGCAGGCGCTCGGTGAACAGCTCGAGCTCGGCGGCGATCCGTGCGTCCAGCCCGGCAGCGTCGTCGCGCAGCAGCCGCTTCGTCAGACGCACCGCAGCCGGTGGCTGCCCGGCGAGACCCGCAGTGAACTCCCGCGCCGCGCTCACCTGCTCGCCGACCGGGACGACGCGGCTCACCAGGCCGAGGTCGAGCGCATGCGCGGCATCCAGCTTCTCCCCGGTCAGCAAGATCTGCGCCGCCCGCAGGTAGCCGGTGACCCGCGGGAGCAGCAGCGAGCTGCCGGCCTCGGGCACGAGCGCCATGCTCACGAACGGGAACTGCAGCACCGCGTCGTCGGCGGCCACCACGTGCTCGCAGTGCAGCAGCATGGTCGCGCCGATACCGACTGCAGGGCCCTGCACAGCCGCCACCAGCGGCACCGAGGCCGAGGCGAGCGCACGCAGAAACCGCAGCACCGGCGGCTCGTCGTCCGCCGACCCGGCCAAGAAGTCCTGCAGGTCGTTGCCTGCGCTGAAGGCCGATCCTGCGCCGCTGATCAGGACGCTGCGTACCGACACGTCGGCCTCGGCCTGCTCGATGGCGTCGGCCAGCACCGTGTACATGTCGGAGGTGAGGGCGTTCTTCTTGTCCGGGCGGTTCAGCTCGATCTCGACGGTGTTGCCGTGACGAGCGACGGTGACGAGGTCGGTCATGGCTCGACCCTACTTCTGGGCTGCGAACGCGTTGGTCACCCCGTCGGCGTAGCGCTCGGCGATCTCGTCGGGCACGAAGAAGTCCATGAGCGGCTTCTTGCCGCTCGCCGGGCCGTAGACGCTGAAGTCGGTGACGCCCTCGTCGCGCAGCACCTGCTCGTCGATGAAGAAGTTGCCGGTGCACTCCCGTGACGGGCGGGTGACGATGGCGTACGCGGCGTCGGCCAGCACGTCGGGCGTACGGCTTACGGCGGCCATCTCGTCCCCACCGAGCACGTTGCGGACGGCCGCGGTGTCGACCGTGGTGAGCGGCCACAGGGAGTTGACGGCGACACCCTGCTCGGCGAACTCCGCGGACATGCCCAGCGTGCACATGCTCATACCCATCTTGGCCATCGTGTACGCGGTGTGGTTCGCGAACCACTTCGCCGCCATGTCCAGCGGGGGCGCCATGTTGAGGATGTGCGGGTTGTCGGCCTCGAGCAGGTGCGGCAGGCAGGTCTTGGACACCACGAACGTGCCCCGGGCGTTGACCTGGTTCATCAGGTCGTAGCGCTTCATGTCGGTCTGCAACGTGCCGGTGATGCTGATGGCGCTGGCGTTGTTCACACAGACGTCGATGCCGCCGAACTCCTCCACGGTGCGGGCCACTGCGGCGATCACCTGCTGCTCGTCGCGGATGTCGCACTGCACGCCAAGTGCCTGGCCACCCGCCTCGCGAATCTCCTCGGCAGCGGTCGACAGGGTGCCGGGCAGTTTCGGGTGCGGGTCGACGGTCTTCGAGGCGATCGCGACGTTCGCGCCGTCGCGGGCCGCCCGCTTGGCGATCGCCAGCCCGATGCCGCGGGTGGCGCCGGTGATGAAGAGGGTCTTTCCAGCCAGGGACATACGTACTCCTCGTTCGTGGTGGTGATCGCAGGCTAGTATGCACACAAGCGCATATGCAAGGAGTGTCATGGCCCTGTCCGAAGCGATCCTGGTCTGCCTGGCTGACGAGCCGCTCACCGGCTACGACCTGGCCAAGGCCTTCAACGAGACCATCGGGTTCTTCTGGCATGCCGACCACCAGCAGATCTACCGGGTGCTGCGCCAGCTCAAGGACGCCGGCCTCGTCGACGACGAGCTCGTCGTGCAGCAGGGCAGGCCCAACAAGAAGGTCTACTCGATCACCGCTGCCGGCCGTGATCGACTCATGCGGTGGTCGCAGGAGTTCGAACCACCGGCCTCGGTCAAGGACGACATGATGGTCAAGCTCTACGGGCTGGAGCACGTGGACGTTGCGGCCATGCGAGAGCAGGTGGCTCAGCGCCTCACGCACCACCGTGCCCGCCTGGCCCTCTACGAACGGATCGAGGCCACGTCGTTCACCGACGTCGACCCATCCGACCCGATGAAGGTTGGGCGATCGCTCGGCCTGCAGCTCGGACTCGCCTACGAGCGGGTCTGGATCGAGTGGTGCCACGAGGCACTCGCCTCTCTGGACCGGATCACGGCAGGCTCACGCCATGACGTCTGAGGACGAGCTGACGCAGAACCGAGACCTGTGGCAGGCGGTCAACGCACAGCACACAGATGAGGCTGCCGACGCCGTGTGGGCAGCCGACGAGATCACCTGGGGTCTGTTCTCGGTTCCCGAGACGACGGTGGGCGCTCTCGGAGACGTCGACGGGCGCGACGTCGTCGAGCTGGGCTGTGGCACCGCCTATTTCTCGGCCTGGTTGGCCCGACGCGGCGCCCGACCCGTCGGTGTCGACCTGAGTCCGCACCAGCTCGCGAGCGCCCAGCGTTGCCAGCGGCAGTACGGGCCGTCCTTTCCCCTTGTCGAGGCGGACGCCAACGACGTGCCGCTTCCATCGCGCTCGTTCGACCTCGTCGTGAGCGAGTACGGGGCTAGTTCCTGGTGTGAACCGGCGGGCTGGCTGGCCGAGGCCGCGCGGCTGCTGCGGCCAGGTGGCAGGCTCGTGTTCTTGGCCAACAGCGTGCTCGCGACCCTGACTGTGCCCGCTGAGGGCGGGTACGCCGGAGACCGCCTGCTTCGCGCGCAACGCGACATGTACCGCATCGAGTGGCCCGGCGGGGGAACCGAGTACCACCCGTCGCACGGGGTCTGGATCCACCTGCTGCGGCAGGCCGGGTTCGCTGTCGAGGCGCTGCACGAGCTCTACGCCCCGGACTCGGCACCCACGCCGGACTACTACGTCATCGCCAGCGCCGAGTGGGCCCGGAGGTGGCCGGTCGAGGACCTCTGGGTCGCCTCGTTGACGTGAGTGGCTGTACGCACACGGAACTTCAGGGGCGACAAGCGAAGTCTGATTCAGTAGTCTGAGTTCTACCGAGAGGGGAGTACCCCGCAAGGTTCGCCATCGTCAGCACGGTGCTCCGGCACCCGGTAGCGGACCCGGCCGCTGCAACGGTCGAGGGGGAGACCTCGAGGCGACGACCCGACGCCTCGAGGAGGATTCGTGCCACAGTCCCTCGTCCGCCCGCACCCGCTGGACACCGCCACCGTGCTCCAGCTGCAGGCCTCCCGCGGGTACCCCTGCATCTCCCTGCTGCTGCCCACGACGCCGGGTCAGCGGCTCGACGTCGCCGACCGCGCAGCCCTGGAGGGGCTTGCCGCCCAGGCAAGGCGACGAGTTCGCCAGGAGTCGCCACCGGCAGGCGAAGCGGCGCTGGCGCGCCTCGACGATGCGGTCACGGCCATGCTCGAGAGACCGGTGCACTCCGCGCTGGCCCTGTTCGTCAACGCCGACTCCGCTGAGGTCGTCGACCTGCCGGTGGCGGTGCAGCCCCGGTGCGTGGTCGACCCCACCTACGCCACCCGCGACCTGGTCCGCGGCCTTCACCGCACGCCCCGGCACGTGCTGCTGCTGCTCGCCGCAGACGAGGCCCGACTGCTGGACGGTGCTCTCGGCAAGCTCGGGCCGGCCGCGTCGACGAAGTTCCCCCTGACCGCCGACGGCGCTGCCAGCCCGAACGCGTTCCTTCGAGAGGTGGATCGGGCACTCGGTGCCTACCTGCGCGTCCACCCGGCTCCAGTTCTCGTCGCGGCCGCCGAACCCACCCTCTCAGCGTTTCGAGGAATGTCCGCCAACCTCGCCCGGCTCGCCGGGACGATCCCCGGCAACCACCTGCGCACACCTCTGCCGGACCTGGCAGGACACGTGCGCCTGCTGCTCGAGGGCTACCTGCTCAGTCGCGAGGCCGAGGCGATGGAGCTGCTCGAGGCTCGCCGCGGCCAGCAACGGGCCGCGCTCGGCATCGACGACTGCTGGCGTGCCTCACGGTGGGAACGCCCGGAGATGCTTGCTGTGGAAGAGGGGTTCTTCTACCCGGCCTGGGTGAGTGACGACGGAGACGAGCTGACCCCCACCGACGACCCGGCGGAGCTCGGGGCGATCGACGACGTCGTGGACGAGCTCATCGAGGCAGTGCTCACGCGAGGCGGCTGGGTCGCGCTGGTGCAGGACGGAATCGTGCCGGACGGAGCGCGGGTTGCCCTCACCCTGCGGCAATGAACCTCAGTTGGCATCGCTGACCTCGGCCCGGTAGGGCTCGGCGGCAGCTCGCAACATCGGAACCTGCAGAGGCAGTCGAGCCCAGACGCCTGCCTTGACGGCGGGATGCGCGCTCGACCGCTGGGTGGCCACCGCGTGCCAGGCGTTACCCGGCCACACGGCGAGCAGCGTGAGAAAGGTGGCGGCCGGCGCCCACCGCTGACCGGTGACCAGGCCAGCAGCACTCGCCAGCTCGGCCACGCCCGTGCCGACGATCCAGGCGTCCTTAGCCGGCAGCGCCGGCGGGATGAGCGGACGAAAGACGCTCGGACGCACCAGGTGCGCTGTCCCGCTCACAGCGAAGGCGATCGCCACCCCCCGGGCTCCGGGAGTCAACGTGGACCAACCCGCCGCAGCGGGAACCGAGCTCGTCCAGGCAGGCACGACCTCAATGTGCCACGACACGGGATGCCTCGCGCGACCGCGTCGCCGACAATGGAGCGGTGAGTGGGCCAGGGGCGGACGTGCGCGGGCGCTCTGGCGCCGTCGCCCTCTCGGTGCTGGGGCTGGTGGCGGTCATGTGGGTGGCTGAGCTCGTCGATGCCGTCCTGCCCCTTGCCTTCGACCAGTGGGGCATCCAGGGACGCAGCGCCTCAGGCCTGATCGGCGTGGCGCTGTCGCCCTTCTTGCACGCCGACTTCGCCCACCTGATCGCGAACTCCGTGCCGTTCCTGGTGCTCGGCCTGCTCGTCGCCTGGCGCAGCCAGGAACGCTTCTGGGCGGTGCTGGCGATGATCACCCTGGTCGGCGGGCTGGGTGTGTGGTTGCTGACGTCGCCGTCGACGATCACGATCGGGGCCAGCGGCGTCGTCTTCGGCATGGCGGCATATCTGGTGGCGGCCGGGATCCTGACCCGGCACTGGCTCGACATCGCCATCGCTGTGGGCGTGGTGCTCGTCTACGGGACGATGTTCGCCGGGGTCCTGCCGTTCGGCGTTGCCGCCGGTGTCTCGTGGCTGGCCCACCTGACCGGCGCGCTCGCCGGGGTCTGGGCGGCGTTCGTCTTCGCCCGACGCTGAGCACTACCCCCGCGGTGGGCTCAGGTGCGTCAGCACCTGGCTGACGACGACCGATCCCTCGCCGACACTGGCAGCGACCCGCTTGACCGAGCCTGCGCGCACGTCGCCGACGGCGAACACCCCAGGCATGGACGTCTCGTACGGCATCGGCGGGCGGGTGAGCGTCCACGCGTCGTCCGGAACCTCCAGGCCGGTCAGCACGAAACCCCGCGTGTCTCGTCGCACCTCGTCGGGCAGCCACTGAGTGTGCGGGACGGCCCCGATCATGATCAGCAGCCCTTCGACGTCGAGGTGCTCGGTATGTCCCGACTCCCGGTCGCGCACGGTGAGTCCGCGCAGACGGTCGTCGCCGTGGCCCTCGGCCGCCTCGACTCCGGCCATCACCCGCACCTTGGGCTCGGCGACGAGCTCGTCGATGAGGTACTTCGACATCGACGTCTCCAGGTTCGGGTCGCGCACGAGCAGCGAGACCTGGCTGGCGTAGCGCGCCAGGTACATGACGGCCTGGCCGGCGGAGTTGCCGCCGCCGACGACGGCTACGTGCACGCCGGTGAACGAGCGGGCTTCTGACGGCGAGGCACCGTAGAAGACCCCAGACCCCAGGTGCCGCTCGATGCTCTCGACCCCGAGGCGCCGGTAGTCCACCCCCAGGCACAGCACGACGCTGCGTGTCTGCACCTCCCGGTGGCCCGCGATCGTGACGGCCAGCCCATCGGCCTCGCGGCGAAGTCCGGAGACCTCATGGGTGAGCATGAAGCGTGCCCCGAACACCCACGCCTGCTGGTACCCGCGTTGGGCGAGCTCCGCGCCGGTGACTCCGCGGTTGAATCCGAGGTAGTTGCGGATCAGCGTGCTCGTCGCCGCTTGGCCGCCGAGGGCCTCGCGCTCGACGACGAGGGCCTCCAAGCCCTCCGCCGCCGCGTAGACCGCGGTGGCCAGGCCCGACGGCCCCGCGCCGACGACGACGACGTCGCAGCGCTCGAGGTCGGCGATCGTGGTGTTCACTCCGTAGCCGCCGACCACCTCGGCGTTGGTCGGGTCGCGCAGCACCCGGTTGCCCAAGGCCGGCATCACCACGATGACCGATGCCGGGTCGTCCAGCGGGACGGCGGCGTCGAGCAGCAGGCGGGTGGCCTGCTGGGTGTCCCGCGACACCAGCGCATGGGGCACGCCGTTGCGGGTGAGCAGGTTGTCGATCTCGTGCCCGCGGGCGTCCCAGCGGGCGGCGATCACCGCGATCTCCGGTGGCCCCTGACGCTGGCTGCGGCTCCACTCGTGCAGGAACTCCGCGATCGTGCGGTGAAACTGCTCGTCGGGGCTCTTCCAGGGCTTGAGAACGTAGTAGTCGATGGATCCCAGCGACATGCCCCGCAGGATCAGGTCGGCCATCGACCGCTCCGCCCACCCGCCCCACGGCATCAGCAGCGCACGCCGCGCGTCGGGGAACCAGGTGCGAGTGGAGGCCAGCAGCGGCTCGACGTCGTCGTGCGCCAGGCTCGTGTCGAGCAGGAGCAGTGCCGTGTCGCCGCCCTGCTGGCTCGTCGCTTCCAGCCGGTCCCGGGCGGCCCGAAGGGTGCTCTCGCCGCACACCCGAAAGTCGCCGCCGATGCGACCGGCCAGGGCAGCCTCGGTGCGATCGAGCGCCTCGGGATCGGGGTCAACCACGAGCACCAGCGGTCGCGTCATGTCCGGACCCTAGCGACGGCGTCCCGGGCTGGCAGGCTGTAGCCGTGAGCGACTACCGCACCGTCAACCGCGCGAACTGGGACGAGCGTGCTCCCGCGCACGCTGCGTCGGCGACCTACGCCCGGCAGCGATTCGTCGACGAGCCGACGTTCATCAGCGACGTCGTTCGCTTCGACCTGCCGCTCCTCGGCGACGTCGCAGGACTGCGAGCGGTGCACCTGCAGTGTCACATCGGCACCGACACGGTCTCCCTGGCGCGACTCGGGGCCACCATGACGGGGCTGGACTTCTCCTCGGCCTCGCTGAAGGAGGCCCGCAGCTTGGCTGCGGTCGCCGGCGCCAACGTGGACTTCGTCGAGGGGGACGTCTACGACGCCGTCGACCTTCTCGGCGAGGCGCGGTTCGACCTGGTCTTCACCGGCATCGGCGCGCTGTGCTGGCTACCGAGCATCGACGAGTGGGCAGGCGTGGTGGCCCGGTTGCTGCGCCCCGGGGGCCGGCTCTTCATCCGTGAGGGCCACCCCGTGCTGTGGTCGTTGCAGTACGACCGGGAGGACGGGCTGCTGGTGATCGACTACCCCTACTTCGAGCGTCCCGAGCCGATCGTGGAGCAGACCGAGGGCACCTACGTCGACACCGACGCCACGTTCAGCGCGAACGTGACGCACGAGTGGAATCATGGCATCGGCGAGATCCTCACCGCCCTGCTGCGCCACGGAATGCAGATCACCGGGTTCGTCGAGCACACCAGTGTTCCGTGGCAGGCGTTGCCCGATCAGATGGAGCCGATCGGCGGGGGCGAGCATCGGCTGGCGGACCGACCCTGGCGGCTTCCGCACTCCTACACGCTGCAGGCTCGCAAGGTGGGCTAGCGGGGCGCTCCCCGCACCTGCAGCGCATCCAGCAGCCGCTGCGTCGCGGCGGCGATCTCGTCGACGGCCGAGTC
>Ga0272442_10010591_pt1 | contig 11342 bp, 9 predicted proteins | sample SSMForm2O_FD_200262 | JGI IMG/M metagenome (GOLD analysis project Ga0272442, IMG submission 200262) | Marine sediment archaeal communities from Little Sippewissett salt marsh, Falmouth, MA, United States - SSM-Form-2O | ecosystem: Environmental > Aquatic > Marine > Wetlands > Sediment ...
CACCGATGAGATTGCCCCCACAGATGACCCGGCTGATGGTCACGTCGCCAATCTTGCCCGCCTGCAACCCGTTCACGGCCGGGCCCCGCGCCGCTGATGACGGGTCCCTCATCGCCCCCAGGAGAGTTTGCTCCTCCAGGCTCAGGCCCGACGCAAGGGCCGCTGTACCCAACATGGAACCTTTCAGAAACGCTCGACGATCCAGATTCTGCGACATGTACCGGCCCCAACTCAATGACAATCTCTTGCCGCATACCCTACAGACGCGGGCTGCAAACGGTAGTCCATGGTACAAAACACGAGCCCCGTTTGTCAAATGCAGACATAACCTGCCCGCAGGGCTCTGCCGTCATACGGCCGTGTTCGATCCACGGTTCGGGTCAACAGGCCAATGGCGGCGAACAGCCTGGCACGGCGCCGGGATATCCCCGCGCCGGCCGGCGGCCTCCTGGGATACCCTAGTAGGTCGGCAGGGATATCATCCCCCAATGGGCGGCCTCGTAGTGCCACCCGGTCGGCTCGTTGAGAAGCTCGATTTTGGCGGACCGGCCCGCGTACTTGGACAGATCGACCTTCACCTCCGCCCAGCCCAGCGTCGCGGTATCCGGCCCAATGGTCTTCCTGTGGATCTCCTGCCCATTGACCCGGACAACAAGATCCCAGTCACCACGGGCATCGTGGCCCACCACCAATATCAACACGTTCCGCTTGTCCCTGGGCAGTCTGACGATCCGGCTGATCACGCAAGCCATCTCCTCGTTCAGGGGATGCGTCACCAGCACGTTCTTACGGCCACGCAGCTCCTCGCGCAGCCCCGGATTCATCTCTTCCCCGCAACTGGCCACCGCCCAGCCCGGGGCAAACGTGCCAATGGCCTCGGACATATCCTTGCCCAGCGTCGCGGTAATCTTGGCCATCTCCTCAGGTGTATACCGGCTATCGGCCGACGGGCCGGGCTCCCAGCACCGTTCCAGCGCGCTCGGCCGCGGTCTCTGGGTGGGAATCACCAGGCACTCAAGGCCTTTTTCGTTCGTCTCGATCCTGCCCCCGACGTTGGCCACCGCCTCGCGGGCCAACTCCTCGCACACGCGGATGAGCGTGGGGAAATCATACGTTGTGTGGCTAAACTTGCCCCACGGATCCAGGGCAATCTTGTATTTCTCCGGCAGGTTCTTGAAACCGATGGTGGTGAACAGAATACCCGCGGCGTTCGAGGGATTGCAGTCGGAATCCTGGCCGCAGCGCGTGGAAATGATGATGGTCTTATCCGGATCGCCTTGGCCGTAGAGCATCCCCATAACGATGTAGGCCCCATTGATCTTGGCATCGATGTTGAACTCACCCTCCGGCCCGGAACACGAGAAGCGACGGTAATTCGGATTCAGATGATACTTCTCATTGACCAACTGCCACGTCTTCGTCCAATCGTCAGGATGCTCTTCATACCAGCCCAGTACATCCGTGATGCACTCGTGGTACTGACTGTCGCTCGGGATACACTCCAGACCCGCCTTGACAATCTCGATCATGTCGCCGGTGAAGAAGGCCTCGGCGTACATCCCCGCGACGAACTGCCCCCCGTAAAGACCATCGCCGTAGTTCATAAGTCGCCCAAACTTCTCACCCAACTGAATCGCCACATTAGGCATTCCCGGCGCGATCAAACCGGCGTAGTCAGCCTCGATCTGATAATCGATGTCGTCGGCGTGCTCGTTGAAGCGAGGGTGCCCGGAATCCGGCGGTGCGATGCCACGGCGCAGGTTGTCTCGGCCGGCGCGGTTGGCATGCCAGAGGCGATAGCCGCTGTTGGCAAAATCGATCCCCGCCTGACGGATCGACACATCGAAGCCGTGTACCTCCAGCGTCCGCAGAAACGTCATTTCGACGTAGATATCGTCCTGCTGGAACTGATTGATCAGGCCGGGTTTCCACTGGGGAACGTCATCGATGGGAATGATGGCGCCTTTGTAGCGGAACTCCGTCGGTCCACCCCACCCGACGCCCGCCATCTGGCCGATCCATCCAGCCTTCATCTTGTCTACGTACTCGTTGACGCTGATCTGCCGTGTGTGGCCCCCGCCGGGCGTGAGCTTCGTCAGAGGGACGCGCCCGCAACCCGCTGCATTAACCACAACAAGGACAGCAATTCCAACTAGTAAGTAACGTCGCTTCATGGCGTGCCTCCTTCGTCCCATACCTTCTCCCGGCCCCTTGCTCCGAGATCGCTCCTCGGTATCCCCATGACACGGTAAACGACAAGGGTCGTACACGTGCGACCTTTATAGCCCATTCCATTCGCCCCGTAAAGGCAAATTGGGCAATCTGGCCAGCCCACTCCGCGGGACCACAGGTCCGCCGACCATCGAACCACAGCGACCACAGCACTGGATTCCCCCTCCCAGAGGCGATATTTCAAACTGTGCGTTGCATTGGTCCAGTCAGTAAGTATAATGAGCCCGAGTCAGGAATAATTGTCGGAAATGCTTTTCTCTCAGAGTTTTAACGGACTGGACCATGCGGCGAAACGGGATGCGACATACGAGTCTGGCGGTCTTGCTGCTGCTCTTGTGCGCCGCTGCCCTGGCCAAGGAAACCTGGCGTCTCAAGGACGGCCGGGTATGGGAGCCCGTCAATGCCAGTCCCCGCGAGCAATACGGGCTGGCGATCGCCAAGCTCAAGGATCTCGTCCGGACCGGCCAGGCCGATGCCGTCGTCGACGTCCTGTCGGAACTGAAAGACGAGTTTCCCCAGTACGTCGGACCCGATCTGGACCTCTTCGTGGAGGGGGAGTTGCAGTACTACGAAGACCACTACCCCAAGGCGTTGAAGAAGTACGAAAAGCTGCTGAAGGACTACCCCGGAAGCGAGTTCGCCGAGGCGGTGCTGGAGCGGGAGTTCAAGATAGCCAAGGCCTACCTCGGTGGGCGGAAGAAGAAGGTTCTCGGCCTTTTCAAAATCAGCGGCCGGGCCGACGGGATCGAGATGATGGAGCGAATCAGCGATCGCGCCGGTCTCGATGACCCAAACAGCATTGGCCTTCGAGCTGCCATCGCCGTGGCCGAGCACTATGAGCTGAGAGAAAAGCACCTCGAGGCCTACCTCAAATGGTCCGAGATCGCCTCGTATTGGGAAACCGGCCCAATCGGTAAGAAAGCGCTGTTGCGCATGGCCGAGAACAACCTCCTGGCCTACAACCAGGCCCGCCCTCACAGACGACCCCTGCTCGACGCCTCCAAGCTGATCTCGGCCAAGACCTACTTCGAAAAATACGCCCTGCGGTACCCGGCCGAGGCCAAGCGCCATAAGATCCCGGAGAAGCTCAAACAGATCGACGAACAAATGGCTCACAAGCAGCTCACCACCGGCCAGTACTACCAACGCATGGGCAAGACGCAAGCGGCCAATCTCTACTTCGACACAGTCGTGCAGAACTGGCCCCGTACGAAGGCGGCCGAGACAGCCAGGCAAGCTCGGGAACAAAACGCCAATGGGAACGACGCCAGTGGGAAGTAAGTCACGCGTGACAACACGCTGCTGCGCCATTCTGCTGACAGGCGCAGCGATGCTCACAACTCTGGGTGGATGCACCGCCGTAGGGGGATACTCGAACGAAACACTGTTCCCGGACGACATACACAGTGTACGGCTGGAGATGTTTGACAACCGCAGCTTCCGGCGAGGCGTCGAGTACGAACTGTCCGACGCCCTGGCCAAACGCATCGAAGCCCACACACCGTACAAAATCGTATCGAGCAGGGACCGAACCGACAGCGTGATCACCGGGCAACTGGTCTCGATCAGTGAATCGGCCCTGACCCTCGAACGCGAGCTGGCCGAACCGCTGGAGAGCGAAGTGGTCCTGACAGCCGTCGTGACCTGGAAAAACCTAAACACCGGGCACCTCATGATGAACAACAAGAGGATCACCGCTGCGGCCAGCTATTCGGAGTTCCAGAATCAGAACTTCTCCTATGCCGCTGCATTGGCGGCAAACAAGCTGGCCCAGAGAATCGTAGAACACATGGAAAACGACTGGTAACGTGCGCCGAAAGAGGCGCCAACCGCAGTCGCAAGCACGGGCTCGCGGGGTATGATAGCGCAGAGACGTATGACTGAGAAGAACCAGGACAATCCATCATCGCAAGACAATCGTAACGCAAACAGGCGACTTGGTAGGAAACCGCCCCTGCCCACCTACCGGCGGGGACCCTTTAGCTGGCTGATTGTCGCCATCGTCATCTTCACAATCATGATGATGCTTCAACAGGGGCTCGCCACCAACACCATCCCCTGGGATGAATTTGCCACCCATCTCGAGCAAGGCCTGATCGAGGAAATCAACATCGGTGACACCGAGATCACGGGCAAGTTCAGGAAAGGGGTGCCACCGGCCAAAGACTCGGTCTCATTCAAAGTCAACTATCGCCCCGAGAGCGGCGCCAAGGAGCGACTCAACGAAATACTCGCGAAACTCGAAGAGCAAGCCCCTGAGAATCCCCAGTTCAAGGTCAAGAATGAATACAGCGAGCAACGCATCTGGCTGATCATGCTCGTAAACTGGTTGTTCCCGATTCTGATTCTCCTGGCCTTCTTCTACTTCTTCTTCGCCCGCAACCTGCGCGGCGGCGCCGGCGGCATGCTGATGTCGTTCGGACGCAGTCGCCACAAGGTCCATGGGAAGGACCGCGTCAAAGTGACCTTCAAAGACGTCGCGGGAATCGAAGAGGCCAAGGACGAGGTTGGCGAGATCATCGAGTTTCTCAAGAACCCCAAGAAATTTCAACGCCTCGGCGGACGTATCCCGCGTGGCGTCCTGCTCATCGGCCCGCCCGGCTGCGGCAAGACCCTCCTCGCCAAGGCCATCGCCGGAGAGGCCGACGTCCCCTTCTTCAGTATCTCAGGCAGCGACTTCGTCGAGATGTTCGTGGGCGTCGGAGCCTCGCGCGTCCGCGACCTCTTCAAGCAGGCCAAGGACAACTCACCGTGCATCATCTTCCTCGACGAGGTCGACGCCATAGGCCGCAAGCGCGGCGCCAGCTTCGCCGGTGGCGGTCACGATGAGCGAGAACAAACGCTCAACGCCATCCTCGTGGAGATGGACGGCTTCGACACCAACGATCAGGTCATCGTCATTGCCGCGACGAACCGCGCCGACATCCTGGACCAGGCGCTGACGCGCCCCGGGCGTTTTGACCGTCAGGTGATCGTGCCGTTGCCGGACCTGAAAGGAAGGGCCGAGATCCTCAAAGTCCACGCCCAGAAGGTCAAGCTCGCGCCCGTCGCCGACCTGACCCGACTGGCAAGAGGCACGCCCATGTTCAGCGGTGCCGACCTGGCCGCGATCATTAACGAAGCCGCCTTGGCGGCAACCATGTCCAACAAAGACTACATCGAAATGGCTGATCTCGAAGAGGCCAGAGACAAAGTCCGCTGGGGACGCGCCAAGAAGAGTCGCGTCATCGATCAGAAAGAGCGAGAGATCACCGCCTACCACGAAGCCGGGCACACCCTCGTACAGTCCATGCTCGAAGACGCCGACCCGCTTCACAAAGTAAGCATCATTCCACGCGGCCCGATGGGCGGCGCCACCTTCGCGCTGCCGGAGAAGGACCGGACGATGTTCACACGCCGCTACTGCATGGCCCTGCTCCAGGTCTGCTTCGGAGGGCGCATTGCCGAAGTCATGTTCTGTGACGACATCTCCAGCGGCGCCCAATCCGATATCGAGCAGGCCACGAGGATCGCGCGACAAATGGTCCTAACGTGGGGCATGAGCGACCAGCTCGGACCCATCAGCTACGAGTCCGATATGGCGGGAAAGGACTACTCGTTTGTAGTGCAGCCCGAGAAGGACTACTCCGAAAAAACCGCCGAGACAATCGATAGCGAGGTCAAACGCATCCTCGGAGAGGCCTACGAGCAGGCCAAGCAAATGATCGAGAAGAACAAACCCGAACTGGAGGGAATCACCCAGGCACTGCTCAAGTACGAGACCCTCGACGCCGACGACGTCCAACTCATCCTCGACGGCGGGACGCTGGACAAGCCAACGGTGGGTGATTTGCTCGCCGCCGAACAAGCCAAAAGCGAGAGCAACGAGAGCAACGATAGTCAACAGCAGGAAGATTCGACGAACTGACATTCTCCTTCTTCTTTGATTGGATAGCGAGATGAATGCCAAAAAGCACATTCTCGTGTGCGCTGTTGTTGTAGCCATTCTTGGCCCGGCGATCCTCGGAGCCGGCCAAACCGACCCCGTCGAACTTGCCCGGCATGAAAACGAGTACTCGACCGCTCGCGTCGAGCCGGCGCGTCTGGCCGATCAGCCAGGCCTGGCTGTCCTATTCACAGGCACCGACGACCTGCACTACTACGCCAAGTCCGAGAGCGCCCCGGCTCCTGGCTTCAATCTCAAGGTTCGCGCGCAAGCCGAGGGTGTGGAATTCGGCGAGCCGGTTTTCCCCCAATGGAAGCCGTTCTACGATCGAGGCCTGGAGAAGGAGATTGAGGTTTATGTGGGCGATTTCACCATCTTCGTGCCTTTCGAAGCGACCCCGGCCCAACCCATCGAGGTGACGCTGGAGATCACCGGTCTGGCTTGCACGAGCGAGCTATGCTTACAGCCCTTCACCGAGAAACTGAAGGCGACCATCGACCCGGCCGGTGCCGACGCGTGGCGAGCGCTTGTCATGGAGACGTCCGCCACACCGGCCCACACGGAACCCGTAACACCCACGACAGCGGCCGAGCCCGAACCGCAAGCAGACGCCACCCGCCAGACCGTTCTGCCCTACAGCACGGGCGTCTACTACCTGCTCGCCATTCTGGCGGGGATCTCGATCAACATCATGCCATGCGTCCTTCCCGTGATACCGCTGATCATGATGCGACTGATCGACCAGTCGAAAAAATCCGGCGGCAACCGCATCGCCTCAGGCCTGGCGTTCTGCATCGGCGTCATCTTGTTCTTCGCCGCCTTCGCCCTCGTCTCCGCCATCGTCAACCTCACCACGGGAGCGGTACTCGACCTCAACAGTCTCTTCCGCTATCCCACCGCGGTGATCGTCCTATTCCTGGCAATCGTCTTCTTCGGTCTGGCCATGCTGGATGTTGTCACGTTGGCCCTGCCGGGCTCAGTGACGAGCAAGCAAGGCGCCGGCTCCGGCCTGGCCGGCACAGCGGGAATGGGCTTCTTCGCCGGAATCCTCAGCACGCCCTGTAGTGGGGCCCTGCTCGGCTTCGTCCTCGTCTGGGCCCAGACCCAGACCCTCATCGTCAGCAGCACAGCCATTATCCTCATGGGTGTCGGCATGGCCCTGCCCTACGCCGTCATCGTCTCGATCCCCTCACTACTGGATCGCATCCCCAAGCCAGGGACCTGGATGGACATCTTCAAGAAATCTACCGGCTTCCTGCTCTTCCTCATCGCCGCCAAGCTCACCCTGGCCGCCCTGCCCAAAGACCGACTCGTCAACGTGCTCATGTACGGCATCATCTTCGGCTTCTGTGTCTGGATGTGGGGCAAGTGGGTCGGTTTCGCAACACCTCCCGCCAAGCGGCGCGCCGTACGGCTGATCGCATTGGCGATCGCCATCGGCGCCGGGATCTGGCTGCTGCCGGCCGCCGAGCTTCCCGACATCGACTGGAAGGACTATGACCGTGACATCGTTCAGGCAGCGGTCGGCCGGAATCAACCCGTACTCCTCAAGTTCACCGCCGATTGGTGCACCAACTGCAAGGTGGTCGAGAAAGAGGTCTACTACGACCCCGGCGTAGCCACGCTGATCCAGAGCAAGAACGTCCTGGCGATCAAGGCCGACACCACCGTCATCGACTACCCCGCCACCGTGGATTTCAGCAAGATCTACGGCGAGGCGGGCAACCTCCCCGTGACCATCGTGCTGTTGCCGGACGGCACGCAACAGAAGCTGCGCGGCATCTTTGACAAAGTGAAACTCGTCGAACTCCTCAACACCCTACCTGAGGGATAGGCATACATGGCCAAGAAGACAGCCAAAAAGAAGACGAAGAGGAAGGCGCAGCGCATTGACAAAGTCGCGGCGGCCGAACGCGTCAGGAAGATCTGGCCCCTCCTGCGAAAGACCTACCCCAACGCCAAGGTCGCTCTGAATTTCACCAACCCACTGGAGCTCCTCGTCGCCACCATCCTCTCGGCCCAGTGCACCGATGTCCGCGTCAACATCGTCACCGCGGATCTTTTCAAAAAGTACACGTCCCCCGAAGACTGGGCCAACGCCGACGTCAAGGAGCTTGAGGACGACGTCCGGACCACAGGGTTCTTCCGCAACAAGGCTCAGAACATCAAGGGCGCCTGCACCAGGCTCCTGGCCGAGCATGATGGCAAGGTCCCCCGGACAATGGAGGAACTGACCGCCCTGCCCGGCGTCGGGCGAAAGACCGCCAACGTCCTCCTGGGCAACGCCTTCGAAACCCCCGGCATCGTCTGTGATACCCACGTCATCCGCCTCTCACGTCGCCTTGAGCTGTCCGATAACAAAGACCCGGTTAAGCTGGAGTTCGATCTGGCCGACATAATCCCGAGAGACCGCTGGACGCTCTTCAGCCATTTGCTGGTCTTCCACGGCCGGAACATCTGCAAGGCCCGCAAGCCCAGTTGTCCCGAGTGTCCGGTGGCGGAGCATTGCCCGGCGGCCAACGATCCCGAGAAGTGGTAGCCGCAATAGCCCAATGCAGCGGAGAAGCGCCGATATGATTGACACCATAGACAAGCCGGTAAAAGATCTGTGGCGCATGTTCCGCATCATGGCCGAGTTCACCGAAGGATTCGAGGAACTCGCCTCCGTCGGGCCGGCCGTATCCATCTTCGGCTCCGCCCGCACCGACCCCAGCCATCCCTACTACGAGCTGGCCGTCGAAACCGCCGCCGCGGTTTCCAAAGCAGGATTCGTCGTCATCACCGGTGGTGGCGGGGGCATCATGGAGGCCGCCAACAAGGGCGCCGCCGAAGCAGGCGGAAAAAGCATCGGCCTCAATATCGAACTGCCCATGGAGCAGACCCCCAACGAGTACCAGAACCTGTCCCTGCATTTCCGGTACTTCTTCGTCCGCAAAGTCATGTTCCTCAAATACGCCCACGGGTTCGTTGTCTTCCCCGGCGGTTATGGGACAATGGACGAATTCTTCGAGTCCCTCGTCCTGATCCAGACCCTCAAGCAGGCCCACTTCCCCGTCGTCCTCATGGGCAGCAAATTCTGGGAAGGCCTGATCACCTGGATCAAGGACGCCATGCTGGATCAGCACGGGTACATCTCTCCGGAAGACCTCGACGTGTTCACCGTCGCCGACGACCCGGATGCCGCCGCCAAGATCCTCACCGACTTCCGCAAGAAAGAAGGCCAAACCGGCCTGGAACTACCCCCCGGCATGAAAAAAGAACAGGGCTAACGCCCGCACGCGAGATCACCGACTTCACCGATCGCAAAGAAACGGCGAACACGGCTGCCCGCTCGCTGAGATCCCGTCCTCCCTTGTTTGGCTCGTCTGCCATGTCAGTACCCGCTCTGTCAGGATGGCATGTCATGATGCTTGACGGCCCCTGCCGGTAGCGTCACAATACCGTTGATACCATCCGATGGAAACGCCGCCCGTTACGCGGAAACCGCATTGCATACTGCGGCAGGGAGATCACCATGAAACCGGCATACGCCCTTATGACCATCATGGCCGTGACGGCAACCGCACCATCGCACGCCCGGATGAAGCTGACGGAGAACACCACGATTGCCTTCGCGACAGTCGAACAAGCCAGGCAGATTCTCACGCAACGCGACCCGTTCGTGCAGAGCATGAGCCCCTTCGACCGCGCCGCCAGGCTCAAGACAGACAAGCTTGTCTCCGAGAAGCAATACCTGGAATTCGTCGGCCAAAACGTCCTCGCCTGGCGGCCGGAAGAACAGCAGAAAATGACGACCGTCTTTCGTGACCTACAAGCCGAACTCGAGCCACTGGACCCGCCCTTGCCGCAGACCATACTCGTCATCAAAACGACGGGCAAAGAAGAAGGCGGCGCTCCCTACACGCGCGCAAACGCCGTCGTCCTGCCGCAATCCGTGCTGCCCGCACCGGCCGCAAGACTCCAGCAGTTGATCGCTCATGAACTCTTCCACATCATATCCAGAACGAATCCCAGCCTGCGGGAGAAGCTCTACGAAGCGATCGGTTTCGTCAAGTGCGCCGAGCTGCCGTTTCCACCGGAGTTGAAGCCGCGCAAGCTCACGAACCCTGACGCACCGATGAACGACCACTGCATCCGCATCGGCGTCGATGGCCAGGATCATTGGGCCATCCCCATCCTCTACTCGCGCACCGAGAAGTACGACACGCACAGAGGAGGCGAGTTCTTCAACTACCTCGAATTCAAGCTGCTCCTGATCGAGCGCGCGACCGATTCGGACGCCGTCAAACCACTATACGACCGACAGCGACCAAGGCTCATCGACACCCGCCAGGCATCCGGCTTCTACGAGCAGATCGGCAACAACACCCAATACATCATCCACCCTGAGGAAATCCTGGCTGACAATTTCGCCTTCCTGGTACTCGGCCGGCGCAACCTGCCCTCTCCGGAAATCGTCGAGAAGATGAAGCGAATAATGAACACCAAGCTCTCCGCCAAGCCGAACGTCCCGGCCGGGGTTCCAGCCGGCGCGACAGGGTTCGACCATCCATCCGACTCCCCTAAATGATCCACCTGTGTCTCATGGAGACGCACCCCACCCCGCCTTCCGAACCTGCCCGCCAAATCGTTTTGATTTTCGCCGTCACTTAGGCGTCTGTCTTCATAGAGACCGCTGGCCTGACACGCGGAGACATCTATGATTTCGATGGTTAAAGGCCCAGACAAATGCTCCTGTTTGCCGGGATCGCCTTCGTAGGCTTCTGGTTCTACACCGTTCGCCTGTGGGTCCTCGACGGCAGGAGCCTGCCCCTGCTCTTCATCGCCCTCTGGGGCCTTGCCCTCTACGCCACCATCTCCCTCGGAATCGGGCCTCACATCTTCATGGGCATCGAGGCCACGCTGGCCTTGGCACTGGCCATCATCAACGGATACCGCGTTCCGCCACTGCGCTGAGACGCCGGCCAGAAGTCGACCCTCGGACTGGCGCCTATCCTAACGGCCGGCCGACTCCCCGCTCTCTGCTTTCTGACTCAGCAACATACAGGGCTCTGGCGCAAGAAGCGGGGCCTGTGTCCGTATGACACAGGCCCCGACTCGGTATTCAGACCGTTACTAGACCTCGTCCGACGTCCGCCTACTGGGCGGCTGCGCCGAGGAGTTCGATCTCGGCGATCTGCATGCT
>Ga0272442_10010592_pt1 | contig 11342 bp, 8 predicted proteins | sample SSMForm2O_FD_200262 | JGI IMG/M metagenome (GOLD analysis project Ga0272442, IMG submission 200262) | Marine sediment archaeal communities from Little Sippewissett salt marsh, Falmouth, MA, United States - SSM-Form-2O | ecosystem: Environmental > Aquatic > Marine > Wetlands > Sediment ...
CAGGAACAGGTGATGCGGATCTGCAACCGACTTGGCGACATCCCGCTGCGCGAGGCATACGGCCTGATCAAGGCCATCGGCAAAAAGAAAGAAAAAGTCATCAAGGCCGAAAAGAAGCGTTTTGTGGAAGGGTGCGTTGAGAAAGGACTCAGTAAGACGCAAGCCAAAGAGATCTTTGATCTGATCGAACGGTTTGCGGGGTATGGTTTTAACAAAAGCCACGCGACGCGGTATTCTTTTGTGGCCTATCAGACGGCATGGCTGAAGTGCTACTTCCCCGTCGAATTCATGGCGGCGGTATTGACCTATGAAATGGGCAGCACCGACAAAGTGGTCGAATACATTGAAGAATGCAAGATCATGGGCATCGAGGTTTTGTTGCCGGATATCAATGAAAGCTTTGTGGACTTCACCGTCATATATAACGAAGAACACGATCCGCACAAAGACTGCGGTGCGATTAGGTTTGGATTGGCTGCGTTTAAAGGGGTTGGTGAAAAGGCTGTTCAGCAGGTCATAAAGGCGCGTGAAACAGTGGGACGGTTTAAGAGCTTGTTCCACTTCTGTGAGAGCGTTGACCTTCGTGCTGTCAATAAGCAGGTCATAGAGGCGTTGATCAAAGGCGGGGCCTTTGACAACCTCGGCGGCAGCCGTGCCCAGATGATGACCGCTCTCGAAAAGGCGATGCAGGTGGGCTCTTCAATGCAGGCCGATGCCGCCAGCGGCCAGATGAACTTTTTTGGCGACGGCGGGTTTGGCGGGTCGGACGCAAACGATGAACAAGCGCTGCCGGATGTACAACCCTGGCCCGAACAGATGATGCTCCAGTTTGAAAAGGACGTGCTCGGGTTTTATGTGACCAGCAATCCGCTCAGTAAACATGCGGATATCATCAGCGTCTATTCGACGGTCAATACCAGCCAACTGACACAAAAATCCGAGGGCCGGTCCGTTGTGATTGGCGGGATGGTCATGAAAATCCGCCACTTGGTGACGAAAAACGGGCGCAATGCCGGCGCGAAGATGGCGGTTTTCGATTTGGAGGATGTGCAGGGCAAGTGCGAAGTGGTGATGTTTCCAAAAGCGCTGGAAAAGTACGGACATTTGCTGGAAGTTGACAAGATCCTCTTTGTCAAAGGGACGGTTGATTGCCGCAGGGAAAACCCGAATATACTCTGTGATGAATTGATTGGCATGGAGGACGCGACCGAGCAACTGGCTGCACGGGTGTGGGTGGATCTGTTGAGCTTGGATATGAACGAAGAAAAGGTCAACGCGATCCGAAACCTCTGCAAAAACCACCGGGGCAAAAGCCCGTTGAACGTCAGCGTCCAGACCACCGGCGGCTACCGGATTGTGGCCTTGGCCGATAAGTCGCTCAGCGTGCGGGCGGACGTGGACTTCTGCACCAAGATGGAAAAAGTCGTCGGCCGCGGAAAAGTCAAACTGATGCGGAACTGACAAGAAGTTAAAAATCAAAGTGTTAAATGGAAAATTGAGGAGGCGGCTTCGCCGCAACTTCTTTATGAGTTGGCAGTGGAATGGAAAACGTGATGCTCTTGGATTAATTTTAATTCTTTTCTTTCCCGCTGTTGCTGGGATGACGATGGCAATCTTGTTCCCCGTTATTTTTCGATTTCCCATTTTGTCTTGTGTTCTGGTTGGTATTATGTTTGTAATTGGTTTTCGTATTGTCTGGAAACGAACCGGTAACAGTAAGAAATAAATTGTCAGTTTGGATTGTATGACAATCGGCCTGAAGGGCCGGGGTAACTTAGCCCAGGGCAACGCCCTGGGACTTTGTGTTCCATCAATGAATCGCCCTGAAAGGGCAGCATAATGCTACCCTGAAGGGTATATATATTGCCCTTTCAGGGTGTTTTTGTTGTAATGGCAACATTGCCCCAATCCGTTGGGCTGGGCTAAGGTATTATGCACCTTCGGTGCGAATGGACGTAGAAAGTATTTATGTTTCAAAAAACGATTCACATCATAAAAACACGCTGGCCGGAAGTGGTGATGGTGGTTGTCCTGCAGGCGGCCATGATGCTGTTGCTGGAAGATGTTGTTGCGGGTTCCGAAAACATCGATTCACAGGCGGCGTTGATGCCGTCTTGGGCAAGTTTCCTGCTGGGCATGGGAACGATCCTCTGTGCGATTCTCTGGCAGATGCTCTACCTGGGCTTCCTGAAAACGGCCGCGGTGTTTGGCAGCCAGCCGCAGCCGCCGGTGGAACTGCTCCGTTTCGGCAGACCTTATTTCTGGAGAATCCTCTTTTTTCAAATCCTCATCGGCGTTGCATTGATGTTCCTGAACATCGCCATCGTCGCATTCCTGGGCTACCTGATATGGCAGGGCCGCGAATTGAATCAACTTCCCCAGTGGTTTGCGCAAATAAGTGCCTTGATTGGAATCCTGATCGTACTTAAACCCATGCTGCTGGTTCCGGCGCGGATGATCGTGTACGACGACACAACATTCCAGGCAATTTTTCAGATGCGGTATTATCAGCTTGGCGGCATTGACCGGATTTTCAGGATTACTTTTGCCGGCTTTGGCATGATTGTGCTGTCAACGCTGCCAATGGCATTTTTTGAGCAGGGGAGCTGGGGCTATTATATCTTCTCAGGCCTGCACCACGTCATTTTCTCGTTTTTGTTGTTGTCGCTGACATTGATCGCGGTACTCTGGGTTCAGCAGCGGTATGATATGGAGTACGCTGAAACAGCCGAGGAGGAAAGTTACGCATGAAAGAAAAACTTAACGGCAAGTTTGTTGTTTTGGACGGCCCGGACGGGTGCGGCAAGAGTACGCAGACACGTCTGCTGTCAGAATGGATCGCGGATCAGGGTGTGGACGTTGTGCCTTATCGCGACCCCGGCACCACGCTTGTGGGTGAGAAAATCCGTGATATCCTGCTGGATACGGCCCACGCCGGTATGGGTGACAATGTCGAAGTGCTGTTATACATGGCTGCGAGGGCACAGTTATGGAAAGAGCATATCGGCCCCGATTTGGCAGCGGGCAAATGCGTCCTCATGGATCGCTGGCTTTCCAGCACCTGCGCCTATCAGGGTTGGGCGGGCGGTTTTGGCATCGAAAAGGTTATCAAAATTGCGACAGACTCGTTAGACCGCGTCTGGCCGGATTTGACGGTGGTTCTGGATGTGGATTTAGCAACAGCCGCAAAACGAATGCAGCGCAACCTGGACCGCATGGAACAAAAGGGCGATGCCTATCACGCCAAAGTGCGTGAGGGCTTCTTGAAATTGCCGCAGATTCATGCATCGGTCAAAGTGGTCGATGCTTGCCAATCGGTCGAGACTGTACACGAAGATATATTAATGCTGGTTCAGGGGTTATAATCAATGTTACTGAAAGAGGTTTTTTGCCAGGAAAAAGCGATTGGCTCATTGCAGCGGGCCTATGCCGCCGGGCGGATGGCGCATGCGTATATTTTTGCCGGTGACGATGGCGTTGGAAAATTCACCACGGCAAGCGGCTGGGCCAAAATGCTGCTGTGCGAAAACAGGCAAGCCGTCGGCAATGATCCTGCTTTTGTCGATGGCTGCGGCGTCTGCCGCTCCTGCAAAATGTTCGATGCGGCTTCGCATCCCGATTTCCGCCCGCTCTATAAAGAGTTAATCCGTTTTACCGAAAAGGGGAAAAACAAGACGACGCCGGTAAAATTCCCCATTGATGTGATTCGGGAGTTTTTGATTGACAAAGTGTCCAACCGCCCGACCACGGGGGACTTTGTGGTTTATGTGATTGATGAATTTGAAAAAGTGAGCAGCGCGGCACAGAATGCGCTGCTGAAAGTGCTTGAAGAGCCGCCGAGCTATTGCGTGATCATCCTGTTATGCTCCCGGTTGGACGACCTGCTGCCGACGACGCTGTCGCGCTGCCAGTTAGTTCGCTTTGGCCCCGTCACCGAATCCCGCATTGTCGAACGGCTGACCGCCGAGGGTGTGGGCGAAACAGAGGCCGTTTTCTGGGCACGCTTTTCGCAAGGGTCGCTGGGGCGTGCAATGGCATGGGCCACGTTAGAAGTCGCCCCGTCGGGGATGTATGCTCTTAAACGAGAGCTGGTCGAAAAAGTCGCGGCACTTGAATTGGCCGATGCCATTGATATCGCCGAATGGATGGGCAAGACCGCCAAAAAAATCGCCGCCGCATGGACCGAAAAACTCGAAGCGGTCAGCACCACAGATATCAATCGCCGCGCGCAAAAGGGCTTGATCCGAATGGTGGCCTGCCTGTTCAGCGATGTGATGAAACACGGTTCCGGCCAATCGGACACCCTCGTGAATCTCGACCAACCCGATCCCGTTAATGCCCTGGCACAGAAAATCGACGCCGAAACCGCCGCCCGGCATGTGGAATTGTGCTATCGGATGCACAAGTGGGTCGATTCCAGCGTCAACGAAAAACTCATCTTCGAACAACTCTTGTTAAATCTTGCCAATTCGGATATACTAAATGTTTCTTGAGTGTATTTTTGAGGCACAAATCCTTGAAGACTAAAGTGTATCTTCTTTTGTATCAGGAGTTTATAGATAGATGACCAAAGTTGACAATACAAAGGCCAAGGGCCAAAAACATAGTAAACAGATGCTGGTTCGTTATGGCCGTCTGGGTCAACTGGGCTGGTTTGACCACCATGAGGCCCACATTTCCCGGCTGAATGCTCACGTGATCATTAAGACCGAACGTGGATTGGAACTGGGCCAGATCGTCGGTATTCACAACTATCGCGGCGGACATTTCAAAAGCAGCCCTGAACAGGTCGAGCAGTACTTCTGCAATCGCACGAAGGAGTACCCACTGGCCGGAGGCGGAACCTTTGTTCGCTTTGCGACTCATGAGGATCTGCGTGAACAGGAGCATCTGGAGAAAAACTCGATCGGTGAGGCCAAAACCTGCCAGCGCATCGCCGAAGAACTGGGCCTGAAGATGCGGATTGTTGAGGGAGAGCACTTGTTTGGCGGCGAGCGGATTATTTTTTATTTTACCAGCGAGAGCCGCATCGACTTCCGTGAGTTGGTCAAGCGTTTGGCCAGGGAGTACCAGACGCGGATTGAATTACGGCAAATCGGCTCACGCGATGAGGCCCGGCTTATCAGTGATTACGAGACATGCGGTCAGCAGTGTTGCTGCAGCCGTTTTTTAAAGATATTGGAACCGGTCAATATGCGGATGGCGAAACTGCAGAAAGCGACGTTGGATCCGGCCAAAATCAGCGGACACTGCGGCCGGCTCAAGTGCTGTTTGCGTTATGAAGACGAAAACTATCTCGATCTTAAGCGCCGGCTGCCCAATCGCAATGCGACCGTTCAAACACCGAAAGGGATCGGCAAAGTTGTTGATATGCAGGTGCTGACGCAACTTGTGGTCGTTCAGACGGAATCAGGGGATCGACATGCCTGGCCGGTGGATGAGATACAAAAAGTGAGTGCGGATGGATCGGTAAAACGAAAAGACGCATCTGGAAAGAATGAAACCGGTCAGGATGATGCATCTGCCTCTGTCATCCCGCTGGAGGATGCTGTCGTCACGGAAGAACTTGTTGAGATGGCTGAAAGCGAGCAGGAGATGTTGGAAGTCCCGCCGCATCAACAGCCGAGGGCTGAAAATAGCGGCAATTCGTCTCAACAACCCCGCACTTCGGATGCGTCAGGGCAGGAGGGGAAGCGTAAAAAGAAGAGACGCCGGCGGTCCAAAAACAAAAAACGCGGCCCAAAAGACGGCCAAAGCGGCCAGAATCCGCAACGTAACAAAAACAACAAGCCAAAGGCCCCAAATGAAAATGCATCAACATCCGGCGGAGAGTAAATAATGGCGAGAAAACTGGTAGTCACTTCGGCATTGCCGTATGCGAATGGTCCGATTCATATTGGTCATCTGGTGGAGTATCTTCAAACAGACATCTGGGTGCGTTTCCAGAAAGCTATGGGCCATGAATGTTACTATTTCTGTGCCGATGACACGCACGGCACTCCCGTGATGATCCGTGCTAAAAAAGAAGGAATTACCCCCGAAGTGTTGATTGAGCGGGTCCACGCGGAGCATTACCGCGATTTTGCCGATTTTGAGATTGAATTCGATAATTACTATTCGACGCATTCCGAAGAAAACCGTCATTTTAGTGAGATGATATATAATCGGGCCAAGGAAAAAGGATCCATTGTCAAAAAGCAGATCCAGCAGTCGTATGACGAACAGGAAAAGATGTGGCTGCCGGACCGTTATATCAAGGGCACCTGTCCCAAGTGTAAATCGGATGATCAATACGGTGATTCCTGTGATTCATGCGGTGCACATTATCAGACCACCGAATTAATCAACCCGGTCAGCACGGTCAGCGGTAATCCGCCGGTTTTAAAAGAGAGTACGCACTACTTTTTCCGACTCAGTGATTATGAAGAGGCCTTAAAGAAACTCTTTGCGGCCGGTTATGTCCAGGCGTCGGTACAGAACAAACTGGACGAGTGGTTTGAAGCGGGCCTGAAGGATTGGGATATCTCTCGGGATGGCCCGTATTTTGGATTTAAAATTCCCGGCGAAGAGGATAAGTATTTTTATGTTTGGCTGGATGCCCCGATTGGCTATATGGCTTCGGCGAAAAATTACTGTGATAAAAACGGCCTGAACTTTGATGCTGTCTGGAATAATCAAGAGTATGAAGTATGTCATTTTATTGGCAAAGACATCATGTATTTTCATGCGTTATTCTGGCCTGCGCTGTTGATGAGTGCTGACCTGCGAATGCCGACTAAACTGTTTGTGCATGGTTTCTTAACTGTCAACGGCCAGAAGATGAGCAAAAGCAAAGGCACGTTCATCATGGCCTCCACGTATCTGAAACATCTGGATTCCCAGCATCTGCGGTACTACTATGCATCCAAACTGAATCCGGATGTTGGCGATATTGACCTTAGTTTTGAGGATTTTGTTAATCGCGTCAATTCCGATTTGGTCGGCAAACTGGCCAACCTGGCCAGCCGGTCCGGCCCGATGCTGACAAAAAAACTGGATGCCATGCTCGGAACACTGGATGCGGAGGGCAGGGCCTTGGTCAACGAATTAACAAGTGCCAAACAGGAGATTGTCGAAGCGTATGAGACCCTGAACTATGCCGTCGCGATTCGCAGGATTGCCGCGTTGGCCGATGTCTGCAATAAGTATGTTGAAGACCATCAGCCCTGGGCGACCGTTAAAACGGATCCGGAAGGAACACGCGCGACGCTGACGGCCATTTTGAATGCCGTGAAAGTATTGACGATTTACCTGAAACCTGTTTTACCGGCATTTGCGGCCAAGATCGAGCAGTTTTTATCGATTGAACCCCTGACGTTTGCGGATGTTCAGTCAACGCTTGAAAATCATAAAATAAACGAATTTGTTCGTTTAATCGAACGCATTGAAAAAGAAAAGGTAGAAGCAATGGTTGAAGAAAGTAAACAGCAATCCCCGCAGACGGCGGACATCGCCGAACCGCAGACAACACTGGCCGAGCCGCTGGAGCCGGAATGTACCTTTGAGGACTTCATGAAAGTGGACCTGCGGATCGCCAAAATCGCGAAGGCCTCCGCAGTCGAAGGAGCCGACAAACTCTTGCAGCTCGAACTGGATCTGGGCGGCGTCACAAAGAATGTATTTGCGGGCATCGCCAAGGCCTACAAACCCGAGGACCTCGTTGGCCGGCTGGTGATGTGCGCGGCCAACCTCAAACCCCGAAAAATGCGGTTTGGTGTTTCCGAAGGCATGGTTTGCGCAGCAGGCCCCGGCGGAGACGAGATTTTCCTGCTCAGTCCCGACAGCGGCGCCCAACCCGGACAGCGCGTGCACTAAGGTAGCTCAGGCATCCTGCCTGAGCCGTAAGATGTATGGCGGTTATGCTGATATAGAAATACAACCCATGAAAAAAACAATCGAAGAAATTGCACAGGACGATGGGCGTTACGATGCCCGGGCCTTGAAATTCGTGTTCGAGGGTCTGGCCTCGACGGTGGAAAAATTTCGCCAGCAACCCGACTCCGAAGACATGCCCCGGCATATTTCCGGACAGGAACTGGCATGGGGGCTGGCCGAGGTCGCTCAAAAACGCTGGGGCCGCCTGGCGGCGATGGTCCTGTCCTCCTGGAACGTAAATACGCCCCGCGATTTCGGCGAAATTGTTTACCTGATGATCGATCATGGGTGGATGACCTCGCAGGAAACGGATACGATTGAAGATTTTAATGACGTGTTCGATTTTACGGACGTATTTGAAAAAAAATATACCATTGAGATTCGTTAGTTTTCACCACGTGGTAAATGTATGAAGATTCGGATCAACCATCCGGTTTTACGGGGCTTTTTCGACCAATTGCGATTTACGCCGACGCCGCAAAAGAAAAAACAACTTGCCGCCTCCGAAAAGCTTCTCATGATGCTCGACACCGAACGCTTTTATCCGTTCGATTTTATTGTCTATCGGATTACGGGCTATCGTCCACCGATCCAGCCGGAACAGCCGGTCATTTCCGGCAGGGACTTGCTGTTGGCCCTGCGGGTGTGGATCGCTCAGCTTAGCGCCGAACTGCGATTAGACGCCGCTGAACAGGACGAAGCCATATTGACGGTACAGCAGCTTGCCGAGCGGTTCAATGTTTCGACCAAGACCATACGCAGATGGCAAAAACGCGGTTTAACGGGCAAAATCTACGTTTTTCAAGATAGTCGCAGGCGATTGGGCTTTGCAGAATCGACAGTCGATTCGTTTGTGCGGGACCATGCCGATCTGGTGGATAAGGCCGCGAAGTTTTCACTCGTAACGCCCCCGCAGAAACAGCAAATACTGACGCTCGCTCAGGAGCTGACGGGCAAAAAAAGTTTTCGCACCCAAAACGAACTTCTCCGCCAGATCGCCCGGCAGGTCGGGCGTACCCGCCATACCGTTCGATCGGTTCTGGAAGAGGCCGAGAATCAAAAAAAACAATCGCATGATCTGCCCCGTTCACGCGGAAAAATCGCATCCAAAGACGCCTCGCATCTGTACCGGTTAAGCCGTCAAAACGTCCCTATAAAAACGCTCATGGAAACATTCGGCCGGAGTCGAAGCTCGATTTACCGGATTATCAATCAACAGCGGGCCAAAGAGTTGTTCAGCCGAAAAATCGAGTTTGTTCCCAGTGAGGAATTTTCAGCCCCGCAAGCGGAGCAATCGATTTTGTCCGTTCCGCTGGATCGGATCCTACCGGACAAGGATCGTGTTCTTTTGAGTCGTCAGCAGGAAACAGAACTGTTCCGGCGATATAACTACCTGAAATTCCGGGCCGCCCGGGAACGCGCCCAAATACAGCGGGGCCGTCCCCGGTCGGATCGATTAAATCGCATTGAGTCACTTCTAAGCCAGATCGACGCCGTCAACAGGATCATCATTGAAGCCAATATGCCGTTGGTCGTCAGTATTGCCGGGAAACATTTAAGCGCCGGCGCCCAAATGAATGAATTGGTCAGCGAAGGCAGCGTCGCGCTGATGGCGGCGGTGGAAAAATTCGATTATACCCGCGGCTACCGATTCAGCACCTATGCCAGTTGGGCGATTGCCAAGGCCTTCGCACGTCTGATTCCCGCCGAAGCTAAGCGGCCGGACCGTGCCGGCGGGGCGGACTTTGCGAATCTGCCGATCAATCTGCGATTGGAACAGTTGCCCGATGTCGCCGCCGTTGAGCAGGCCCAGCGGGATTTGCAGACGATCATCAAAAACAACCTAGACCGTCGTGAACAGTATATTATCCTGAATCATTATGCACTGGACCCTTCGGTGATTAAGAAAAAACCCAAAACCCTCAAGCAGATCGGCGGCGACCTGAACCTGACCAAGGAGCGCGTCCGACAGATTGAACTGCAGGCCCTGCACAAACTCCGGCAGAGCTTAAGCCCCGAACAATTCGACCTCCTGACAGGGTAACAAAAGCGCGGCGGCGCGCTTGTCCCGCCGAAGCTCAAAGAGCGAAGAGGGAATCTGCCCGATTGCACCGATTGGAAAATGGCTTTGAATTGGGTTCGTTTTTTTGGCAGCAGAATTAAGGCATGAGACATTAGTCTTTAGAATAAAAGGGCTTAAAGGAATTTTACGAGTTTGAAATTGGGTTTGTTTTTTCAAAAAAGGGAACCGCAGATTACGCAGATTTTCGCAGATTTTTGGGATTAAGAATAGATATAATGTCAGATTTCCTCCGGATGGCTGAATCAATAGGTTTCTCACCCGTAAAGGGATTCGAGATGACAGTTTTTGGGGTCGGGATGACATTTTTTGCGTTTTCCATTTCCTTGTGCTCCATTCTTCAGTTTTCAAACAGCCGGCGTTACGGTGTTACGCAGACGCAATCGGGCAGCTCGCGCTGCCGCGCTGTGGGGGCTTTTATTGCCCCCTCCGTACATTGGGGCGAACCTGCGTGTTTTGTTCGATATGGCGAAATGGCGAGGGGGTTGAAAATCGATAAGTGCTTGTTAGGTATGGGGATAAAAAATTTTATTTTTTGGGATTTTTGTTTTTACCCCCCTGCGTTTTTTGTTTCAAATGGCGAAATGGCGAAAGATTTAGCCACGAATTAACACTAATTTTCACAAATAATTCATTTTTTTGGATTTTGGCATCGAGTTTTGGGGGTTCTCATTCGCTCTTATAGATAGAGGGCGGTTCAGAGCCGCGCCAGTCATGAAGCGGGTATTTCACCGAAGGCCACCTGCCGCGACGGGTGCTGCACGACGGGCGAAGGCCACGAAGATTTTGTAGGTGTTATTCTTTGCAGGAATACAGTGATTTTTTGGAAATATATTGGAACTCGATAGGAAATGGGTATAATTTGAAATCAAGTATATAGGAATGAATATGAGGGATTTTTGTTGGAATTCGATAGAGAATGGGTATAATGACGGGATAAAGATGAAGGGATTTAATAAGGAGTTGTTAGAAGTTGATCCGGTTGGTGCACTATTCATTTCGGTTTGCTGAACAGGTTTTGAACAGCAAGTTCTCTATCAAGAAAGAGATTGAGGATATTCTGCTGGCGGCAATGGGCGATTTGATTTTGCCGCGATTACGGCCTTATGATAGTAGAGACGGAGAATGTCCTGGCCTGTGACACTGAGTGCTATCAGTAAGAATGGAAGGATTTTGAGGATTTGAATAAAATGGAAAGAGAAAATGACATATTATATTTATCGAAATTGGGTAGCGGATAAAAAAGCGGTAATTCACAGAACCAGTTGTGGCCATTGCAATGGTGGCAAAGGAGGCCACAGGAACCTTTTAGGTGACAAGAATGGTAAGTGGTTCGGTCCTTATCCAA
>Ga0272442_10010593_pt1 | contig 11342 bp, 5 predicted proteins | sample SSMForm2O_FD_200262 | JGI IMG/M metagenome (GOLD analysis project Ga0272442, IMG submission 200262) | Marine sediment archaeal communities from Little Sippewissett salt marsh, Falmouth, MA, United States - SSM-Form-2O | ecosystem: Environmental > Aquatic > Marine > Wetlands > Sediment ...
CACGTAGACCGAGGCGGAGGCCGAGTTGTTGTTCTCGTCCACTTCGACGAGGTCGTTCTCCGGATCCAGAGTGATATAGATCTGGTGCCGCCCCGCCGGCAGCCTCGAGATCCATTTCTGCTGCAGCACGGCCGAGCTGTCCGGTTCGAGCGCTGCAGGAAGAGTGAATTGTGCGAACGTCTTGCGTCCCTCTATCGGATCGGATTCCTGAAAACGGATGCCCACGTCAGTGGCGCGCACCTCACCGAGATTGTGCACCTGAAGGGAGAGCAGGAGCGGCTGTCCGACCAGCAGGGTGTCCTGATCCAGGGTCAGCACCTCGGTGCCGGTGGCTGGATCGGGGACCGGATCGTAAAGCACCTGCCAGCTGCGCAGTTGGGGCGTGATACGCCCGTCGCTGGTCTTCATTTGTCCCGCGAGGGCCAGGCGGGGATAGGTTTTCGCGTCAACGGCCGAGAGATCGATGCCGGAGGGACCGGCATCCGCCGCGCTGCTCAGCAGGGTATCCGCGCCGCCGCCGGTACGAAGACCGAGAACGTGGACTTTGAAGGCGCTGCCGGCCGGGACCGAGTCCTGCCACTCCATGCGGTTCCACCGCCCGGCCGGACCGACCGGGTCGCTGACCAGCCAGCCGCTGGAGGGATAATACTGCAGGGTGTCGCGCAATACCGCTTCACCGCTTCCCGAGGGTTTGTAACTCTCAGCGACCGAACCGGTCTCCGCGCCCTTGACGCCGATCAGGGCCCATGAATCGCGGAATCGGATCTGCCGGCACATGGCGCTGCCCAGGGTTTCGAGAGCGCGGTAGGCGGTCTCGCTCATGTTCGAAGCGCCCTCATCATTGACCGCGGCGAGCACGATATTCCCCTCGCCGACCATTTCCAGGAATTGCGCCATGGCCGCGGCCGCGCCGGCGTCGCCGTAGGTGTCGAAACGGGCTGTGTCAAGCGTTTCCCCGCTTCGATAGTCGAGCACGGCAAAGTTATAGCCGCGTCCGGCGGAAAGGGCGTTGCGGCCGTTGATGCTGATGACGGCGTAACGGCCGTCAAGCATGCCCGCGGACTGCACCAGCAGATAATACTCCAGCGGCTGCAGAGACGCGCCCCTTCGCGTCCACTCGACACGGTCCAGCTGCCCCCCGCTCCACGGATCGCCCGCGCTTTGGCGCCAGCCCCGGCCTGCGCCGGCGGCGGTGTGAAAAAATGAAAACAGGGAGAACGGATCGCCGTCTCCGGCACCGCCGGCGCGCCAGTGATAGACAAGATCAGGCTGCAGCGGCGGAAGGGCCCAGCGCGTCATCAGCGGTTCAGCCGGAACGGGCCCGGATCCCGCTTTCAGGGGCGAATCAAAAGTGTCCGAGGTGTCGATCTGAAAGATATAGTGCTGCCCGAGTTTTGGAGGCGGATTCTGGATTCGCAGAACAATATTTTGCGGCGGCAGCAGAGCGCTGACTGGAGGAGAGTGCCGGCGTATCCGGCTCGACAGCACCGACACCTCGAGCCGGCCGCGGTTGTTGTCCTCGTCAGCCTCGGGGATCAAGTCGTCCTCGTCGAGCACCACTTCGAGCTGGACCGTACCGGCCATATTCCTCAGCGACCAGGGGAAGGTCAGCGAGTCGGCCAGGCCTACGGGCGGCAGCACGGCTGATGAATCGATCGACCGTTCCGAAGCGCTCGCCCTGAACGACACCGTGACCGAATCATCCGGCACTAAACCGAAATTGTGAACGCGCACCTTCAACTCGGCCGTGGAATCGGCCTCGCTCGGGAAAGTGGGTTCGAGCTCGAGATCCACGGGGGTGAGGGCGAGGTCCGGCAGCACGGGCAGGGCCAAACGGACGGCCGGATCGCCGAGCAGGTTGTACTGCAGGATCAGGTTGCGCAGCAGCGAGCCGGAACCGTAGGAGCTCCACATCGCCAATTTGCTGCGGGTGATGGCGTCGCCGATGCGCCGCAGCGAATCCTGCAGCACGATTTTAAAGAGCTTTTGCAGGTAGAGATAATCCTCGAACGAATATCCGAATCCCGATGTTCCCCAGAACGCGATCGCGCCCGCGCCGGGCTCCAGGGTGAAGCGCTCGCCGAAACTGACCTGATCGGGCTCGGCGAAGCGGCCGGTGTGGCAGGTCATGCTGGAGATGAACGGGTAGCGCGGACCGTTGGTCAGATCTTTGATGTCCGCGTTGTGAAACATCAGATCCCATGTGCGGCTGCCGGCGTGGCCGATGAAATTGGTCCACAGCGTGCCTTCATTCAGCACCGCGAGAATCTCCTCTCGATGCTCACCTTCCTCCAGTCCCTCACTCAATTTATTGATTTTGATGACGCGGCCGTAAACCGGCGCGTTCTGGACAAAATCGCGCGCCAATCTCTGCGATTGTTCATTGAATACCGCCTGCTCATCGCGGTCGAATCCGCCGCTGATGAAAAGGAAATTCTTCATCCATCCGGCGTTCGGGGTCGATTCATAAGCCATGATCTTTTCCACCGCATCCGACGCCTGCTGCGGATTCGAAACCGGAAGACGCCCGACATTCATCTCCGGCAGAACGTCGGCCGTTCCGTCGAAACAGGCGAACCAGGTATCGCTGACCGGATTGCCGAAAGAGGGGACATAGGAGCGGTAGCTCGCATCGGCGAGGTTGAGCTTGGGATCCCAGCTCGCATCACCGAAAAGCAGCAGATAGGCGGGCCGGGGTTCCGGCCAGCCGGCATAGGCATGGGCGAGAAAGGCCTTGATCGCCCCGGGATCGGCGAGGCCGTGGTTGAAATCATCATAGATCCAGTCCACTTCGACCACGCGGCAGCGGAATCCGTCTCTGCTGGCGCGATAGCCGGCCAGCTGATCGGCGGCGGAGCGGAACAGGGGATGAGTGATAATGATGTAATCCGCGCCCGACTCCGGCGATCGAGCCCGGCCGAGTTTTTCAAGGGAGAGCCGCGGCGGCCGTGCCACACCGCGGCTCTCAAAAATCACCCTTTCGCCGTCACTGGCCGCACGCGGCAGCCTCACGCTGTAGGTCGCGGAACCTTCGGGGAAAGTGAGACTCGCACCGGCCACGGCCGGGCCGCGATTCAATCCGGAGTAGCTTTCGGGCACGCTGCCCGCAGCCGCGCCGACCTCGCCGATCAGGGCCCAGGATTCGCGCGAACCGACCTCTCTTATCCTGGCACTGCCGAGGCGCTCCAGCGCTCGGTAGGCCGATTCGTTAAGCCGCGCCGTAGCCTCATCTCTGATCGCGGCCAGCACAACAAATCCCGGCTCGAGTCCCCCGATAAAGGCCGCCAGACTCTCCGCCTCGGCGGTCGAGGCAAAGGTGTCGAACGTCACACTGTCGGCCGCTATACCGGTCGCCGGATTCAGTGTGACGAGATTGATTCCCCGGCGCCCTGAATAGAGCAGTTCGCCATCGCGATAAAATTTGGCCCGGTTGCCATCGAGCAGACCGGCCGACTCGACGCGCAAATGGTCTATGGCGGTGCGGCCTGCAGTGGCCTTACTGAAGTGCGCCCGCTCGAGATCCCAGACCGTGATCTCGTCATCCTGAAATCCGCTGACCAGCAGGGCGCCGCCCACTTCATCCGGTTCGATATGGAGCCATCCGGGACGCGCGACCGCGCTGCGGCGGTAGTCGAGCTCGATCCAGTCCAGGTAGAACTGGGTACGGTCCGCGTCCAGATCGTCAACGGAAAGGATATCGAGGCGATTGCCGCTGCCGCGCAAAATCGCGGCGGGAATCCGGAATCTTGGTGTCAGCTGCTCCCGGTCGTTGAAATAGAGGTCGTGTGAAAAATCTTCATTGACCATGATCCGGGCGTGATGATCCGGCGTTTGCGGCGCCAGGGTGGTGCCGCGCAAACGCAGGCGCAGCTCGATCGTGTCCGCGAGCGCGGAGAGGTCGGCAAGATCAAAAGTCACGCTGAAACGGGCGCCGCGGTTGATGAAGGTCCAGATCCATGCTTCACCGGGCGCCTCAAAGGTCTCATGGATGTCGAGGTCGGTGTCGCCGGCGTGGTATGTGAGATCTTTTTCCAGATGCAGGGTGTCGAAATACCAATCTCTCAGCGGCTCCCCGTCTGCCTCGCCGCCGGAGTTGAGGCGCGTCCCGGGCGCCCCGCCGTAATGCAGCCAGAAAACGTTGGTGTCCGAAGCCGCGTGGTAATACTCCTCTTCCCCGCTGCGGCGATCGGCGTAAAAAAGTATGCGGTCCCCGGCATCGAAACGTCCATCCTCAGCGCCCGACACCGTGCACGGCCATTCCTCGCCGCCATGGGTGAGACGCAGTAGAGCGGGATCGAGCGAAAAGGGATCGAGTCCCGTCTGCTCCAGGTCAGCGCCGCTGATGCCGTAGATCCCCTGTTCGACGATGCGGATTTTGACGGCCGAGCCGGTCTCCGCGGTCCGGCTGGATCCTGCGAACGGGCTGAGAGGCGGTTCGAGGGAGCGGGCGGTACGGATTCGAAAACGAGCGTAATGGAGCCGCTGCACCGATTGGGTTTGAGGCTCATAACGAAGCGGGTAGAGCTGCAATTTGGTGAGGATACGGCCGCCGGTACGGCCGCTTTTTACGGAGAACAATCTTTCGGGGAACGGCCCGGAGGAGGCATAGGCCAAACCCTCGCGGTAGGTGACGGTTGAGGAATCCGGGCCCGGTGTCGGTGCCGGGAGAACGGGCCCGCAGTGCTCAACGGTCGCCAGGGAGTCGAGCAGGACCACGGACCGGGCGTCACCTTCGAGGATGAAGAGGTCCACCGGCAGTTGAGGCGCACCCGGGGTTCTGTCCCCGTGCTCGAGAGACATATCCGGCAGCACGTAGAGCCGGTCGCCGGCGCTGATCCGTTTCCAGCTGAGATCAGGGGCGTGCCACTCGAGAAGCACGGTGTTCGCATCCCTCTCGAGAACGCTGAAACCGCTCTCACCGGCTGCGTTCAGCGACGCCGCGGCAAGAAAAAGTAGGACGGTATAGATCCTGTTCGATCGAATGGACAAGAGTCTTTCGCTGCAATCCGCACGGGTGTGAAATGAACCTTAGTCAATATACGTAAAACGCCGCACTTTAGCAAAGGTTCATTTAATTGAATGCCTTCAGTGGACTACACCATGTTATTTCGGAAGACGGTCAAGAAGGCACGGCCTCATGGGGATGAGAAATGGCTGAAAAATTTGACATCCGTGTAGATCCCCTGGGCGACCAGAAACGCCATGATGCCCATGATCAGACTGATTCCGATCATGGCCATGGCCGCACCCGGCTGAGAAAGCCCGAGTCGGACCAGCCGGTGGTGGATGTGTTCGCGGTCGGCGTGAAAGGGGTGGATCCCGCGCCGGACCCGTCTGATGATGGCGAGAATCGAGTCGGCGATGGGCAGACTCAACAGGATCACGGGCACCAGAAAGGCCGATGTGCCCGGTTCGGGAGAGGAACCGCTCAAACTGATGCAGGCGAGCACAAATCCGAGCGAAAGGCTGCCCGAATCGCCCATGAATATCGAAGCGGGATTGATGTTGAATTTCAAAAAGCCGGTGATAGCGCCCAGGAGAACAATCGAGAGCGTGGCCACCAGCGGATTGCCGAAAAGGCCGGCGATCGCCAGAATCATCACGCAGATGACAATGGCGATGCCGGCGGCGAGACCGTCGAGTCCGTCGATCATGTTGATGGCGTTGGCGATGCCCACCAGCCAGAGCACGGTCAAGGGATAGGAGAAAATGCCGAGGTCGATTTCCTGTCCGACCGGCAGCAGGATGGTCTCGGCGCGCCAGCCGTAAAAAGCGGCGAATACCGCGACCAGGATTTCAATGGAGAGCTTGAGATTGCAATCGAGATCCATCTTGTCGTCAAAAGCGCCCATGACGAACAGCACGGTGGCGCCGACGACGAGGCTCATTATCTCACCGAGGTGGTCGCGGAGCAGCGCAGGTTCAAACAGAAGACTGGCGATTACGCCGATTCCAAAGGCGATGAAGATCGCTCCCCCGCCCAGCTTGGGGACATCTCCCTGATGGACCGTGCGGTGGTTGGGATGAGCCAGGATGCGATATCGCAGCGCAAATTTTCGCACTAGCGGTGTCGTCAGTAATGCGACACAAAATGCCAAGCCAAAGTAGCCGAGTAGCCGCACCATATTTTTCCTTGTCCTTTATTTCCGCGTCGCATCAGTTTCGTAATTGAAATTGTGTTTCACCTGATTCAGCCTGTCTCGCAATGTGCCAAACGGAAACGGCGCATTCCTCACCGAGCAGAGGGTCCGGAAATAGAGTGAATATAAATAAAATATTGTAAATTATCCAATTAAATATATCATCCCTTATGCACCGTCTGCCGCGGAAATCAGCAGCCGCGACGATCCGGTTCCGCAAAATCATATGGCCGATAAAAGCAAGAACCTTGCCACTAGATGTAGCCGTATTGCTCTAGGTGTCCGGCAAGAGAGGCATTCAAACGGTCTCTCTGGTCCGCAGTCAGCTGCTCTTTCCATTTGTCGTTGCGATTGGCAAGTGAGAGCCGGGCGAGTGACGCGATAAAGTGTGAAGGCGTATCGAGCCGGCAAAATTCAAGCACGCGCCGGCAAACCGAAACCGGATCAGCCACGAGCTCCTCGTAGCGCAGCTCGATCCATCGATCCGGCGGCACCCGGTTCCGGGTCGCCTGAAAGGCATCCATCAGAATCTTCCATTGAATGGCGGACAATACGACATAACAGCGTCCCGAGCTGCGCCACTCCCGATCATACTCCGCCGGCAGGGGCCCCCATAGCCAGTTCTCCGGACCCCGCCAGCCGAGCCACCACTCCACGTTGAGGAAAGAGCACGCGACTGCGCGCGGATCGCGGATGATGTGAATGAAAAAGGCGTCGGGGAACAGGTCGTGGAGGTAACCCAAGCGCGGCCAGCCGGTGAATTTGTGCAGCTGGCACGGCCGGCCGCGCACGAAATGGCGCGACAGTTCAGTGTGCACATGTTTTTTCACACCGGGCAGCAGGTCGCCGGCGTCGAGATCACGCTGGGTCCATGAAAAGCCCGGCGCCAGGTACTCCCAGTAGCGCGTGGTCTCGGAGGGGGGAGCCCATCGCCGGATCAGGGGCCGGGCCGGCGCAAAAGAGCAGCTTTTCAGGACAGCGCGATTGATCCAGGGCCGCCGCGGCCAGCGGTTGCAGGCACCGCTGAACCAGGTGATTCCGGGATGCCGGGCGAGCAGATTGTGTAACAATGTGGAGCCGCATCTTCCGGTGCCCACAATGAGGATGGGTCTGGTGATATTCATCCGTTTCTCTCCTGACGCCGGATTTCAGCGAGAGCGGTCTCGTAGAGCTCGATGACGCGGCTGCTGTTCTTTTCGGCGTCAAAAAACCGCCGGCTCCGCTCCAGGCAGGCGTCCTGCATGGCTGCACGCAGCTGCGGTTCTGCGTATATTTTTTCGATCGCTTCTCGAAAAGCGGCGGCGGCGCGGGGCGGGCACAGGTAGCCGTTGATTCCGTGAGCCACGCATTCGCGGTTGCCCTTGATGTCGCTCGCGATCAGCGGCACGCCGAAGGCCATGGCTTCCAGAAGAGTCATGGAAAGACCCTCCCAGAGCGATGGCAGAATGAGGACATCGAATGCGGGATAGACGGTCACTGCATCGTGCATCCAGCCGGTCAGGACCGTGCCCTTCCATTCGGCCTGCCGCTCTTTGAATCGGGTATAGTACGGTCCGTCGCCGACGATGCAGAAACGGACCGGCAGATCCCGGCACAGGTCGATGATGCGCATCAGGGTCTGCGGATCCTTTTGCGCCCAGAGCCGTCCGACATAACCGACCAGAAAATCGTCCTCGGTCAGACCCCATTGGCCGCGCAGGGCGGCGCGGCGTCCGGAATGGGCATCGATCTGCGCCAGATCAACGCCGTTGTATATGGTCGAAGCCTTTTTATCCGCGATCAGCCCGAGTCTCACGGCCAGGCGGCGCTCCTCATGGTTGACAAAGATCAGCCGGTCCGTGAAACAACCGCCGATGCGTTCGAGAAGGGCGTAGACGCGCCGTTTCCATGGTCCGGAGAATTCATGGAATGGGAGTCCGTGCACCGTGTGAAAAACGGCTCTCACCCCGGCCACGCGCGCGGCGATCCTGCCGAGAAAGCCGGTTTTCGACGAGTGCGTATGGACAATATCGAACCGGCGGCGCCTGAAACAGCGGTAGAGCTGCCAGAGCGCGAGAGGATCTCTGAAAGGATCGATGGGCCGGACCAGGGCCGGGAGCACCACAGTATGAATTCCGTACTCGTTGAGCAGCCGGGTCAGATCGCCTTCGGAGCGGGCGATCACGGTGATCTCGTATCGGTCCGGATCGAGGCGCCTGAGGACCTCGAGCATGGTGCGCTGCACGCCGGAAAGAATGGGCAGCAACTGGACGTGACAGATTTTGATTCGTTTCTCCGGCAAATCGCTTCACTCCGGACGGGACCCGGTCAGGGCCTCCCGGTAAAGATTATACAGCGCCTCGGTATAGGCCGAAATCGAATGGTGATCCCGCACATAAGCGTGGGCGCAGCGGACCCGTTCCGCATTGGCCTCTGAATCCGCGCCGACGAGCCGAAGCTTTTCAGCCAGGTCGTTATCGTCGTCATCGCGGAACAGCAGGCCCCGGTCCTTGCCGAGGAGCTCGACAATGCCCTCGATCCGCGATCCGATCACGGGAAGACCGGCGGCGAACGCCTCGAGCACGACCAGACCCAGTCCCTCGTGCCGCGAAGGCAGCACCAGCACATCGTGCTCGTGCAGCAGCGGCTCCGGCTCGAGGCAGGCCGGGGAAAAAACAACACGGTCCCCGATCCCGAGCTTGAAACTGAGACGCTGCAGTTCATCCCGGCATTCGCCCTCCCCGACAATCGAACAGGTGATGCCGGATTCGCGCAGCAGAGCGACGGCGCGGATCAGGCAATGGACATTCTTCTCCGGCGAAAGGCGGCCGAGATAGAGACAGCGAAGTCCGTTCGCCCCCTTTTTCTGCCGGCCGGCCGGTGCGGAGGGGATCTCGACCCCGTTGTAAAGCAGGTCCATATCGCCGGCCCGGAGCCGCTCCCGCTGCACCAGGATCCGGCGCACGCTGCGCGAGACCGCGATCACGCGCGATCCCCCGGGCCGGGCCATGACCCGGTCGAGCAGCCGAACCGCCGCAGCAAGCGGTCCTCCCTGCCTCCTGAACCATTCCGTGCCGTGCGCCGTGGAAACCAGCGCCACCGGCCGGATCGCTCTGAGCAGCAGGCCCGCGCTCCGGCCCAAAAGGTCGGCGTGTATGAGATGGGTGTGCACCAGGTCGATCTTGCGCTTGAGCATCGTTCCGCACAGGCGCGCGGGCGCGGCCGCGTCCGGCCGCATCCGGTCGAGTCTCACTCCGATTTCGCGAAATTTCGGCGCCAGCGGCGCGACGGGATCGAAATAAACCAGATCGATCTCGACGCGGTAGCGGCGCATCAGCTCCCGGCAGGTCAGATAGAGCAGCCGCTCGGCCCCTCCGATCCGGAGACCGGTTATGATGTACAAAACGTGCATCAGGGCATGTCCATCAGGTTACCATTTCAACCTGAGATTCCGCAGCGAATAGGCCGCGAAAGTGAAAACGATCACGATATAGTTCATCTTGTGCCGGATCGCGGTGCCGTAATTCGAGTCGACGATGGCATTGGCGAACAGTCCGACTGCGGCGAACAGCAGCAGCAGAAGGACGGCGTCCCGGATCCCTTTCTCGCGCACGCCCAGAAGGGCGAACAGGGCGAGGCCGAAAAGCAAACAGGACTCGACCGCGCCCAGGGCCATGAATATGTTGTTCACGGACCACGGAAACGGTCCGAAAGTGAAATGAAGGAAACGGACCGGTGCCCAAAGCAGAACATCCAGCCAGGAGCTGTAAACCTGGCCCGCCAGATAAGCCGATCCGCCTGCCGCGCGCCACTGCTGCTCCACGGTCAGATAGCGCAGAACGGTGCCGGTCAGGCTTCCCGCTCCAACGACCAGCAGCACCAGGCCGCCCAGGGCGATCACGCGCATGCTCTCCCTGCCCCGGCCGCTGCGGCGCTGTCTGACGAGCCAGAACAGCAGCAGGATCAGGCCGTAGACCAGCAAGTTCTGGATCCGCAGCGATGCCAGCAGCACCATCTCGACGGCAACCTGCAGCAGCAGCCAGCCTCTTTCGCCCTTGACAAGCCGCACCAGGCGCCACAGCAGGTCGAGAGAGAGAAAGAGAATGAGCGCTTCGCGCATGTTGAGCGACTGGAACAGAACAAAAGAGGGCCAAAAGGCGCTCAGCATCAGGGCGAGTCGCGCGCTGCGCGGACCGAGATCGACCTCGCGCGCCGTGTCGTACACCCGCACCGCGGCCAGCACGCCGAAAAAACCGTTCAACAGACGGAGATAGAGCTCCGAGTCGCCCAGAGTCCACAGCACAAGCGAGCTGAACAGCGCATACGACTTCATGGGAAGGGCAAAGGGCACGCGGTAAAAAACCGGATATCCCCCCTGCAGGTTGTGCTTGATCTGCAGCGCAGAAGTGTAAAAATTGTCCCATCCGTAGGGCAGGAAATCAAAGTGAGAATCGATAACGGCCACGGCGAACCGTGCTCCAAGCGCCAGCAAAAGGATGAGGCGAAGGCCGGGATATCTGATATAAACGAACGTTGAGAGCAGAATCATCATCAGCAGAGCCACACCGCCCTCCGCACCGAGGAGCGGCAGCATAAGCGCGACCGCAATGGGCAGCAGCAGCGCGGTTTTCGCGTTTGTATTATACAGCCGCGGCCTTTTCGCGTCCAGAATATTCGGCACGGTTTTTCCCGAGTCCGATTTATTCAACGGTTTCCGATCCATGTTCGCTCATCACTTCCAGGGCGATCGCCGGGATCTTGACCAGCAGCTTGAACCACTCGGCCGCTGGCGCATTGCGGCGAAACGGCGCCAAACATCCGCGCAGGGCGGTGCCGAAAAAATAACAAACGAGCGCCGAGAGCGCCTGCCTGCCGCCCTGTCTCTCTTTTATGAACAGCGAGTTGTTGCGCACGCTGTAGCGCAGCGAGCGCGCCAGGTCCTGGCGCGTGCTGCGGCTCTTGTGATGAATGATTTCGAGCGCGGGATCGCAGGCCACGCCAAAGCCCATGCGCCGGGCGCGGTAGCAGAGCTCCATGTCCTCGGCGTACATGACGTAGCTCTCGCGAAGCAGCCCGATCTTATCCAGCGCCTCGCGGCGCGCGAACAGCGCGGCGCCGCTGACCCAGTCCACGGGATAGGGTTTCGCGCCCGCCTCCGGTTCGAGCTGCTGCGGGCCGCGCGAAAAAAACGGCGAGGCCCGGAACAGCACCTGGTCGCGGAAC
>Ga0272442_10010594_pt1 | contig 11340 bp, 5 predicted proteins | sample SSMForm2O_FD_200262 | JGI IMG/M metagenome (GOLD analysis project Ga0272442, IMG submission 200262) | Marine sediment archaeal communities from Little Sippewissett salt marsh, Falmouth, MA, United States - SSM-Form-2O | ecosystem: Environmental > Aquatic > Marine > Wetlands > Sediment ...
TCGGTCTTGACCACCAATCTGAGTTCGCCCTTCTCTCCTTCGCGCATATTCTCGAAAATCTCGTCCCAGGTCATCGCACCCGGTCCTGTCTTCCTGAGACTCTTCTGTCGCTGCTCTTCACTCCTGCGAGCCACAATATTCCTGGCGGTCCTTTCGTCATCAAAGACTTGGAAAGTGTCCCCGGCACAGGGCAAGTCGTTCCATCCGACCACTTCCACCGGAGTGGCGGGACCTGCGTCCTTGACCTGCTTTCCGTGTTCGTCCAACATCGCTCGAACTCTGCCCCATTGCACGTCAGCCACGAACGCGTCGCCCACTCTAAGCGTACCCTCCTGAACAAGCACTGTAGCCACCACGCCCTTGCCTCGGTCCAGTTTGGCTTCGATGACGACTCCCTTAGGCGTCCTCTCCGGATCGGCCTTGAGTTCCAGAAGCTCGGACTCCAACTGGATCATCTCCATGAGACTCTCAATGCCTGTGCCGTCTTTGGCTGAAACTTCCACGCACACCGTACTGCCGGCCCATTCTTCAGGGGTCAAATCGTGCTCCACAAGCTGTTGTTTGACCCTCATGGGATCGGCCCCCGGCAGATCGATCTTGTTCAGCGCCACGACGATAGGCACCTCCGCCGCGCGAGCATGATTGATGGCCTCCAGGGTCTGCGGCATGACGCCGTCATCCGCGGCGACCACAAGCACGACCAAATCCGTGGCACCGGCTCCCCTCGCCCGCATCGCTGTGAATGCTTCGTGACCCGGTGTGTCCAGAAACACCACCCTCTTGCCCTGGTAGTCCACCACATGGGCCCCGATGTGCTGCGTGATGCCGCCTGCTTCCGTGTCCACCTTGTGTGTGCGTCGAATGGCATCCAGAAGAAGGGTCTTGCCATGGTCCACGTGTCCCATCACCGTGACCACCGGGGGACGGTCCACTCTACGCGAAGGATCGGTATATTCCTCGTCCTCTTCGGCGGAGAGCACATCCTCCATCGTATCCTTGTAATCCGCCAACACGCCTTGTTCCTCGGCGATAGCAAGAACAGCTTCCTGATTCGGGACCTGATTCAGAGAACACATGATCCCCCTGCTCATCAAGGCAGTGATTAGATCGTTCACTTTGAACTCGAGCCTCTCCGCCACCTCTTTGAGCGTCATCTCGGGGGAGAGATGAACGAGCTTCACGTCCTCTTCAAAGGCTGACTCTTCCACCTCAGCCTTTGTCTCTTCCAGAACCTCTTCTTTAGGCTCTTCAGAGGCCTCTTCGGCTTTGGGCTTCTTCTTTTTCGGCTTGGGCTTCGCTTTGGGCTTGGGCTCCACCTTTGCTTTGGGCTCCGCTTTCGCTTTGGGCTCCGCTTTCGCTTTGGGCTTCGCTTTCGCTTTGGGCTTCGCCTTCGCTTTGGGCTCCGCTTTCGCTTTGGGCTTTGCCTTCGTTTTCGGTTTCTTTTCGGCCTTTGCCTCGCTCCCTTTCCCTGCCATTTCCCCCCTCACCAACTCGGCCGAGTCTTCCTCCAGCGAATTCATATGGCTCTTCACGTCCAGGCCGAGCTTTTGGCAAGCTGCAATGAGTTCCTTGCTATCTACGCCAAGCTCTTTCGCTAGTTGATGTATACGTATGCTCAATCCGATTCACCACCCCACAAGGGGTTTCCTTCCCGAACGCAATAAGGCCCTCTACTCAGATTCCTCCGATTCAGAAGTCTCCTCATCGCGCGATGTGTCGTGTCCGTCCTGCTCCAAACCATACTTGGGATCTGCCAGTTCGTCAAGGCGACTTCGGATCTTCTCAGCCGTCGAGTCACCCACGCCTGGAATCCCGACCAACTGCTTCAACGTCAACGGATACAGGTCCGTCAACTTCTCGTAACCCTCCTCCTTCATGGCTTCAGCGACGCCCTGGCCAACACCTGGTAGGTCGGTCAACTCCATCTCTTCCATTCTCTCCTTGATCCTGTCGATCTGTTCTTGGGAACGAATGTCGAGACGCCATCCTGTGAGCTTGGAAGCCAGCTTCACGTTGAGCCCTCTCTTACCGATGGCCAGAGAGAGCTGGTCCTGATCCACCACCACCTCAGCGTATCTGGACTCTTGCGCGAGATGAACCGCAGCGATCTGGGCCGGGCTGAGGGCCCGCGTGATATAAAGCACCGGATCCTCAGACCAGGGAATGATGTCGATCTTCTCGCCGCCAAGCTCCTGGACAATCATCTTGACACGAGAGCCCTTGATCCCCACGCAAGCCCCGACACAGTCCACATCAGGCCGTTCCGAATGAACGCCGAGTTTGGTTCGATATCCTGCCTCTCTGGCGACACCGATCACCTTGACCACGCCGTCCACGATCTCAGGCACCTGCGTTTCGAACATCTCTTTCACCAGATCGTGGTGGGACCTGGAAAGAATGATCTGTACCCCCCTGGACGTCCGCTGCACATCCAAAATATAGCACTTCATTCGCGTGCCGGGACGGTAGTGATCGTTGGGAGATCTTTCCCTACTAGGCACAATCCCCGACGTCTTGCCCAAATCCATGAAAACCGTCCCATTTTCCTCGTGCTCCACGCCGGCTGTCACCACGGTGCCCACCCGTTCCGTGAAATCCTTGCAGATTACGTCCCGTTCCGCCTCGTTGAGCTTCTGGATCAAAACCTGCTTCGCGGTCTGTGCGGCAATCCTTCCAAAGGTACTCGCAGGAAGCTCTTTTCCCCTAAGATAGATGGTGATATCCGCGGTTTCCTCATCCATCTCTACCCGCAGGTTTTCCTCTTCCTCATTCAGTTTCTTCTTCGCTGCTGTCAAAATGGCAGACTTGATGGTTTCGACGAGCGTGTCCCGGTCAATCCCTCGATCGCGCTCGTAGTGGTCCATCACCGCAAGGAGATCCCTATTCATCTCCCACCTCTTTCCAGTCCGAAGCCTAATCCCTCGACTCAGCCACGAGGGAGCTCCGTCGCCATTTTCAGCCTTATCGAAACAAAAAAGAGCGGGCTGGCGACCCACTCCAGCATTGCCACCAAAACTCGTTGAAGTTTAACATAGTCCCAACAAAAGGACAAGTTCGAGCACGTAACTACAGGGCTTGCGCATCCGAATCCACAGGGATCTGTACCGAGGGCGGCTGGGAGGCGTTCTCGGCGGATTAAGGGACGCTGAGACGTTCCATCGGAAATGGAGTTCAGCAGCGTTCCTTCCCTCTGAGAGGCGAAAAGGGCATTCAACGCCCTGCCGGGCGTCCCATGGGCCGATCCTCGTGATATCCTATAGAATGAAATGATCAAGGATTTGGGCCGACTGCCACCTCTTCCCGCCCTTCTACCCAAGAGCCGTTCCGAACGCCTCGGGATGGCCGGCATCGGCATGATCGCCTTCCTGGTGCGGCTGCTCCACCTTCTCGAACTGAAGAAGCTGCCTTGGTTTGAAACCCCCATCATGGATGCCGGGTACCATGATCTCTGGGCCATGACCCTCCTTAAGGGGGAGCTTTGGCAGCCGGATGTCTACTTCAGGGGACCCCTCTATCCAACCCTCTTGGCCGGACTTTACCTTGTTCTGGGACGCCATATGCTCTGGGTCCGGCTATGTCACGTCTTCATGGGATCGGTCACCTGTATCTTGCTGTCCCGCCTCGCCCAGACCCTCTTTGGCAGGACGGCCGGCCTGCTGACCGGCCTGATCGCGGCTCTCTATGGGATGTTTGTCTTTTTCGATGTGGATTTGTTGATTCCTGTATTGATTCTCCATCTCAACCTCTGGTTTATCTTCTTTCTCTACCAGGCAGTTCGTCTGCAGTCCAAACCTCGATGGTTCCTGTCCGGCCTGTTTATGGGACTGTCCGCCATCGCGCGTCCCAATATCCTCATGGTCGCTCCCGTCCCTCTCTTGTGGCCGTTCTTGACGGCTTCATCTCCGCTACAGGCTCTCAAACGCAAGACCCTCTCCCATGCCGCTATTTTCCTGTTGGGCGTGGTCCTTCCCATCTGTCCCGTCACCCTGAGAAATGGGATCGTGGCGGACGACTTCATGCTCATCTCCTCCCAAGGAGGAATCAATCTGTTCATCGGCAACAATCCGGAATCGAACGGGATCGAGTGTTATGTGCCGGGTGCCAGAAATACCTGGTGGGGCGGTTTCCAAGACTATCATCGCCTGGCAGAGGAGGCGGTGGGACGTCCCCTCAAGGCCTCGGAGGCGTCCTCTTACTGGTACAAAAGAGCGCTTGACTTCATGTGGAACCAGCCAACCGATGCGTTGGATCTCATGATGGCCAAAACCTTCCATTTCTGGAGCGCACCGGAAATCGGCAACAATACCGGCATCTACTTCTTCCGCTACGTCTCTCGCGTGTTGCGAGTTCTCATTTGGCTTACCCCCTGGGTAGGATGTCCCTTCGGACTTCTCATGCCGTTCGCCTTTGCCGGGCTCTGCATGGCCTTGCCGCGTTTCCGACACTTGTTTCCCTTGTATGGTTTCATCGTCTTCTACGCGGCGTCGATTATTCTGTTCTACGTCAACGCACGATACAGACTGCCCGTCATTCCCTTCCTCATCGTGTTCGCGTCAGCAGGAATCGTGAGACTCTTCGACCTGGCCCAGAAGAAAAGATGGAAGCAACTACTCCCATTGGGGTTCGGCATGCTGACGGTCTTCTCCATGGTGAACAGGAATCCTTTTCGAAAAGCGATCGCCTTTGAAGCGGCTCAAGGCTTCTATGATCTGGGAGTGGCCTTCTTGAACGAAGGCCGTTATCAAGAAGCGGAAGAGACGTTCCTCGCCTACCGAAAGATGCGTCCCCAAAGCTCGGGACCCTATATCGGATTGGGGGCGGTGTACCTCGCGCAAGGACAACTGGAACGCTCGGAACAGCAATATCGCGAGGCCCTCCTGCGGGAGCCCACGTCCAGCCGGGCGCATATGGGACTTGCCGGTGTGGCAAGTCTTCTCGGAGACGAAGAAGCCCTGATCCAACACACGCGTGAAGCCCTACGTTCCGACCCCCACTCCCCGGAGGCCTCCTTCACCATGGGGTCCTTTCTGGCCTCCAAAGGCCAATGGGAGGAAGCGGAGTCCTGGTTGAAGAGAAGTCTAGCCGTGAATCCCTCCCAAACGCAGGTGTGGGAAATTCTGGCGCATGTCCTGCAGGAACAGGGCCGATCCAAGGAGGCGGAAGGGGCCTTAAAGAAAGCCGCGGTCTGTCAGTTCGGAAGAGGGGAGAAATCATGAGATGGCGAGGCTTCGCAAAATCCGTGGCTCCAGCCCTCCTTCTTTTCTGTCTGGGTATCGGACTGTATGTTTCGAAAGAGTGGAAAGCCACGAACGGTCATGTGGGCTTCCCCCTTGACGACTCATGGATCCATTTGCAGTTCGCCAGAAATTGGGCTGAAGGGGAGGGGTTTTCATACAACCCGGGACAGCCCACCCCGGGATCCACGGCGCCGCTTTGGTCGCTTCTTCTCGGGTTCTGCGGACTCGTCGGACTTCCTCTGCCTATCTGTGCCAAGCTTCTGGGTCTTCTGTTCTCTTTGGGAGGCTGTCTTCTTCTCGGTTTCGCCCTTTGGAAAAGCAAGGGCTTCAGGGAACATGTTTTCCCCGTCACCGCACTCTCAGCCACCTCGTTACCCGTTCTATGGGGGGCCCTCTCCGGGCTGGAGATCGGGCTTTGCTTCTTTCTCTTGAGTGCGGGACTCTTCCTCCTGTCGAGGACCTCGTCCGAGGACATTCCGCACTGGACCGCGTACATCCCTCTGGCCTTGGCAACGCAGGCCCGTCCCGAGGCCACCCTCCTATTTCTCTTGGCCTGGTTTCTTCGCTCCGGCAAACGCATTCAAGGCGCGCAAGGAAGAAACATGTTGCGGATCGTTCTGCCTCTGGCGCTTCTCCTGCTGGCATGGCTCCCTACGGTTCTCTTTTGTCTCAAGACCACGGGACGGCCTTTTCCCAACACCTTCTACGCCAAGACGAATCCCTCGGGATTGCTCCTTCCCAAGGCATCCTACCTCATGAGGCTTTACCGCATGTTTTGGATGGAAAATTTTTCTTTGGGGTGGCTCTTCCCCTTGGGAGTCCTGAGCCTCCTGACTCCCCCCACGAGAGGTCGTTTCTGGGCGGTTCTGCTACCCCTGTGGGTCGCGGCCATTCCCCTCGCATACGCTTGTATGGACAGAAATATTCATTTCATGGGCGCAGGCGTCTTCGGAAGATATCTCTTCCCGATCTATCCTTTCTTCGTTGTGGTGGCGGTGGAAGGGCTCCTCTATTCGATCAGCCAACTTGGCATAAAGCGATACCGCCGTTGGATCCTTTATCTTCCCCTTCTTTTCCAGATCGGCCGCATGGTGAAAACGGGTCCTTCCTTCTACGGAAGGAACGTGGAAGACATACAGAAAATGCAAGTGTCCCTAGGTGAATGGTTGAGGGATAACAGTCCACCAAATGCCGTAGTCGCCACCAATGATGTGGGCGCCATCGCGTACTTCAGCCGCAGAAACATCATCGATACGGCGGGACTGGTCCACGCTGAGCTTGGCAAACAACTATCCTTGGCTTCCAAAGACGAAGATCCCTTCAAGGAGGCCACAGTGCGACGATACCTGGAAGAAACGAAGCCTGACTACCTGGTGCTCTTTCCCAACTGGTATCCCCATCTGGCTTCTTGGCCGCAATACCGAGAGGTACATCGCGTAGAGATCAAGGATACCTTCACCTGTGGAGGACCTGTCATGTTGGTGCTCCAACGGCGCGCTTCGAGCTCACCGGCTTTGGAACCATGAATAGACACTTCGCTTTGGGCGCGCTCATTTTTTTGTCCTTAGGCTGTCTGTTGCGAATTATCTATCTACAGCAGCTAAAAAGGACGCCCTTCGGAAGCCATCCCATAGGCGATTCAGCTTCCTACGCGGCTCGGGCCGAGGAAATCGCCAACGGAGATGTGTGGGGAGGACGTCCCTTCTTTCTGGCCAGTCCAGCCTATCCGTACTTCTTGTCCCTATTCCGCTCTGGAAAGGCTCTTCGCCTCTGGCCCGCTCTGGTTGTGCAGTCCCTCCTCGGGCTTTGCTCGGCGGTCGTTCTGGGTCTATCGGCCAGGAAACTCTGGGACGATTGGGCCGGGCTCGTCGCGACAGGATTGGCGTTGACCTATGGTCCCTTCCTCTTCTTCGAAGGGGAACTTCTAGCCACCGTCTGGGTGGTTTTTTTCGTGTCTCTTTTCCTGTTCGCCACGATCGGATGGCGAGAGAGGACCCCATCCTGGTGGGTTGGAACGCCCCTCATGCTGGGTGTGCTGTTCCGGCCTACCCTTCTAGCCGCGGCCATCGGGATGGGACTCTATGTCTTCTGGAAAAGGCGGCAGGAAAATGGCCTCAAGGACAGACTGAAGTTCCTTGTCTATTTTTCTCTGCCGGGCCTTCTCGCCTTCAGCCTTCTTACCTGGAGAAACTGGAAAGTGAGCCACGATTTCATCCCCGCCGCAAGCAGTGCCGGAATCAACTTCTATTTGGGCAACCATGCCGACGCCACAGGGAGCTACGATGCGCCTGAGACGTGGGGGGCTCATTTGGAGGAAAACTCCACTCGGGTCGCTGAAGAAGCGTTGGGACGTCCCCTCAAACCTTCGGAAGTGTCCAGATACTGGTTTGGAAAGGGCCTGACGTTCGCCAAGGAACATCCCAGGGACTGGCTGGTCGTCACCTATCGCAAAGTCCTCTTGCTCTTCAATCGGTACGAAGTTCCCAACCATTACGACTACCTCGCTTTTCATGATTTTGTGCCGATTCTCCGGATGCCTCTTTTGGAATTTGGCTTGGTGGCGCCCCTGGCTTTCACCAGTTTGTGCCTGGTCAAAGTGAGGCGAGAAAGCGGTTTCGCATGGGTATTCCTGGCGATCCAGATGCTGACCATCGTTCCCTTTTTTGTCACGGCCCGCTACAGGATGCCCGCCATTCCCGCTCTGATATTGCTCGCGTCAGGCACACTCAGGTCTCTCCCCGCGCTCGTCAAAGACCGATCCTCCCGCATCGGTATCCAAGCAGGAGGTCTCTTCCTGCTTTCTGCCGCCTGCGTCAATCTGCCCAGGGTCCCGGGCGCGGATCCAGCAGGCATGAAGGTGAGGCTGGGACAGCTTTTTCTGCAAGAGGGGGACCTAGCTCAGGCCGAGGAGGCCTTCTTGGAAGGAACGCGGTCCAATCCGGAGAGCTTGTCCGCCTGGCAGGGCGCGGCCCTCGCAGCCTACTACGCGGGACGGCCTAAAGAAGGACTCGAACGCTTTGAGAAGGCCTTGGCCCTCCATCCCGCTTCGTCTTCCGTCTGCGTGGGCGCGGCAAGATGCCTGGAAGCCCTGGGACAGATCGAGGAAGCCAAGACGTACCTGGAAAAAGCCTTGGAGTCTTCTCCTGAAGACACGGCGCTTCGTTGGAATTTGTGGAAACTCCAACTCAAGTCGGGAGAACCGGAACAGCTCTTGCTAAAAGCCGAAGCGGCGTGGAAAAGCGATCCCTCGGACGGGGATGCGCTTCGAGCCCTGGTCGCCTGTCTCTCCCTTCTCGGCAGGGAGGAAGAGGCCCTAGAACGGCTGGAGAAAGGAAGCCCGTTCCATTCCGAAGACCCTGATCTCTTGATGGATTGGGCCCGTCTTCTCATGGACCTAGGTCGAATCGAAGAGGCCGAAGAAAAGGCATTGAAGGTTTCGAAAGTCCATCCCTCCCGAGGAGACGCTTATAATCTGCTAGGGGTCATTCAGGGACAACGCGGACAGTGGGACCAAGCCATCCTTCTGTTCGAGAAGGCCTTGCGGCGCCGTCCTGGGGACCCGGGCGCCTCAAACAACCTGAAAAGAGCGCGAAAACTCAAGAGAGAAACGTCTCCACCTCCGAGAGATCCATGACCTCTCTTTCCATCAAAGCCTCCGCCAAAGCCGTGAGCTGATCCTGCCGTTCTTCGAGAATAGCCATGGCCTTCTTCTTGCAGGACAACACCATGTCGTGGATCTCTTGATCGATCAACTGGGCGGTTCGTTCGCTGAAATTGCGCGATTCGTCCACAATATCTCTTCCCAGAAAAACGGCATTCTGTCGACGTCCATAGGTGAGAGGTCCCAGGGTTTCGCTCATGCCATAGGAACACACCATCTTCTTGGCCAGCTCGGTGGCCTCCTCCAGATCGTTCTGGGCCCCTGTGGAAACCTCTTTGAAGACGAGTTCTTCCGCGCAACGTCCTCCCAGCAAAGCGGTAATCTTCGCCATCAATTGGGTTTTGCTGACAAGGGACCTGTCTTCCGTGGGAAGCTGCATGGTGAAGCCTAGTCCCCCATAGCCTCTTGGAATGATGGAGATTTTGTGAACCGGATCCGCTTCTTCGGTTCTGTAGGCCACCATGGCATGCCCTGCCTCGTGGAAAGCGACCACCCGTTTTTCCTTGACGGACAAAGCGCGGGATTTTTGCTCGGGTCCCGCGATCACGCGGTCGATCGCGTCGTCGAAATCGGACATCTCGATGTGATCCTTCCCCCGCCTCGCGGCGAGCAGCGCGGCCTCGTTCACCGAGTTGGCTAAATCCGCTCCGGTAAAGCCAGGGGTCCTCTTGGCCACCAGATCCAAACTCACATCCTCGGCCAAAGGCTTCCCTCTCGCGTGGACCTCCAGGATTCTTCTGCGTCCCTCCACCCCTGTCACATGCACAACGATCCTTCGATCGAAACGTCCAGGCCGAAGCAGGGCGGGATCCAACACGTCGGGACGATTGGTGGCTGCCATGATGATCACGCCTTTTTGAGAGTCAAAGCCGTCCATCTCCACCAAAAGCTGGTTGAGCGTCTGTTCCCGCTCATCGTGTCCTCCCCCCACCCCTGTTCCGCGTTGTCGACCCACCGCATCGATCTCGTCGATGAACACGATGCACGGAGCCTTGTTTTTGGCCTGGACAAACAAATCCCTGACCCGGGACGCTCCCACGCCCACAAACATCTCCATGAACTCTGATCCGCTAATAGAAAAAAACGTGACCTCGGCCTCCCCGGCCACCGCTTTGGCCAGAAGGGTTTTCCCTGTGCCTGGCGCGCCGACCAGCAAAACACCCTTGGGAATCTTGCCCCCTAGACTCTGAAATCGAGCCGGATCCTTGAGAAATTCGATGATCTCCACCAATTCCTCTTTGGCCTCTTCGCAGCCCGCCACATCCTGAAAGGTAGTCCGCGTGTCCTTCTCAGCATAAATCTTGGCACGCGTCCTTCCGAAGGATATGGCCTCTTGTCCCATCCGCTGGTTGGCCCGAATGAAGCCGAAGTAGATCAAGGCGAACAGACCAATCGGCAACACCCACATCCCGATAAAAGCGAGCCATTTGTTCGGAGGGGTGTTGATGATCTCAACGTCATGCTTCAACAGCGCCGAGACGAGTTCCTTGTCCTCCTGGTGCGGCGGGAGAGGCACCGTGGAAAAGGATACCTTGCCGTCCTTGACCGCGTACTTCTCTCCATCCCCGTCCCCAGCCTCCATGAGACCGGAAATCTCGTCCTGCCCCATCCTGACTTCCGTGATTCTGCCCTCTTCCAGAGCCTGCCAGAACTCGTCGTACCGGAGCTGTTTGGCGGGCCTCGCGATCCACATCTGGTAGATGATATTGGCCGCAAGGATGACCAGGAGCAAATAAAAGAAGGAGTAGTCCTTCGGCCTCTTGATCGGCAAGAAGACCTCCTACTTCTTCAAAGAAAGCACCACGTACGCGGAGCCGCCATCATACGTTACATGAATGAGGATCTTATCCGTCGAAGCGGAAGATACCGCCTTATTGAACTCTTCTACGCTGGTCACAGGTTTGCGGTCCACCTCATCGATGAGATAACCCCGCTTGATCCCTTTCCGAGCGGCTTCACTGGTGGGATCCACCTGGACCACAATGACGCCCTCTTTGTCCTCATAGCCCAACTCCTGGGAGAGTTCCTCCGTGAGTTCCTGGACCTCGATTCCTAGAGACGCCATCTCGCTGCTCTTCTCGGCCGGGGCGGCCTGCGCCGTCTCCAGGTCCCGTTCATCCAGCACGACGGTGAACCGTTTCTTCCCTCCCTTGCGGAAAACCACCAGGGAAACCTTGGAACCTGGCGGCGTGCTTCCAACCACGTTCATGAGATGGCTCGAGTCTTCGATTTTCTTCCCGTTAAACTCGAGAATGATATCGCCATTCTCAACGCCTGCCTTGTCCGCGGGGGAATCCTCGAAGACCTCTCCCACCAACGCGCCTTCCGTGCCATCGTAGCCGAAAGCCTCGGCGTGTTCCTGCGAAAGGGACTGAATACTGACGCCCAACCAACCCCTGGTCACTTTGCCTGTATCGATCAGTTGTCTGGTCACATTCATCG
>Ga0272442_10010596_pt1 | contig 11340 bp, 12 predicted proteins | sample SSMForm2O_FD_200262 | JGI IMG/M metagenome (GOLD analysis project Ga0272442, IMG submission 200262) | Marine sediment archaeal communities from Little Sippewissett salt marsh, Falmouth, MA, United States - SSM-Form-2O | ecosystem: Environmental > Aquatic > Marine > Wetlands > Sediment ...
AAGAAAAACTTATTTAAATAGGTTTTGTTTTTTTTTGGAAATGGAAATAATAAGAGTTAGAATGGTTAATGGTAATGAAGAGTGTGAAAATTCTCCAATTGAAATTTTAAAAGAATTAAAAAAAATAAATAGCAAATTAAATGGAAATATAATTGAATTTGATAAATTAAATTTAGAAGAAATACATATTAATTTAGATAATTTAGATGAAGCAAATACTCTGATAAATAAGAATAGTGAAACAATTTTCTATAAAAATGATAAATCCTTTTTTATTGGAGGAGATCATTCAATAAGTTTTTCAATATTAAAATCTTTCAAAAAAATTTATAATAATCCTTTATTGATTGTTTTTGATTCTTCTGTTGATGTTTTAGAAGAAGAAAGATTTCCAAATAATAAGAATTGGTTGAGAAAACTAATAAATGAAGATTTTAAAAATATTGTTTTAATAGGAGCTAGAAATTTAAATAAAGAAGAAATTGAATTTTTAAAAGAAAATAAAATTACTTGGATTAAAATAGATTTATTAAGAGAAATAGAAGAGGTTTGCGATTTGATTATGGAAAGAGCAAGGTTGTCTCAGGGTTTTTATATTAGTATTGATTTAAGTGTTCTAGAGCCTTGTTTTGCTCCAGGAGCAAGAGCAGTTCCAGGAGGTTTAAGCTCAAATGAATTAATTTATTTTATTCAAAGATTATCTTTATTAAATAATTTCAAGGGAGGAGATATTGTTGAAATTAATCCTAATAAAGATATTAATAATATTACCTTAAAATTAGGAGCAAGATTAATTGCAGAGATGTTATAATGAGATTATTTGTTTCTTTAGAGCTTCCAGAAAAAATTAAAACTCAAATAAAAAAAATACAGAATTTGATTAAAGAGAAAAATTTATTTTATGGAAATTATACAGAAAAAGAAAATTTGCATTTGACTTTAAAATTTTTAGGTGAAATTAATAAAGAGGAAATTGAAAAAATAAAAAGAAGATTAAAAGAAATTAATTTTAAGGAATTTGAATGCGAAATTTCTGAAGTTGGTGTTTTTTCTAAAGATTTTATCAAAATTATATGGGTTAAATTAAATGGGGCTGAGAAATTACAAAAAAAAGTGGATGAATCTTTAAAAGATTTATTTAAAATAGAAGAAAGATTTATGAGTCACATAACAATTGCAAGAGTTAAAAATATTAAAGATAAAAAAGAATTATTAAATTATTTGGATAAAGTAAAAATTCCTAATTTAAAATTTAAGGTGAATAAATTTTTTTTAAAGAAGTCTGAATTAATGGACAAGCCTGTTTATACTAGTTTAGAAGAATATGAAAAAAATATTAATTGAAATAAATACTAATCATTAATTATTTTTTTGAAATCTGTTGTTTTTCTTTTTAAGATTTCTTTTAATTCTTTTTCATCTGCATTTAAAATATTTTTTATTGTTTTAAATTTTTTTAATAGTTTTTCAGAAGTTTTTGGACCTATGTTTGGAAATGCTTCTAAAATATATTGTTTTTGCTCTTCTATTGTTTTTGGAATTCTTGAATGGAGGGTTATTCTTTGATGTTTTTTTAATTTTTGTTTTGATAAAATAATAAGATATTTTGAAGTATCTATATAGTCTCTAGTCATAATCACAGGTATATGGTAATTTAAAGAGATAGATAAAATAAATCCTCTTATTGAATTTAGATTAAATTTATTTTTTTCAAAAAAAGAAGAGGATTGTCCTTCAATAATCAAAAGATTTTGCTTATATTTTTGTAATTGTTTCAATTGCTGAATTAATCGTTTATTAATCATAGAAGAAATAAAATCATTAATAGTTTTTCTTTCAATGATAATATCTCCTATAAGATAGTCTCCTATTTTTAAGGATTTTATTTCAAGTTCAACATCTTTATTTGAATGAAGCTCGGAAATAATTAAAGAATTTTTCTCATGAGTATCTGCAATTATTTTAGGCTTTAATTTAGATTTTATTTTTTTTCTTGAAAATATTTTATTGAACATTTTTAAAATAATTTTTTTTGATTTTCCTTATTCTCGGGTTTAATTGATATCCCCTTATCTAAATCTTCTTTTATGGATTTTATTGCTTTATGCATTCTTTTCTCTTTTCCTATTGATGCATAATAAAAAGTTTCATCTAATGTTTTTTTTGTAACTAAAATTATTAATTGTCCTTTCATTAGACGTGCTGTTCTTCCTCTTCTTTGAATACTTCTTATTGCTGAGGGGATTGGCTCATAAAAAATAACTGAATTTACTTCTGGAATGTCGAGTCCTTCTTCTCCTATTGATGTAGAACAGATTATATTTATTTTTCCTTGTTTAAATTCTTCAATAATCTCTTGCTGTTCTTTCTGAGATAATCCTGATTCATTTTTTTTAGTCTGCCCGATAAATACCTTTGCATTTATCCCTTCGATTGAGTTAAGTTCTTTACAGATTTTTATTACACTATCTCTATACTGAGAAAAAACAATAACTTTTAATTTTGGATTTTTAATTAAATCCTGGATAATCTGTTTTAATTTTATTAATTTAGGATGTTCTGTTTTTTTTGATATTAATTCATTTATTTTAATATAAACCTGATTAAATTCTGGTTTTTTAATTAATTGCTTTACAGCTTTAGATTGATTTGATTCTGCTTGTTTAAATATAGATTTAATATAATTTAAAGAAGTATAAAGAGTCTGAGTTTCTAATAATTCTATTAAATGAGATATTTTAAGGGCCTGGGCACAAGCACTTGCACCTGATAGCAAATTAAAATTTTTATTTCCAGAAGTAATTGATTTCATTATTTTTTTTTGAGTTTCTAATAAAGTTATTTTATTTGGGTTTTTATATAAAAGTTTTCTATTTTTTAGTTCCTGTATTTTTTTATCTCTTAATTCTTTCAAAATAATATCCATTTCTAAAAATTCTTTAGGAAATTCAAGATTTATTGTTTGGAATTTTAATTCTTGAAGATACTCTTTAACATCTTCAGAATCTCTTGTTCTTAATTCAATTGTTTCAATTTGCAGATTAGAAGCAATTTGTTTTATTGTTTCTTTATCTGTTCCAGGACTTGCTGTTAATCCTAAAATCTGCCCGTTAGATTGTTCTTTATATTTTTTAGCAACATAAGTATATGCATAATTCTTTAAACAGCGATGACATTCATCTTCTATTAATAAGGATACTTCATTTAGATTGTAAAGTTTATTTTTTATGTCATTTGAAACACATTGAGGGGTTGAAAAGATTATATCAGATGTTTGCCATAATTTTTTTCTTTTTTCAGAATTTATTTTTCCTGTGAATAGGGTTAATTCTCCAAATAAATCTGGAAGTTGTTTTTTAAAATATTTTAAATGTTGTTCTGCTAAAGGTCTTGTAGGAGCTAAAAATAATGTTTTAGTTCCAGGATATTTTCTTTGAGTGTGTATAGATAGCATTAATGCTATGAGTGTTTTTCCAATTCCAGTAGGAAGAATAACAAGACAATTTTTGTTTTTACAATTTTCAAAAATTTCTTCTTGATATTTTCTTGGCTTAATTTTTTTAAGGATTTTATAAGGCATTTTAATATTTATTAATAAGGTTATTTTATTTTTAGATTTATGGATAATAAATTAATTATTCTATAAATTATGAATCTATATCTGGTAATTAATTGATTATATAAATATATTTTAATTTTAATCTTTAAGAGGTTTTATATTAAAACCATAATTAAGGATATAAGATAAATTATTGCTAGTAAAATCCAATTAAAAAAACTTCCGAAAAACAATTTAATTCCATCTAATTTTCCAAAAGGTAATAAATTCCATATTCCAAAATAAATAGAATATTTAGTTAATTCAGGATAATTAATTAAATAGCCTAAAAATGCAAGCAGGATTAAAGAGTAAAATCCAATTGCAGAAATAAATGCTAAGTCAGATTCATTTATTTCAGATTTTCTAACTCTATTTCTTGATTTTAAAACTCTTAATTTAGATGGTTTGGATTTAAATTCAAAAAATGTTAAAGGTTTTATAAAACCTAAAGAAGCAATTGTTATAAAAAATGGAAAAATTATCCCAATAGGGATTGGTTTTTTAAAATAACTTTTTTTATAAAATCCAAATCTTTGAAATTTCCAGATTTCATGTCTTATATCTACAAAAAACCATTTAGAAGCAAGTTTTTTAGATAAAAAATTAATAAAGATTATTGGAAAAGATACAATAAAAACAGATAAGTTGTAATTGTTTGGAAAGGCAATTATAAATCCAAAGATTATACTAAAAATAACCATTAAAATAATCTCTTTTTTCATTGTTATTTAAATAATTATTTTTATATAAATCTATTTATTGAGACATAGAAAAGTATTTAAAGTTTTTACATCTTTTCCTGTTATGAAGATCAAAAAGATTACAGAGGTGATAGGAAAAAAAGTTTTTACAGATACAGGAGATTATTTCGGGGAGATAGAGGAAACTAATCTTATTGATAATAAGGTTGAAAGCTGGAGAATAAGAATTGCTAGCTCAATGGGGAATTTTCTTGGAGGTGCTAAAGGGGTGATAATTCCACATCAATTTGTTAAGGCAGTGGGAGACATTGTCATTGTAAGCAGAGCAAATCTGCCATTAGATGAAGGTGAAGAAACAATTGAACAAACAGTGGATTTATCTAGAGACTTAGTCTAAAATGGCTGAACAAATTTTTGCATCACCTATTTTTATTGAATATATTTTACCTTTTGTTTTAGTATTTACATTAATTTTTGCTATTTTACAAAAATCAAAACTTTTAGGAGATAATACTAAACAAATAAATTCTTTTATTTCATTAGTTGTTGGATTAATTTTAATTGCATTTCCTTTTTCAAGAGATTTTGTTGTTTTGCTAATGCCTTTTTTAGCTGTTTCAGTTGTAATTTTATTTGTTTTTATGTTATTATATGGATTTATATGGCATAAAAGAGGAGATGTTCTTCATAAAGGAGTTAAAATAACTTTAGGGATTATTTTTGGATTAGCAGTAATAACAGCTGTCTTAATTATTTCAGGTTATTGGGAACCTATTTATGAATTTTTATTTAAAAGAGAAGATGCAGGACAAGTTTGGGTAAATGTTATTTTAGGAATTATTTTAATTGGAGCTATATTGGCAGTTGTTTTACCGAGGGGTGAAGAAAGAGAAGATAAAGAAGATAAAGATTAAATTAAATAATTAATTGTAATTCAGAATTGAGGAGTATTTTATATAAGATATATTTATATTTTATTAATTATTATAAATTGTTCTTATTATTATTTTTATGTTTGTTAAAGTTTTATAAAAATGCAATAATAATATTTTTATTTATAAAAATTTAGAGGTTTTAATTTTTAGTTTTTATTTTTTATTTATTAAGAATAGAATTTAAATTAAGAGTATAATTAATTATGATTATTTTATTGATATTTATTAAATATTTCAAAAAAGTCTTTATAATTATAAAAAAGATTAATTAATTTTAATTTATCTAAAATAAAAAGATATTTAAACAATAAAAATTAATTAATCATATGGTTACAATAACAGATGTATTGAATATATGGGCTGATTATGGTGTTTTTTCATATTTACTTCCTGCTTTAATGATTTTTGCACTTATCTTCGGAATATTAAGTCAGAGTAAAATTTTAGGAAAAAATAAAGGAGTTAATGCAATTATTGCTCTTGCAATAGCGTTAATGGCTTTACAATTTGATTATGTTGCAACTTTTTTTGCAACTATTTTTCCTTATGCAGGTATTGGTATCTCAGTATTATTAGTTGCTTTAATTTTAATGGGTATGATTTCAGATGACCCTAAAGTTTCAAGATGGGTTTTTTTTGGAATTGGTGCTTTAATTTTTGTTATTGTAATGTTATATACCATTGCAGATTATTCTTGGTTAGGAAGTTATGATACACAAGGATGGATTGTTTGGATTCCCTTAGTATTAATTATAGCAGGAGTTATTGTTGCTGTTGTTGTTGGGGATAAGAAAAGTAATCAAAATAATCAAAGTAATCAAAATAATCAAGGATAATTATTTTTGTAGATTATTTTAAATTAAAATTTATTTTAATTCTTTCTTTTTTAATCATTATATTTATAAATAATAAAATTATATAAAATTATGATAGATGTTTCAGGATTGAATTTTTTTATGCCAGTATTTAGTTTTTTCTTTGTATTTTTTATAGTTTATTCAATTTTATGGAAAACTAAAATTTTGGGTGAAAATCATTTTATAGTAATTTTAATAAGTTTTATTCTTGGTGTTATTTTTTTGAGTTTTTCTTCATTAAGGTTTTATGTAGAGACTATAATTCCTTGGTTTGCCCTTTTAATGGTTGTAATATTTTTTGTTTTATTAATTGGAATGTTTTCATCTAAAGACTGGAAACCTGGTTCATGGTTATCTTGGGTTTTTATTGGTATTTTAATTTTGATTTTTTTAATATCTGCGATTTATGTTTTTAATCCTGTTTTTCATCCAGATTTAATTATAGCTTCTGGAGGAAGAGAAAGTTTATGGAATCAAATTCAGGATTTTTTCACATCTTCAAAAGTTGCTGGGAGTGTTTTATTAATTATTGTAGCAATAATTATTTCCTGGGTTTTAACAAGAAAATAAATTTTTAAGTATAGTTTTAAGTTAAAAAATTTATTTTTTTATCTTAAATAATTTTCAAAACTATCTGATTTTTTAGATTTAGACTTTGTTTTTTGTTGAGGATTTGAAATTTTTCTTAGCTCTTTCATATTTTCTGTTAAAGGGCTTATTATTTTTGAAAAAGAATCTTGCGTAGCTTTCATTTCTTTTGAAATATTTTTTATATTTTCTCCATATTCTCCGACTTTTCTAATTATTGATATTTGGAGTTCATCTAAAGTATTTTCAATTTTTTCTAATCTTTTTAAAATACTATCAATTTCAATAGAAGTTTCTTGTTTAAATTTTGTTAAAGAATTAATTTCTTTTTTTATTTTAGATATTTTTTCTTCTGTTACTTGCTCTGCTATTTCATTCATTGTTGAGCTTTCATAAGAATATTCAGGATAATTTTCATATCCTTGATATTCAGGATATTGTTGAGGTTGTGGATATTCTTGATATTGCTGAGGCTGTTGATACTCAGGATATTGAGGTGTTTGTTGATAATCTTGATTTGTTTGATTAGGATACTGATTATTAGATTGTGTATACTGGTTTTGTGTTTGTGAATTTTCTTGAGAATATTCATTAGGGTATTGTGGAGACTCAGACATTATACTTGGTTGCATATTCTCATCTATTCTTTTGGTCATTGGTTTTTGAGATACTTCTGATTTGATTTTTGATTGTGCTAAAGATTCTTGGATTTCTTTTGGAGAATGTCCTTGTTTTTTTAAAGAATCTATTATTTGAGATTCTGAATACCCTTGCTGTTTCATTTGATTTATTTGATTTAATAAAGCCATTTTATTTTTTATATTTTAAAATTTCTTTTTTTATTAAATTTTTTATATCTTTAATATTATTACTTTCTAATGGCTGGAACATTTTAAATTGTCTTTCTAATATTTCTACTTCTGATTTTTTTGCAGTTGTAGATAATTCATTTACTATCCTTGAAATTAATCTTTTTATAGAGGATAATTCAGTAGTTAAATTTTTCATTTCCCTTCTATAATCTCCTTCAAGATTTAAAAGGTCTTCTTTAGTTGATATTAAATTTTCTCCAATTAATAAAATCCTATCTTTTAATAGTCTTTGTTTTTCTTCTATTTCATTTATTCTAGTGCTTATATCCATAAAATATGTGTTTTCTTCTACCATCTTTTATAATAATAGGTTTAAAGGGTTTAAAATTGTTGTGTTATTAGTTTAGATAAATTTTAATATAAGAGGCTTTTATTTATTTTATGTTATTTAAACCCGGAACAGAACTTTATTCATATGAAGTTGTAAAAGAGGCAGAAAATCAAGTTATTTATGTAAATTATTTAGGAGCTCCTCTTGTTCCTAATTTATCAAATCCAGAAGTTTTTTTGAGAACTGTAGATTTACTAATTAATATTCCTAATGTTTCTAGAATTGTTTTTGTTCAACAAAGAAATTATGCTTATGATTCTGAACAGGTTTTTATGATTAAGGAAATAGCAAATCTTTATATTTATCTTACAAAACAAGAAAATATTTTATCTCCTTTTAAACTTTCTATTTCAAATTCTGAATATTTAAGTCAGAGATATAATGATGTTAGATATCTTTTGCTTACATTAAAAAGAGACCCTTTAAAATGTTATTCTTATTTAAAAACAATTTTAAAAAAAGAAAAAGAAAATCTTCAAAGAACACCTGAATATTTAAAATTTGACCAGTTAAATTATATAAGGTTATTAGAAAAATTTTTATCTTTACTTTCTGATACTTCTTTAATAAAAAAATCAGAAAGGTATTCAGATTATAATCAATTATTCAGACCTGAAATAATTCCTAATTTTACTTTTACAAGATTAGTTGCAAGTCTTCCTGAAAATGCAGAAATAATTCATCAGTATGAAATCGGAAAGGGTTATGATAGTGCTGTAGTTACGATTTTAAAGAAAAAAGATGATACAAAATATATTTATCATTTAATGCCTCCAGAATATTCTTTAGAAGAGGATAAACAAAAACTTTTGAATTTAGCTAGAAATGTATTAATAGAACATCAGCCAAAATCAGAAGAATTTACAGATCCAGAAAAAACAAGACAGGTTTTTTTTAATGTAGCAAAAGATTTGTTAAGAGAATTAAGTGATACTCAGAAAATTAAACTTAATTATGAAGAATTAAACACTCTTTCATCTATTTTAGTAAGGCATACAATTGGATTTGGATTAATTGAAATTTTACTCCAAGATGAGAATTTACAAGATATTTTTTTAAATGCACCTATTTCTGCTAATTCTGTTTTTTTAAGGCATCAGGATTTTGAAGAGTGTATTACAAATATAATCCCTAGTAGAGAAGATGCAGATTCTTGGGCAGCTAAATTCAGATTGATTTCTGGAAGGCCTTTGGATGAAGCAAATCCAGTATTAGATACTGATTTAAGTTTAGAAAATATAAGAGCAAGAATCGCAGTTATACAAGAACCAATATCTCCTAAAGGATTAGCTTATGCTATAAGAAGGCATAGAGAAAATCCTTGGACATTACCTTTATTTATTAAAAATAGAATGATGAATAGTTTTACAGCAGGATTATTAAGTTTTTTAATTGATGGTTCTAGAACTCTTTTAATTGCAGGAACAAGGTCAAGTGGAAAAACATCTTTATTAGGAAGTTTAATGTTAGAGATAATGCCTAAATATAGAACAATAGTTATTGAAGATACATTAGAATTGCCAGCAGATTCTCTAAGGAAATTAAAATATAATATATTAAGAATGAAAGTAAAAAGCGGTTTATTAAACACTACTAATGAATTAGGAGCTGATGAAGGAATAAGAACAAGTTTGAGATTAGGAGATAGTTGTTTAATTGTAGGAGAAGTAAGGAGTTTAGAAGCTAAAGCATTATATGAAGCTATGAGGGTTGGTGCATTAGCAAATGTTGTTGCAGGAACAATTCATGGAGCTTCTCCTTATGGTGTTTTTGATAGAGTTGTTAATGACTTGGGAGTTCCTGTTACTAGCTTCAAGGCAACTGATTGTATTTTAGTTGCAAATCCTGTTAAAACTCCTGACAATATAAAATCAATGAAAAGAGTTGTTCAACTATCAGAAGTAAGAAAGCATTGGAATAAGGATCCTGAAGAAGAAGGAGGATTTGTTGATTTATTAAAATATAATGTTGAAAAAGACGAATTAGAACCCACTTCTTATTTAATAAATGGAGAATCAGAGATTATAAAAAATATAGCTGGAAGTGTAAAAGGCTGGGCTGGAAATTGGGATGCTGTTTATGATAATATTTTGCTAAGAGGAAAAATAAAACAAGAATTAGTTGATATTTCAGAAAAATTAAAAAAACCTGAAATTTTAGAATCAGAATTCATAGCATTAAATAATAATACTTTTCATGAAATTTCAAAAGAAGTAAATGAAGAAATAGGATTACCAGAAGGTAAAAGAGTATTTCCTTTATGGCAGGAATGGTTAAATAAACAAATTAAAAAAAAGAAAATATGAGATATATAGGATTTAAAATATCAATTGTAGAAGAACAATCTCCTTTTGGAATTTTTTTAGATTCAAGAAAAAGAGCAGAGATTTATTGTTTAGAAGGAAATTTAATTAATGAAAAAAATGTTAGTGTGATTCGTCCTAATAATTATTTTGGAAGTGTTTGGGATAATGGAGATATTAGAGAAATGAATTTAGGAATTTTAAAGGGAATTGGTTTTAAAAATAATGATATGGATTTTATTATGCCTATTGAAAATTTAGATTTAAATGAATTATCCAAAAAAACAGGAATTCCTAAAAGAGATTTAGAAAAAATTATTTCATAACTTTTATTAAGTTAATTTTCTTAAGAAAAAAAGAGGTGAGCATGGAAGATAAATCTGTTAAAGAAATTTTAAAAAAATATTCTAATAAGCTAAGCAAAGAAATTGGAGAAACTCCAACTAAAAACCAGAATTTTTCTAGAGATTTTTTACAATTTAAACAAGATACGATGCCTGAATTATCAAGATATGAAAAATGGGCAAAAGGACTTGGAAATTTAATAAAATTAAAAATTGCTTCAAAAGATGAAAAAAGAATTCAAAAAGAATTAGATATTGCTCATTTAGATGTTAATCCTGGAGAAGTTATTGGTTTAGCAATCTCTGGATTTTTAATTATGTTTATTATAGGAAGTTTAATCTCTTTAATTGGATGGTTGGTTTTTTCTAGTTTTCCTCTTTTGTTTTTCATACTTAATTTGCTATTTTCATTTTTTGTTTTTTATTATTTTTATACAATTCCTTCGAGAATAGCTATTAAATGGAAACTTAAAGCAAGCAGTCAAATGGTTCCTGCTATTTTATACACTGTTGTTTATATGAAACATACAAGTAATTTAGAAAGAGCAATTAGTTTTGTGACAAGACATATTGAAGAACCTTTAGCTTTAGATTTAAAAAAAGTTGTCTGGGATGTAGAGACTGGAAGATTTTCAAATATAAAAGAGAGTTTAGATAATTATCTTAAATCTTGGAGAGAAGATAATATGGAGTTTATTGAAAGTTTCCATTTAATTGAATCTAGTTTATATGAACCTAATGAAGCAAGAAGAATTCAGATTTTAGAAAGAGCATTAAAAGTTATGTTAGATGGAGTTTATGAAAAAAT
>Ga0272442_10010597_pt1 | contig 11339 bp, 12 predicted proteins | sample SSMForm2O_FD_200262 | JGI IMG/M metagenome (GOLD analysis project Ga0272442, IMG submission 200262) | Marine sediment archaeal communities from Little Sippewissett salt marsh, Falmouth, MA, United States - SSM-Form-2O | ecosystem: Environmental > Aquatic > Marine > Wetlands > Sediment ...
CCGCTCTGTTAAAACAGGTCGTGATCGGTGAGTGGGAACCCGTCTCCCCCCCGTCCGCCCGAGCGGCAGAGCCTGTAAAACCCAGGGGCGATGCGGCCTGCTCCACGGGCGGCACAATCGTACGCGGGGCAAGCGCAGGACTGATCTTACTCAATAAGGCAGACGGCGGAACAGACGAGCTTGCCACTGTTTTCCTTCCGGGTGCGGTCACGGACGTCATCTGTGACGGCAGCATGGTTTATGCAGCAAGCGGACCTGCGGGCGTTTTCATCGTGGACATCTCGAACTCGAAAAAGCCGGAAGTGCTCAGAAGAATCGATACGCCCGGAGGCGCGTACAGGCTTGATCTTGAAAAAGGCACTCTCGTGATAGCGGACGGTACACTGGGCGTTGTCGTAATCGATGTCTCAAAGCCGCGGTCTCCTGAAGCACTTGCCATGTGGAGGCCTGAAAAGGGCTATGTAAGGCACGCGCTTATTCACGGAAATACGATTTATGCAGCAAACGGCAGGCAGGGAATCGCCGTGCTTGAACTTGAAGGAAACCGAATGCTCAGGCTTGAAGGCCTGTTTGACACCCCCGGCATTGTGCGCGCGCTTTATCTTGAGAATGACAGGATCATTGTGGCGGATGGTCCTGCCGGGCTTGCTGTTTTTAAAATAAATGAGAAATCACAGCTCACTGAAACGGGCAGGATGAAATTTAAGGACATGGTAAGGGATGTTGCTGCATTGAAAGACCGTGCGTTTGCTGCGAACAGCGACGACGGCCTTGTTGTAGTAGACATCAAAGACCCGGCTACAATGAAAAAAACGGCCCTCGTGGAGTACGACAAGCCCGTAAACCGCGTTGTGCTGGACGGAAAAAGACTGCTGCTGGGAAACGACGCCGACGGCCTTCAAATCGTGGACATCAGCAACCCTGACAGGCCTTCCAAGTTGCATTTCACTGAAACCATGAAGCCTTAACAGTGAATATCTTCAGGCAGGTTTTTTCATAATTTCAAAGGCTTCCTCGGCATCCGATTTCATCTTTGTCTGCTGGCTCGTATCCAGACTGAATCCGCCGTTTTCGGAATCAAAGTTCTCCATCAATGCAGCGTTCATAAATTAACATCCCGTTTCTCTGCGCTTTTTGCTTGACTGATTTTTTGTAGGGTTAATAATCATGCTCCCGTACTTTAGGGACTTGAAAAAATGACTGAATACATACATACGGAGTTACTCAGCGGACCGGATCAGGAGATCCTGGGCGAGCTGGACGAGCACGAAATCAGTCCGGAAACGGTCGATCACGCAATCCATCCCCGCAATTACGGCGCAATTGAAAACCCGGACGGCGAGGCCATGCTCAAGGGCATTTGCGAAGACAGCATAAGGATTCAGCTGTCACTTGAGAACAACACGGTTACCGATGCCGCGTTCAGCGTTCACGGCTGCGGGTTCACCATGGCCTGCGGAAGCGCGGTCACCGAGCTTGCACGCGGCAGGAGCGTTCACGAGGCCATGAACATAACGGGTAAGAGGATAAACGACTTTCTCGGAGGCCTTCCCGAAAACCACATACATTGTGCCGACCTTGCAGCCGGAACCTTGAGGGCCGCGCTGCTAAATGCAGTGAAAAGCACCTGAACAGCCCCTTGGCAGACCCCTGTTAAATCCATGTCCATCATCACTGCAAAAGCATCTTGAGTGTATTCGAGATCTCACTTAGGCTCTGGTCTGAGGGCAGCTCACGCTGTGGGTTCACAAAAAAGGAGGAGTATCAGATGCACAAATTACTTTCATTATCCTTTATTGCAGTTATGGCGCTCGTCATTATTCCCGGCTGTGAGGGAGATGACGGCGGAATCAGCGAAACCGGCACCGAGGTCGAAATGTGCGAGCTGGATCCCTACGATTCCTTTGATCTCGACAAGGTTTTCATCGATGGTGACAGCATACGCATAGACGTATCCTACAGCGGGGGATGCGAGGAGCACTTTTTCAAGCTTTGCTGGAACGAAATATTCATGGAGTCCGACCCTGTCCAGACAAACCTGGAACTGATTCACGAGGGCAACAAAGACGGCTGCGAGGCATACGTCAGCGAATCGTTAAGCTTTGATCTGACACCGATGAAGGAGGAGTGGCAGCAGGCTTACGACAGCGACTCCGGCACTATGATCATTCATCTGAAGGGTCGCAACGTAAGCTACGATTTTTAAGCAGCCGTTTCACTGACCCCGCTGCCGCTTCGATAAGATGACCAGCAAATACCTGAAACAGATCCTCACGGGCGACTTTCTGAGAGACAGCGTCATGAAAGACATGTTCAGGGCACTGGAGCTTCCTTCCGGAAGCCGGGGCCTTGATGCTGGCTGCGGACCCGGCCTGCAGTGCGTTCTCATGACACAGTCAACCGGGCCCGAAGGTCATGTCACAGGGCTGGACGTGCAGAGGGAGTTTCTGGAATACGGCCGGAAGGCTGCTGAAGAATCCGGCGTGGCGGAAACCGTTTCCTTTGTGCAGGGCGGCATTCAGTCCATTCCTGTTCCGGACAGTGCATTTGACTGGGCATGGAGCAGCGACTGTGTGGGGTACGGCCCGTGGGAGCCCGTGCCGCTTCTGGAAGAACTCATAAGAGTAACCCGTCCCGGAGGCAGGCTCTTTATTGCGGCATGGTCTTCGGAAAATCTTCTTCCCGGTTATCCCGGGATCGAGGCGAGACTCAAGGCCACAACGGCGGGCCTTGCTCCGTTTTCGGCCGACGCACCTCCTTCGAGGCATTTCATGAAGCTTACGGGCTTTTTGCGAAAAACAGGGCTTGTGGATACGAGCGTGAGCACATTTGCAGGAACCGTCCGGGCTCCGCTCGGCCCCGAAATGCATGAAGCGCTCGAGTCCCTGTTCGAGATGCGGTGGGATGGGGCTGAAAAAGAGCTGTCAAAAAAGGATAAAGCAGAATTCAAAAGGCTCCTCAGTCCCGAATCCCCAGATTTCATACTGAAGGATCCGGATTATTATGCCTTTTTCACCTATTCGGTTTTTTCGGGAACAGTCCCGGATCCTTCAATCTCGGACCAGATCCTGTCAAGGAACTGATCACGGCCGGAGTTTGACCTGTATCTGCGATACCTGGCAGGGCTTTTTTTATAAAAATCCTGGTGATAGTCCTCTGCGGGGTAGAATTTTATAAGCTTCGTTATCTCGATCACGACCGGTTTTTTGAACCTGCCGGATGCATCAACGTAGTTTTTCGATTTCTCGGCCGCAGCTTTCTGTTCTTTGTTGTGATAAAAGATCGCGGGCCTGTACTGCGAACCCCTGTCCACGAACTGCCCGCCGGAATCAGTGGGATCAATGTGGCGCCAGAAAATGTCCAGAAGACGCTCGTAGCTTACCTTTTCAGGATCATACGTCACCTGTACGGCCTCTGCGTGTCCCGTTATGCCGGATGCCACCTCGTAATAAGTCGGGTTTTTTTCTCTTCCCCCGGTGTAACCTGAGACAACCTCTATCACTCCGTCCACTTTCTGAAAGTCTGATTCCGTGCACCAAAAACAGCCTCCGGCAAATGTGGCCTTTTCATATTCATTCATTCTGACCGCCTTTGTATTGTCTGCCGCTGCACCTGAAATGAACAGGAACAATGCAGCGGACAAAACATGATAAGGTATCCTTTTCATGCTCTATGCCTCTCACTTTTTACTTAATCATTAAGTGGAACAAATCAATTACATGAGGGGTATCTGATGATCGTGTTCAGAAGGTCCTTCAGGATCCTCGTCCCTGACGCGCCATTTTTCCAAGACCTCGTATGCAGTTCTCATGGCAGTGTCCCGGGGCGCTTTGTCCACGAGAATCACGCGGCTGCCCTGTCTGAGCACCACGCTCGAAGTGTCCCTGGAAACCGGTATGACGTAAGCTTCATGCCCCGGACATTTTATCGCTTCGGAATCATACCGCATCTCCTGTGCGTTTATGATCGCTTCGGCAAACTCCCTTGCTTCGTCCATGCCGTCGGTTCCGTACCGGTCCCACACGCTTAGTGAAACCAGCATGTCCGAGGTGATCAATTCAGCCCCTGCCGGTCTGTAAAGCACGACAGCGTCTCCGCCCCATCCGCCGGCCACCCCTCGTGCATCCGTCCGTTTTCCATGCGTCATCAGGTATTCAGAAAGGATGAACTCCCCGAGCACTTCCTCGAATACGGCAGTGTAAGAGCCGCTGAGAACGGGAAGTTCACGGGTCGTGATTCTCACGGGCTTTTCCCCTGATGTATATTTTTCCGGGTGAAGTATGTGCTCGGTGGAATCCGGCAGCATTGAATAAGCTGCATCGACAGTTTCCCAGTCGTCCGGGTTATTCATCATGGAGGTGACGAAGAACATGCCCGCAGTGTAGGGAAAAAGCAGAGAGTCAATTATGAAACGTGGATAATTTTTGAGATCTTCGTACATGGCCATTGATTCAGAGTCCATTGCAGCGGGAATGCCCTTTGCAAGCATGTAGCGCAGCGTGATCAGGGTGGCGTCACCCTCCATGAGGGCCGACCGCGCCAGAAGGGCGTCGCCATCAGCGCTCTTTCTGTCCAGCACGCTGTCGAGTTCGAAATGCTGATCCACCAGTGCATGCGCAAGTTCATGGGCAAGGGTGGATTCCTCGACTGCATCACCCATGTCCCGGTTTACATAGAGAATCTCCTCTTCGGGCTCGTACAGTCCGGCCACCTGCTGCTCGAGCAGGCTGAACATGTCTTCCACGTAATTCATGGATTCAGGTATCAGGCCCATGCGCTTGTAAAGATCGCCTTCGGCCACAAGCTCCCCGGGGGTGTAGGTGCGCTCAACGGATTTCCGGATCACGCTTATGAGTTCTCGACCGCTGACCCATTTCCACTGAACGGGTCTTTTGGGTGCAAGGCTGCGCAGCCGGCTGACAATGTCGCGTGTCTCTTCGAACACGCCGCGCATCTCTGCGTTCTCGTCATGATTGTCCTGTGTGTATCCCACGGAGGGTGTACACACTATTGCGCAGGCCGAAAGAAAAACAGCCGATGCGTATGTTTTTAAAAATGTCATCCTGTACGGTGGCCTTCGTCCATGCGATCGAGCAGCTCGTGCGCGGTCTTTTCGAGGCACTTCTGCTCGATGGCGTTTCTGAGAATCTTCATAATGCTTCCGTAATGATGCAGGTTGTGCAGGCTTACGAGTCTCGGCCCGAGCATTTCGCCGGATACGAAAAGATGACGGATGTAACGCCTTTCAAACGCTGAGCACACGCTGCAGTTGCATTCGGAATCAATTGGAGCCGCGTCGTTCGCCCAGCGGGCGTTCCTGATGTTAATGCGTCCGTTCATGGTGAACGCCTGGCCGTTTCTTCCGTTGCGCGTGGGAAGAACGCAGTCGAACATGTCCACGCCACAGCATACGGCACGTATGATATCTGACGGGGTTCCGATCCCCATGAGGTATCTGGGCCTGTCCGAAGGCATCAGCGGCACTGTCTCTTCGAGCAATGCGTGCATTTTTTCGGATCCTTCTCCAACACCGAGGCCGCCGAGGGCATAGCCGTCCATGTCGAGGGCGGCGATGTCTTCAAGGCTCGTTTTCCTTAATGCCGGATCAGTGCCCCCCTGCATGATGCCGAAGAGAGCCTGGCCCTCGTGATCATGAGCGGCAAGCGACTCCGACGCCCATCGCGTGGTTCTTTTAACGGCTTTTTCGTGCTCAAGCGCGTCTGCATCCGCGGGAGGGCATTCATCCAGAACCATGGCAATGTCACTGTCGAAAATCTTCTGGTACTCCACCGCCGTCGCCGGCGAAAGCTTCAGCGTGGATCCGTCCAGGTGCGACGCGAATGTCACTCCTTCATCCGTGATCTTGCGGCGTTTTGCCAGACTCAGAATCTGGTATCCGCCCGAGTCCGTAAGCATGGGTCCTTCCCACGCCATGAACGCCGACACACCGCCGGCGGCACGGATAACCTCAACGCCTGGTCTGAGCAGCAGGTGGTACGTATTCGCCAGTATCATGCCGGCTCCGGTTGAAAGCACTTCCTGAGGCGTCAGACCTTTTACACTGGCCGTGGTGCCCACGGGCATGAAGGCGGGCGTATGCACGATTCCCCGCTTTGTGTGCATGCTGCCGCATCTTGCATTTCCGTCCCGGGATTCAAGTAGAAAAGTAAAAGGCTCCGGCATGATATCCTTTAATTATGGATGCATTTTACAGGATCGACTGTATTGCACCAACGGCCTGCTCGGCAATTGCGCTGGCTTCATCAAGACGGCCCGATGTCATGGCAAGAGTGCACCTTGCTCCCGCTACGTCGAAAAAGCGGGCAACCAGCATCAATCCGTCCGCATCCATAACGCTTACTTCCCTCGGCTCGGGATTCATCCTGACGCCTTCGGTAAGAAGAGCGGGCAGTTCCGACAGCAGTGTGGTTATTGCGGCCATGGCTTCGTTGTTTTTCCCGTCTGCCGCGCCCTCGATAAGGAGCCCGTGATCATCCGCGATCACGGCAGCGGAGATTTCGGAATGCTGTACCAGAGTGCTCAGCAATTCACTGAGCGATCCCACCTCTGACAGATCCAGGATCTGCTTGTGTCCGCTCATCGTTGATGCTGCTCCATCCTCGCTTTGATTCAGTCCGGAACCATCCTTCATTTCTGAAATTCTGGTTTCTTTTTCCTTCAGGGAGACGTGCACCTGTTCGAGTTCATCTCTGAGCTTCTGTACCCGCTCACTGTCACCGGCTGAACCGGCAAGCTGATTTTCCAGCTCAGCCCTCTTCTGTTTTTCCTGCTCCAGGTTCGACTTAAGCTCGTTAAGGTTGCTGAATGCAGTGTCGAGTTCCTTCTTGAGCCTAGCCCGTTCCTCCTCGTTCTCGGGTGATGAAGGCACCTGTGCCGCAAGTCTTGCTATCTCGGCCTGCAGATCGGCCGCCTGTTCCCTGCGCTTGCTGAGCTCTTCATCCCTCAGCAACATCTTTCGTTTCAACAGCTCGAGCTTTTCCATGAAGGCGCCCGCCCGCTCTTCGGCCTGCTTCTTTGCCTGCTGTGCTTCGAGCAGAAGCCTGGTTTCCCTTTCGAGCCGCTGCTCGAGAGTTTCGATCTGCCCGGCAAGCTCCCTGGACATTTCCTCCTTTTCTTCCTCAGTGCCCGTGCTTGCCGTAAGCCTCTTCAGGGCGTCGACTACATCGAGCGCTCTTTCGAACCTGTCCTCTGCATCCCTTCTCAGCTCTTCCTCCCTTTCGAGCCGGTCACAAAGCGTTGAAATCTCCTGCTCAAGATCCGCGTTCTCTTCTGCCGCGGGAGCTTCTGCCGCGGTTTCGGCGATGTCCTGTGTTTCAGGTTCAGCCGGGTCATTTGAGCCCGACGACCTGCCCAGAAGGAATCCCCCGATCGCAAAACACGCGATCGTGATAATAGAAACAACAAGGATGAGAAGGAGCGGATCCAACCGTTACCTCCCGTCTGAATCCGGTTCAAGCAGTTTCATCTCGGCTCGATGAATAGATACATCATTATGGGATTTTGACCAAGTCATAAGCCTGTCTTTGACTGTTATGCGTTTTTTGTCGATGTCGTGCCCGGCCAGGCGTGAACGGATTTCGCGCCCGCGCTGTCTGGCTATATACCTGTTGCGCCTCAGCTTTTTCCCCCTGTAACCGTATCCCGTAATCACTATCCTTGTGCCGGGATTCTCGAGCATGTGCCTGGCTACTGCATCTATCCTCGGCAGATCTTTATTCATCAGCTTCGTGGAGCCCGGTTTGAAAAGCACCGGCCTTTCCGTCAGCTTTTCGATCGTGGGTTCACTGACGGCTGCCTTTTGAACAGGGGATTCAGAAGGTTCAGGCTCTTTTTCGGCTTTTACGCTCCTGTCGGCAGGTACGGGAGCGGGTTTAAGCGCCGGCGCTTTCTCAGGGGCGGGGGATGGGCGTTTTTTCTGTTCGACTCGCTCCTGCCCGAAATAATCCGGCAGAAGAAAGCCGTTCAGCCAGATGAAGCCGCCTATTCCGATCAAAAGAAAAAGTGCGGCCCGGATTCGCGCGTAGGATGCCGGTACGGGATGCGTCACGTAACCAGTCAAAGCCTCACCATTATCCGCGGATGACATGATTGTTGTATCCTACATGAATTCATGCGGTCTGGTCTACAGTATATTAATGATATTAGCTTGATGCAGATGTGCGCATGTGGAGCATGCGCATATGCGTCAGCGACAGCGGCTGCTGTTGTTCTTGATTTTTTTAATACCCGTTTTAGCTTTCTTGGCCCAGCTGCTTTTAGGGTACTTTGCCACGACTGAATCATAAAGGGTACGGGCATCGCTGCATGAGCCCAGGCTGTAAAAGCACTCACCCATAAGATACATGACCTCGCTCATACGACTGCTTTTCGGGTAGTTGTCCACTATCTTCTGATAGGCGCCCAGAGAAGACGAGTACTTCTTCTGCTTGTAATAAGATTTTGCGATCACCATCTGGGCGTCATCCGTATTTGAATCCTTCGGGTGTTTCTCGATGAAAATTTTTGCGAGCGTTCTGGCCTCGCCGTAACGCCCTGCCTTGTAGGCCGCCTCTATCAGGGTGAAGTGTTCTTTTTTATCCGTGGGGATGGTGGCAGGATCGATTACGACCTCGATTCCCGACTGTCTTGCCACTTCCTCCAGACGCCTGGATTGAGATGCTTCGGCTTCGGCTCTCGCCTTCTGTTCTTCTTCGATGGCATGCTTGATCTCGGCAAGCGCACCCTCCATCTGCCGCAGGTTTTCCTTTATCTTCTCCATGTCGGCACCGAAATCCGCGCTGTTTCTGGTAAGGACTTCGGTCGCCTCCTTGAGCACCTTTTCAAGCTCTTTTACCTGCTTCTCGGCGCTCGTGATCATTTCGGTGTAGCGCTCACGATCCTTTTCACGGGCCTGTTCGAGCTCTTGTGCCTGTTTTTCGAGCTTCGCGGTCTGTTCCTTCAGCATGTCCCCGTCCTCACGTGACGTGAACCAGAAGCAGCCGCAGGAAAGCGTCGTCCACAAGAGAAGGAAAATCAGTTTTATGCGCATGATTAGTGAAACTCTGCTCTACGGTCTTTTGAATAACCGCTTTCGCTCGTGCCGGTTGCTTCTTCTTCGCCCTTGGATACGGGCCTGAGCTTCTCGGAAGGGACACCGAGCGTTTTCAGATAGCGTTTAACACCTCTCGCCCGCCTGTCTCCGAGTGCCATGTTGTACTCGGTCGTTCCCCTTGGATCACAGTGGCCTTCGATGATTACGCTGCCCTCGCGGCCTTCGATGCACTGTGCGTTCTGTTGAAGCGTGTCTCTGGAATCGCCGTCTATTTCCGATGAATCAAACTCGAAATAAACCGGCTCAAGCGTGCATTCCGAATCACCGGCTCCTGATACGAGTGAAAGATTTTCCGGGCCGCACATTCCTCCGCGGCAGGATTCGCCTGGGCCGCAGTCCTCGTCGGTTACACACTGGGCCTTCATGCATCTGCCGTCCACACAGGCGAGACCTCCTTCGCATTCCGCGGAACTGGAGCATGGAACGCACGTGTTCTGCCTGCATACCTGTCCGGGAGGGCATTCATCCGTGTTCGCACAGTAACCGGGTATTGGTTCACACACTCCCTCGGCGCATTGTTCGCCCTCTGCACAGTCTCCGTTGTCCCGACACAGCTGGCACTGTCCATTGATGCAGAACTCGCCTTCGCGGCAATCTTTATCCGAATCACATTTTGGATACTCAGGTCCACAGGCGAAAACGACTGCCGCCGTCAGACACAAAGTCAGGATTTGTATTGCTATGCGTTTGATTCCCATAGGGAATATCCTCCTTCCGTACTCTTTTCTTTTAATCTATGTACGGCAATGTGTCTAATTTGTATTAATTTTCTGACTCCATTAAATGGTCTGAAGTTACCGGAATACAACACATCTTACGCCTCATATGTCAATATCCATAAATATAACCCCCAAGAAATACTCATTATTCCAGGAAATCATGATATTTGTCACGCGCTCGCTTATGCTCTAAAAATGATTGGCATGAACAGGCTCGCCAAATATTTCATGACCGAGGTGATTGTGTATTTCGCCCTCACCCTCTTCTGCCTGGGCGGCCTGATTTTGCTTACGCAGGGTCTCAGGATCGCCGGACTGATAGAGCCGACGACTGCCGGGATCAGGGATCTCGTCTTTATGTTTGCCTATGCCTGTATTCCCCTGACGGGGTGGCTTGTTTTTCCCGCCTTTATAACGGCCCTTTTAGCCGCTGCCGGACGCATGGCGTCGGCGAATGAACTTACCGCGATGCAGGCCGCCGGGATAAGCAGCCTGCGAATGTCCGTGTATCCCGTTGTCATGTGTCTGATCCTTCTTCCCGTCTCCCTGGGCCTCAGTCTATGGGCGGGCCCTTCTGCCTACGTGCATATGGAGCGTTATGCCATGCGCCTTGCCCTGAATGGCGCGTTCTCGGACGTGGCCGCATCCGGGAGGCCGAGGGAAGTAGTGCCCGGGATATGGATGCACTCCCGCGGTCGCAGCGGGCGCTTCCTGAAGGACGTAAGCATACTGGACAGGCTGAAGGGCCATGTTCGCGAAACCACGGCTGAGCGGGTCAGATCCGGAATCGACGGAAACAAAATCAGGCTGAAGCTGGAAAAGGGAAAAATATTCATGCCCGGGAGCGATTCAATGATTTCAGTCGAATTCGACAGGGCACAGTGGAATATTCCAGTTTCAGTTTTCTCAGCCGGCCGCTGGGCGTTATTTCCCGAATGGATGAAGCTTCCCCCGGCTGAGCTTGCACGAAAGGCTGAAGCCAGCGACGGCATCTACACTAAGGTTCTGCACAGGCGTTTTGCAGAACCTGTGGCAGGTTTTTCAGCCGCAGTGCTGTCACTCGCCGTGTTTTTTTCCGGATTCATAAGGCGCCGGGCAGCGGGCTTTCTGTCCGGAGGCATTATTATTCTGTCCATGCACCTGTTAAACAGGCTGGGTGAATCCCTGGGTCCCGGTTCCGCCGGCTCCTGGCTGGGACCTCTGTCGGCCGTACTCGTTATCATGGTAATGGCGGCATATGGATTTGTAAGCCAGAAAAATATTCATACAGACCGTGCTGATGCCTCGACAACGTGAGACTTACATGATATCAGGAAAATGCCCCAGAGGCATTGTGGCCCTGGCAACAGCGGCCTGTGAACTCCGCCAGGTCCGGGAGGAAGCAACGGTAGCAGAGATCGCTGGGTGCCGGGGCCTTCTTTTAAAAAATGAACATGGATACTCAATTTTCAGTCTGGCCCGAGCGGATGATTTCGATAGCGATGGGCCTTTTCGGCATCAGTCTTGTG
>Ga0272442_10010600_pt1 | contig 11339 bp, 5 predicted proteins | sample SSMForm2O_FD_200262 | JGI IMG/M metagenome (GOLD analysis project Ga0272442, IMG submission 200262) | Marine sediment archaeal communities from Little Sippewissett salt marsh, Falmouth, MA, United States - SSM-Form-2O | ecosystem: Environmental > Aquatic > Marine > Wetlands > Sediment ...
CCAATCCGGCCAAGGAGGAGGAGGAGTACGTCGAGGCCATCAAGGAGGACATCCGCTGGCTGGGCTACGACTGGGAGGACCGCCTCTACTACGCCTCGGACTACTTCGAGCAGATGGTCGCGTACGCCGAGCAGCTCATCGAGGCGGGCAAGGCCTACGTCGACGACCTGAGCGAGGAGGAGATCCGCGCGTATCGCGGCACGGTGACCACGCCGGGCCGCGAGAGCCCCCACCGCGACAGGTCCGTCGAGGAGAACCTGGACCTGTTCCGCCGCATGCGGGCCGGCGAGTTCCCCGACGGCGCGAGGGTGCTGCGGGCCAGGATCGACATGGCCTCGCCCAACATGCTCCTGCGCGACCCGCTCATGTACCGCATCCGCCACGCGCGCCACCACCGCCAGGGCGACGCCTGGTGCATCTACCCCATGTACGACTGGGCCCACGGGCTCGAGGACAGCATCGAGGGGATCACCCACTCCATCTGCAGCCTGGAGTTCGACGTGCACCGGCCGCTGTACGACTGGTTCCTGGACCAGCTCGGCGTGCACCACCCGCAGCAGATCGAGTTCGGGCGCATGGACCTCACCTACACGGTGATGAGCAAGCGCAAGGTGGCGCGCCTGGTGGACGAGGGGCGCGTCTCCGGCTGGGACGACCCGCGCCTGCCCACGCTGCGCGGGCTCAGGCGCCGGGGCTACACGCCCGCGGCCATCCGCGCCTTCCTCGAGAGCATCGGCACGGCCCGGCGCGACGCCACCGTGGACGTGGCCCTGCTCGAGCACGCCGTCCGCGAGGATCTCAACCGGCACTCGCCGCGGGCCATGGCCGTGCTCGATCCGCTGCAGGTCGTCATCACCAACTGGCCCGAGGGGCGCGTGGAGACGGTCGCGGCCGAGAACAATCCCGGCGACCCCGGCGCGGGCACGCGGGAGCTGCCGTTCTCGGGCACGCTCTGGATCGAGCGCGACGACTTCCGCGAGGAGGCGCCGAAGAAGTGGTTCCGCCTGGCGCCGGGCAAGGAGGTGCGCCTCAAGCACGCCTACTTCATCCGCTGCGAGGAGGTGGTGAAGGACGCGGCCGGACGGGTGACCGAGCTGCGCTGCACCTACGACCCGGAGACGGGCGGCGGCGAGGCCCCCGACGGGCGCAAGGTGCGGGGGACCCTGCACTGGGTCTCGGCGGAGCACGCGGGCGAGGCCGAGGTGCGCCTCTACGACCACCTGTTCACCAGGGCCGATCCCGAGGAGGACGAAGGCGGCGACTTCACCGTCCACCTCAATCCCGACTCCCTGCGCGCCCTGAAGGGCTGCAAGGTGGAGCCGTCCCTGGCGGCGGCCGTGCCCGGCGCCCGCTTCCAGTTCCTGCGCCACGGCTACTTCTGCGTGGACACGGTGGACTCGCGGCCGGGCGCGCCGGTGTTCAACCGCACCGTCTCCCTGCGGGACTCCTGGGCGAAGATCGAGAAGAAGGGCGGCTGACGTCCGCCGCGGACCCGCGCCGCCGCCGGCCCCGCGCCGCGGGCGTGTCGCCGCCGCGGCGCGCCGGCCAGCGCCTAGGCCTGGGCCGCCACGCGGCGGAAGTGATAGCCGTAGACGGCCAGGGTCATGGCCAGCGTGAACTTGGCCGGACAGCGGGCCAGGCTGTAGAAGAACAGCCGCCAGAAGTGGCGCCGCCCGCGCTCCATCAGCCCCAGGATCCACATCACCTTCACCAGGGACTTCAGGTCGGCAAGGCGGAAGCGTCGCCGCCTGATGGGCGGCGGACGGTACTCGCGCAGGAAGGTGCGCAGGCGCTCGTAGTAGGCGCGGGGCGAGTAGATGCCGTCCAGCACGCGCCGGTAGCCCTGGACGAGCTTCTCCATGCCCATGCTCGGCTGGAAGTTGGTGCTGCCGTCCGTGTTGTCCCCGGTCATGCTCCCCACAAGGCGCTTCTCGGCCTTGAGGCGCTCGAACAGGCGCGTCCCGCGCGGGGCGTTGAGCAGGCCCACCATGGCGGTCACGATGCCCGACTGCTGGATGAAGCCGGCCAGGCGCTGGAAGATCTCGGGCGGATCGTGGTCGAAGCCCAGGATGAAGCCGGCCGACACCTGCAGACCCTGCCGCTGCAGGCCGCGCACCGACTCCAGCAGGTCGCGGCGCCGGTTCTGGTTCTTGCCGCACTCGGCCAGGCTCTCGTCGTTGGGCGTCTCGATGCCGATAAAGACGTTCTCGAAGCCGGCGGCCACCATGAGGCGCACCAGCTCCTCGTCATCGGCCAGGTCGATGGAGACCTCGGTGGTGAGGGAGAAGGGGTGCCGGCGCCCCCGCGACCATTCGCCGAGGGCCGGCAGGATGTCCGAGCGGAGCTTGCGCCGGTTGCCGATGAAGTTGTCGTCCACGATGAAGACGTTGCCCCGCCAGCCCCGGCCGTGGAGGGCGTCCAGCTCGGTCCGGAGCTGGGGCCAGCTCTTCGTGCGCGGGTGCCGCCCGTTGAGCTGGGGAATGGTGCAGAACTCGCAGTTGTAGGGGCAGCCCCGCGAGTACTGGACGTTCATGACGGCGTACTTGCGCAGATCGAGCAGGTCCCAGCGGGGCACCGGCGAGGTCGCGATGTCGGGGAAGGCGCCGGACCGGTAGATCGGCTGCGCCCGCCCGGCCTCGAGGTCCGCCAGGAAGGGCGGCAGCGTCTCTTCCGCCTCGCCCAGGACGAAGTGGTCCACGTCCGTCACCGTGTCGTGATGGGTCGTGACCAGGGGGCCGCCGGCCACCACCCGGACGCCGAGCTGGCTGCAGCTCTGGACGACCTTCTCGAAGGAGCGGCGCTGGATGTCCATGCCCGTCAGGAAGACGAGGTCGGCCCAGAGCAGGTCCTTCTCCCGCAGCGCGCCCAGGTTCAGGTCCACCAGGCGCACCTGCCAGGACGGGGGCAGCATGGCCGCGACGGTGACCAGCCCCAGGGGCGGCGAGTTGGACCGCTTGGAGACGAAGGGCAGGGCGTGGTCGAAGCTGTAGAAGGTGGCCGGGGTGGCGGGATTGACGAGCAGGATCTTCATGGGCGTCTCGTTTTCGATTGCCGCGCGGTTCGGATAATGCGCGGCTCGGCCGCCGGCAGCGCGCGAATGTTAACACCGTCAACATAGCCGCGAATGTTGACAATGTCAACTTCTTTCACCATCCTGCCGGGGTCATGGCGACCAGACGCAAGCGCGGCTACCATCATGGTGATCTCCGCGCCTCCCTTCTCGAGGCGGCGAACGGCCTCCTGGAGCGCGGCGGCGCCGAGGCGGTGACCATGCGGGCCCTCAGCGACCGGGTCGGGGTTTCCCGCAGCGCTCCCTACCGGCACTTCGCCGGCAAGGGCGCCCTCCTGGCGGCCATCGCCGAGGACGGCTTCCGGCGGCTGCGCGACATCCTGCGTGCCGCGACCGGGCGGAACCCGGCGGCCTGCCTCGCCGCGCTGGAGCGAATGGCCCTGGCCTACGTGGACTTCGCCGTGGCCAACCCGGCGCGCTTCCGCCTCATGTTCGGCGGCCAGGGCCTGCCGACGCCCGCTCCCACGAGCCTGCGCCGCGAGGCGCGAGCCGCGATGGGCGAGGTGATCGCCGTCATCGAGATCTGCCAGCGCCAGGGCCTGCTGCAGGCGGGCTCGTCCCTGGACCTTGCCAACGCCTGCTGGGCGACGGTCCACGGCCTGGCCACCCTGCTCATCGACGAGCAGCTCCTCGCCGACCGGCGGGCGCGCAGCCAGCACGCCCTGCTCCTGGTGGAGGGGCGCCGCTCCGAACGCGGCATGCGGCGGCTGACCCGCCTGACCGTGCGCATCGCCCTGGACGGCATGGCGCCCTGACGGCTCCGCCGCCCGGTCCGAGCGACACGGAACCGGCAGTACCCGCACCGCCCGCCGCCGTATCAGCCCCGCCGCCACGCCGCCTGAACGGGCGCACCGCCGCCGACGTCCCCCGGAGCCGCGCACGAAAAAGCCCCCCGCGGTCGCGGGGGGCTCGCTCCGGTATGGTGAGACATTCCTCGCGGCGATGAATCAGGTGCCGACGGGCGCCCCGGCCAGGTAGCGCTTGACGGCCTCGAACTGCGCGGCGCCGTGGATGCCCGCCTCGCGCATAACCATGTGCGCCTGCCCGCTGCCCAGGTAGTGCCCCTTCATGAAGGGGTGGAAGCTGGCCGTGCGCCCCCGCTCGGAGGTGATCCAGCGGTAGAGGGTGGGCAGCGTGAAGCCGGTGACGCCCATGGCCCGCGCGGCGTCCTTCGCGGGGAAGATCCGCTCGCGCTCCGCGGCGGGCAGGGCGTCGAAGAGCTCGGCGCTGGCCACGTACCAGACCTTCAGGTCGATGCCCTCGCGCTCGAGCAGCGGCAGGGCCTCCTGGACGAAGGCGTAGGCCACGTCGCTGCCCTGCAGGACCAGGGCGCCGTCGCCGTCGCCCCGGGCGTCGCGCAGCAGGTAGACGCCCTGCGCCGCGGTGGAGGCCGGCGCCAGGCCCAGGGCCTCGCGGTCCAGGATGGGCTCGCCCGGCCGCGTCACGAAGGGCGCGATGAGGGCCGGCCGCAGGCGCAGGGCCGCCGTGAAGAGGTGCCATATTTCCTGGGGGTCCCAGGGCGTCAGCGTGGCCGCCACGCCGGCCGGGAAGTTGCCCTGCAGCAGCTGCAAGGGCTGGGGGTCGGCGTGGGTGGGACCGTCCTCGCCCGTCTTGAGGCCGGCGTGGGCGCAGATGAGCACCATGGTCCGGTAGGGCTCGCCGGGCACGAGGAAGTGGCGCGACTGGGCGCCGATGGCGTGCAGGCGCACCGAGACGTGGCCCAGGGCGGCGATGAAGGCGCCGTAGGACGACCCCACGCCGATGTGCCGGCCGTAGGAGCTGATGCCGCTGAGCACGCCGGCGATGGCGTCCTCGCAGATGCCGCCCACCGACAGGATGCGCGAGGCCGGGTTGTTCGCGGGATGGAAGAATCCCTGGGGGAAGTCCTTGCCCAGGGCGAGGACGCTGGTGGATCCCAGCAGGTCCGCGGCCGCGGCCAGCATGGCGCCCCCGCTCTCGCGGGTGTAGTACTGCAGGACCTTGCCGAGCTGGCCGCGCAGGGTGGTCTTGCCGCCCGGCTCCAGGCGCAGCTCCGCGGGCTCCCCGCCGCCGCGGGCCGCCAGCTCGTAGACGGCCTCCACGCGCGGCGCGCCCTCGCGGGGCGTGCGGCCGCGCGCGTCCAGGCGCGCGCGGGCCTCGCGCAGGTGGCCGGCCATGTGGCCCACCATCTCCGTGTCCTTCTCCAGCAGTCCGCGCACGGCCAGCAGGGTCTTCCAGAAGCACTCCTCGCGCACGGCGTCGCCGTCGTCGCCCGCGCAGTCGAGCTTCTCGGGGTCGCAGCGGGGCAGGTCCACGCCCGTCAGGTCCACGAGCGGCTGGAGGGCCTGGTAGAACTCCTCGGAGCAGAGCTTGTGGCCGGCGCCGTGGCTGGCCTTGCCCTCGATGCCGTAGCGCCAGCCCTTGACCGTCTTGTAGACGATGGCCGTGGGCTGCCCCGTGTCCATGGCCAGGGCGCGCCGCTGGGCGGCGACGATCTGCTGCAGGTCGAAGCCGTCGGGCACCCAGATGACGTTCCAGTCGTGCAGGTAGAACAGCTCGCGGGGATCCCACTGGACGTAGTCGCCGGGCTGGTCGCCGTCGCGGCAGACGCGGTTGGAGTCGATGGACGCCTGGTTCCAGTCCAGGTGCATGACGATGTTGTCCAGGGACGCCGTGGCGGCGGCGGCCAGCGCCTCGACGACGCGTCCCGGCGTCAGGCCGCCCTCGCCCTCGATCATGTGCAGGCGCGGGGCGTCGCCGCCCCAGTAGTCGCGGGCGCCGAAGGCCAGGCCGATGGACGAGCTGTCGCCGATGCCCGAGGCGCCCGTGGACAGCTTGAGGAAGGGCGTGGCCGGCGTCGGATGGCCGTCCAGGGCCTTGCTCGCGAACTTCTTGATCAGCGGCGTGGCGGCCGCCGGGTTGCGGCGGAAGCCCAGCAGGTCCTCGAGGCGGAGCTGGAAGGTGGGATCGGCCGGCAGCAGCTCCGGGGCGCCGATGCGGGCGATCTCGTTGCGCAGGGCCCACATGGCGTAGAGGCCCATGGCCTTGTGGCCGGCGGCGTAGCTCATCATGTCGGCATCGGCGCGGTCGGGATCGGAGAAGTCGTAGTCCATGCCGCCGAAGAGGGCCGAGGCGACGAAGCGCCCCGAGGAGACGGCGCCGCCCGGGTGGCCGCTCATGGGCACGTAGTTGTAGAGAATGGCGGCGAGCGAGCGGTAGACGAGATCGAAGCGCTCGCGCAGCTCGATCTCGCGGGCCTCGAGGGGGGAGTCCTGGGTCGCCTCGGTGATGTCGAGGAAGACGCCGCGCCGCGGCCCGAACGCCATTGCCATGCCTGTCTCCTTCCGCCGTCGGGTTCTCCGGGGCGGCGGGCGCCGCTCCGGCCCGGTCATCATAGGAGGAACGCGCAGCGTTTGCAAACGTCGCGAGGGCGGCCATCGGGGCGCCGGTCGGGCCATTTTCCCCTTGTTCCGGACCGCGCGCATCGGGAAGGATGGCCCGGGCGCCCGGCCCGCCGCCGGCGCGGCCCCGACCGGCCGCCGCGTCGTCCGGCGGTCGGCGCGGTGCCGGTCGCGGCGGGGCGGCCAGCGGCCCCGGGAAGGAGACGATGATGGAATCCCTGCGCGCCTGGCTGGAGTCCCTGGATCCCGGCGCCGGCATCTGGCTGAAGGTCCTGATCTCGCTGGGGATCCTGTTCGTCGTGGGCTTCCTCGCGAACCTCATGGCCAAGCGCGTGCTGCTGCGGATCGTGACGCGCGTGGTGCGCGCCAGCCGCACCCGATGGGACGACGTCATCCTCGAGCGGCACGTCTTCACGCGCCTGTCCCACCTGGTGCCGGCCCTGGTGATCTACTTCCTCGGTCCGGCCCTCTTCGCCGGCGTGCCCGATGCCCAGGAGGCCTTCCAGCGCGGCGCCCTGGTCTACATGCTCATGGTGGGCGCCTTCGCCCTGGACGCCTTCCTCAACGCCTGCGTGGACATCTACCAGGGCACCGACGTCTCCCGGACGCGGCCCATCAAGGGCACGGTCCAGGTGATCAAGCTGATCCTCTACATCGCCCTGGGCATCGTCATCTTCTCGGTGCTGCTCCGGCGCTCGCCCCTGGTCATGCTCAGCGGCCTGGGCGCCATGACGGCGGTGCTGCTGCTCATCTTCAAGGACGCCATCCTGGGCTTCGTGGCGGGGATCCAGCTCACGGCCAACGACATGCTGCGCCGCGGCGACTGGATCGAGATGCCCCGCTTCGGCGCCGACGGCGACGTCATCGACATCAGCCTGACCACCGTCAAGGTGCGCAACTGGGACAAGACCATCACGACCATTCCCGCCTACGCCCTGGTCTCGGACGCCTTCAAGAACTGGCGCGGGATGGAGGAGTCGGGCGGGCGTCGCATCAAGCGCTCGCTGTTCGTCGACGTGTCGAGCATCCGCTTCCTCGAGCCCGCGGACATCGAGCGGCTGCGGCGCATCCAGGTGCTCGCGCCCTACATCGAGGAGAAGGAGAGGGAGCTGGCCGCGTGGAACGCGGAGCACGGCATCGACGACGCCGTGCGTGTCAACGGTCGGCGGATGACCAACATCGGCACCTTCCGCGCCTACCTGGCCGCCTACCTCAGGCGCCACCCCATGGTCCACCAGGACATGACCTTCCTGGTGAGGCAACTCCAGCCCACGGAGCACGGCCTGCCCCTGGAGATCTACGTCTTCAGCACGGACCAGCGCTGGGCCGCCTACGAGGCCATCCAGGCCGACATCTTCGACCACGTGCTGGCCGCCGTGGGGGAGTTCGGCCTGCGCGTCTACCAGCAGCCCTCGGGGGCCGACGTCCTCGCCCTGTCCCGGCGCGCCTAGCGCAGGGCCTCGCCGTCGGCGAACAGGCGCTGGGTGATCTCCAGGCTGAGCAGCTTGCGCAGCTCGTTGGAGCGGTCCGCGCGGCGCGTCACGTGCTCGGTCACGGCGCGCTCCACCGCGCGCGGGTCGAGCAGGCCGCGCTCCAGGCCGCGCGGATCCAGCAGGATCTCCTTCACCGTCCCCGCCAGCGGGCCGCGGAACCAGGTGCGGTACTGGGTGGTGCCCAGGCGCGCCAGGGGCAGGCGATCCAGGCGCAGGCGCGGCGGGAAGCGGCGGCTGTTGGCCACCAGGTCGGCCAGGAAGCGGGCGCGGAAGACCGTCGCCTCCAGGCGCGAGGCGAGATTCCCGGGCCGCCCCGTCTCGCCGCGGTTGGTGGGGACGGCCGCCAGGTCCGGCCTGCGCCGAGCCACCAGGGCCTTCTGCAGGACGCTGCCCCGCCGCAGCCGCGGCGCCGTGGCGAACATGAAGTCGATGACGTCGTTGTCCACGTAGGGCGTCAGGGGCCAGATGCGGTGGCGCTCGATGGCCAGGTTGCCGCCCCACACCCGCCGGCACTCCTCCAGCAGCAGGAAGAGCAGATCGCGGTCGGCCTCCCGCAGGCCCTCGCCGAAGGACGCCCGCGAGCGCTCCAGGGCGCCGCGGGCGCGGGCCGCCAGGTCCTCCCGCGGGCCGGGGGCCAGCAGGGGGAAGATGCCCATCTGGTTGAAGTCGAAGGCGTGGGAGGCGATGCCGCGGAAGGTCTGGGAGCCGTACTTGCCCGTCAGCACGTGGCGGCGGCCGGCCGGCACCTGATCCAGCACGTGGAGGATGTGCGCGTTGGTGGCGTCGCCCTGGCCGTCGCTGAGGTACAGGGCCTCGCGCGCCAGCTCCGCGAACCGGGGGAAGAAGTCCGGGTCGATGCGCAGGAAATCGGCCTCGACGCCCAGGCGTCGGGCCAGCCGGCGGGCCAGGACGGCGTCGAGGCTGCGCGGGTTCATGCCGTAGGTGTGGGCGGGCAGGGGCCGCGCGCGCCAGTCGTGGAAGCTGGCCATGAGGCGCGAGTCCCAGCCGCCCGTCAGGGAGAAGACGTCGGCGCGCCCCTCGGCCGTGTAGCGCGGCATGACGCGCGCGAAGAGGGCCTCGGCCCGGTCCAGGGCCTCGGCGGGGTCCTCGACGAGGGTCTCGCGGACCAGGCTGCGGAAGTCGAACCAGCTTCGCTCGGCGAAGTCGCCGGGGCCCGCCGACCACAGGGCCGCCGCATCCAGGCGGCGGACGCCGGCGAAAAGGGTGCGCCCCTCCAGGGCGCCCTCGAAGGCCAGGTAGGCGGCCAGGCCGTCGGCGTCCGTCTCCGCCGGCAGGCCGAGGACGCGCAGCAGCGTGTGAGCGTCCGTGGCGGCGAAGCGGCCCAGGGGGGTCTCGCAGGCGTAGAGGGGGTAGAAGCCGAAACGGTCCCCGGCCAGGATGGCGCGGCCGCGGCGCCGGTCGTGCAGGGCGACGGCGAACCAGCCGTTGGCGCGGGCCAGGAAGTCCTCGCCCCGCTCCTCGTAGAGGGCCAGCAGGAGGGCCGCCGGCGAGTGGCGGGCCGCGGGGCGCGCCGCCTCGGGCAGATCGGCCGCCAGTTCCTCGCCGTTCAGCAGGGTGCCGTCCATGAGCAGGACGACCTGCCCGTCGGCGCTCGCGGCCGCCAGCCCCTCCGCGGGAAGGTCCGGCGCCGCGTCGAGGACGGCGCGCAGGGCCGGCGAGTCTCCCGCGATCTCGCGGCGCTGACGTCCGGGGCCGGCGCCCCAGGCGGTCAGGCGGGCCGCGAGAGCGGCGTCGGCGGCGCCGGCGCCGGTGAGCTGGGCGAAGAGCAGGCGGCTGAAGGCCTCGCGCATGGCGTCACCCCCGTGGCGGATGGCCACCCTAGCATGATGCGCGGTGTCCGGGTACTCAGATCAGCAGGTCGGCTTCGGGCTCGCGGTCCCGGTCGGTGTCGCGGCCTGCCTCGAGGTCGAAGAAGATGTCCTCCCCGTCGTCCCGCGGCTCCTCGCCCACCTCGTCCAGGACGCCGCGCAGCGCGCCCTCGGCGTCCATGCGCATCACCGCGTCCACGATCTCCGGGTCGTAGAGCAGGCCCTTGTTGAGCGTGAGCTCCTGCAGGGCGCGATCCCAGCCGAGGCCCGGCCGGTAGGGGCGGTGGGTGGCCATGGCCTCCAGGAGGTCGGCCACGCCCAGCAGCCGCACCTGCCAGATGATCTCCGAGCCCTCGAGGCCCTGCGGGTAGCCGGAGCCGTCCAGGCGCTCGTGGTGCTGCAGCACGGCGGCGGCCACGGGCCAGGGGAAGGAGATGTCCTTGAGGATCTCGTAGCCCATGGTCGGGTGCTGGCGCACCAGCGCCAGCTCCTCGGTGGTCAGGCGGTCGGGCTTGGAGAGGATCTCCGTGGGGATACCCACCTTGCCGATGTCATGGAGCAATCCCATGAGGCGCAGCCCCTGCAACTCGTACTCGGAGCGGCCCAGACTCCTGCCGATGACCACGGCCAGGTGGGCCACGCGCATGGAATGGCCCTTGGTGTAGGGATCGCGCAGTTCGACCATGCGGCTCAGGGCCTCGCAGGTTCCGGCCAGGGTGTCCTCGAGGATGCGCTTGGCCTCGAACCAGTCGGTGATGTTCCGGTCCATGCCGCGCAGCCCCACGAGGCCGCCCTCCTCGTCGAAGAGGGGGAAGGCCCGGCTCTCCACGTGGACCGCCATGCCGTCGGCGCCGATGACCCGGTGGACGCGCCCCTGCAGGGGCTGCCGGCTCTCCAGGGCCTGGGCCAGGCGCTCGCGCAGGTCCTCGCGGTCGTCCGGGTGGGCGTAGTCGGCGGGAGTGCGGCCGTACAGGTCGCCGGGGTCGTAGCCCAGTATGAAACGCAGGCTGGGGCTGTTCCAGGTGTAGCGGCCCTCGGCGTCCGTCTCCCAGATGTGGTCGGCGCTGGTCTCGGTGAGGTCCTTGAAGCGGGAGCCCAGGTCGCGCGCCTGGCGCTCCAGGTGCAGGCCGGCGAGCTGCGCGCCGACCAGGGCGCTCACCTGGTCCAGGGCGGCGCGCCCGGCTGGGTCCACGTCGCCCAGGCTCGCCGGGGCGGTCAGGACGAGGAGGCCCGGGACCTGGCCCTGGTGGAGCAGGGGGACCAGCAGCGCGCCCTGGCGGCCCCGCGCGGCCAGGTCGGCGAAGAGCCTCGGGCGGGTGATGGGATTGCCGTTGCTCAGCAGGCGCGGGTAGCCCAGCCAGGACGCGGGCAGGGGCGCCGCGTCGTCGTCGCCGAACTCCAGGGCCTCCGGCAGGAGGTCCGCGGTGCCCGCCTGCGCCCGCCGCCGCGCGGCGCGCTCGTCGTGGAGCTCGTAGGCGGCCCCGTCGGCGGCATGCGTCAGGGCGAGGGCGGACTCCAGGCCGGCCCGCAGCACCGCCGCAGCGTCCCGCTTCTCCCCGAGCGCGGC
>Ga0272442_10010601_pt1 | contig 11338 bp, 9 predicted proteins | sample SSMForm2O_FD_200262 | JGI IMG/M metagenome (GOLD analysis project Ga0272442, IMG submission 200262) | Marine sediment archaeal communities from Little Sippewissett salt marsh, Falmouth, MA, United States - SSM-Form-2O | ecosystem: Environmental > Aquatic > Marine > Wetlands > Sediment ...
GGCGGTGGGGAAGGACTACTGCAAGAAGCGGGCCCCCCGGTGCGACGAGTGCCCGCTGGCGCCGCTGCTGGAGGACGGGCAGCCGGTGACGGAGATCGTGTGATGGGGCATCCGGCGCGGTGGGGCAAGACGGCCCACCGCACGTTAGAAAGGGTCCGCGTTGTCACCCTGAGCGAAGCGAAGGGTCTCGCCGTGCGGATTACAGAAAGGCAACGACCACGGCGAGATTCTTCGGCCCGCAAGCGGGCCTCAGAATGACAACGCTAACCCCGCCGGACTGCCCACCGCGCCAGGCGCCAGGGTTCTGTCAGTTCTGCCGGGCCTGTTCGGCGACGGAGGGTTTGGTCGCGGCCTCGTCCTTTTGCGTCGGCGGAGCGTCGGGCGTGCGGCCGGGCACGAGGCGGGCGGCGGCGGCCAGTTCGAGCCGGCTCCGCGCATCGTCGGCCAGGAGCGGCGTGGCGGGGCCCCGGAGGGTCTGCCGGATCGCCGCCCGCGCTTCCGGGTCGATGTCGTGCCACGCCGTGGCGCTCGCCCGTCCCTGCCGTTTGCTCTGGTACAGCGCCTGGTCGGCCAGGAAAACGAGCAGTTCGGGCGATGTGACTTCCGGGTCGTCGGGGTAGGTGGCGGTGCCGATGCTCAGGCGGATCGGGACGGCGCTCTCCTGCATCTGGAAGGTGTGCTTGCGGCAGGTGGTGAGGATGCGTTTGGCCAGCGCCTGCACCTCCTTGTGGCCGGTGCGCGGACAGACGAGGGCGAACTCGTCGCCGGCGTACCGGGCGACCAGGTCCGACTCCCGCGCGCACTGCTTCAGGATGACGGCCACTTCCTTCAGGACGTAGTCGCCGAACGGGTGCCCGTGCTGGTCGTTGACGCTCTTGAAGTAGTCCAGGTCCACGATGACCATCGACAGGTCGTGCCCGTAGCGTCGGCTGATCTTGAACTCGGTTTTGAGCCACTCCATCAAGTATCGATAATTGTATAGAGCCGTCAGGCCGTCCGTGATGCTGCGGACCTTGAGGGCCCGGTTGTCCTCGCGGAGTTGCTTGAGGAGGGCGGCTTCGCGGGCGATGGTCTCGTCGAGTTCGGTCCGCACCCGCCGGAGCCGCTCGTGCACCGCTTTCAGACGCAGCGCCGCGTGCAGGCGGTACTCCAGGGTTTCGCCGTCGATGTCGAGCGGCACGACGTCGTCGACGCCCGCCTGGAGGACGGCCCGGCGCTTAGCGGCCGGCAGGGCCGACTCCATCACGCCGAGCACCGGCACGTACGTGTCCGTCCGCAGGCTCTTCAGGACGCGGGCCGTGTCGGCCAGGTCGAACTGGCCCGGCTGGTTGACCACCAGGACGAGATCGAGGGTTTCGGCTTTGACGACGGCCATGGCGGCCAGGCAGTCCGGCACCGTCTGGACGGCGACGCCGGCGGCTTCCAACGTCTCCACCAGGCCGCCGGACTCCGCATCGTCGCCGACGACCGCCAGGACCTTGTGCTGCTGCGGCATGGAACCTCCCCGTTTGGCTGGATTCGACCCCGTGGACGCACGCCCTGCTGCCGCCCGTGCGACACGGACGGCGTCCATGAGTCAGCATACGCGGGGAGGGGCGGGAGGCAAGTCGCGGATCGGGACGGGCGCGGGAACCTCGCGCAAGTCCTTGTTTTGGAAATGGTTACGCGACCGGGGCGGATGCGAAGCCAGCGGCGAATCTGCGCCGACACCCCGCGGAAACGGCCGGTTTTCCGCCGGCAAACGCGGTTCGCGCCCCGCCTCACCCCGCGTGGCCGCCCGCCGTCAGCAACTTCGACCCCGTCCGGATGTACCCGATGAGCGAGACGACCGCCAGCGCCACCGTTACTGCCCACACGCCGTACAGCGCGTACCAAGCCGCCGGCCCGACCCACGCCAGCAGGTCCGGCGCCATGCACGTGACGACCACCGTCGCGAACTGCATGACGGTGGCTCCCTTGCCCGAGACGCTGGGCAGCCCCTGAAACAGGCCGCACACCAGGTACAGGACGACCGCTCCGCCCAGCATGAACAGGGCCCGGCTGACAAGGGTGACGCTGACCCAGTAGGGCAGGGTGAGGGCCTCGCCCTCGGCGAGGACGCCGGGAATCGACAGGGTGACCATCGCGCTGATGCCGAAGGCGTAGTCGGCCAGGGGATCGAGGATCGAACCGATGCGGGTCACGGCGCCCGTCCGCCGGGCCAGGATGCCGTCCGCCGCGTCCGCCACCCCGATCGCCAGCGCCAGGCCCATCGCCGCGTACCGGTATCCCCAGTGGTCGCGCGCCTGGAGCAGGAGCATGACGAACACAGGCACCATCAGCAGGCGGGCGATCGTGATGCGGTTCGGCCAGGACATGTCAGCGGCTCCCGCTTCCCGGACGTGGCGGGGAAGTGCTGTCAAGGTACGGGAAATGCGGCGGGAGTGTCAACGGAAAGAATTGCAATTGTCCCATGTCCGGCGACAAAGGCCAAAGGGCCAAGGACCGCGGTTAGGTTCTGTCTGACGAATCGGATCTGGCTTCGGGCGGCTGCATTCGCCCCCGGCGTCGTCGCCTTGCATCGCCGATTCAGATGCGAATCGCCTGCTTCGTGCTCCTTGCCTGGGGCGAATTCGCTCGCTCTCGGGCCGACGACCGATTCGTCAAACAGAACCTAGAACACCACGCCCGGATAGCCGACGGCCGCCTCGTAATCGGTCCGCCCCATCTTGTCGCGGAGCACGTCGAACGAGGTGGTGTACCGGACGACGTGACCGGCGGTGGCACCGAGGACCCGCGCCGCGGTCGTCGTGGCGGCGACGGCGCCCGCCCCGCACGCGTTCAGGCGGGTGCGGGCTTCCTGCACGATCTTCTCGGCGTCCAGCGTCTCGATGAGACGGAGCATCCGCCGGTCGTTTTCGTCGCGGACCCAGCGGACGGCCGCCTCGCCGAGCCCCTTCGGCGTGAACCCGTACGACGGGCCGTAGTGCGTCAGGTCCGACGACCCGATGCAGACGGCGTCGGCCTGGCGCTCGCGGATCGTCTCGCCGACCACCCGCCCCAGGGGCACGGCCGTCTCGTCGCCGGCGACGAGGATCGGCACGATCTGGATGTCGGGGAACAGGTACTGGAGGAGCGGCAGTTGGACCTCCAGGCTGTGCTCGGCCTCGTGGGCCTGGGGGTTGGACGTCAGCAGGTCCCCAGCGGCGGCGCGGGAGAGGATGGCGTCGGCCAGGCGGGCATCGACCGGCACCTCGCCCAGGGGCGATCGCCACGCCCCCTCCGGGAACAGGGCACTGCCCGAGATCGGCCGATGCGCCGCCCCCAGCAGCACGAACGTCTGCGGACGCCGCCGGCTCTCGATCGCCCGAAAGACCGTGAACGCCGTCTCGCCCGAAAAGAGCCAGCCGGCGTGAGGCACGATGCCGCCCAGCGGCCGGTCCGGGACGTCGGGGAAGTCCTGCGGCACGAACATCTTCTTGATTTCGTCTTCGCAGGCGTGCCGGTCGCGCGGATAGAAACGGCCGGCGACGGCGGGTTCGCGGACCATCATGATATGTCCCCCCGGCTAAAGTGGCTGCCCTGCCTGTTACGGGCCTTCTACTTCCATGCTACCGGCGGCCGGCTGTATTGCAAGGGGAGAAACTCGGCGGGGCGACGGGTGGCATGGCCACGCTTGTCGTGGCCATGGGCCCATGCGACAAGCCGGCCCTACGCCCCGGGGTCGTGCGGCTCCGTGACGCGGCGGGCCTCGAGGGCGGCGTCGAGGTCCGCCTCGCTCATCAGGCCCTTCTCGAGGATCCACTCGCGCACCGTCTTGCCGGCCGCCAGCGCCTCCTTCGCCACTTGGGCCGCCTGGGCGTACCCGATGGGCTGATTGAGCAGGGTTGCCAGGCCGACCGACGCCTCGAAGTAGTGCCGGCACCGCTCGGCGTCGGCTTCGATGCCGAGGATGCACCGCTGAAGGACGACCGGCAGGAAGTTCTTCAGGATCGTCAGGCTCTGGAGCAGGTTGTGGGCCATCAGGGGCATGAAGACATTGAGTTCCATCTGTCCGGCCGCGACCGCCGCCGCCACCGCCGCGTCGTTCCCGACGACCTGCATCGCCGCCATGTTCAGGCACTCGAGGATGGAGGGGTTCACCTTGCCGGGCATGATGCTGGAGCCCGGCTGGACGGCGGGCAGACGGATTTCCGCCAGGCCCGTCCGCGGCCCGCTGGAGAGGAGCCGGAGGTCGTTCGCGATGCGCGTCAGTTCGAGCGCCAAATTCCTGAGGGCCGCGCTCACCCCGGCGGCCGGGGCCATCGACTGCATCGCGTGCCGCAGGTCCGGTGCCGGTGCGAGGTCCAGCCCCGCGATCTCCGCCAGGTGCGCGACCGCCTTCTCGGCGTACTGCGCGTGCGTGTTCAGGCCCGTGCCGGTGGCCGACCCGCCCAGCGGGACCGTCCGGCAGGCGTCGAGGACGGTCCGCAGGCTGCCGGCCGAGGCGCGCATCGCCCCGCCGTACGCCGTAAACTCCTGCCCCAGCCGGACGGGGACGGCGTCCTGGAGGTGCGTCCGGCCGGACTTGACGATGCCGTCGAACGCGCGGCCCTTCTCGGCCAGGCCGTCGGCCAGGGCGTCGAGGACGGCCGCCAGGGCCGTGCCCTCCAGCAGGACGGCCACGTACATGGCCGTCGGGAACGTGTCGTTCGTCGACTGGCTCATGTTGACGTGATCGTTGGGATGGATGACGGCGTAGGAGCCGAGCGGGTGGTCGAGGATCTCGTTCGCGCGGTTGGCGAGAACCTCGTTCGTGTTCATATTCAGACTCGTCCCCGCCCCCGCCTGGAACGGGTCGACGACCCACTGGTCCATGAGGCGGCCCTGCTTCAGCACCTCCTGGCAGGCCTGTTCGATGGGGGCGCACGTTTTGGTCGTGATCTTGCAGAGGTCGCCATTCGTGCGTGCGGCGGCGAGTTTGACCGTGACGTACGCCCGCACGAGCGCGGGCGCCGGCCGCTGGCCCGACACGGGGAAGTTCTCCACGGCCCGCTGCGTCTGGGCGCCCCAGTAGGCCCCGGCGGGGACGCGAACCTCGCCGAGCGTGTCGGTTTCAGTGCGATAAGAGTCGTCGGCCATGGCGTGGGTCCTTCGTGATTCGGTTCTCAACGCGGAGACCGCGGAGAACGCAGAGAACGACCGGGAACGGCGGAAAGCGGGTTTCGCCGGAGGCGCCCGGGTTGGTGCCTTTGTTTGATTTGACGCCTCCGTCACTTTGTTCCTGTTTGCTTTTCTCTGCCTTTCTTTGCGCTCTCTACGTTCTCTGCGTTGAGATTCGTTCAGTCGAAACCGCCGCCCGGCTGCTGCCCGTAGCGCGAATGGTAGACGTCGTAGAGGCGCTGGGCCTCCTCGGGCGGGATCGGAATCGGGTCTCCCTTCGTCATCGCCAGATGGACGGTGCGGGCGATGTCCTCGACGACGACCGCCGCTTTCAGCGCCCCCCGCGCGCTCGTGCCGACGGCGAACACCCCGTGGTTCTGCATGAGGACGGCGGGGCACTGGAGACGGATCTCGCGCAGGATCCGGACGACTTCCTCCCCGATTTCCGTCCCGCCGATCTTGGCGTACCCGCCGCACGGAATCGGGATGCCGAACGCGTCGCCGTGCTCCGTCAGGTACACGGGAATGGATTGGCCGAGGGCGGCGAAACTCGACGCATGCGCCGAGTGCGTGTGGATGACGGCGTGGACCTCGCCCATCGCCTCCAGGATGGTCAGGGCGGTGGCGGTGTCGACGCTCGGTTTCAGGTCGCCCTCGACGACCGTGCCGTCGAGCCGCACGACGGGCAGCATCTGGGGCGTCATGTCGTCGAAGAGGACGCCGGACGGCTTGACGACCACCAGGCCGGTGTCGGGGTCCCGCTCGCAGACGTTGCCGCTGGTCCACGAGACGAGTCCGAGCCTCGGCAGTTGGCGGTTCGCCCAGCAGACGCGTTCTTTGAGGGCCTCGAGCACGCTGATCTCCCGGAGATATCCGTTCCGGCCGGAGCGTGATGCGGTGCGGTCGCGGCCGCGACGCCCCTCGCGAGTCGGCACGAGTGTACCAGCCGGCGGGTGCGTTTGGAAGGCCCCGGCGCCTGCCGCGGGCGAATCGATCGGACCGCCATCGCGGCCGGTCGCGGGTCGGCACCCTTTTGGCGAACCCGTTGGCGGGTTGGCGCGGGCGGCCGGTCATTCCGCGGCCTACCGGTCCTCCTCCACCACGTCGTAGCCAAGCAGGACGGCGACGTCCTTGATGACGTGCCTGAGGTCGCCGAGCGTGGCGGCCCGGTGGATGCCATAGTCATCGGGGGAGAAGTGTTTCTGGATCGTTTGGGCATCCTGGACTCTGGTGACCAGTTTGGTCCTGCACAGGATGCTGTCGATGCGATCGGGGTCGTAGACGTCGCGCGCGCCGACGACCTCGCCGGTGTAGAGGCCGATTTTCTTGTGAAGCGCGTACAGTTTCCAGATGGTGACCGGTTCTCCGGCGGGCCATTCCACCTTGAGCCCCGTTGCCGAGCCGGGTTTGTGCGTGTCCCTGAGGGGGCTTTGCGCGTGTGTGGTGATGACATAATCCACTATCCTGTTATCTCCGTAGGGATTGACGGGGGCTCCGCAGTGGGTGAGGATGGTCGTGTTGTTGGCGGGGTCCACGATGAGGTCGCCGAGCATGCTGGGCCTGCCTGTGAGGAAATACCCCAGGAGCTGGGCCGCGACGATGTTGGGATAATTCTGGCAGACCGCCTGGATGCCCCGCCTCTTGAAACCGCATTCAAGGCCGAGGCCCGGCCAAAAGCGGTCGGCGACGTCGCGGGTGGGCTTAAGCCGTCTCATGAACGTCGAGACGGCATTGCACTTATACTTGTTTCTCAAGGCTTCAAATGCCAGATACGCCCTGGCGTTCTTGGTAATCTCGGGCCTTGCGGCCGTGACGCCCCGGGCCAGGGATATCCACTCTTCCGAAATCCTCTCCGCTTCCTCCACGTCGCTTTGTTCGTAGGCCTCGAAGAATTCCTGGGGCGGGACGATGACCAACTCCACACCCAACGAATCCTTCAGGGCGCGGGTGTATCTCTCGTTGTAGTCTTTTGGCAGGTGCTTGTGCGCGTCGCCCTGGTAATCCACCTGCGAAAGCAGCTGGTACGGAGAAACCACGAGGACCCGGGACGACTTCAGTTTCGCGATCACCTCGATCAGCCTGATCTTGTAGACGAGATCCCGAAACATGGCGGCGGACACAGACGGATCGGAGAGGCTGCGTCTATCCAGTTGGGCGGTCAACACCTTGCCGTCCTGATAATCCGCCTCGCCGACCGTGACGCTTTCGGCTGCTTGCTCGCCGGCGAACTCCTTGTGGGGGAAGTTCATGAACTCATAGAGGTTATACACCGCAATGGTGGGCAGGCCCGAGAAGGCCAGGCTGTAATCGCGGCTGGGGCCGCCCCCCGCCCCGACGCCGATCAGGAGGATGCCGTCCAGTTCCTGTTTCCGCTCTTTCAGTTCGTCGACGACCGATGCCAGGCGTGTTTCCTCCTTGGTGACGTCCCTGGCGATGAATTGCACGCCGGGGCATTCGTGCTTGAGCTGCTCCAGCAGTTTATCGTTCGTCGTGAACAACTCGGGGTTGACGCCGGCCCCGGGACCGGCGAAGCCGCGGCTGAGGAATACCGTGTAAATAAGGGCCCGCTCGCGCGGCGTTCCATCTGGCAACATGCACGTGCTCATGTCTCTATGTAGAACGAGTTCCTGTGTCGGGGTCAGCCCCGGCCTGGCCTGATGTTCGGCGCAGCCCTGGGCCGCCGCCAGGGCCGCGAGAACGGAAAGAACCACCTTCAAGGTGGGCCTGTTGGGCTTGGACGGTGCGCTTCCCATGGTACGCCTCCTCGTGTTCCCGGTCACTCTGAAAGGGCGCGGAGACGGGCACCGCTGTGACGCGCGATGCCTCGGGCCGGTTCCGCGCAGGCAGTGTACCATTTGACGCGGATGTTTGGAAGGACATGGCCTGCTGGTGACGGCTCTGGAAGATGCCGGCGGCGCGATCGGGAAGAAGTGGCGTTCGGCCGTAAGAGCGACCTGCGCAGCCCACGCCTGGGCTGGGCCGATTCGCTACAGAACTCCGACGTGCGCGGGCAGCGGTACCTGACCGACCGCACCCGCGCTGCCGCCGACCGCCGCCAGCGGGCCGACGCCTTCATGCAGAAGGTCGACCGCATGGTTGAGGAGGGCCGGCGCGAGCGGCAGGCCAAAGCGCAGGTCCAGCGGGAGATGGAACAGGCCCACGGCGGCGAGCGGGACCCGGAGTTCTCAGGGGCCTGACGTCCCCGTCCCGTCCTTCCTCGCCACCAACCCGCACTCCGGCAGGCACGTGACGCCCAGGCGGCCGGGGAGAAAGCCGTTCAGGTAGGTCCAGCGGCGGGTGACCTCGAAGCCGTGGCGGGCGAGTTCCGCCTGCCACTCCTTTACATGACGCATGCCGATGTGCTGTTCCAGGCGGTCGGCGCGGCGGTAGATCCAGCGGCGCACGAGCCCGAGGTTGGGTGTGGTCATGCAGAACCGGCCGCCGGGCGCCAGCACCCGGCGCACCTCGGCCAGGACCCGGCCCTGCCGCTCGCGCGCGATGTGTTCCAGGACGTCCGTGCACAGGACCGCCTCGAACCGGCCGCCCTCGTAGGGCAGGGGGCCCGCGGCGTCGGCCGTCACGAACGCCGCCTGCGGGAAGCGGCGCCGGGCCTCGCCGATGGCCCATTCCGACACGTCGCACCCGTGCAGGGGCCGCCCGTCGTCGAATCGCGACAGGAGGAACCCGTACGCGCAGCCGACGTCCAGGAGGGGTCCCCGGCCGGCGTGCGGGCGGAACCAGGCCGCCAGCCGCGTGAAGTATTTCCCCACGTCGCGGTACCCGCCGAACTGGTAGAAGTAGGACGTGCGGCCCTGGAAGTAGTCGGCGTCGTAGACCGTCCGCTCCTGGGCGACCGGCGCGGCTGTCTGGACGGGCCCCATCGTCATGCTACTGGACTCCCTTTAACGCCTTGAGGCGTTTCATCACGTCGTTTTCGCCGCGACCGAAGTGGTCGTGCAGGACAGTATACTCGGAAAAGAGTTGTTCGTACACCTCGTGGGCCGCCGGGTCGGGCGTGTAGGTCGTCTCGCGGACGCCGGCCATGGCGGCGGCGGCCTCGTCGATGGAGTCGTATCCGCCGGCCTCCTTGCCGGCCGCCACGGCCCCGTGCATGGCGCTGCCGAGCGCGCACGTCTGGGCGCTGCGGGCGATACGGAACGGGCGGTTCGTCACGTCGGAATAAATCTGCATGAGCAGGTCGTTGCGTTCGGGCAGGCCGCCGCAGCAGACGATCTCGTTCACCGCCACGCCGTGTTCGGCGAACGTGCGGATGATCGTGTACGTGCCGAAGGCCGTGGCCTCGATCAGGGCCCGGTAGATTTCCTCCGGCCGGGTGCCCAGGTGCATGCCGACGAGCAGGCCCGTCAGGTCGGCGTCGACCAGGACGGAGCGGTTGCCGTTCCACCAGTCCAGCGCCAGCAGGCCCGTCTCGCCGGGCCGGTAGGCGGCGGCCTTTTCGGTCAAGAGATCGTGGACCGAGATGCCGCGCTCCGCCGCCTCCTTTTCCTGTGCCGCGCCGGCGCACGTGCGGACGAACCAGGCGAAAATGTCGCCGACGGCGGACTGCCCCGCCTCGAAGCCGAACAGCCCCGGTAGAATGCCGTCCTCCACCACGCCGCACTGGCCCGGCACGTGTTTCTCCTCGTGGCCGCAGACCATGTGACAGATGCTCGTGCCCATGATCATGACCATCTTGCCGGGGCCGGTCACGGTGCAGGCGGGGACGGCGACGTGGGCGTCGACGTTTCCGGCGGCGACGGCGGTGCCGGGCGCGAGGCCGAGTCGGTCGGCCATCGCCTCCGTCAGGCCGCCCGCTTTGGCGCCGAGGGGCAGGATCTCGCGCGACATCTTCTCGTCGACGACGTCGGCGAAGGCGGGATCGAGCGCCTCGAAGAACGCCCGCCGCGGGAACCCGTCCCGCTTCGACCAGATGGCCTTGTATCCGGCGGTGCAGAGGTTGCGGGTCTCGCGGCCGCAGAGTTGCCAGATGATCCAGTCGGCGGCCTCGATGAGGCGGTCGGCGGCGTGGTAGACGTCCGGGGCCTCGTCCAGGATCTGGAGGGCCTTCGGGACGAACCATTCGCTGGAGATCTTCCCGCCGTACCGCTGGAGCCACGGTTCGCCCAGGCGGCGGGCGGTCTCGTTGACGCGGTCGGCCTCCGGCTGGGCGGCGTGATGCTTCCACAATTTGACCCACGCATGCGGGTTGGCGCGCCACTGCTCCAGCGTGCAGAGCGGCGTGCCGTCGGCCGTCGTCGGCAGCATCGTGCAGGCGGTGAAGTCCGTGCCGATGCCGACGACCTGCTCCGGGCCGGCGCCCGCCTCGGCGAGGCAGGCGGGGACGGTGGCGTCCAGGGCGCGGAGGTAATCGTCGGGGTCCTGGAGGGCCCAGTCGTGGGCGGGCAGGGCGGTGCCGGTGTCCGGCAGGCGGTCGGTGATCACGCCATGGGCGTACTCGTAGACGGCGGAGGCGGCCTCGCGGCCGTCGGCGACGTCCACCAGGACCGCCCGGGCGGACTCGGTCCCGTAATCGATGCCCAAGGCGTAGCGTGCGTCGGCCATGGCGGCTCCTTCCCGCAAAAAGGCTCCAGGAGTCTTTTTCCGCAAGGCGAGGAAACGGCCGGCCGGACAGCGCTCCCGAAAAAGACTCCTGGAACCTTTTTGTCTCCCCGCGTCCTTTGTGCCCGATATGGCCGCCCGCTGCAAGGAAAAGTCGGGACGCCCTCGTGATTTCGGATTATCCGTGAAACGCGCGGCGGGGGCCATACGTTCCTCTAAACGGAAGCACGGATGCACGCATCTGCACGGGTGCCCATGGCGGACTGCGAGGTTGGGAAGCGAACCCCAGGGCCGGGGCGCGTCCCCGGAAGGAGGTAACGCCATGGCAGGGGAGGACCGTTCGTCATCATCCGTCGACGCCCGCATCGCCGCGGACCAGGAACGGGCGTGGGACCGCGTGATCGGCTGGCTCGCCCTGTACGTTCCCACCGTCGGCACGAGCGTGATGTTGCACGTGGCGGTGGTGCTGCTGGCGGCGGTGCTGCTCCCGTTCGCCTCGGAGCAAGCGCCGACGTTCGAAGGGCCGGACAGCGGCATCGTGCGGCTGCCGCCCAAGCACCCGATCACGCACCGGCCGCGGCTGCGGCCGCGCCAGGAGCGCGACGTCCTCGATCCGCAGACGACCTACAGCATCAAGTACGCCAGGTTGGAGACGCCG
>Ga0272442_10010602_pt1 | contig 11338 bp, 7 predicted proteins | sample SSMForm2O_FD_200262 | JGI IMG/M metagenome (GOLD analysis project Ga0272442, IMG submission 200262) | Marine sediment archaeal communities from Little Sippewissett salt marsh, Falmouth, MA, United States - SSM-Form-2O | ecosystem: Environmental > Aquatic > Marine > Wetlands > Sediment ...
AGCCCTGAGCATTCTCCTGCTAAAATCTGCGAGCGAGCAATCTTGCTGAGAAACGAGTTTTGCATAACCGTAACAGGTCATGTCACGAAACGTTCGGAAGATACTGAAAATACCCATATAGAGACGGGGCAAATTGAGATTATGGCAACAGATCTGCTCATCCTGAGCAGGGCGGAAACACTGCCGTTCCCTATTTCAGAAAAAGCAATGGTCATCGGTGCCAGTGTCAGCAGTGTTGAATCGGTTAATGAGGACCTGAGACTTCAATATCGATATCTTGATCTCCGGCGCCCCTCGATGCAGGAAAATTTTATAAAAAGGCATCGAATTATTAAAAGTGTCAGGGATTTTCTTGATGAGCAGGGTTTTATAGAAGCTGAAACACCCATGCTGACCAAAAGTACACCCGAGGGCGCGAGAGATTATTTGGTGCCAAGCCGTGTTTATCCGCAACATTTCTACGCACTGCCTCAGTCTCCGCAGCTTTTCAAACAACTTCTCATGGTCAGCGGATTCGAGCGGTATTATCAGCTTGCTCGATGTTTTCGTGATGAAGACTTACGTCCCAACAGGCAGCCGGAATTTACACAGCTTGACATTGAAGCATCGTTTATCGACGAAGAATATATTTATGACCTGGTAGAAGAACTTACCGTTCGTATGTTTAAAATAGGTAATATTACTCTATCCCGGCCGTTTCTGCGAATGACCTATCGGGAAGCAATGAACACAACCGGTTCGGACCGACCGGATCTCCGTTTTGGCCTGCGGTTTATTGATGCAACCGATCTCTTCAAGAACACAACATACGGGATCTTCAAACAAATTCTCCATCGCGGGGGTTGTATCAAGGGTATAAACATTAAGGGCCAATCGGATAAACTCAGCAAAAATGTACTCCAAAACGAATATGCCAAGCAGATTGTACCCGGGTTCGGTGCCAAAGGAATGACGTGGATGAGAGTCATCGATGACGGATTGGAATCAAACATTGTTCAGTTTTTCAGTGAGGATGAGCAAAAGGGTATACAAGAGCGATTTAAGGCAGAGAATGGTGATGTTATCATTATGATTGCCGATCCGTCATACGAGGTCGTTACAACTGTTCTCGGACTGCTCCGTTTGCACATTGCGGAGCGAATCGATTTAATTCCCGAAGACACATACTGTCCCGTGTGGATTACCGATTTCCCTCTTTTCGAGGTAACTGAGGAAGGAATTGTATCCAACCATCACCCCTTTACCGCTCCTGATCGTACCGACTTTGATCCGGGTGATCATGAAAATCTTCTGACATTGCTTTCCCGCTCGTATGATCTGGTCCTCAATGGAGAAGAGCTCGGTGGTGGCAGTATTCGTATTAACAATAAAGATTTACAATGTCGGATTTTTCAGGCCCTCGGACTCTCAGATAGTGAAGTTGAGGAGAAATTTGGATTTTTCATCAATGCTTTTAATTACGGTGTACCACCTCATGGAGGACTTGCACTCGGTATGGACCGTGTTATCGCTATGATACTCGGGACATCGTCCATCCGCGAGGTGATTACATTTCCGAAAAATCGAAGTGCATACTGCCCGTTAACACAGGCTCCATCCACCGTTTCTCGTGAACAGCTGACGGAACTCGGCTTACTTGATTTAGCAGGAGAAATGGCAGTCCCGGGAGCTGAAGAAGAACGTGATATGGTCGATCATCTTTCCTGGGTGTCACGAATTGGAATTAACGACGGAGAAAGACAATCTATTGTAGCTTCAATGAAAGAAGCAGCCAGATTGGCACAGGTCATTAACGAAAGGGTAGGAGATGGAGAACCAATCTTTTCGGTTGTGACCGTGACGAATCGTGTCAGGAAAGAAGCTCAGGCCGTGAGAAGTCCCCTAGCCGAAAAAGGGGAGCTCTTTCGAAGTGCACCGGCGGTAAAAGGTGCATTTTTTAAAGTTGCAAGTATATTGGAATAGAAATGAAAATCACAACACATAAAGGCCTGTTGTGGATCCTGCCATCGAACTTTTCAATACTTTTATAGCAAGGATAATCTCATGAATAAGAAAATCTTTTCGTACATCGATTCAAAGCCATCGATTGTTCATGAAAACGGTATTCTCAGCGGTAAATCCATATCGATTCAACCGAATATGTCTGTCAGAGGTTGGCCGACTGAAGCCGGGTCGAAAGCCCTTGAACGCTTTGTTGCTCTCGAAGATGCAACGGTGATCGAGAATTTAAGAACGGCAGGAGCGACCATCAAAGGCAGCACTCACATGAGCGAACTGAGCTTTGGTCTGATCGGTGACACGGGGGCTCAGGCTGTAGCAACCGGTGAGGTTGATATAGCACTCATGACGGATTCGATGGGTGAAGCACGAATAGCTGCTTCCTCAAAGAATCTTTTCGGATTTAAACCGAGTTTCGGCATTATATCCCGATATGGGTTGATCGGACTAATTCCATCTATGGAATGTTATGGAATCGTGGCGAATACACCTATGGATATTGCTAACGTTATGGGGGCAATTGCCGGCATTGACGATCGTGATTATTCAATGCCCGATAGTATACTTCCTGATTTTGGTAGATTTGAGGACTGTAAGAAATGGGGAACTTGTGGTGTGATTGCCGAATGTGCTGACGTACTGGAACCTTCTCAGTCGAAAGCTTTCACTGCAGCGCTTTCCAGATTAGGTGAAACCGGTATGGCAATACGGGAAGTGAGTTTGAAAGACTTTGACCTTTTTCGTGCCGCTCATAATGTGATCGGCTCCGTTGAAGCCTCTTCGAGTTGCGGTAAATACGACAGTGTTCGATATGGTCATCGCGCTCAGTCAGCCAGGAACTGGAACGAGATGTATTTAAAGTCTCGTGCCGAATCATTCGGCCTTCTTGTAAAGACCTATTTGTTTCAAGGAGCATATTATCAATTTGAAAACTACGAGACATTTGAAAATGCCTGCCGCATCAGGGCACAACTCATGGAAGATATGGAAGCATTATACGAGACGATTGACGTGCTTATCGTTCCAACACAGAAAAGAAATGATTCCCAGAATGAAACGAATACCATTGACGGTGTGTATGATGCTTTTGACCTAACGCTTCCCGCTAATATGACGGGACAACCGGCCATTCATGTTCCTGGTTCACTGTTCGGGAGAGAAACAGATCCGGGTCTCCAGTTTGTAGCGCCCCGTCTCGGTGATATGAGATTATTGTCCATTGCCGACCATCTGATGACAGTAAGAGAAGGAGATAGTTAAACATGGACTATGAAGCTGTAATCGGTCTTGAAATACATGCTCAGCTTAATTCTGAAACGAAGATGTTCTGCAGTTGCCCGAATAGACCCGGTGACGAACCGAATCGAAATACATGTCCCATATGCCTCTGGATGCCGGGGGCTATACCGAAATTCAGTGAACATGTTCTCGAGAAGGCAACACTTGCAGCGCTGGCATTAAACTGTGAAGTACAGAAGCACAATGCATTTGATCAAAAAGTATATTATTATCCTGACTTACCAAAAGGATTTCAACTTTCACAATTTCATAAACCCCTGGCAAAGAACGGATGGGTCGATATCACAACCGAAGACGGTATTCCAAAAAAAATAGGAATTCATCAGGTGCATATGGAAGAGGACGTTGCCAAGCTCGTTCATGAAACAGAGGGAAGGATACCAATAAGCCTCGTTGATTTTAACAGGGCTGGTACCCCTTTAATTGAGATTGTGAGTGAGCCTGACATACGAAGCCCGTATGAAGCAATGGAGTATATAAAAGCGCTTAGGACACAGATACGATATGTGGGTAGTGCGGATTGCAGCATGGAACAGGGATCGATGCGGGTGGACGCAAACATTTCAATTCGACCCAAAGGAAGCGATCAGTTTAATACCAAGGTGGAAGTGAAGAATATGAATTCAATTCATCACGTCGGTGATGCAATTGCGTATGAAATCAATCGTCAGAAGGGGCGCCTCAATGCGGGAGAATCCATTGTGCTTCATACCCGGCTGTGGGACCCGGAAAAACGCATAACATCGGCCATGCGAGGCAAGTTTGAAGGTCCTTGCGTTCCCGATCCATCAGTACCGCAGATATTACTGTCAAACGAATGGCTGGAGAATTTAATGTCTCAGCTTCCTGAAATGCCGAGCCAGAAGGTAGAAAGGTTTGTTCGTGAGTACGGACTTCCCTATGATGAAGGGGTATTAATGAGTTCTGAAAGGGATTTATCTGAATATTTTGAAGCCGTTGTGGAAGAAGGTATATCACCGAGGACGGCAGTTCACTGGATGACCAGTCAACTCATGCCTGCTGTGCGGGAGCGTAATCAGACCATCTCGAATACACCGGTGACTCCTCGTCGATTGAGTGAACTCCTTGCCATGCTGGATCGTGATGAAATCAACGCAAAATCAGCCAGAGATGTCTTGTTGAAGCTTTTCGAGAGTGATGAAAGACCAGACGTCATTGTTAAAAAATATGGATTCAAACAAGTTTCAGACGTGGATGAACTCGAGGTTCTTGTTGAGACCATACTATCAGCCAATCCCGATGCCGTTGATGATTTCAAGAGCGGAGTTGCCAAGGCAATGGGTTTTCTCATCGGTCAGGCGATGCAGGCATCGCGGGGCAAGGCGAATCCAAAACTTATTCGAGATATTTTAACGAAGAAATTAGGTTGAGCATACCACAATAGAAATCCTGACCATCGCATCTTTCGTCTTATATTGTCTGACGTATCTGTCGTGCGAAGATGATACGGATCAATGTTTCCCCGTTTATATTATTGGCATCGAAAGCTTGAAAAGAACACCGCCGTTTTGATATAATTATAACAGTCGTCACCGGCTTTTTTGTAAATAAAAAACCACGTAATGTAGGATTGAAGAAAGGAGGAAGCTTAGTGGCAAAAGATTCCTAACCTGTAACGATATTTTTGAGTAAGGAGGTGGGAAAATGGCCGTTAAAGTTCTGATCAAAAGAAAGGTTCCACAAGGCAAAGAAGTGGATCTGGTAAAACTTATAACCAGGCTGAGGACAATGGCGACGAAACAACCCGGTTATATTTCAGGTGAAACGATGAGGAATGTTCAGGATAAAGAAGCATATCTCGTAATCAGTACATGGCAGAGTGCGGAAGATTGGGAAGATTGGAAAGCGAATGAGGAAAGAGAAACGATCCAAGCAGACATTGATGACCTCTTGGGAGATACAACCCGCTACGAAGTTTATCAGTATCCGGAGAAAGTTTCGGCACGGTTAAGCAATTTCGAAGGCTGGGAAGGTGGTTAGGACAAAATACCCGTTCATAGGAGATTCATCTGCGTATGGAGTTTCGAGGGTTTTCAGAATGGTAACTGAAAACCCTTTTTTATACTTGCAGTAATCAGATATCTAACAATGTGATCATAATGAGGCTGTTGAAAAACAAGCATCTGCCCCGACATGTCAGCATTACTCCCACCATTCGTTGCTGAGACGTACCTCATACGATAAAGGAAAAAGTAATAAAGTTCCCGATTTTCGAATTCCGATATCCGGTTTTCGAATTTCCATTTCTTTTTTTTAACAGCCTGATAATGGAATTACCGGTTATTCATCGTGTGAACCCAGGATTTCTGATCTTACATTGCAAAGGAATCTATGATAGAAACAAAATCGCCGACGCTGAGAAACATAGTGTGATTTACGTTCGATATCGATGCAAAAGTAATGTAAAACGAGATTGCTGCCTGCATTGGTAAAACCACAGGGAGTAGAAATGGCAAAGACCGTCGTTGTTCTTTTCGCCGGAATCATATCAATATCATTTGCCGCTATTTTCATAAAATTTTGTGATGACGTGCCCGCCATCATGATTGCCACGTATCGACTGAGCATTGCATCTGTCATACTCTGTCTCTACTATACATTGAGCGGTCACTCTTTTAAACGCATTAACAAAAGGGACTTGCTTCTGTCTCTTGCAGGTGGTCTTTTTTTATCCCTCCACTTCATTAGCTGGATATCATCTCTGAAATATACATCTGTTGCCAGCAGTGTCGTTCTCGTTGCGACAAATCCGATTTTTGTGGGTGCGTTTTCATATGTTTTACTCAAGGAGAAACAGCACGTCGAACTCGTCATCGGGATTGTTCTTTGTTTTGTCGGTAGCATCATGATTGCCTTGGGTGACAGTGGACTCGCCGGAGTGACATCAATTGGGAAACGGGCACTAACCGGAGATGCACTGGCACTGATTGGAGCGTTTATGGCAAGTGGTTATTTAATCGTGGGGAGCAAGGCACGAGAAGGTCTGGATATTGTAACCTACGTAACACTCGTTTTTACGATCAGTGCTCTCTTTCTCCTGCTGACATCATTCATGATCGGGATGCCGTTTACCGGCTATAGACCTTCCTCATATCTATTTATGGTGCTTCTGGCTGTCGTACCCCAGTTGATCGGGCATACGTCTATTAATTGGGCACTCAAACACCTCAAAACAAGCATGGTTGCAATTTCGATTCTTGGCGAACCTGTCGGGGCAACAATCCTTGCATATATCTTTTTCCGAGAATCGGTCGGGGACATTCAATTTGCCGGAATTGTTCTAATTTTTGCCGCTATACTTATCGCTTCAAAAAAAGGAAGAAAATCACAATAAGACATGTTTCAATTTTCATTGTTCGGCTTTGACCCGACATAAAGATAGGTAATTCCCATGGTCAGAGCGTATCGCTCAATATTGGTAAACCCGACTTCACTCATTATAGCCGTAAATTCTTCGGGAGAGGGAAAATGAATAATGGAATCTGCGAGGTAGTGATAGGCTGCCGGATTTTGAGAGAAGTGACGTGCCAGGTACGGTAATATATGGTTCAGGTAGAGGTTATAAACACCTCGAAACAGCACATTCCGGGGAAAGTTCATTTCCAGCACCATGCACTGCCCGCCACTGACGAGTACCCGTTTTATTTCTCTCAGTGCCCGGGATCTGTCGGTAATATTTCGGATACCGAAAGCAATTCCCACGACATCAAAACTGGAATCAAAAAAGGGAAGGTTCAGGGCATCCCCTTGTAAAAAATTGATTTTCTTCGAGAAGTTATGTTTGTAGCTCTTATGGCGTCCCACCTTCATCATGCCCTGCACAAAATCCAGTGCAATCACATTCGTTTGTGGATATTTTCGTGCCACCTCAATGGCAAGATCCGCTGTCCCGGTTGCTACATCCAGATAACGCCTGTTTTTAATAAAGTTCATTTTCGATGCCGTGAATCTACGCCATACAATATCGCGGCCGAAACTGAGAAAGTGATTAAGGAAATCGTATTTCTCGGTGATTGTTGTGAAGATTTCCTTAACCATTGTAATGTGCTCAGTTTGCGTTATGTCGGTTACCGAATCGTACCGTTTGCCTGTGCGTTTTTTCATGATCGTTTCAGAAGTGATCTCCAAATAATATATCAGTCCGTAAAAATATGGTCTCGATGTAATGACGGTATCTCACGAGAGCCGGTGCTGAAGTTTGGAACAGTACCGCCTGTATAATCGGGATACTTTCTATACGTTCTCGTGGTATAAAAATCAAGGTTTTGTCGCGTAATAATTTTCAGTCTATGGGAGATGGCCTCTTCCTTATTGTTTCTGCCTGTACACGGTTCGTTTTATTATTGACACGGCTTCATCCCTTTTCTATAGTTGCCCTGAAATGTTAATGATAAAAAGAAACTCAGTTCATTGAAGATTATGACAGGGAAAGAGTAATGTTTGATTATAATGGCTACTTGAAACAACTTCAATCAGGCGACAGTTCGTTAAACCCGTTTCTGGATTTTCTTAACATGAAACTAGAGGAGATTAAGGAAGGATATGCTCGATTCTGCATGCCCATCCGGCGCGAGTATATGCAGTGCAACGGGGTTATGCAGGGAGGACTTATCGTAGCTATGGCAGATGAAACCATAGCACATGCCATCATGACCTTGCTTGGTTCTCGTGAGGAAATTGCTACGGTCGAATTGAAAAATAATTTCATTGCGCCGGCTAAAGGGGGAACGCTGACAGCAGAAGCCACCATATTTAAAAAGGGTCGTTCTCTCGTTGTTGGAGATTGTATTGTTACCTGCGATGACGGCGTAATCGTATCCCGTTCATCCGCTACCTTTCTCATATGCCAGGAATAGAGAAATCAGCGTTCGATAGTATCCCGATTACTTATTGATGAAACGTCTCAACGTTATGTTGCCGAGAGCTTTTCTCCACGGATCTCGTATACGGGGATTGTTTCATCTTTGCCTTTGGCATGAACCGGTTCAAGTTTGACTGCTTCGAAAAGATTGTGTACGTGTGAGTAGGTGCTTTCTGAAATGATGATCTGGCCGGGATGTGCCGCCGGACAAATCCCATGTGCCACATTGACACTGTCACCGATTACCGAATAACTCATCGTCTGTGTTGATCCGATGTAGCCGGCAACAAGATTTCCCGTATTGATTGAAATGCCAAATTGAATATCTCGCAGGCCTTCAGCTGCACGGTGAGCATTGAATTTTGCGAGCTCCGATTGAATTTCGAGAGCAGCACGGACGGCACGAGCCGGGTCGTTATCATGTGCTATCGGCGCTCCCCAGATTACCATTATTTCATCTCCGATGAATTTATCGACTGTTCCTTTATGTCGGAATACAACATCAACGATCACTTCAAAATAGTCATTTAACAACTTCAAAACTTCCGATGCTTCAGTATTTTCGCTCATTTTTGTGAAATCACGGACGTCAGCAAACATTACCGTAGCCTCGCGATTCTCACCACCCTTTTGTACCTCTAATTGACCCGAAACAACCAACTCTGCCAGATCAGGTGACAGTAACCGTTGAAACCGCTCGCGTGTCGCCGCTTCTCGTTCACTTTTCTTTGCCACCTCTCTCCGTTCATTGAGAACAAATTGCGCGTGAGCCCCAAACATAATAAAAAGACAGAGAACAATCAACCGCGTCCAGCTTGGATTGGAATCAGGGGTAACAAGCAATTGAAATGGATTAAGGCCTGATTCTGCAAGGAATATGTTAAAGAAAGCTTCATAAATCCAGTAAAATAAACCGAGACCAAATCCAATCAAAACCAAATGGTCTGTCAGATAGACACGATTATTTTTTTTGTTTTTCATATGATGTAACCCTTGCTTCCTTTCTGTTTATCGGTCCAATCGGCTTGATTTTGGTACTGGTATGTAAACGATACAATGTATCGTTCAGTACCATTCTGAACAATCCGGATCAACATTTGAAAATACGAAAGGTCTCTTATCAAAGTATGTCCCAAAAAAAAATTATATAATGATACACTGATAAAAGTCATCTTTCAAGAACATTAAGAGGATGTGGATACCGTACGATACGCTATAAGTAAAATTATGAAGGTATTGCATAATACATGAATGTTCCATGACATCGTCAAGATTTTGACATAACTGAAAAGATGACCATGGAAGGTGCCAGTTAGATTATTAATGATTGGAGCGTGTTACCGTATCTTCCGGCAAGAAAGTCCTCAGGGGGGGTGATTAGATAATATATAATATAATTAAATAGTTATGCGTAAACATTCACATGTTATTTCCCTTATATATCAGGATTTACCTGTTTTGTTTGTTCGGGCGGTACTATAATTGCATAATATATTACGCCGAGAGCGATTGTATGCAAATAAGTGAATTATTTAAAATTCTCTTGAAGAAACTATAATTATCAGATAACGTCGGTAACATCCGTTGCATAGGCAGTGGTACGAGAAGGTAATATAAATAATTGATACTCCCGTACTTCACGGTATCGAGACAAAATATAGAGAATTAAATATATATGATGGGTTAGCAGGTTAATTACAAGGGGATATTAATTTGTCGTTGGAAAAAGAGATATCTTCAACAGAGAAATTACTTGATGTTATACGCAACAAGAAAACATCAGACGAATTTATTGAGGCATCAGATTCACCTCCTTTGATAAAAGCGGATAAATTTCTATCTTCTAAAGTGTCCCAGAGAAGTAAAGCAATTTCCATTGGTGTCGATATCGGTTACCGGGAGCTACGATTTGTTAAAGTAACGCAACTGGTTGATGACAAATGGAAACTCCTTGCATGCCATAGTGTGCCGTTTAGATCTGACGCACCGAGAGGGACACCTGAGTTTGCGAACTTTTTGATGTCAGAACTTGTAGCGTTTCGTGGTTCGGCGAAAAAATTTAATTTATGGGCTAGTATGTCTTCAGCCCAGGTCGAAGTAGCATCCATTCGAATCCCAAAACTTCCGAAAAAACAAATAGAGAATGCGATTTACTGGACTGCCAGAAAGACCATGTCCTTTGATCAAAAAGACTTTGTCTTTGATTTTGAAGTGGAAGGTGACGTTGTCGAAAACGGGGTAACCAAACTTGCCGCTATGGTCTATGCGGCACCCAGAAAAGAGGTTCAGGAAATAGAGAAACTCTTTGCCGGAATTGGATATCCTCTTGACGGACTGACAATTGTACCGTTTGGAATTCAAAATCTGTTCAGAACCAAATGGATGCAGTCCTTTGATCAAACAGTGGCCACACTCTATATTGGGAGGGGATGGTCACGTATTGATATATTCTCAGATGGGAACCTCGTTATGACCCGGGGCATCAAAACCGGTATGAACAGTATGACCCAGGAACTCATGGAAGGATATAATGAAAGCGTTAACGCTATAGTGCCGGAACAATCGCACAACGATCTGATACGTCAACCTGATGACAGAAGAAAAAACCTTTTCATGAAGATTGAAGAGGCGAGAGCGTTGATGTCAAGTATCGGACCGGATTCGTCGATTGACGAAGCTATGAAGGAACGGTTTGACCTCGATGAAGGGGCCATAAAGACATTGATTAAACCGGCCATGGATCGATTGGTACGGCAGATTGATAGAACATTTCGATATTATACCGTCACGCTTGGAAACGAAAAGATACGTGCCATATATGTTTCCACCGCAACGAATGTCTATCTTCCCGTGGTTGATTATATCGGAGAAGATCTTGGGATTCAACGGGATGTGCTGGATCCTCTGAAACCGGAAAATCCTTTTGTTGATGAAATGACGTTCGGGCTTTCTTTTTCTGAAAGGGTAGCTTTTGGTCCTGCTCTTGGTGTTGCGCTTTCGGACACGTTACGAACCCCCAATCTTCTCTTCACCTATAAGGATAAGAAAAAAGAGTCGAATATTACAAAGAGTAATCGCGCAATAATTGTAGGTTTGCTCATGGTCATGCTTTTCTGTGTCGGCGGACTCTTTTTGTTGGTAAATATGGCCAACAACAAA
>Ga0272442_10010604_pt1 | contig 11337 bp, 8 predicted proteins | sample SSMForm2O_FD_200262 | JGI IMG/M metagenome (GOLD analysis project Ga0272442, IMG submission 200262) | Marine sediment archaeal communities from Little Sippewissett salt marsh, Falmouth, MA, United States - SSM-Form-2O | ecosystem: Environmental > Aquatic > Marine > Wetlands > Sediment ...
GCCGCGATTGTAGCGGCGGCGTTGGTCCTTTCTCAAGATTAATTTCGGGAAAGCGCGGCCTCCGGCTCCAAGTTTTTGACGCGAGACGAGGCTCGCACGCGAAAAAAAGTTCCACGTGGAACAAAGCCCCGCCCTGCGGGGACCGAATGGAGTCGGGCTTCGGCGGCGGGAAAGAGCCGCGTGCAGCTCCCCCTTCCAGGCAAGCTCTTGATGCGAGACGGCGTTCGCACGCGAAAAGAGTTCCACGTGGAACAATCAGCGCCGCCCCGCGTGGGCCGGATCGAGCCGCCTTTCCGCTGCGGGAGAAAGAGCGTCGCAGCTTCCCCCTTCCGCGCAAGTTATTCACGCAAGCCCGGGCTCGCACGCAAAGGAAGTTCCACGTGGAACAAAGCGCCGCGCCGCGTGGACCGCATCGAGCCGCGTTTCGGCTGCGGGAGAAAGAACGTCGCAGCTCCCGCTTTGGGCTGGCCTTGGCCGACCGGCGTACCTGCAGTATTGCGGTAATCCAGGCGGACCTTCATCGGCGGGCCGATACGTTCCCGCCGGGACGTCTAACTGGCCGCCGGCGCCCCCCCGAACCCGCAAGCCGTGGGAGGCCGCCGCTCAGGATACGACGCCCGGGCACCAGCGCTCTCGGCCCTGGAACCCCGCCCCCACCGTTGGCTACGCCGAGCCCGAGGGCGCTGCCCCCGCATGCGGCCAGCCCCCTCCCACCGCGACCACCCCAGCAAGCCACGAGGTCTTGGCCACCCGGTCGCTCTGCTGTGAGCCCGCCCCAAGCAACGGAACAGCCGCGCCTTTGCCTGCGAGGCCGGGGCGTCATTCTCCGCGCAACGCCGCCCCGTCCGCCCCTCCAACGATCCTCGCCGGCCCCCCACGAGCCATGCATGCCCCCACAATTCAGCTAACAGGAACCGGCCACCGGCGCCCCCTACGGAGACCCGCCCCCAACGAGTCGCTCACCCCACCACCCTCTCACTTCCACGTGGATCGCGCCGCGAGTTCGGCCCTCCATCCGCACACCGTCGCCGAACCCGATCCGACCGAGGCGGCCTTCTGCTCGCGTGGCAACCAGGCACGCCGCCCCACCCCAACACCGATCCCCCGACGCCGCCGCAAAACACGGCCCCCCCTACCGCGAACCGCCCGACGGAAGAAAGCCCCGGCGTCTCACGCAATCCATTCCTCGCCGGGGCGGCGCCCCCCTGGCCGCCTCGCAGCCGCCCCAGTGACCTCCAGCGCCCACCCAGGCGGACCCCCCAACCGGCACCCGACCGCCAGCACCACGCGCTCCGCGCAAGCGGCATACGCGATGCCGCCCCCCCACGATGTCGCCGCCCGGCCGTCACGCCCTGGCCACCGCCCTGCCGCCCCGGCGACCTCCAGCGCCCACCCAGGCGGACCCCCCAACCGGCACCCGGCGAGCCGCGCAACGCGCTGTGCGCAAGCGTAATGGGCGATGCGCCCGGGCCCCGAGGCGAGCTCGCCAGGCCCCCGGCCACTTGGCGGAGATACTGCGGAGGCAGGGGCCACGCTGCCCTTGCCTCGGCCGCACCATGCCCGCGCCCGGAGCTTTCCGCGCGTTGCGCCTGATGGGAATTGAGACCTTGCTCCCGCTGGAGCCCGTCGACGGCTCGCCGTGTGCCGTAGGCGATGACCGCTGCCAGTGGCGCCGGGCTCGCACGCCTGCGGCGCACAGGATTGCGGATTGCCGCGTCGTCTCACGCATTCGCCCCAGACGACGGGCGAATGCCTTCTATCCGTGATTCCATAGCTGTAAAGTTGTGTATTATCGGACGCGACCGCCACGATACGCCGGCCGTTTCCCGGCGACAGCGCCCGCGGCAGGGCGGCGACGTGCTCCACTGGCGGCCTTCGGCGGTGAGCACACGTCGCAGGCGTATCGTTCGTGTAAGGCAGTACCTTGCTTCGGCAGGGGCCCCGGACGCAAAGCGGGCGGAAACAGGTGCCACCGTACCACACCGTCTGTTCGTGGTATACTGAAGAAGTATTGCGATTAGCAAACATTCTGCGCGCCAGCGTTGGTGTCATTCCTTCGGCTACGCACGGAGACCGCCGGGAACTTGCCCAACGGGCAGCCTCTGCGGCGAAGCCGAACGATCTGGCTACCGAGAGGGCGTTTGCCTCCAGGCACCCGCCAGGTCCTTCACTTCGCTGCGCTGCGTTGAGACCTTGTCCTGTGCGTAACCGAAGGCATGATTTCCCGCTTACGAAGACACGGAAATTCGTATCGCTTCGGCTTTGCCTTTTCGCCGCGTGAGCTGTGGGCCGGGGATTTCAACCCCTGATCGCGGGGCGTGGAAGGCGCGAGGCGCGAGCCTTCGGCGGTTCGCTGCCTTCGAAGCTTGTTGCCGGCGTATTGCACCCACCGACCGCCGGGCGAACTGAGACACAAGCCACATCATTGACCGGCGGCAGCGGGGCGGTAGAATGTAGCGACCTGATGCAGACGGAAGGGTCGAGCAGATGAACGTCATTGAACTGGATGGTGTGAGCAAGTCCTTCGGGCCGGTGCGTGCGGTCGACGCGCTGAGTGTCGCGGTGCCCGAGGGCTGCGTCTACGGCTTCCTCGGCCCCAACGGCGCCGGCAAGACGACGACCCTGCGCATGATCATGGACATCATTCGCCCGGACAGCGGGGCGATTCGCGTCTTCGGCGACCGCGACCCCCTGGCCCGGCGCAGCCGGATCGGCTACATGCCGGAGGAGCGGGGCCTCTACCGCAAGATGACCGCCCGCAACGTCCTGAAGTACTTCGGCGCGCTGAAAGGCATGCCGCGCGCGTCGCTGAACGCGGCGGCCGACGAGTGGCTCGGCCGCGTCGGCCTGGCCCGCCACGCGACCAAGAAGGTCGAAGAGCTCTCCCGCGGCATGCACCAGAAGCTCCAATTCGCCGTCACCGCCGTCAACGACCCCGCCTTGCTGATCCTCGACGAGCCGTTCTCCGGCCTGGACCCGGTCAACCAGGACCTGCTCCGCGAGATCATCGACGGCATGCGAGCGGCGGGCAAGACGGTGGTCTTCTCGACGCACGTCATGCACGAGGCCGAGCGATTATGCGACTTTATAGTACTGATAAGCAGGGGGGCGGTGCTGGTGGACGGCTCGCTGGAGTCGATCCGCAGCCGGCACGAATCGCGGGCCGTCTCGCTGGAGCTGGAGGGCGACAGCGGATTTCTCGCGTCGCTGCCGGGCGTGGAGGCGGTCAAGCCGGCGGGGCGGCGGATCGAGGTGGAGCTCAGCGATAGGGCGGACCCGCAGGATTTGCTGCGGGCCCTGGTCGAGCGGGTGCGGGTGCTCGCCTTCGAGATCAAGCAGCCCACCCTGCACGAAATCTTCGTCAAGCTGGTCGGAGGCGGCGATGCAGAAGATTCTTAGAGTGGCCGCACGCGAATACGTCGAGAGCGTCAAGACCAAGACGTTCCTCCTGGGCCTGCTGATGGTGCCGGTAATCATCGTCGGCATCGTGCTGGTGAGCAGCCGGATCAGTCGCGATAAGGGCACCGCACGCGGCCCCATCCGCATCGCCGTCGGCTGTGAGTCCGCGGATCTGTTCGCCAAGGTCAAGGCCTCCTTCGATCAGCACAATCTAACCCATTCCCTCCGCCCGATCACGATCGAGGAGATGCCCGGCGACGGCGGCGGGGACCAGGACCCGGGCAAGAAGAAGCTGCGGCAGGGGGGTGTGCAGGCGTATGCGGTGGTGGAGGGGGACCCGAACGGCGGGGACTACGACGTCCGGCTGTATACGCATAGGCCAAAGCCGGCGCACATGGATGCGCTGTGGACGGTCGAGAGCCTGTTGCGGCGGGCGGTCGTGGATTACCGCTGCGAGCGGCGGGGTTTGGACCGGGCGATGCTCGATAAGATTCGCTGCGTGCCGATCGAGCGGGTCGAGCTGGGCGCCGCATCGGGCGAGGAGCAGGTGCAGGACAAGGGGCACCAGGTCGCGCGGATGATGGTGCCGTTCGCGTTCATGTACCTGATCTTCATGGGCATCGTCACGACGGGGCAGCAGATGCTCAGCAGCATCATCGAGGAGAAGAACTCGCGGATCGTCGAGGTGCTGCTCTCGGCGGTCAGCCCGTTCGAGCTGATGGCGGGCAAGATTCTTGGCCTGGCCGGCATCGGCCTGACGGTCACGGCCCTGTGGGCGGTCGCGGCCTATGGAGGCGTCCGCTGGCAGGGGCTCAACATCGACGTCAGCGGGGTAATGATCGGCTATTTCCTGGTGTATTATCTGCTGGGGTTCGTGCTGTTCAGCGCGCTGCTGGCCGGCGTCGGCTCGGTCTGCAACACGCTCAAGGAGACGCAGAGCCTGATGATGCCGATCATGCTGGTTTTCATCGTCCCGCTGATCTCGTGGTTCAAGCTGGCCCAGGACCCCAACGGCCTGTTCGCGCGGGTGCTGTCCTACATCCCGCCGGCCACGCCCATGGTGATGGTCCTGCGCCTCTCGACCGGCTCGGACATCTGGATAGGAGAGATCCTCGCCTCGGTCGCCCTGTTAGCCGTCGGCGTCCTCGCCACCATCTGGTTCGCCGCCAAGCTCTTCCGCACCGGCATCCTAATGTACGGCAAACGCCCCACCCCCAAACAAATCCTCCGCTGGCTGGTAGAAAAGTAAGCCCGCCCGGGCGCAACCGCGTCAAGCCAAAAGACCTTGAGCGCGACGTAGCGCCCCACCCATTCAATTCCCTTTGCCCGGCTGATTCTCTTGTTCCAAGACGGGTAATGTGGTAGAATGAATTTCGGCAACGTGGACATGATCTTTGACAGCGCTAATACGTACTTGGCTGGGCCCACAGCCAAAGGGTGAGGTCTTTATGGCACTCGCCAACCTTGTACGCACTATATCGTGGGTTTCCAGTAAGGCATCATACGCACATGTTGGGTCGAACCCACGCGTGCGGGGATGGGTCAGTATTGGTAATAGTTTGTTCAGTCTCACAGCCGTCGAACCCACGCCTGCGGCGAGTAAGGAAGTGACGTGGCGAGGTGAAGGTGAGGGGAGCCAAATGCCGAAGTATCACACGCGCACGATCAAGCTCAAACTGAACGTGATCAGCGAAGACAGAAAAGCGGCATGGAAGCGAATCCGCCAAATCATGAATGATAACTGGAAGGCGGCCAACTGGATTGTAAGTGGGCAGTATCTCAATGACCAGTTGGTCCGGCGGCTGTACGCCCGGAGAAGGATCAAACCTCAGAAGGACCCAGCGGCCGTCAGGAAGGTGGAGGCTGAGTTCAAGCAGCTCTTCGGCACCAAGCGCCAGGCCACGACAGAGCGGGACATCAAAGAGGCCTTTCCGCATTTGCCTTCATGTGTCACTAACCAGTTGAACCGGGTTGTGTTCACCACCTACAGGGCGGAGAAGCGTGATGTACTGGAGGGCAACCGTTCTCTTCGCACATACCACAGGGGGATGCCCGTCACGGTCCTGAAGGCGTCCGTCCTGTTCTCTGCAGACGGCTCGAACGGCCACAACGTTCTCTGGAAGCTGGCCCGTAAGCCGGACAAGCGTGACCCGGTCATGTATCGCAGCCACACCGAATGCATACAATTCAGCATCTTCTACGGCAGAGACGGCGCGAACAACCGCCTGACAGTCCAGCGCATCCTCGACGGGGAGTACGATTACTCTGCGCCTCAGATACAACTCAAAGATCGTGACTTGTTTTTGCTGTTGCCGGTGCAAGAGCCGGAGAGAGCTTCTGACCTGGATGCACACTTGGCCGTGGGTGTGGACCTCGGGCTTGCCGTGCCCGCTTACGTCGCACTCTCCACAGGGCCGGCGCGGCGCATGATAGGCTCGGCGGAGGACTTCCTGCGGGTCCGGATGCAGATGCAGTCTCGGCGACGGCGGCTGCAGCGTAGCTTGAAGATGGCCAAGGGAGGGAGGGGGCGCAAACAGAAACTAAAGGCCCTGGGCCGCATCAAGAACAAAGAGCGGGATTTCGCTCGGATGTACAACCATCGCATCAGCAAGATCGTGGTGGACTTCGCCATCCAGAACCGGGCCGGTACGATCAAGATGGAGATGCTCGAAGGGTTTGGCCAGGAAGAAAAGCAGGCGTTCGTCCTGCGGAACTGGTCCTACTTCGACCTGCAAAAAGACATCGACTACAAGGCCAAACGCAACGGCATCAAGGTCGTCAAGATCGACCCGTACCACACGAGCCAGACGTGCTCGCAGTGCGGCCACTACGAGCCGGACCAACGCAAGAGCCAGAGTGAATTTGTCTGTGCCAAGTGTGGAGTCAAGTTGAATGCCGACTACAACGCGGCTCTGAACATCGCCCGCTCCGACAAGGAGGTCAAGAATAAGGAGCAGTGCGAGTACTACAAGCAGAAGGCAGCCAAGGAGGAATCGGGCAAGCCGGAAACGGCCTGATTTCCCCAGGGAATGCGTGTGAGGTGAAGAAATGATCTGGCTTTCGGTCATCAGTCTTGTTGTCGCAGGCGTGTCGGCGCTCTTTGCAGGCTTCACGTGGTTCGTGGCAAAGAAATCACTATCCTACAACGCGCTCGCTGAAATCATGCGAGATTATGCCGAAGATCGTTTCCATGAAGACGCCACTACACTCTGGAACTTTTACCGGGAAGAGTGTGGGGAGAACGGCGATACGCTGCGCCGCCAGTTTAAACAGTTTCTTGACCAACATAAACGCGCCGAAATCAACATTGCAAGGCGGCGAGTTTCTCATTTCTACCATCGCGTGGCGGCACTCCATGTCGGAGGGGTGCTGTCGGGAAAAGCCCTGTACACACACTGGACAAACAGAGATCTGAGAATCATCCCGAAGATTATCATTCCACTGGAAGAGGTACTCTACAAGAGACTTCACGGTGAGATGCCGTCCGGCCAGTTCGAGAGGCTTCAAACGTTGTATGATGATTCAGAGAAATTGTGGCGGCAAAGAGAGATTAACGGCCGGCGGAAACGCCGGCGTGAACATCGCTCGGACAAGGTCGTCACGGAGAAAGAGCAGGGCGAGTACTACAAGCAGCACGCGGCTAAGAATGGGAGTGAAGCAGCCGACGAGCAACTTCAAGACAAGTTCAGAGACGTGAAGACAGACTGAGAATTCCGTCTGAATATTCGTTGTCAACGTATAGCAGACTTAGCAGACGAAAGTAAAGCGAAGCTGTGCGTTTTGGGAGACAACAGCCATGACTATGCGAAATGCGGTAAAATTCGGCTTATTGGTCTGCTTCCTCATTGGGCATGCCCACCCCGTCGCCGGTTGTGCAGGCGAGCCAAATGTGCCCGAACCCGATGATGCCACCATGCCCGACGCGACAGAGACAGATGTCTTCACACAAGCCGCGCGAGCCGTTTGCAGAATCTACGTGGAATGCAAACTTGACAAGCAGACGAAGATAGGTAGGGGGTCCGGTGTTGTGCTGAAGCGCGCAATTCAGAACACGGGGTGTTACTTTGTGTGCACGGCGTACCATGTTATCGAGAACCTACTAATGACGAGGGATCCCAATTGTAGTGTGTACCTCAGCGATCCTAATGGCGTCAAACTCTGGACCAAGGACGTCAGTAGAGAGCATGTTGTCTGGCGAGATCGCCTGATGGATGCCGCTATCATTGCGCTGCCGATGGGCCTGCATCATGCTGGAGATGAAACGGTTACTGGCATCGCGTTCGTCAAAAGCATCAGAGGGCCTTCTGTGGGCCAAGACGTGTTCATGGTCGGGCGCCGTTGGGTCAGGAAAAACACGAGTATTCCCATACTTAAACGGGGAATCGTCTCCACAATAACAGCAAGCCTGCCGAATCACCAGGGACACAAGGTAATCCTAGTGGACAAGATGTCGAACAAGGGCATGAGCGGCGGGCTTCTGTTTGCTGCAGACGGCCAGGGCATCGGAATGATAGTCAGCTATGTCCTGGAGAGTGACCAGCGAGTGCGGACCAGTGACGACTTAACCGTCTGCATCCCACTGAGCATCCTGTTTCAAGAGCTTAATTCCGCTATTTCTGAGCGTGAAGATGAAATACTGCACCTTGTGCGGGGATAATTAAGCGGGGTCAGGTACTTCGGGCGGTGACGGCGGGGGGGACCGGGACCCGGGCAAGAAGAAGCTGCGGCGGGGGCTGGACCGGGCGATGCTGGATAAGATCCGCTACGTGCCGATCGAGCGCGTCGAGCTTGGGGCCGCATCGGGGCAGGAGCAGGTCCAGGACAAGGGGCACCAGGTCGCGCGGATGATGGTGCCGTTCGCGTTCATGTACCTGATCTTCATGGGCATCGTCACGACGGGGCAGCAGATGCTCAGCAGCATTATCGAGGAGAAGAACTCGCGGATCGTCGAGGTGCTGCTCTCGGCGGTCAGCCCGTTCGAGCTGATGGCGGGCAAGATTCTGGGCCTGGCCGGCATCGGCCTGACGGTCACGGCCCTGTGGGCGGTGGCGGCCTATGGCGGCGTCCGCTGGCAGGGGCTCAGCATCGACGTCAGCGGCGGGATGTGGTGTACTATCTGCTGGGGTTCGTGCTGTTCAGTGCGTTGCTGGCCGGCGTCGGCTCGGTCTGCAACACGCTCAAGGAGACGCAGAGCCTGATGATGCCGATCATGCTGGTCTTCATCGTCCCGCTGATCTCGTGGTTCAAGCTCGCCCAGGACCCCAACGGCCTGTTCGCCCGGGTGCTGTCGTACATCCCGCCGGCCACGCCCATGGTGATGGTCCTGCGCCTCTCGACCGGCTCGGACATCTGGATAGGAGAGATCCTCGCCTCGGTCGCCTTACTCGCCGTCGGCGTCCTGGCCACCATCTGGTTCGCCGCCAAACTCTTCCGCACCGGCATCCTAATGTACGGCAAACGCCCCACCCCCAAACAAATCCTCCGCTGGCTTGTCGAAAAATAACCACCGTCCGCCCCGGCGTAACCGCGTCAAGCCAGGAGACCTTGAGACAAACGCAGCACCGAAAAATGTACCTGACCCCATTAATTCCCCGTGATACACATACCCACCCAACGCAATCCGCTGTGCTCTCGGCATACACGACAATATAGCCCCAACGCCCCCGCCGTAAGGCCAAAAACCCCCCGCTTAAAAGCAGGTGCCCCCTTCAATTCTTCCAAAACATAAACCCATACGAACAAGGCCCTTGCAAACGGCAGTGTCATTCGTACCTGACGCTTCCTATTCCCCTTGACCCCTTTACTTCTCCTAGCATTTGCTTAGAATCGAGAGAATGGACGTAAGCAATTGCAAACGCTGAGGTAATGGGTCGTCGGCCATCTGGCAGCAGACGACCTTGCAGCGGTCCCCAAATCCACTAACTAATGAACCTGCCAGATCTGAGAGGATACTGATGACTAGAGTTATCGCGATAGCGATTTTGATGGCTCTGGCGTCTTCGTGTATACCGGCGGTTGAGGCTGCTCGTGCAGAGGCGATCATGCTTCCGGGGGCCAAGCCCGTCACGGTGCAGGCCAAAGCGTTCAAAGATCTCCAGGTTATCGATCACTGGAATCTGCGGTACCATGAGAAATATGATGAGTTTACGCTGGCCGAGCAGGTGGCACAAATCAAGCGGAATATGGATGTAGCGGCGCAGTTGGGCTTTACGAGCTATCTGCTCTTTCAAAAGGACGCCTTCCCCGAACTGCTGACCTGGGGCGGCCGGCATGAGCCGGACGAGCAGCTTCGAGCGGCGGTGCAGGAGGTTCTGGACCATGCGACGGCTCGGGGGCTGAAGCTGTATGTGCACTGCAACGAGTTCATGTGGCCCGACAGCGTAGACGTTGCGTATGCCGATACGCCGCAGGCCTGGCAGACATATCGGGATGCGCTGCGCGAGCTGATCTCGCTGTATCGGGACCTGGCGGGCTTTGAGGTGACGGCGGATGAGACCGGCGGTGCGCTGGAGGAGAAGGAAGGCGTGCTGACATTCCACAACGAGACGGCTCGCGCACTGCGTTCGGACGGCCGGGAGCGGTTCGCCCTGATGCGGACCTGGCAGCGCGTGGACGTCCTCGGCTCGCCGACGACCCTGGGCAAGACCGATGACGCGAATGTGCTGTTCTCGGTGAAGAACACCGACGGTGATTTTGGGGCCGTGAAGGGCTTCGATGAGGAATTCATCGAAACGGTCGATGATCCCACGCGGCTGTTGGTCGAGTTCGATGCCTGGCGGGAATACGAGACCCACAACATCTTCCCGATCTACCTCGGCGACTATTGGGCACCGCGTTTTCGGGAGTTGGCCCGCCGGGGTGTGGAGCGGATCGGGGTGCGCTTTAACTGGAATTCCGGCCATTTCGCGATCACGGGACCGCCGTGGGGCAATTGGGTTAACGTCTTCTGCTTCGTCCGGCTCGCGGAGAACCCCAATGCCGATCCCGATGCGATCCTGCGAGAATACGTCGCCCTGTACTATCCGGCGCAGGCACAGCCGACCGCCTTCGACCTCTATAAGAGTTCGTTCGCATTCGTGCGGGACCTGTACTGGAACAATGGGGAGAAGATCACGGACCACGGACGAGTCAACCGCGAAAGGAAGATCGGGGACCGGACCGTGCCTATCGACTGGTTCGCCCGCGTGGATCGACTGACCCAACAGATGCTCGCCACGATCAATGCACTGCCGGACACAGGAGCGTATAGAGAGGAGTTGCGGAAAGGTGCCTTGGTAATATCGTACTTGTCCAAGGCGTGCGGGCTGCAACTGGGAGCCGAGGGCGATACAAGCTTCTTGGACAAGTGGAAGCGGATGGATCCGCTTGGCTTTGACGAGTTGCGGGGCGAGAATTATTACTCGCCGTGACGTAGCCGCGGACTATCGCCTCACGACAATCCTGCGGTAGCCGTAGAGAGCAGGGCGGCCCGCGTCTTTGACTTGAAGGATTATGTGTATTTCCCGGTCGGCCTCAAGCTCGGGCATCACGAAGCTAGCGTTCGCGCGGTTTGCGTTCTCGATCGTGATTTTGCCTTGGTAGGGCTTGTCACCGGCCTGGCCATAGTGAAACCAGCGATAGGAAATCTCATCACCGTCAGGATCCCTCGTGCCGGCTGCTGAGAGCTTCACCTCTTCGCCGGCTTTGGCCCTGAGGTGTACGTATTGCCGACTCGTGTCATTGTAGAATGCAGCCACAGGGTTGTGGTTGGCTTTTTCATAAGAATCCGCCAAACTCCAGTCCATGCGGGCGGCGAAGTCATTCTGGAACGGTTCGCGCCAGCGAAACAGGCCTGCGTAATGACTGTTGTACGTTTTGCCTTTGTAGCGCCAGAGGTCTTTCGCCCCCGTGTGCATCTCAAAGTCGCGGTATTTCTTCTCAGCCTCCGTGTTCTTTCGG
>Ga0272442_10010606_pt1 | contig 11336 bp, 9 predicted proteins | sample SSMForm2O_FD_200262 | JGI IMG/M metagenome (GOLD analysis project Ga0272442, IMG submission 200262) | Marine sediment archaeal communities from Little Sippewissett salt marsh, Falmouth, MA, United States - SSM-Form-2O | ecosystem: Environmental > Aquatic > Marine > Wetlands > Sediment ...
TCCTCACCAAACCTTCGTCATTTTGCGAATAGATCGTGAAAGACAAATAGGTATCCAGAAGCTTCAAAGCATCCGACTGCGGATACTGACAGTAGTATTTAATCATGGCGATGACCGCTCGGGCGTTGTCGTCCGTGCAGTAACCGAACTCGCGATTGGGGATGGTGAACTTGGCATGCTGGTACAATCCCGTGCTATCGGTCAGCTTTTTCAGATGGTCCAGCGACGGCTCGGGCACTTCGATATTGGACATGGTTTCGGCCGCCGAGAGCCGGGTCTTCGTGGGTATCCGCGGGGGCAGTCTTTTGGAATTAAAGAGCTTCCAATAGGCCTGGCCGATGTGAGGCCAGGTCCTGGATCGCCCGTACTCATACGCCTGCCTTCGCAGGGAATAAAACAACGAATCACCGCGGAGTAATTCCGTGATGGCCCGCGCGACCTGCTTCGAATCATCGAAATCCACCAGCTTGCCCCGACCGTCGGCCAAGAGCTCTTCCGCCGCCCAATACGGCGTCGAGACCACCGCCTTGCCCGTGCCGACGGCAAAAGACAATGTGCCGCTCGTCAACTGTTTGACGCTTCGATACGGCGTCACATAAATATCGGTTGCACAGAGGAAGTTGTGAAGCTCCTCGTCGTCGACAAACCGGTTGTGGAAAATCACATGATCCTGCAGGTTGAGGTCTTTGACCATTTGCTGGAGACTAAATCTGTACGATTCACCATCGTTCTTCAGGACGTTCGGATGCGTCATGCCCAGAACGATATAAATCACCGACGGCTCGGTCTCAATAATCGCCGGCATCGCCTGAAGCATCCTCTCGATGCCTTTGTTCTCATTCAGCAAACCGAATGTAAGTATCGTTTTTCGATCCTCCAGGCCGAATTTATGCTTATAGTAATTACTGTCAACAAAGGGTAAATCCGGTATGCCGTGCGCGATTAATTTTATTTTCCCGGAGGGAATGCCGTAAATCTCATGCAGCATATCCACGCCGCGTTCGTTCATGGTGATAACCCGGTAGGAGGCTTTGCAAACATTCACCAGCGACTTGTAGTAGTCCGGATCCGGATCATCGAGAACCGTATGAAGCGTCGTGATGACGGGCGCTTTGAGTCTGTCAAGCAGTAAATTCAAGTAGGTCCCGGCCTCACCGCCGAACAGACCGAATTCGTGCTGTATGGATACGACGTCGACATGACTGAAATTGATATAGTCGGCCGCACAGATGTAATCACTTTTGACATTCTGGCGAATCTCAAATTTGACCGGATCGTCATACTTATGATCTGCCGACTGCATGGCCACGACAAGCGGCTCGAATTCGCCTTTTGCCGCGGCGGCGATACTTGTGATCAGGTCCGAGGTGAAGGTCGCGATCCCGCATTTTCTGGGAGGAAAAGAGGAAATAAACACCACTTTTTTCGCGATACTTTTTGGCATCCCCAATATCCCATTTCAAATAGCATTGATCCAAGCTCTCCTATTTTAGTGGTAGATCGTATCGTCGTCAAGGGAATTGACGCCGGACCTGTCTAAAATAAAATTTTCACCAAAAACATCCTTTAGGCATTATTCCCACCGAAAAAAGGGAAATTTCACGATAGTTCTCGTGTTTTTTCAATTTTTTCATGTTTTTCTTTTGCACCAGAGGGAAAAACAAGCGTATAATTACCTACTATTGAAGTAGGAATATAGGAAGAATAAAACTATGAAACTATCCACTCGTACAAGATATGCCGTGAGAGCCATGATTGAATTGGCCAAACACGATATAAACCGCCCACTCCAACTGAAAATCATCGCCGAGAGACAGGAAATATCCGTCAAATACTTAGAGCAATTGATGGCTGTTCTCAAATCCGCTGGGCTGATCAAGAGTATCAGAGGCTCGAAAGGGGGATATGTCCTTGCCAAAGCCCCAAACCAGATCGGGCTCAACGATATTTTGCATTGCGTGGAAGGTCCGATAGCAACCGTCGAGTGTGTTGAAGATACTGCGAGCTGCTCACGAGCTACGGATTGCGCCGCCAGAGAAGTCTGGAAGCGGGTAGAACAGGCCATCGAAAATGAACTCAAGTCAATCACGCTCCAGGATGTGGCGAATATGACATCGAACACAAAACAAGCGGACTATCAAATATAGAAGATTGGACGAGACTATGAGTGCGATTTTCGAGGATATTACGGGTGCGGTTGGTTTTACACCGTTGGTTCAAATCAACAAGCTTGGCTCGGACAAGGCCACCATTTTGGCGAAGCTCGAATCCAAGAATCCGTGTGGAAGCGTGAAGGACCGGATTGCCTACTCCATGATCAAAGTCGGAGAAAAAGAGGGAGCGATCGATCCGAACACCGTGATTATCGAGCCGACCAGCGGGAATACGGGCATTGGCCTGGCGTTTATGTGCGCCGCGAGAGGCTATCGCCTGATCCTCACGATGCCCGAATCGATGAGCATCGAGCGAAGAAAAATATTGCAGCTTTTCGGTGCGGAGCTTGTTCTGACGCCCGCCGAACGCGGTATGTCCGGAGCGGTTGAAAGGGCCGAGAAGCTTATCGCGGAGCATTCCAATGCCTTCATGCCCCAGCAATTTAAGAATCCGGCCAATCCACAAATTCACCGAGAGACCACAGCCAGAGAAATTTGGATCGATACGGATGGCCGGATCGACATTCTCGTCGCGGGAGTCGGCACGGGCGGCACCATCACCGGTTGTGGTGAGGCCCTGAAAGAAAAAAATAACGACCTGAAAGTCGTCGCCGTCGAGCCGAAGGATTCTCCCGTGCTATCCGGCGGCAAACCCGGTCCCCACAAGATACAGGGTATCGGGGCAGGATTTGTGCCGGACGTGCTGAACGTGGAAATCATCGATGAGATCATCCAGGTCTCGAACGAAGACGCGTTTGAGACGGCTCGGCAGTTGGCTTTACGAGAGGCGGTCCTTTCCGGGATCAGCGGCGGCGCCAACGTTCGGGCGGCGATCGAACTGGCACAACGACCGGAAAATCAAGGAAAAGTTATCGTCACCTTCATCTGTGATACCGGCGAGAGATACATCTCCACCGAAATGTACCGGTGAGAGCATCATACGGTTTACTCCGTTGAGATCAATGGCCATGCAAGAAGAACGGTTTACCGACACGAACATTCAGGAGCTGGTGGGCGAAATCGCTCGCACCTATGAGGGCGATATCGGCATCAACTTTATTGATGTGTCCAATCTGCCCGTTCGCGACAAGATTGTGAACGTTCTCGAACTGCTGACGGAAATTCTTTTCCCCGGTTACACGGGCAAAAGAACGTTCACCAGATCAAACGTTAATTTTATCGTGATCGATATTCTCTATCACGTGTATACGGAGCTTTCCGAACAGGTCGAAAAGGTCTTTAAATATCAATGTCGAATGCAAAATTGCGACACCGGAGACTGTCGAACAATGGCAGAAGAAGCCACCCGGCATTTATTAAAGCAACTGCCCAGGATCAGAACCCTGCTCAAGGGGGACGTGGGTGCCGCGTTCGATGGCGATCCCGCCGCGAAATCCTACGAAGAGATTGTGATCAGCTATCCCTGTATTACGGCTATTGCAACCTATCGTATCGCCCACGAACTGTATCTCAGAGAGGTCCCACTGATCCCGCGGATCATGAGCGAATGCGCGCATTCCAAGACCGGGATCGACATCCATCCGGGCGCCCGGATCGGTAAAAATTTCTTCATCGACCACGGCACCGGTGTGGTGATCGGCGAAACGACGATCATCGGCAACAATGTGAAAATCTATCAGGGCACGACGCTGGGAGCAATGAGTTTCCCGAAAGACAAAAGGGGCAGAATTATCAAGGGACAAAAGAGACATCCGACGATAGAAGATGATGTGACCATTTATGCCGAGGCGACCATCTTGGGGGACATCACCATCGGTAAAGGCGCGATCATCGGCGGCAATGTCTGGGTCAAGCAATCCGTACCCGCGGGATATACCGTCATCACGGCCAATCCCGATCTGGTCTGTAAGACCCCCAAAACCGACGGCGGTATGTATGAGATATAAAATGGATGAAAAACTTTTAACAAAAATCGAACAACTCAAAAAACAGCGTCACGCGGTGATTCTCGCACATAACTATCAACCCGGCGAGATTCAAGACCTGGCTGATTTCACCGGTGATTCGCTCGGCTTGAGCATTAAGGCCTCGCAAACGGATGCCGAGACCATTGTGTTCTGCGGGGTGCTGTTCATGGCGGAGACCGCTGCCATTCTCTCACCGGAAAAGACTGTCCTGTTGCCCGAAAAAAACGCCGGCTGTCCGATGGCGGATATGATCACCGCCGAACAGTTGCGCCAGTTGAAGCAAAAGCATCCGGACGCGCTGGTGGTCTGTTATGTCAACAGCTCAGCCGAAGTCAAGGCGGAAAGCGACTACTGCTGCACCAGTGCGAACGCCGTCGAAGTCGTCAGTTCGTTGCCGGAAGATAAGCGAATTATTTTTGTACCGGACCAGCATCTCGGCCAGTTCGTCGCCGAGAGGACCGGCCGGGATCTTATTCTATGGCCCGGCTATTGCACGACACACGTTGTGATCACCCCCGACGACATCAAGGCCGCCAAAGCGAAGTATCCGGACGCGATTGTGATGGCCCATCCGGAATGTAATGAGCCGGTCAAGGCGCTTTCGGATGAATTGCTCAGTACAAGTCAAATGCTCAAACTGGCCGCAAAAGGCACGGCAAGACAGTTCATCGTTGCGACGGAAACGGGAATTATCCACAGTTTGAAAAAGCAAAATCCGGACGTCGAATTCTTCGCAGCCAGCGACAGAGGGATCTGTCCGAACATGAAGAAAATCACCCTGGACAAAGTCATCGCTTCATTCGAAAAAATGCAGTACAAAATCACCGTGCCCGAAGCGATAAGCACCCGAGCGAAAAAAGCCCTGGACAGAATGGTGGAGATTTTACCCACAAAATAAGTAAGGATCAGGCAAAATGACAGAAGAGCCCCATTATCATTTGGAAACGTTGGCCCTTCATGCCGGGCAAAAGACGGATTCAGAGACGCTCAGTCGGGCCGTCCCTGTGTATCAGACAACAAGCTATTGTTTCAAGGACACCGACCACGCAGCGAATCTGTTTGCGCTGAAGGAGTTCGGCAATATCTATACGAGGTTGATGAATCCCACGACCGACGTATTGGAAAAGCGATTGGCGGCGCTGGAAGGCGGAGTCGGCGGTTTGGCGCTGAGCTCGGGCCAGTCCGCGATCTACGTGAGTATCTTCAACATCTGCGGAGCCGGCGGCCACATCGTAGCGTCCCACTCGCTCTACGGCGGCACTGTGACCCTTTTCCGTCATACCTTCCCCAAGCTCGGCATCGAAGTGACTTTCGTGGATCCGAAAGACCCGAAGAATTTCGCCAAAGCAATCAAAGACAATACGCGTCTGGTGTATATTGAAGCCGTCGGCAATCCCAAAAACGACATCCTGCGCTACGACCGGATCGCCGAGATCGCACACGAGCATGAAATACCGGTGATCTGCGACAATACCGTACCGACGCCGATTCTCCTGCGGCCCATCGAGCACGGCATCGATATCGTCGTACATAGCTGCACGAAATTCATCGGCGGTCACGGCACGAGCATCGGCGGGGCCATCGTCGATTCGGGCAAATTCGACTGGACCAACGGCAAGTATCCGGAGTTGACCGAGCCGGACCCAAGTTACCACGGCGTCCAATACGTCGAATCCTTCGGACCTTTGGCCTATATCATCAAGGCCCGGACGCAGTTTCTGCGAGACATGGGAAGCTGCATGTCGCCGTTTAATGCCTTTTTGTTTCTCCAGGGGCTGGAGACGCTGCATTTGCGAATGCCCCGACACTCTGAGAACGCACTGAAACTGGCGCAGTGGCTCGAAAATCAGACGCAGGTCACCTGGGTCAACTATCCCGGCCTCGAATCGCATCCGGATCACGCGCTCGCCAAAAAATATCTGCCCGACGGCCAGGGCGCCATCCTGGGTTTTGGTATCATGGGTGGTAAAGAAGCCGGGATAAAATTCATCAACAGCGTCAAGCTGGCCAGCCATCTGGCTAATATCGGCGACAGCAAGACATTGGTCATTCACCCGGCCAGTACGACCCATCAGCAGCTCAGTGAAAAAGAACAATTTGCAGCCGGCGTGACAAAAGATTATATTCGCGTTTCTGCTGGCACCGAACACATCAATGATATAATTGCTGATTTCAGCCAAGCCCTTAAAGCCAGTCAGGAGTAAAAGAATATAAGGCAATGGATTCCTGCTTCCGCAGGAATGACGAAATGCTATAATCGAAATGCGAGATACGAAGCCATGTGGGAATATACAGACAACGTAAGAGATCATTTCTTTAATCCGCGAAATGTGGGCGAAGTGGAAAATCCCGACGGTGTGGGCGAAGTCGGTTCTTTGGCCTGCGGCGACGCCTTGAAGCTGACGTTCAAGCTCGATGAGAACGGTAAAATCAAGGACGCGAAGTTCAAGACCTTCGGCTGTGCCAGCGCCATCGCCACCTCATCGGTACTGACCGAGATGATCAAAGGCCTGACTCTGGAGGAAGCGATCAATGTGACCAACAAGGATATCGCCGACTATCTGGGGGGGCTGCCGGAGCAGAAAATGCACTGCTCCGTGATGGGAAGGGAAGCCCTTGAGGCTGCTATTGAAAACTACAAGAGCGGGGGCAAGAAGAAACACGAGCTTGAGGGCAAGGTCGTCTGCACCTGCTTCGGCGTTACCGACAAGGAGATCGAACGCGTCGTGCTTGAAAATGACCTAACCACCGTCGAGGAAGTAACGAATTACTGCAAGGCCGGCGGCGGATGCGGCGGATGTCAGGCTGAAATCGAGAAGATCATCCAGAAAATACAGGGCGACAAGGTAAAGGAAGCTCCCGTACAGGTGCACAGACGGGCGGGGAAATTAACGAATATCCAGAAGATGCAGCTTATCCAGCAAACGATCAACGAGCAAATCCGGCCGGCCCTGAGAGCGCACGGCGGCAATATCGAGCTCATCGATATCGAAGGCAATAAAGTCCTGGTCGCCTTCAGAGGTATGTGCGCTCAATGTAAGCTGGCCGAGTTCACCATGAAGGACGTCGTCGAAGCCAAATTAAAAGAATACGTTTCCGAAGAGCTGTTCGTCGAAGAAGATACCGATTCAGCGGACCAGCCACATAATCACCGAGGATAGTCATGAGGACCATATATTTCGACAACAACGCCACGACGAAGGTGGCCGAGCAAGTGCTCGAAGAGATCCATCCACTATTCTGCGAGCTATACGGCAATCCTTCGAGTATGCATACTTTTGGAGGACAGATCGGTCGAAAAATTCGTCAGGCCCGAGAACAGGTCGCCGGCCTGCTCGGCTGCGAACCGGGCGAGATCGTTTTCACCAGCGGTGGCACCGAAAGTGACAATACCGCGATCAAAGGAGCGCTGACCGCCCAGCCTAACAAGCGTACGGTGATCACGACCCGCGTTGAGCATCCGGCCGTGCTGACGGTCTGCCGGGACCTGGAGAGTCACGGCTATACTGTTCTGGAGCTTAGCGTCGATAAAGAAGGTCGTCTCGATCTTGATGAGCTAGAGGATCAGCTTGACGACGACACCGCTCTGGTGACAATCATGTATGCTAACAACGAGACAGGCGTCGTTTTTCCGATTGACCGGATTGCTGAGTTAGTCGCCGATAAAGGAGCGATTTTCCACACCGACGCAGTGCAGGCGGCTGGCAAAATACCATTGAATCTCTCAAAGAGCAACATTGATCTACTGAGTCTCTCAGGGCATAAACTGCACGGGCCAAAAGGCGTAGGTATTTTGTACGTCCGCAAGGGAACCCGGCTGTCGCCGTTCATGCTGGGCGGCCATCAGGAAGCAGGCCGAAGGGCTGGCACGGAAAATGTGCCGGGGATCGTAGGCATGGGCAAGGCCTGCGAATTGGCCGCGGATAACTTCGAAGCTGAAAACAACAAGGTGAAATATCTGCGTGACAAGCTTGAAGCGGCGATTCTGGTGGAGTGTCCCGATTGCCGGCTCAACGGTGATCCGGAGAATCGCCTGCCCAATACGACGAACATCAGCTTCGAGTACATCGAGGGCGAGGCGATTCTGCTGATGTTGGATAAATACGGCATTTGCGCCAGTAGCGGCTCGGCGTGCACCTCCGGCTCGCTGGAGCCCAGCCACGTCCTGCGCGCGATGGGTGTGCCTTTTACCGCCGCCCACGGCTCCATCCGTTTCAGCCTGAGCCGATACAACACCGAGGAAGAAGTGGATTTCACCATCGAGAAGCTCCCGCCGATCATCAACCAACTCCGCGAACTCTCTCCCTTTGTCGTGAAATAGGCTTGCCCACTTACCTGTTTGTTCGGGAAATGCATTGCTAAGTGAAGTTTGAAATCTTATTTTTCTTCAAATTTTGCTATGCTGAAAGGCTCTGAACATCCGTGGGCATTTTATTCAGCACAAGTGCTTTCAACTCAGCCCTCCCCGCAACTCCCCCACAGCCCTCGGCGAGATCAAAATCAAAAATGGGATTTTCCATAGAGGGATCTTCCGTAGACCCAAGTTCCTTGGCCGGCGTTTCCTATTCCTTATCGTCGAATCTGACGATATATACGTTTCCAGTGCCGTTGTTGACACCAAACAGGTCTGCATGCGTCTGGCCTGCATGGTAGCAGTTGTTGGCACTATCAATAGCCACAACCCGGCCACAGGTACCTCCTGTGGAGTTGTAGTTACGGAATTCCTTCGTCCAGATCAGCTTGCCTTCCGAAGAATAGCGACGACAGTATGCCTGGCATTTACTCTTTAACGGAATCTGACATCCACTTATCAGTATGTCACCCGATCCGTCCATAAACCGGGCCATGTCCCAGGTCCCATCCCAGGCGCCCGTACCAAACTGGCGTGTCCACAACAGCTTTCCTTTTTTCGATATACTGACGAGGCATGAATCCAAATCCCTACGTTGCGACCTTCGAGAGCCAGTATTGCCATTGGTCCTGCATCCCAGGTACAGATGGCCGAGTTCACCTATCTCCATACACATGATGTTGTCGAAGGCATTCGTACCGTACTGGTGTAGCCAGAGCCGTTTGCCTGTGCGTTCGTATCTGGCCACCACAAAATCCAGTTGACCGTTGTTCTGTCTTGCCAGGGAGCCCGACGTATCGCCGCAGAGGTAAACGTCATTGTTATCACCCACCCGGATATCCGTAGCCCTCTCATACGTGGTCGTACCTATCTGGTCCCGCCATAGTAAGCTGCGGTGTTTGTCGTATGCGGCGATGAACATGTCAGCCTCACCCTGATTCGGCTTGGCAAAATCCCCATACGTATAGCCTGAGATATACATATTTTCGTCAGCATCAAAGTCCAGGCCGGTGCAGACGTCATGTTTAGGAGTTCCCAGTTGCCATATCCACTGTTGGGTGCCGGTCTGATCGTATTTGGTAATAACCACGTCATTTCTACCTTTTGCCTCCTGCTCGTGTGTGCTGTGGGCAATTCCGAAGACATAAATGTTCCCTTGATCATCGGCAGTTAACCCGCATTTCTCACAGCTATGGATATTCAATCGATTTTGACGATAGAATCGATCTCCACCTCATCCGGAGCCCTCTGGATACCGGACCTCGCCTGAAAAATGCCATGATGTCTCGATCATACCCCTCTGGCAACCAATTTTGGGTCCAAAAAGACGGACCGGAACCACGGAGACTGTGACACAACCCGCTTTATCAAACTTTCCCAGTCGCTAACAACGCAAGGGCATCGGACCCAAGGCCGCAAGATTCGCGTAAACCTGTCGGAACAACGGCTGATACGGATAGCTCTCTGAAAACGACACCCACACCTTGCGAACCGTCACGCGAATCTGGGCCCCGATCTTCAAGAGCTTGGTTCGGATCGTACCACATTGAGCCCTGGCCCATCGCGTCCCTTTTAAACCCAGACGACGCAATGCCTGCATTAAGGTGTACGCCACCGACGAAAACCACAACCGCAATTGATTCGCACGCATCGTCGAACAACTGGTTCGGTCGGCAAAGAGCCACAATTGCTGTTCCTTGATCCTGTTTTCCATCTCACCGCGACCACAGTAACGCTGTTCGTACAACGGACGCGCGTCCTCCTCCTCGGTGGATAACGAGGTGACCACGAATCTGGGATTTTCCCCTTTGGCCAGATATTCAGCTTTGCCTACCACCCGCCGCGAACGGCTCCAGCTTTTGAGCGTCTGATACCTAAAATCCTTAAATACACGAGCCGGCTGATGCGTCTGCTGGAACCGCGTCCGGGCCTGTTCCAGCTCGATGGCGACCTCACGTTTGAGCCGTGCGTTCTTGGCCAGACCTAACACATAATCCACGGTATTGAGTTCACACCAGTTCATGATGTGCTCCCGGCAAAAAGCACTATCGCCGCGAATGATAATCCGTACCTCCGGCCATCGCTTGCGAATGCGCGAGACAATCCGCTCTAATGCTTTCACCGATCCGGCCGAAGCATCGATGTCGGAAGGTCTCAGGCGAGCACATACCAAATGCTCGCCGCAAAAAATGTATAAGGGCAGGTAACAATAGTTCTTGTAATAACCATGAAAGAATCGGCTGGACTGATGGCCGTGCAAGGGATCGTCGGTGGCGTCCAGATCGAGAATGATCTCCGATGGAGCGTGACGATGAGCATCCAAAAACACGTCGGTGAAGACATCCTTCACGGCATGATGATCCACGGTAATCTTCTTATAACGACTGTTCTTATGGGCGCCCACCGGGGTCCGCTCCAATCGGTTGAGGGTGCTTTTGCCGGCCAGGGCCTTGCCCTTATCTCGGGCTCGAAGCCGATCCTTTCCCGTCGGATCCTTTTTGCCAACCAGCACGGCCAGCAGCGGATCATGGCGTAATTCGTCATGGTCGTTAAGGTCTTCGTAGCCCAATGCCAGGGCATAGATCCGCTGGGCCACCAGCTCTTCAACGGTATGTTCGATCAGGTCGGCATCGCGGTGATCGGTAAAACAGGCGGCGCATCTCTTGAGGATACCGGTGAGCCGTTCGGTCTGCCGCAAGAGTAATCCGCCGCCGTCGGAACAGATGTTTCCGCCGTTGAAATGAGCCACAACGTCTCGTCGAGTTTGGGTTTGAAATAGCAACGCGTCTGAGTTACACTGTGTTTTCATCGAAAGGCTCCTTTTCGCTTGGTCAAGTTGTTTTGAATGAAAAACTTATACCAGCAAAAGGAGCTTTTTTCAATCCGGGCGGTGAGAAATGCGGG
>Ga0272442_10010608_pt1 | contig 11335 bp, 10 predicted proteins | sample SSMForm2O_FD_200262 | JGI IMG/M metagenome (GOLD analysis project Ga0272442, IMG submission 200262) | Marine sediment archaeal communities from Little Sippewissett salt marsh, Falmouth, MA, United States - SSM-Form-2O | ecosystem: Environmental > Aquatic > Marine > Wetlands > Sediment ...
TCCCTGGTGTCTGCGCAAGCTGGGTATACCGTTGTTCTTCGTGATATTAAAAAAGAATTTGTTGACAAGGGTTTGTCGCGTATTGAGAAATTTCTTTCGAAAAGCGTGGAAAAAGAACGACTCACAGAGAAACAGAAAAAGGAGATTCTTGCTCGAATCAAAGGAACAACTGATCTGAAAGATATGAAAGATGCAGATATTGTTATCGAGGCGATTTTTGAAAATGTCAAGGTAAAAAAGGATATTTTCAAGGAACTCGATAGCATCTGTAAAAAAGACTGTATCCTTGCAAGTAACACGAGTACGATACCTATCACAGATCTTGCATCAGTGACACAGCGACCAGCGCAGTTCATTGGTATGCATTTTATGAACCCTGTACCCTTGATGAAACTCGTGGAGATCATCCGCGGACTGCGTACCAATGATGCTACCGCCAAGGTGATTCATGAACTATCTGAGGCGATGGGGAAGACACCTGTAGAGGTCAATGATGGACCTGGGTTTGTCAGTAATCGATTACTCATGCCAATGATCAATGAAGCAGTGACTTGTTTGAATGAGGGAATTGGTACTGCTGAAAACATTGATCAAGTCATGAAACTAGGGATGAATCATCCTATGGGACCGTTGGCGCTTGCTGATCTCATTGGATTGGATGTTGTCCTTGATATCATGATGGTCCTCTATGAAGGATTTAATGACTCAAAGTATCGACCTAATCCTTTATTGAAAAAGATGGTGCAGGGAGGCTATCTCGGTCGAAAAACAGGCAAAGGATTTTATGATTATTCAAAATAGGAGGATAAAATTATGGTTTATAAAAATATTAAAGTAGAAAAAAAGAACAATATAGCTACGCTCACTGTGAATCGCCCAGAGGTTCTCAATGCGTTGAATCAAGCAACCATTCAGGAACTCCATCAGGCAGTTGCTGAACTTGAACAAGATAAAACTGTCAAAGTCGTGGTTCTTACTGGTGCGGGAAAAGCCTTCATCGCTGGAGCTGATATTAAACAGATGAGTACTATGAGTACACTTGAAGCAAAACAATTCTCAGAGCTAGGGCATGGTCTATTAGATGCCATCCGTGGGTCACGTCTTCCCTTCATTGCCATGATTAATGGGTATGCACTTGGTGGTGGTTGTGAATTGCTTATGGCTTGTGATATCACAGTTGCTGCTCGAGGAGCAAAACTGGGTCAACCAGAGATTAATCTTGGTATTTCACCAGGGTTTTGTGGAACACAATGTCTTCCCCGGTTAGTAGGACGAGCTAAAGCAAAAGAAGTCATGTTAACCGGGCAGAATATTACAGCTGAAGAAGCTCATCGGATAGGGTTGATCAATCGTGTTGTTGATGATGACAAGCTTACAGAAGAGACTCTGAAACTTGCAGAATTAATTGCACAGAAATCCCCTGTGCAAACAGCATTTATCAAAGCCCTTGTCAATAAAGGAACTGATATTGACATGCATTCAGCGTGTGCTCTTGAAATCTCGTATTTCTCCTCAAGTTTTGCTACCGAGGATCAAAAAGAAGGCATGAAAGCCTTTTTGGAGAAACGAAAACCAAGTTTCAAAGGGAAATAAAGCAGGCTTTGCAACAGGAGAAACATCTACCTTATTACAAAGAATTAGGACAGAAGAGACACAACTGATTATTTTATAGAAACTTATATAAATATATCTTTATCACTTATAATATATTACAATATAGTGGTAATATACAAATGAGAAATAAAGATCGTCAGGAATTAAAAAGAGGACGAGAGATATACGAATGTATTTCTCAAAATCCTGGATTACATATGAGAGAACTCTCAAGGAAATTAGATATTCCCATAAGTTCCTTGAAATACCATTTATACAACTTTGAAAAAAGAAAGATTATCGTTTCAAAAAGAGATAGCAAATACAGTCGGTATTTTCTTTCACATGTCATCAGTGAAGAAGAGAAAAAGATTGTAAATGTTTTTCGAAAACAAACCAATCTCACCATCATCCTTTCGTTTATCTTGATGATACAGTGTTCACAGCAAGAGTTAAGCACCTATCTGGGAAAACATCCTGCAACCATTGCTTTTCATTTACGGAAGATGAAAAAAGCAAGCATTATTGAACAAGTTCCTATTACAAATGGAGTACTTGTCCTCGATAAAGTACCAAGCATCATGAAGCGACAGCAACTCTCTAATGAGAAAATATACATTTTAAAAGATCCTTGGATGATTTATACTCTCTTGCATAAATACAAAGATAATCTAGAACATAAGGAACTCGCGGCTCTCGTGATAGAATATGTTGAAGCCGCCATTTCTGATGGCGTTCCAAAACACATCCAAACTAAAGAAGATACCATTGATTCAGTTGCCAATTTCTTTTTTGATTTTATTTTCCCCATATCCTTTCGTTCTTAGGAACTTCTCTTACGTAACATCTCATTTTTTTTGCTCTAAAAGAGTAGGGGTTATTGGATGATTGTGCTATAAATTATAAATATTTTTTACAATGTATATAATAATTGGTAAAAATATGAATGGGGAAACAAAAAAGAAGAACGGAGATTTGCCTCACAAGAGTGGACCATCCTCCATTCCTCCCTCTCCTTTTAAAAAAAAGGTGATCGTATGAACTATGATGTTGTGGTCGTTGGTGCTGGTCCTGCAGGTTCAACAGCAGCGAAAGTTCTTGCTGAGCATGGAGTACGGGTCTTAGTCGTTGACAAGTGTATCTTTCCACGAGAAAAACCGTGTGGCGGCGGTCTTACATTAAAGGTGATACAACGATTTCCATACGTCAAGGATATGGTTGCATCGTATTCATTTGGGGGATATGTGTACGAATCATCATTAACGCATCAGGCAGAGTTACATGATACAAAACCTGTTCTTGCTATGATACAACGAAAATCATTTGATGAAGGTCTTCTGAATATAGCTAAAAAGAGTGGTGCGTATTTTCAAGGTGGTCATTCTGTTGTGGACATTAAAAAACAAAAGGAGACCATGAGAGTTCTTTTTGATGATGGGAGTGAGGTAGTAACTCAAATTGTAGTTGGGTGTGATGGTGTCAGCAGTGTTGTTGCGAAAAAAACAGGATTATACTCCCAATATGATACTTGGGGTAGGGGCATCTGTATTTTTGATGAATATCCTATGGATACTAACACGGTTCATGAGTTTTTTACAGATAAAAAATTATTGTATCTTTTCGTGAACCTCTATGGGTTAAAAGGCTATGGGTGGATTTTTCCGAAGAACAACTGTGTGAATATTGGTATTGGTATCTATCAGTCAAAACAGGACATTCATCAAGATGCTATTAATCTGAGAAAGGTGTATGAACACTTTATTACTCTTCTGAAAAACAAGAACATCATACCAAATGATCTCAAAAGTGAAAAGGTACATGGTGGCATTCTTCCGGTATGGCCAATGGAAAAAACCTATAGTGATGGGGTTCTTCTCTGTGGTGACGCAGCAGGATTTATTAATCCTGTGAGCGGAGAAGGTATCTATTATGCGATGAGCTCTGGGGAAATAGCGGCAAAGGTAGCCATTCATGCATTAACCTGTGGTGATACCCATGAACACATCTTATCTCTCTACGAGAATCAATGGAAACAAGATTTTGGAAGGGATCTCAGGACTCAAGCACATGCTGTGAAATACTGGGGCAAGAAATTGGATCGCTTTATTCGATTATTACATCGTGATAAGAAATTATGTGCGTTATGTTTGAGTGTGTTAATGGGAAAGGTGAACATAAGTCAAGTGAAATTGAAGTTACTACGAAGATATCTTTATGTTTCTCTTAAACAGTATTTTTAATGAATTTATTCTTTGATTCATATTACTGGAGACTAAACCTAGAAGAAGATGTTGAGTGTAGGCCGTAAGCCTCTTTCTATTTTATTATTCTTTTAAGAATTTTTTCAGCTGCTGAATGGGGATCAAGTTCTTTTTTACTGATCTGATCTAATAAGGTTTCAATGGTGTCTTTGAAGGTTTGTTCATCAAAGATAAAATTCATCAGTTTCTTTCTAATGATTTCCACTAGCTCTGCTTCATAGCGGAGTCGTCGTTGTGATTCAAGTGTCTGTGTCTTTTTCAAATATTGTTTATGATCAAGAATCTCTTGAATAAGCTCTTCTGTTCCTGTGCCTTGTTTGGCAACTGTTTGAAGAATCGGCGTTTTCCTATCCTTTTCACTACAGGTGATATCAACAAGGCTTTCGACTTCAGCCATGGTTTGTTCCACACCCGTTCGATCAGCTTTATTAACCACGTAGATATCAGCGATCTCCATGACACCAGCCTTCAAGGTTTGAATACTATCACCCAGACCGGGGACAATAATCACAAGCGTGGTATCTGCTATTTTTATCACATCAACCTCTGCTTGCCCCACACCCACGGTTTCGACAAAAACAATGTCTTTGCCTGCAGCATCAAGGATTTCGACGACATCATAGACTGCACTAGTCAGACCACCAAGCATCCCCCTGGTACCCATACTACGAATAAAAACACCTTCATCCATAGCTAGTTGCATCATGCGAACGCGATCTCCTAAAAGGGCACCCCCAGAAAAAGGGCTGGTGGGATCAATGGCGATGATGCCAACGGTTTTTCCTTGTTTTCGAAAAGCAGCAGTCAGCTCACAAATCAAGGTGCTTTTCCCAGAGCCCATGACACCTGTGATACCAATGACATGTGCATTGCCTGTATGAGGATGAATTTGTTTCATAGCTGAAGCAGCATCAGGATGATTATTCTCTGTCAATGTTATCAACCGTGCAATAGATCGGGGATCCCCTTGCAGGACCTTCTTATGTAACAGTTCGCTCATTTTTTCACATTCTTCTTAATAAACGATACAATCTCATCACAAGGAGTACCTGGACCAAAGACACCAGCGATACCTTCTTTGTGTAATTTTGGGATATCCTCTTCAGGGATGATACCACCACCAAGCAAAAGAACATCGTTCATACCTTTTTTCTTGAGTAAATGAGCAACATCAACAAACAGGGTCATATGGGCACCACTGAGTAAACTCAACCCTACTACATCAACATCTTCTTGGATTGCAGCCTCAACAATCATCTCTGCTGTTTGATGCAACCCAGTATAGATCACTTCCATACCTGCGTCACGGAGCGCTCGAGCAACAATTTTTGCTCCACGATCATGACCATCAAGACCAGGTTTTGCAACGAGTACACGAATCTTCTGTTCCATCGTATTTCATCCTCCTAATAATCAGCTGGTTCCTCATACTCACCAAATACATCACGTAAGACCTGACAGGTCTCACCAAGAGTAGCATAACTATGCACACAATCAAGAATATATGGCATCATATTTTCCTCACCTTCAGCTGCTTTCTGTAGACGATCAAGGTTTCGTTTCATTTTTTGATTATTTCTGTCTTTTCGAAGTTTCTTCAACCGATGAATCTGGCGTTCTTCACCTTTCTCATCCATCTTCAGCAAGGGAATATCGATTGGTTCATCAAGTTCATATTCATTGACACCAACAACAATGCGTTTTTTTTCCTCGATTTCTTTTTGATACTTATACGCAGCATGAGCAATTTCACGTTGATAAAACCCTTTTTCAATCGCGGGGAGCACACCACCAAGACGTTCCACCTTATCCCAATACTTATAGGTCTCCTCCTCCATGTGATCCGTGAGCCATTCAATATAATACGAGCCACCAAGAGGATCAACGGTGTGCGTCACCCCACTTTCCTCAGCAATTATCTGCTGGGTACGAAGTGCGATACGAACAGCTTTTTCTGATGGAAGTGCAAGGGCTTCATCCATGCTATTTGTATGTAATGATTGTGTACCACCAAGAACAGCAGCAAGACCCTGCAACGCAACCCGAACAATATTAATCTCAGGTTGCTGAGCAGTCAACGAGCACCCTGCTGTTTGCGTATGAAATCTCATGAGCATTGATCGTGTTTTTTTCGCTCCCAGGTTTTTCATCTCCCGTGCCCAAATCCTTCGAGCAGCTCGATATTTCGCAATTTCCTCAAGAATATCATTATGTGCATTGAAGAAGAAACTCAGACGAGGAGCAAACTTATCAATCTCCAGACCACGTTCAAGCGCCCATTTTACATATTCGACACCATCACCGACAGTAAAAGCAAGCTCCTGAATAGCTGTAGACCCTGCCTCACGAATATGATACCCGGAGATACTAATCGTATTCCACCGGGGAACATGCTGTGACCCATATTCAAAGGTGTCAACAATTAATCGCATACTCGGCTCTGGTGGAAAAATATAGCTTTTTTGAGCAATATACTCCTTAAGAATATCATTTTGAATCGTTCCACCAATGACATCCTTTGAAATGCCTCTGTTTTCAGCATTCGCTATATAGAATGCCCAAACAATCGCTGCAGGACCATTAATTGTCATACTGGTGGTGACCTTGTCAATAGGGATACCATCAAAGAGAATCTCCATATCCTGTAGACTACTAATGGCTACTCCGCATTTCCCAAACTCACCTCGGCTCATCGGATGATCAGTGTCATATCCATACAGTGTGGGATAATCAAAGGCAACACTTAACCCTGTTTCACCATGTTCAAGAAGATATTTATAGCGTTGATTAGTCTCTTCAGCACTGCCAAAACCTGCAAACTGACGCATGGTCCACAAACGGCCTCGATGCATCGTGGGATGGATACCTCGTAAGAAAGGGTATTGACCAGGAAAACCACTGTCATCAAGATACTGTCGTTCTTGAATATCCAATGGGGTATACAAGGGATTGATTTCTGTTGAAGATAGATTTTCAAATCGCTTTTTTCTTTCTGGATGCTTTTGGACATGCTTAGAATAGGAGTGTTTTTCCCAGGATTCTTTTTCTTTTTTTATTTTCTTGTAATCCATATTAGAAATCACATCCTTTTCGTGCTTGAATTCCCTGTTGATAGGGGTGTTTTATCTCTAGCATCTCAGTGACATAATCAGCTCTTCGAGAGACCTCTTTATCAGCATATCGCCCTGTGAGAACAAGCTCAAGGTGGTCTGGTTTTGAGTCAATCAATGATACAAGATCATCTAAAGCAATCAGACCGTAATCAACAGCGACATTGATTTCATCAAGAATAATCATATCATATTCTTCTGATGTAATAAGTTCCTGTGCTTTTTGAAATCCTTCTTGAGCTAATTTGATATCTATTTGTTCAGGGTTTTCTTTGTTCACAAATTCATCTCTTCCATGTTGGGAAAACGTAAAATTCTCAAGGGAATCAAGGGAATTGAGTTCACAGTATCGTCTCCCTTTCATAAACTGTATCATATGGACTTTAAATCCGTTACCTGCAGCACGAATACCTAGTCCAAGAGCTGCTGTTGTTTTTCCTTTCCCTGAGCCAGTATATACATGGATGAGTCCTTTGGATAATGGCATGAGCTCTCGTGTTTGAATAGAAAAGAATGTTATATGTCTTTTTATCATATGATTGATTGTGTTTTCTCCTGTGCATTCTACCGGAAGCTTTATGTTTAATTATTTGATTCCAACAGCCCATGAAACTCGAATTAAATGAACAACAAAAGATGATACGCAACATGGTACGTGAATTCGCTGAAAAAGAAATTGCGCCTGTTGCTGCTGAACTTGATGAGAAAGAGGAGTTTCCTGATAAAATCCTTGCAAAAATGGCGAAACTTGGTCTTCTCGGTATTATTATACCAACAGAGTTTGGGGGAGCTGGTTTAGATACGATTAGTTATGCAACAGTCATTGAGGAAATCTCAAAGAAATGTGCATCTACAGGTGTGATAACCTCTGTTCATAATTCACTGGTTGCCTGGCCTATTAAAACCTATGGTACTGATGCGCAGAAGAAGAAATATCTTCCTCTTCTTGCAAAAGGGGAAAAAATTGGTGCGTTTGCAGGTACTGAGCCGAATGCAGGGTCAGATCTTGGAGCAATGCAGACTACTGCAACGCTTAAAGGAGATAAATACATCATCAATGGTGACAAAACATTTATCACCAGTGGTCCAAAAGCAGGTATTCTTATCTTATTTGCTGTCACAGATAAAGAAGCTGGAACAAAAGGAATTAGTGCTTTTATTATTGAAAATACCTATAAAGGTTTTAAAGTAGGTAGCGTCTTTGATAAGATGGGGATAAATGCAAATCTTGTATCTGAACTTGTTTTTGAGAATATGGAAGTCCCTAAGGAAAACCTGCTAGGAAAAGAAGGAGATGGGTTTAAAATCGCTTTAAGTACTCTTGATGGAGGTCGTATTGGTATTGCTGCTCAAGCAGTAGGAATAGCTCAAGCGGCACTTGACGAAAGCATTGAATATTCAAAACAACGACAACAATTCGGACGTCCAATCGCAAAATTCCAGGCGATTCAATGGAAGATAGCAGATATGGCCACACGTATTGAAGCTGCTCGGTTTCTAGTACAGAAAGCTTGCTATCAAAAAGATCTCGGTGAACGATTTTCAAAAGAAGCAGCAATGGCGAAACTCTTTGCCTCAGAAACAGCGATGGCAGCAGTTATTGATGGTATGCAAATCCATGGAGGCTATGGGTATACAAAAGAATATACCATTGAACGGTTGTTCCGTGATGCTAAAATCACAGAGATCTATGAGGGTACCTCTGAAGTGCAACGTATGGTGATCGCTGGTAGTTTACTTCGATAAAAAAACCAATGGGAGACGTATTGATTATGGGGGAATTCGACTACAACAAAGAATACAATGCATATACATGGGATATCCCACAGAGTTACAATATTGGCGTTGATTGTGTCGATAAACATGTTAATGCTGGTCATCAGAATAAAATCTGTTTATACTGGGAGAATGCCAAAGGTGATGAACAAAGATTTAGCTTTGGTGAGATGAAAACGCTTACAGATAAATTTGGAAATGTCCTTCGTAGTCTTGGACTGAAAAAAGAAGACCGGTTTCTTATTCGACTGCCGAATCTACCAGAGTTTCAAATTAGTTTTCTTGGTGGCGTCAAGATTGGAGCAGTCCCTATACCAAGTAGTGTCATGTTTCGTGAACATGAAATCGAATATCGTATCAATGATAGTAGCTCCAAGATGGTGATTACCACACCAGCTTATCTCAAAGAAGTGCTTGCAATAAAAAAGAACTGTCCTACTCTTGAGCATATCATCATTGTAGGAGAATCAGATGCTCAAGATGTTCTCAATTATCAATCCCTGATGGAGGAGGCTTCTGCTGATCTCACTATTGAACAAACCCGCTTTGATGATATGGCATTTTTCTGTTATACCTCTGGGACGACAGGGAATCCTAAAGGAGCGGTGCATCTGCATCGCTGGGTCATCGGTAATGATCCTAGTATTCAATACTGGATGGGTGCCACCCCTGATGATATTATTGCGCATACTGGTGATCTCAATTGGATTTACCCCTTGGGCAATGGGTTTTTATATGCCTGGCGTTGGGGGATTCCAACGTTTATTTATGATGGAAAATTTGACCCAAAGCGATGGTTTGCCTTACTTGAAAAATATAAGATTACTATTCTTGCCTCAGTTCCTACAGCATATCGTATGTTTTTAACTGTTGAAAACGCAGAAGACACGTATGATCTTTCTCATCTTCGTCATTGTACCTCAGCAGGAGAACCACTAAATCCTGAGGTTTATTCTGAGATGAAACGACGGTTTGGTCTTGAGGTCTATGATGGTATTGGGATGACTGAGGTGATGGTCTATCTCTCAAACATGAGAGGGTTACCTATTAAACCAGGGTCCTGTGCCAAACCACAACCTGGTCATATGTGTGGCATTGTCAATGACAAAGGAGAGGTAAAAAAACCAGGGGAACCTGGTGTCCTGGCAGTTAAAGATACTGATCCTGGGTTATTTAAAGAATATTGGAATAAACCAGAGAAAACCAAGAAAAGCTTCAAGAATGGGTGGTTTCTCACCGGTGATGTCCTGTACACTGATGAGGATGGGTATTACTGGTTTAGTGGACGTGATGATGATCTGATTATGGCTAGTGGGTATCGTATATCACCCTTTGAGGTCGAATCCGCTATTATTTCTCATCCTGCGGTATTAGAATCTGCTGTAGTAGCAAGTCCTGATCCAATGCGAGGCGTCATTGTGAAAGCCTTTATTATACTTCATGATGCACAGCAAGCATCAGATGCGTTGAAAAAAGAGATTCAGACGCATTGTAAACAAGTTGCTGCCCCATATAAGTATCCACGGGAAATTGAATTTGTAGATGAACTTCCTAAAACACAGAGTGGGAAGATTAAACGTAAACTCTTACGTGAACAAGAAAAAGAACGGAAAGGAGTGATGGTAGAAAAATGAATATAGTTGTCTGTGCAAAACAAGTCGTTGATGTATCAGAGATGAAGATTGATACGTCAACTAATACCCCTGTTCTAAAGGGTGTAGCACAAAAAGTAAGTGATATTGACAAAAATGCAATGGAGGAAGCTATACTAATCAAAGAAAAACATGGTGGAAAGATTATTGTTGTTACAGTTGGACCAGCTGATGCAAAGGAACGTATGAAAGAACTACTGGCGATGGGTGCTGATGAAGGCGTCCTCATTACTCCACCAGAGGATGCAGATTATCATGTGACTTCGCTGTTGCTTACTGAAGCGATTAAGAAACTTGATGGCTATGATCTAATTTTGTGTGGTGAGGCAAGTATTGATTTATTTAGTGGGCAGATTGGTCCACGACTCGCTGGCCTCTTGGATATCCCACAGATTACCTATGCACAAAAAATCACTGCAGACAAAGACAAACTTACTGCTGAACGAAATATGGGTGACAATGTAGTCTCATCAGAGTCCACATATCCCGTTGTCGTTACCGTTACCAAGGAAATCAATGAGCCACGCCTACCAAGTCTGATGCAGATTCTTGCTTCAGCCAATAAACCAATCAAGGAGTATAAAGCAGCGGATCTAGTCAAAGATGGTTTGACACCATTGGTGAAAACCGTTGAACTCAAAGGTGTCTCTATGGATCGGAAGAATGTCGTCTATAAGGATGATATCGATGAATCAGTGCAACAGCTGGTGGATAGTCTAGCTAAAGAAGGAGTGTTGAGGTGAGCATCAAATGGTAGTTGTTTTTTCTGAATCAAAAAATATGACTCTTGAGTTGTTAAGTAAAGCACGTGAACTCGCTGAGAAGCAAAAAACACAGGTCACTGCTGTGATTGTGGGCAAGGATGAGGCATCCAAGGACTATATTGCGTATGGAGCAGATCAAGTCTATGTTGTTGAGGGCGGTCCAGAGCATGTGAAAGCCG
>Ga0272442_10010612_pt1 | contig 11334 bp, 5 predicted proteins | sample SSMForm2O_FD_200262 | JGI IMG/M metagenome (GOLD analysis project Ga0272442, IMG submission 200262) | Marine sediment archaeal communities from Little Sippewissett salt marsh, Falmouth, MA, United States - SSM-Form-2O | ecosystem: Environmental > Aquatic > Marine > Wetlands > Sediment ...
CACCGAGGGGCACGTCAAGCTGCTGGGCGTCCTGCACCGCGACCCGGGGATCAGGCTGGGAATCGCGCACGTGGGCGACTGGCCGGCCGCCGGCCGGCGGGAACTGGCCTACGACGTCCTTCTCGGCAGCTTCACCGGCGACTGGTACGACGCCGCGGAGACCTATCGCACCTGGGCCCTGCGCCAGAAATGGGCGACGCCGCTGACGCAGCGGCAGGACGTGCCGGAGTGGCTGTTCGATTCGCCCGTGCACGTGGCAATCCGCCTTCAGGGCGAGCTGGACGCCGGGCCGATCTTTCCCGTCGAGCCGTTCCTGCCGCCGGGCAAGGCCGTCGGCCTGCTGGAGCGGATCGCCCAGCGCGTCGGCGCCCCGCTGGTGGCGGTCCTCATGGCCTGGGAGCGGGCCGGGCCGTGGGTCTACCCCGACTGCTTCCCGCCCGTCGGCGGGGACCAGGCCGTCGGGGAGTTCGCCGCGCAGGTCCGGCGGCGGGGCTGGCACGCCGGCTCGTTCGCCAACGGCACGCGATGGGTGACGGGGCACTTCTGGAACGGCTACAACGGCAGCGAGTACTTCGACCTCCGCGGCGGCGAGCGCGCCGTCTGCCGGACCCACGACGGGAAGATGTGGGCCGAACGCTGGGACCGCTCCTGGCGGCCCAGCTACGCCTGCTGCGCGGGCACGGCCACCACCCGGCGGCTCGCCGTCGATTTCGTCAAGCGCCTGCTGAAATGGGGGTTGGAGTCGATCCAGTTCTTTGACCAGAACCTCCACGCGGCGACGTTTCCGTGTTTCGCCGACGATCACGAGCACCCGCCCGTCCCCGGGCAGTGGATGGCGGAGCAGATGGCGCGGCTGATCGGGCAGTTCCGCGAGGTCGCTGCCGAGGCCGGCGCCGACCAGGCCGTCCAGTCCGTCGAGGGCGCCTGCAACGAGCATTGCCTGCCGCTCTTCCAGCAGTGCGACGTGCGAGTGGTCCCGCCGGGCTGCGCCGCCGGCCGGAGCTTCCTGCCGCTGTACCACTACCTCTACCATGAGTGCATCGTGATGCACGGCATGATGGGTCCGGCGCCCGAGCCGCACCACCTGCCCATCCGGACCGCCGCCAATTGCGTCCTCGGCCAGGTCCCCGGCGCCGTCCTCAAGCCCGACGGCACGCTGCTCAACAAGGACACCCTCAACTGGGCCCCGTGGGACCCGCCCGTCGGCAGCGACGACGAGGCCCTCGAATCGCTGCGGACCACCACCGCCCTCCGCCGCGGGCCCGGCAGGGACTTCCTCGTCTTCGGGCGGATGCAGCGGCCGGCGGAGATCGGCGGCATCGAGACGGTCGAGTGGCGGCGCGGCGGCCGCGTCCACCGCGTCCCGGCCGTCTTCCACGCCGCCTGGACCGCCCCCGACGGCCGCTTCGGCATCGTCCTGGCCAACTGGACCGCCCAGACCCGGCAGGTCTCCATCGGCGATCCGCGCCTTGCCGGTGAGGCCGTCCGGCACACCTCCGGCGACCGGCTGGAGAAGGAGGTCCTGAGGATTGACAGGTCCCCCTCGGCGGTCTGCATCCCGCCGCGCGGCTGCGTGCTGCTGGCGGCGGGACGGTGATGGGGGCCCCGTCACGGGCGTGACGATGCGGGAGTTCCTTTCGGATTTCGTCTACCGGCGCGAGGAGGTGGACCGCTGCCACACCATCAGCCCTCCACGCCGATCACCTGCCGCGCCGGGGGCCGTCGTTGTCGGACCTGCTGGACACGGCGGACGCGCGCCTATCGCCGGCGCCGCGCGTAGATCTGTGGGTTCTGCCGCTGGCATTCCTCGATGACGGCGATCTGCTGGCGGACCTGCTGCGGGGTGATCTCCAGGGGGGCGCCGGCGGTGAGGGTCTTGTAGAGCATGTTGTAGAACATCCCGGCCATCGAGCCGAACAGGTCTTTCTTCCTCGGCGGGACGTCCCAGCTCTTCTCGACCCAGGTGAGCTTCTCGCGGCAGTAGGCCGGCGTGCCGTCTGGCTGGCAGATCGGCCGGCGGGTCAGCTTCTGCTTGGGCGCGCGGTCGGCGCGGTAGTACTTCCAGTCCATGTGCGAGGCGTCGGCCTTCAGTCCGCCGCGGGTGCCGTAGATGTTGTAGCCGAAGGTCGGATAGGCGCAGCAGGAGGAGACCTCCAGGTGGATCAGCGGGCGCCCCTCGGCGCGGAGGGTCAGCAGGACGTGGTCCTCGGCGTCGCCGTAGGTGTTGGCGCGGTCCATGAAGCAGCTCACCTTGGGCATCTCCGGGCTGTCGAGCAGACGGAGGGCCTGGTCCAGCGGATGCGGGCCCGTGTTCAGCAGGTTGCCGCCGTTGAACTCCCGGAGCGTCTGCCAGTCCCAGCGCCGGCTGAAGCCGTTGGCGGCGACGTTGACCTGGACGATCCGGCCCAGCACGCCCGAGGCGATCACCTTGCGGATCTGCTGGAAATACGGGGCAAACCGGGACTGCTGGTAGATCGCCAGCAGCCGGCCGGCCCGCTCCGATGCGGCGATCATCCGGTCCACGTCCCTGGCCCGGGGCGCCATCGGCTTCTCGCAGAGGACGTTGAACCCCGCCCGCAGCGCCGCCAGCGTGATCGGCACGTGCAGGTGGCTGGGCGAGGAGTTGACGATGAGGTCCAGGTCCTCGCGCTTCAGCAGCGGCCTGTGTTCCTTGTAGGTGTCGCAGCCAAACTCCCGCTCGGCCCGCTCCCGGCGGTCCGCCAGGGAATCCACCGCCGCCACGATTCGGAACCTGCGGTCCTTCACCAGGTACAAGCCGTGGATATCCCGGCCGCTGCGGCCCTGACCGATGATGCCGACCTTGATCCTCTTCATGGTCCGTCTCTCCTGTGTCGGGGGCCTGTCTCTCTGGCCGCCGCGCCGCCGCCCGGCCGATGCCGCCTTGATCCTCAAGACGGGGATGTTATCATGCGATCCGTTCCGAGGCCAAAGGCCATCGGGAGTTCCGTGCAGGAACTCCGGGCCTGGAATGAGAAGCCAAGCCACCCCAGCGCAGACTGACGCGATGAGCATCCTGCTCTGGCTGGCGCCGGCCCGCTGCGCGATCCTTGGCCAGTCCGGGTCATGCGCCGGCCGGACGTCCTGGCTGGCATGGAGTCGCTCGCATGGGTAGGGCCAGACAGATCAGCGACGGCATCTGGTGGGTGGGGTGTGGCAGTTGGGGCGGCCTGACGGAGGTCCTGTCGGTGGAGGGCAGCGGCAACGTCTTCCTGATAGGCGGCGATGGCGATTACGCCCTGATTGACGCCGGGGTCCCGGAGGGGGTCGAGGCGGTCCTGGCGAACGCCGCCGCCATCGGCGCTCGGCCGGGCGACATCAAGCGCATCGTCCTGACCCATTCGCACTACGATCATGCCCACGGGCTGACGGAGCTGAAGAGGGCCACGGGCGCGCGGACGGCCTCCTCGGGCCTGGCCGCTGCCGGCCTGGGCGGCGACCCGGAGGCGCGGCAGAGGCTCTTCATTCGCCCGGGCCCACCCGCCGAGATCGACGAGGTCCTCGAAGAAGGCGACCAGGTCGCCCTTGGGCCTTACGGCTTCCGCGTCGTGCTCACGCCGGGGCACATCCCCGACGCGGTCACGCTGGTCGGCCAGGTGGCGGGCAAGACGGTCGCCTTCACGGGCGACACCGCCATCGGCGACCAGGGCCAGGTCAAGGGCGTGGTAGGCTGGCTTGACGGCCACTGGGGGTCCAACCCCAAGCATCTGGCCGGCAGCATCGAGCGGATCCGCCAGTGCCGGGCCGACCTGATGCTCGCCGGTCACGGACTGCCCATCGCCGGCAGGGACCAGGTCGCCGAGTCGCTCGAGCACTGTGCCGACCGGCTCCGGCAGCTCCTGGCCATCTCTGGTCTGGGCAGCATGATGCCGCTGGACCTGGCCGACTGAGCGGCCCCGAGGCCGGACTCCGCCCATGCCGGGCGGTTGGGCATGGAACAGGCTCTGCATCCGGGCCCCAGGCGCTGGACATTCATCCGCGACAGGACATCATCCTATGGACAAGGCCATTCGCATCAAACCCCACCACTTCATTGACATTATCACGGCCTTCGGCGACGGGTGCGAGACGTTCGAGCCGCATCCCTACGGCCATGCCGTGCACACCGTTGCGGATCGCGTGCTTTCGCAGCGAGACGCGACGCTGGAGATGGAGCTGGGGGCCGACGACATCTGCGGGCCCTGCGTCCACAACGTCGGCGGCCTGTGCGACGACACTATCGACACATCGTTCCGCCCGGAGGCGCCGGCGTCGAAGCGGCAGTGGAACCTGCTGATCGACGAGCGCTGGTGCGACCGGCTGGGAATCGGCCCGGGCGAACGGCTGACGGCGCGGGAGTTCTGCCGGCTCCTGCGCGACCGCGCCGGCGACATCACCGACATCTACCGCGAGATTCCCGCCGAGCGGACGGCCGAGCGGGCCCACAAGCTCCGCGCCGGGATCGAGAAGTTCCTGGCAGAAGCGTGATCCGCTGTCCGGCAGGGACCGGCCTTCAAGTTCGACCGTCGCCATGAAAGCCCACGGAAGGCCTTCCGTGGGCCTCGGCGGCGCAGGTCTTTCAGATCAAATGGCCGGCGAAGCCGCCGCTGTTGCGGACCAGGACGGTCGTCGGCAGGGCGGCAACGATGCGGGTCAGCCTTTCGGCGTACTCGTCTTCCTGGCCGGCTTCCGGGACCATGAGGCCGACGAAGGCGAGGTCGGCGTGCTGGCTGGCCTGGTGCATGACCTCGACGACGGACTCCTCGGCCGGCTTGAGGATGACGTCCCGCCGGGCCTTGATCCGCGCCGTCTCGATCAGCTCGGTCAGGCTGTCTTCCATCTCGCGCAGCCCGGTCGGACTGGGGACGATGGTGCGAAGGGTGATCTCGGCGCCGCGCCAGACGGGGTTGAGCCGCAGCAGGTGGGCCAGCAGCAGCATCAGGTCGCCGTTGTTCTGTTTGCCCCGCCACCAGACGTCGATGCGCTCCCGCCGGCTGGGGCCGGCGGCGGGGGCCGGGCGGATGATCACCGCCGGCTTGCCGATGCGGTCCAGCGTTCGCACCAGCCGGAGCAGCGCCCGCAGCCGTTCGGGCCGGCTCGGCCAGCCGAATACGATCGTGTTGGCACGAAGCCCGCCAATGCCGTTGGCCTGGACTGTTCCCAGCACGCCCTGCTCGAAGTCCTCGGCCACGTTCACTTCGCCGAAGGCGAGGATGCCCTCCCGCCGAAAGAATTCGTGGATGGCGTGGCGCCTGTCTTCGGCGTGGGGCATGTCCTCGGCCGGCCGGCCGGGAAGGATTTCGCAGACCGTCAGGATTCCCTGGTCCTGGTTGAACCGCGCCGCGATACGGGCCACGGCCGCACGCTCCTCGATGCGGTCGGCGAAGAGCAGGACGTGGGGCCGCCAACTCCGCGGGGCGTCGCGTTGCTCGGAGAGGTTGTACAGCGCCAGCCTGGCCAATGACCCCCACACGCCCGCCCAGACGTCGCCCCAACTGGCCCGGAGGGTCTTTCGGCGGAGGACCAGCCAGACCAGCAGCTCCAGGGCGATGGCCACGGCGCAGGCCCGGGCGCTGATGAGGAACATGACAGCGAGGTTCCCGGCGGCCCCGGCCAGGGAGACGACCGACGGCACGCGGAGGGTCGGGCGGTACGACGGGTCGCCGACGAGGTTCTCCGTGGCGGCGACCAGGTTGATGGCCAGGTACAGGGTCAGGAAGAAGATCGTCACCACCAGGGCGACGGCGTTGAGGTTGCCCAGGGCAACGGCGGCCAGGGCGATGGCCCCGCCGACCCAGGTGGCGACGGTGGGCTGGCCGGTGCGGGAGGCCCGGGCCAGGAACCTCGGCGCCAGCCCGTCGCGGGCCAGGGCCTGGAGGACCCTGGGCCCCGCCAGGGCGCTGCCGAAGGCCGAAGACAGGATCGCGCTGCACATCCCGGGGAAGACCAGCACCCCGCCCAGCAGGGCGATGCGGTTCCACACGGACGGCGCGCCGGGCCGGATGTCGGCCAGCTCGTCGATCGTGGCCCTGCCGGTCACCGCCAGCAGGACGGGCACGGCCAAGTAGACCAGCGTCCCCACGCCCACCGCCAGCAGCGTCCCGCGGGGGATGGACTTCTGCGGATCGGCCAGGTCGCCGCTCATGCCGATCCCCGCGGCGAACCCGGTGACGGCCGGGAAAAAGACCGCCAGCACCGCCCAGAAGCCCCCGACGGCGGCGAGCCGCCCGGCCGAGGGACGCCACTGCGGCGCCTCCAGGGGGCCGGCGAAAACACCGATCGACAGCGCCAGCAGCGAGACCCCCACCAGCATCATCAGGGGGACCTGGAGCTTCAGGGCCGCCGTGGCGGACTTGCCGGCGACCGCGGTGGTCAGGACGATCAGCCCAGCCGCCAGCCACGGCAGCGGCGGGGCGCCCCAGGCCGCCGGCCAGAGCATCGCCAGCACCTCGGCCAGGCCGAAGCAATACAGCGTCAGGCTCAGCGTCCGGCACAGGAACAGGGGGATGCCGATCGCCCCGCCGACCGTCAGCCCCAGCGATCGGGAGATCAGGAAGTACTCCCCGCCGGTGCCGAGCGCCATGTTGGTGGCCACCGCCGAGGCGCTCAGGGCCGTCACGAGCGCCACGGCATTGCAGACCAGCACGATCAGGATCGCCCCGCCCAGCCCGGTGTTGGCCACCACCCAGCCGAAGCGCAGGTACATGATCACGCCCAGGATCGTCAGCACCGAGGGCGTAAAGACCCCCAGGAAGGTCCCGAACTTGCGCTGGGGCGCGGCGGTGGGCATTTGCGATGTGCCGGCTGGCATGGCGCTGGCCTTCCTGGCGGGCCTCGGCCCGGCGCGGGCCCCGGACGAGCGACACCGGAGTCTACCGACCGTGGCGGGGGCTGTCCACGGCCTCGGTGGCTCGCCGGCCGGGCCGGCCTACCGTTTCCCGAAGCAGAGGAGCTTTCCGTCCCGGGTGGCCAGGTACAGCCTCCCGCCGCCGCCGGCCAGGCCGTCGAAGACGGGCGCGGCGTCGAGCCGGACTTCGCGGAGCTTTCGCCCGTCGGCGAGGCCGACGGCCCACAGCAGGCCCCCTTTGGGCTCGACGGCGTCCGGCGGCCCGGCCAGGAAGAGCGTCCCGGCGGCGATGAGCATGGCCTCGACAGCCACCGGGCAGGCCTTGACCGTCCAGCCGGGATTGTCCTTGACCGGCTGGCCCTTGGCGTCGAAGTGCCGCGCGAAGACGTGGTACTGGCCCTTGCCCGGATGGGTGAAGTAGGACAGCTTCCACCCCTCCTTGTGCAGCGCCGTGAAGCCGCAGGTGGTGGTCTCGTTGAACGCCAGCAGCAGACCCGAGGTCCGGTAGGTCCAGGGCGTCTTCATGGTCGCGTCCAGGAACCCGCCCTTGTTCGAGGGCTTCACGACCCCGCGCCACCGGTAATAGTACTTCCTCTTGCCGTCGGCCGGATCGAAACGCCAGCCGCGCATGTAGACGTGCTTCCCGTCGCTGACCAGCAGACCGCCGAGGGCGCCCTGCTCGGCCAGGATCCGCCGCTCCAGCTTCCGGCCTTCCACGAGCTTCGACCGCGGGACGTTCGCGTGCCACTTCACGTTGCCTGTGGCCGGCTCGAGGGCATAGACGTGAACGCCGCCGTCGAGTTCCGAGGTTCTTCCGGCCGATGCGTACAGCGTCCCGCTTACCGCCAGCACGCTGCCGTATGCCGGCACCGGCGACTCCAGCCGCTCCAGGGCGATGATCCGCCGGTCGGCGGGGGCGGCGCGGAAGCGCCAGATCAGCTCGCCGTCGGCGGCGCGGAGGGCGTAGATCCACCCGTTGCGGCAGCCGAAGAAGCACGCCCCTCCCTGGAGGGTGGGCGGCGTGTCGATGGGCCCGCCGGCGGTGAAGGTCCAGCGGCGCCGCCCGGTGGCCGCGTCCAGCGCGGCCAACTGGTGGGTGCCCCGGGCGGCGACGAAGGCCAGCCCGCCGGCGACCGTGGGGGCCGTCGGGTCCGGCCCGACGGGCGCGCGCCAGAGGAGCTTGAAGTCGGCGGGCACGGCGGACGGCGTGCAGCCGCTCCGCGCGGCGTCGTGGCGGTAGCAGGGCCAGTCGGCCTTTGGATCGGCCGCAGCCGCCGGCGCCAGCGGCTTGCCGTAGGCGGCTGCCTTGACCAGCCGGGGGGAGGCCTGGCCGGGCGGTGCCGCTCCGTCCGATTCGCCTGGCGCCACGCCCAGCACGCCGCGCAGCGACTTGAAGCAGCCGCAGTCCACCGGAAAGGTGTAGACCATGCCGTTGGCGGCGCGGAGGCCGAAGAGGCACGAGGCCCGGGCGGCGCTGGAGCGCAGGTGCCGGCCGGTGCGGACGTCCAGGAAGTCCATCGTGTTGCCGGTGACGAGGTAGCGGTCGGTGGCGTTGGTGCCGGTACAGCGGGTGAAATGGTGGGTGATGGCGCCGGCGACGTAGGAGCTGAGCTCCCCGGCCGACTGGCCGGTGGCGAGGTCCACGCTCCGCCAGGACAGGCCCGGACCGGCGTACCAGAGGCGGTCGGCGATGCAGTAGAGGCGGCGTCGGCCGCTGCCCTTGAAGCTGTGCGTCCAGGCGACCTCGCCGGTCTCGCCGTCCAGTGCCACGATCCGCTGGTTGCCCTGGTCGTTCAGCTTGAGCTTCGTCGCGGCGATGACCTTGCCCTCGTGGTAGGACTCGAGCGGCTCGGGCATCACCCGCCACCACTTCTCCTTGCCCGTCTTGATGTCGAAGCAGGCAATCCCCTGGTCGTACTTCCTGGTTTCGGCATTGCGGCGGCGGCCCCCGGCATAGAGGTTCCCGCCGCCGGCGACCACCCGCCGGCAGGAGACGGTGGATCTGGCCGACCAGCGCGGCTTGCCGGTTTCGGGGTCCACGACGCTGACAATGACGTTGGCGAAGGCCACCTCGCCGCCGTGGGCCCGAACGAGGCGGACGGGCAGCTTGTAGTCGACGAGCACCTCCCCGGTCCCCGCGTCGAGCGCCTGGAGCAAGCCGTCCTTGCCCATCGGCGCGTACAGCCGCTCTCCCGCCGCCACCAGCGCGCCGGCCCCGAACGACCAGTACCTGCCGCGCTTGGCCGGGACGTGGACGGGCTTCCGCCACAGGAGCTTGCCGTTAAAGGCGTCGCGGGCGACGAGGTTCAGCCGGCCGGGCTCGGCCATCCGCGGGTGGCGCTCGTCGTAGACGTAGAACACCCGCCCGCCCCCGGAGACCCACGCCTGCGGCCGCGAGAAGTGTGTCAGGTACATCAGCGGCGGGGCGACCCACTTCAGCCGCCGCGGGGGACCCACCAGGTCGTCGCGGGCAACCCAGCCCCCTGCCGGGCTGCCGTCGGCGTGCGACCACTGGCCCATCCCCGGCGGACGGGGCTTGCGGATCACAAGCCCGATCGGCCCCTCCGCGTCCAGCCGGTAATCCCTCACGCCCGCCTTGCCGAGCTTGGTTTTGAGGTCCGGTTCGGCGCTTCTCGCCCCACCGACAGCGCAGGCCCGGCCGTTGGGCACCAGCACGCGCAGGGCCTCCTTGAAGTCCAGCCCGTTCTTCCGTGCCGCCGCGAGGTCGCCGATGACCAGCAGGTTAACGGCGTTCTCCGGATACGGCAGCGGTGCGAGGCCGAGCTGCTCGACGGACGCCCGCCCGTAGATGCCCTGTGACTGGAGGTGCGACCGCGCCGCCTTCAACGAATTCGCCTCGAGCGCCAGGCCGTGGGTGATGAAGTTGCCCGCGGCCGTCAGGGCCGCCGTCAGCCGGCCGTCGCCGCAGCCGACGTGAACGCACAGCCCGGCCCGCACGCCGGTCGAGCGGACGATCTCCTTCGCGAGGGCCTTGGCCTGGGCCAGCTCGGCCTGGCCGCCGGCGGCGGGCGCCCCCAGCAGAGCGAGGTAGGTTGCGGCGACGACTGAAGCTCGAATGAGGGTGACCATTGTCGGTGATTCCTGCGTTTACTTGCCCGGTTTGGCGTCGGGAGGTTGGGGCGCGGGTGTGCTGGCGCGCTTCTTCAGCATTTCGCGCTCGCGCCGAAGCTGCGCGGCCTGGCGGGCGTCGCGGACCTTCTCGTACTCGCCCCGGCTGACGAGGCCCTTGATCGCCACGATCAGCCCGGCCAGCTTGCGGCGGGTCTTCAGCAGCAGCTCGGGGTCCTGCGACCACTGGGTGACGCTCTTGACCACCTCGTCGGGGACGTCGACCATGGTGTCGGCCTGTTTGAGCAGCTCGTCATGGCCGCCCTTGGCGCGGAGGGCGTCGGCGTAATCGCGGAGCATGTGGAAACTCTCCCAGTCCTCGATCCCGTCGCGGATGTTCTCCAGGCGGATCGAGGGGCAGGGCGTGCCGGCGGGTCCGGGATAGAAGAGCATCCCGTCGCAGTTGTAGGCGGAGTTCCGGCTCACGAAGGCGCGGGCGTCCCAGGGCACCTCGGGCCAGCGCTTGGGCGACTTGAAGTTGTGGTTCCAGATATTGTAGCAGTAGTACTCGAACCCCGTCGCGCGGTACTTCCAGCTCATCCAGATGTACGCCCGCGCGCCGATGAGGGGGTATTCGAGCTGGACGTTGGGGTAGGGGGCCGTCGGCCCTGCGGCGACGTACCAGAAGAACTTCTCCCCGCGCTGCTGGCAGGCCTCGACGACCTTGCGGGCCTCGGCCGCGGTCAGCTTCGTCCCCGGCCAGACGCCGATCGCCGGGTCCCACACGTCGATATAGCCGATGCCCTGCGGGTTGGGCGCCCCGCCGCCGACCATCATCATCGCCTCCGGGGCGGCCTTGCGGACGTTCAGGGCGAGGTGCTGCCGCATGGCGTGGCGGTGGCCTTCGTCCTCGACGTAGATGATGGCCTTGTCGATCACGCCCATTTCCTTGAGCTTGGCGTGGCGCTGGCGGATGACGTTCAGGTCGCTGTTGCGCTTGAAGCTGCCGTGGAGGTAGATGGCGTTCATGCCGCGGTCGACGCAATGCCTGATTCGCTCCACCGGCGGGGTCAGGGCGCGGCTGTACTGCCCGACCGGGGCCACCCGCCGGTCCAACAGGAAGTCGTACCACCGGTCCATCCATTCGGCCTTGAAGTCCTTGCCGTAGAACCGGCGGACGCCGCCGGCGCCGAAGCTGCCGACCACGCAGAAGTTCCACTTCTTCGGCAGCTCGTAGTCCCACACCCGGACGGTCAGGTCGAGCCTGACGGGATCGGCCATGCCCTTGGCGGTCATCGTGATGGCCGTCGTGTAGTCTCCGGCCGGCGTGCCGGGCGGGGCGTGGACGGCAAACCAGAACGGCGTCGCCTGCTGCCGCCGGACGCGCTTCCACCGCGCCGGCGAAAGCTCCGCCGGCACCA
>Ga0272442_10010613_pt1 | contig 11334 bp, 9 predicted proteins | sample SSMForm2O_FD_200262 | JGI IMG/M metagenome (GOLD analysis project Ga0272442, IMG submission 200262) | Marine sediment archaeal communities from Little Sippewissett salt marsh, Falmouth, MA, United States - SSM-Form-2O | ecosystem: Environmental > Aquatic > Marine > Wetlands > Sediment ...
GTATTGATCAGCGATCTCACCTCATTTGAGAATCGCGGCCGTATCATGGGATTGATGGGACTGGCCAATTATCTCGGATTCGGGCTCGGGCCCTTTTTCGCCTCCTTGGTCTATCGCAGCGCCGCCATGACCGGAGTGTTCGCCTGCGCTGCTGTTCTGGCCGCCATGAGCTTCGCAGCCACTCTGAGGGTGACCGAGGCCCCGGAATACAAATCTTCGCGCCGCGAAAATGGCACTGATAAAGTTTCGATCGGACGCTGGTTTTTGGTTCCCGCAGCATTCCTTTTCATCATCGCCATGGTGCAGGGCAGCATCATCACCTTTCTGCCGGTCTATTTGAACGAGCGAGGGGGATTCGATGCCGGTCTATTTTTTCTCTTTTTCTCCTTCTCCGTGCTGCTGATCCGGATCGCAGCGGGCCGTACGAGCGATCTCTACGGCCGGGGGATTGTTATCGTGATCGCCTCGCTTATGATTCTCGCCGGTCTCTGGGCGCTTTCCCGGACCAGCGCCCTTTGGATGCTGCTTCTGGCCGCATTCCTATACGGCGCCGGTTACGGCTCTCAACAGCCGGCCATGTCCGCTCTGGTGGCGGACAACACCACGTTCTCGAGCCGCAGCACTCTTTTCGGAATCTATTATGCGGTATTTGATGTCGGTGTGCTGAGCGCCGGATTCCTGTTCGGCGCTCTGGCCGATTTTTTTTCCCTCTCCGTCATCTATCCCATCGATATGGTATTGATTTTCACAGGGCTCGGAATTTTTATAATCCTGATTCAGGACACTCCCCGTATATCCCTGCTGTGGATTTTTTCCAGCCGCCGCCAGGGGCGGATTTGCCGGATCTGCAACAATTCGATCGGTGTCGATCCCTGCCATCTCTGCGGCCACAGGGGCGGTTTCAACCGCCCGCGGCGGAAATAGAGCGTTTGAATTTGGCTGTTATAATGGGTAAAGGAGTTATACATGACGCGTCTCGAAGATCAAGAAATCAGGGACCGCCTGGACGAGCTGCAGGGATGGAGGGAAGAGGACAATGTGATTGCGCAATGCTTCACGTTCGCTGATTTCCGCACTGCGCTCGGCTTTGTCATGCGCGTGGGCGAATGTGCCGAACAGGCGGATCATCACCCCGACATCCGAATGCATGACTGGAACAAAGTGACCGTATCGCTGACCACTCACAGTGAAGGCGGTTTGACCGAAAAAGATTTCCAATTGGCGGCCGAGATCACCCGGCTCGCCCCCTGATCTCCGGAACCGGGGCTCGGGGAAAAAGTTATTGCTTTGGTCGATCAAAGTGCTATTTTAGGGAAGTGAAACGGGTTTATCCGGAGAAACCATGACCAGCATCCGGGGGGTCGTTGTCCCTCTCATCACACCGTTCAAACCGGATCTGAGCCTCGATCTCGACGCTCTCGGTGAATTAACCCATTGGATCATCGAACGGGGCGTAGACCTGCTGTTCCCCATGGGGGGATCGGGCGAGTTCCGGACGCTTTCTATAGAAGAGCGCCTGGATTTGATAGATTGCGTTGTCGAAAGCGCAGCCGGACGCGTACCGGTCTATCCCAACATCGGCGCCGACACTGTGGAACAGACCCTGCAACTCAGCCGGCGCGCCGAAAAGGCGGGAGCGGATGGTGTCGGCATCGTCTATCCGGAAGCGTTCGTTTCCAGCCCGGATCAGATAAACCGGTTTTACCGGCGCATTGATTCTGAGATCAATTTGCCCTTCCTGCTTTACGATCCCGCCGGAGCCCTTGAACCCAGTGATGCCCGGGACCTGGCCGGCCAGACCCGGCACTTCAAGGCGATGAAATACCGCACAACCGACGGGGAACGAATGGGGCGGATGGCCCGCGCCCTCTCGGGTGATATCGCCCTTCTCTCCGGTGTTGAGACGGTTTTTTTACAGGATCTCAGTATTGGCGCAGTAGGTTGCGTGGGCGGCGGAGCAAATTTCTATCCTTCCTGGCTGACTGAATTGCAGAGACGGTTCGAAACCGGGGATATTGCCGGTGCGCGCAAACTGCAGTACAGCATCAATGCAGCCCTCGAGATCGTTGAGCGAATTCCATGGCCCCTGGGCGGAAAGATCGTACTTCGGGAGCTCGGCCTGCCCGTTGAACCGGTGACAAGGGTTGAACATCCGCGTCCTGATCAAGCCGATGTCGATGCGGTGCGTCAATTCGCGGGTAGATTGCGCTGACCTTGGACAGGTTGTGATCATCATGGCAGACGGACGGAGCTTTTCCCTAACGTCGACTCCCGGGATCATAATGATCTTCCTGCTGCTGTGCGGTGCCGAGCTTTCGCTCCTGCTGATATTGAACAGCGGCATGCTGGTCTATACGCTCGACGACGCCTATATCCATCTCTCAATGGCAGAGGGCATTGCCAGGGGATACTACGGAGTCAATCCCGGTGAACCCGCCGCCGCCTCTTCCAGTCCCCTCTGGCCCGTGTTACTCGCTCCTTTCATCTTCACTCCATTGGCCTTCTGGATGCCGCTGGTTCTCAACCTCCTGTTCGCGCTGGCGGTTCTACTGCTGGTTCGATCGATAGCGATGTCGTTTTTTCCCTCGACAGCCGGCGGCATCAGAGCGGCGAACCTGATCACTTTGGCCTCTATTTTTGCATTCAACCTGATCGGACTCGTGTTCACCGGAATGGAGCATGTCCTCCAGCTCTGGCTCGCTCTGGCCGTGGTCCGCGGCCTGATGCGTCTCGATGACGACGGCGCTGTGCCGTTCTTTTTCATCGGAGCGCTTGTCGCCGGGCCGCTGATACGCTATGAAAACCTCGCGCTCACCGTCCCCGCTCTGATCTATCTCATGGCCCGGCGCCGCTTCAGCCACGCCCTGATCGCCGCTTCAATCACAGCCGCGCTCACGGGCGGTTTCACCCTCTTCCTGCTCTCGCAGGGCCTCGCCCCTCTGCCGGCTTCAGTCCTGGCCAAGGCCACTCCCTTCAGCGGAGATGATTTTCTCCGTTCGCTGCTGCTCAATCTCGTGAGAAATCTTCAAAACCGTCAGGGTGCGCTGCTCAGCCTCGCCGCTGTTCTCTGCCTTCCGGGCGTTCGATCGCAAAAAAACCGCGCCCTGGCCTTTTGGGCCGTGTCGGCCATCGGACTGCATCTTTTGTTCGGCCGCTGCGGCTGGCTGGATCGTTATGAGATATACATCTGGGCGGCCGCCATCATGGTGCTGCTCCGCCTGCATGCAGGTGTCATGATCCGCGGCCTGGAGAGCAGATCGTTCGCCTTTGCAGCGTTCATGTTTTCGATGCTCACGCTTTGTACGGCCGCGCCGTATGTGCAGAACATCGCGACGATTCCTCTGGCCTCGAATAATATTTACCAGCAGCATTACCAGATGCACCGGTTCGCCACCCGATTCCATAAGGGTCCGGTTGCGGTCAATGACCTCGGTTGGGTATCCTTTCGTAATGAGGCCTATGTTCTCGACCTGTGGGGACTCGGATCGGCCGAAGCCCTTGCCTTGAATCGGAGAGCGGAGAGCGCGTCCTGGATGGAGCAGCTGACCCGGTCCAGGGGTGTTCGTGTGGCCATGATTTACGCCGACCTGTTCGATCAAATTCCGCCGTCGTGGATTGCAATGGCTCAACTCAACCTTGGACGGAAACGGATATCCGCCGCCGCGCCGGCGGTGACATTTTTCGCCACGGACCGTAAAGCCGTTGCCGGGCTTAAGACCGAACTGCGAACTTTCAGTCGAACCCTGCCCCCCGGCGTGAGCTGCGTGCTGTTTTACAACACGAACAGTTTCAAATAGAGGTAGATGAGCGGGGCGGAGAAGGAGGAACTGTCGAACCGGTCCAGCATACCGCCGTGTCCCGGAATCAGATTTGAGCTGTCCTTGACGCCGGCGTCCCGTTTCAGCATGGACTCGAAAAGGTCGCCGAACTGTCCCACCACGCCGACGATGAGACCGATGATAACGGCATCGGCCAGTTCGAGACCGTCGACGAACCAGAAGTAGCACAGCACAGCTGTGACCGGAGCGAGCAGAAAGCCGGCGATCGTGCCCTCAATGGTTTTGTTCGGACTGATCCGCGGCATCAGTTTGCGCTGGCCCCAGGCGGAACCGATCAGATAAGCCGCTGTATCGCATACCCAGGTGGTGAGAAAAATCATCACGATCCACTCGCCCGCCATCGGGTAGGCGGCGGCGTTCATCTCGCGGATGAGGATGAAGCTTCCGAAAAGAAGACTGAACATGAGCGCGCTGAAAAGGGTTGCTGCGATGTTGAGCAGCGCTGAACCGCTTTTGCGATAGATTTCGCGGGCAAAAGCCGCAATCATCAGCAACACCATCAGCGGGTAGAGGGCGCCCTCGCCGAATCGATAAAATGAAATCACCACGGCCGAGCCGGCTGCGAGGGTGATGGCGGACGAAATGTTCGCCCCTTTCGAGCGAAGCAGCTGATCTGTCTCCCGCACCGAGAAAAGCACTGCGCTCAGAACCACCAGACACCACAGCAGGCGTCCGTACAATGCGCTCAGGATGACGACCGGTCCAAAGACCAGGGCGACGGCAGTGCGCAGGAGAAATTTTTTCAGGTTCAATCGAGTCCCTCAGAGGCCGGTGTCCAGGGTGCCGATCAGTTCAGTGAACCGATCAACACCGAGGACGCGGCAATGATGGTCCAATCCATCTATGATTTTAATCGCGGCATCCGGATCGACAAAGTTCGCGGTTCCGACTTGCACGGCTTTTGCTCCGGCGAAAAAGAATTCCAGCGCATCTTCGGCTGACATGATGCCTCCGATGGCGATAACGGGAATATCAAGCCGCTTGCAAAGCTCATAAACCTTGGCCAGAGCGAGCGGCCTGATCGCCGGACCTGAAAGACCACCGGTCACAGTAGACAGCACCGGCCGCCGCGTCCTCACATCGATGCTCATGCCGACAAAGGTATTGATCGCCGAGACCGCATCCGCCCCGCCATCCTGGACCGCAAGACCGATGTCGGAGATTGAAGTGACATTGGGCGTCAGTTTGGCGAAAATCGGTTTGCGCGTCGCTTGGCGAACCGCCCGGGTCACCTGCTGCGCCAGCACCGGGTCGGCGCTGAATGACAGGCCGCCCTGTTTGACATTTGGACAGGAGTAGTTGAGCTCGAAGGCGTCGATGCGTTCGATGGAGTCAAGCCGCTCAACGACCCGGACGAAATCCTCTCCCGTTTTTCCCGCAACATTGACCACGATTCTGGTGCTGAGCGCGGTCAGGTAGGGCAGCTTTTCACTGCAGAATCTCTCAACCCCAACATTGGGCAGACCTATGGAATTGAGCATGCCGGCCGGGGTTTCCGCGATGCGGGGGGGAGGATTTCCAGGCCGCGGCTCCAGGGTGACGGTTTTCGTAATGATCGCGCCGAGCCGGTTCAGGTCCATGTAGGATTCGAATTCGCGGGCGTAACCGAACGTTCCGCTCGCGACCATGACCGGATTGTCGAGTTTCAGTCCGGCGATCTCCAGGGTAAGATCAGGCATCGAATACGATCTCATCCATCATAAATACCGGTCCGTCTGTACAAGCCAGCAGATAGCGTTCGTTTGCATCTTTTGCACCGGCCATCGTGACCGCGCAGCCCATGCAGGCGCCAAAGCCGCAAGCCATGGTGTTCTCCACCGAGACCTGCGCCCGCACGCCGAAATGTTCAACGAGCTCCTGGACCCGGACCAGCATGGCTTTGGGGCCGCAAACATAGAGCTCGCACGCTTCGCGCCGTTCCATCTTCTCGAGCTCGCGCTCGACAAGATCGGTGATCACTCCGCGCACACCTTCGCTGCCGTCGCGTGTTGTGAGATAATGGCGGATACCGGGACCTTTGAATTCGTCGAGCGCGATGAGATCCTCACGGCTCTCCACACCGTAGAACAGGCCGATGTCAGGCACCTCATCCCGCATTGCGGTCAGAAGCAGGGCGAAGGGCGCGATGCCCAGTCCCCCGGCCACCAGCAGGGCGCGTTGGGTGGTTTTGCGGATTTCGAACCCATTGCCCAGGGGCCCGAGCAGATCGAGCTCGGTTCCCTTTTCGATACGCCCAAGCGCGCGCGTGCCCCTGCCCACGACATGGAAAAGAAGGTCGAAACAGCCTTGCCCGGGATCGGTTCTATGGATACTGAAGGGCCGTCGCCACAGAATCTCCTGGCAGTCGGGTACGCGCAGGTTGACGAACTGGCCCGCCCGGGCTTTACCGGCGATGGCGGGCTGGTGCAGACGCATGCGGAAAGTGTTGCGTGCGCACGCCTCCAATGCAAGCACGGTCGCTTTCAAATTCATTTCATCCGGGTGCACATCACCTCCCGCCTTGCGTCGAATCGGATTTTGCGGTTGAGCTGTCCGGCTGAGATTCGGGGGAAACCGGGACCGATTGGTCCGCGCCGGGGACCTCTTGCGGCGGCCGGGAGGTCTCTGCGTTCCTGACAGGGGCTGCAGACGGCTCCGGCGGGGGGGATGCCGTATCCTGCGGCGCGGTCGCTGCGGCCACTTCTCCCGGTTCTTCAATCGCACTGCTTTCCGGTGAAAGAGCCGCGACGGCTGAATCCGCAGTTGTCGAACCGGCCGCGACCGCCGCCGTGGAATCGCCTGCCGCCCGGGCGATCGAATCAGCCGCCACGGAAGCGGCTGCCGCCGTGGAATCGCCTGCCGCCCGGGCGATCGAATCAGCCGCCACGGAACCGGCTGCCGCCGTGGAATCGCCTGCCGCCCGGGCGATCGAATCAGCCGCCACGGAACCGGCTGCCACCCGGGCGAGCGAATCAGCCGCCGCGCTCTGCGCTTTTTCGATCGAGTCGGCAAGCGCCTTTTGACGCATCTCTTCCGCTTTTATAGCGTTATCCATGGCCGTGAGCTTCGACTGGGCCAATTTCTCATAGTCGGATCCGGGATATTGTTCCAGGATCTGCTGGTAAATGGACACCGCTTTTTCCGGTTGATAGAGCTCGTTTTCGAAAAAATAGCCGCGCGCATACAGCGCCTTTGGCGCATAGGACGATTTCGGGTATTTTTCTATCACGTTCTGGTACCGCAGCAGCGCTTCGGAGAGATCGTTGTGCTCCCAGTAACTCCTTTCTGCGCTTTTGAACTCGATCTCCGCCGAGTCCACCTTGCTGGTCACCTGTTTTAATCCGAGAAACCTTCGGGCACCTTCGGCGTGCTCCGACTCGGGATGCATGTCGATCAAGTCGCGAAAGATCGAATTGGACAGCAGGGTGTCCTTGGTGATACTCCGGTGGATGTAACCCAGAGAATAGAGGGCTCGTGCACTCAGCGTAGAATCCACATTCTCTTCGATCACCTGCTGGTAGAGGGTGATGGCGGAATCCATTTTATCAAATGTGAACAACAACAGCTGCGCCAGAGCCAGGCGCTTTTCACCGAGTTCGATTTTTTTTGTCAACTCCGCCTGTTCTTTTGCCCGTGCCAGGGCGGCCGAGTCCAGTTCCGCACTTTCGGCCGTTACAGCCACTGAATCGGCGCTGTCGCTTGACGCGGCAACGGTCTCCATTTGGTTGAGCGCACGCGCCATGTCCGCTTCAGACATGTCGCTGAGCGATTTGGGCGGAGGCCGGTCGCGGTCGGCGTAATTGACCCACATGCCGTCCGGGCTCAGATTTATCGGAGCGTCATCCTTGACCGGTTCTGACGAATCGGAGGAACCGTCGGCATCGGAGGAAACCGAATCCGCCTCGACTTCCCTGCCCTCCAGACGGGCGATATCTTTTTTCAGATCCAAAAGCTGGCCGATGTCATCCGCTCGTTTCATGGCTTCGGGGACGATCAGGGAGTTGGCGAACTCGCTGCGGGCGAGATCATAATACTCTTTTGCCTTGACGTAATCCCTGTTGATGAATTCCTCAATCTGGCCGAGCGCGTAATTGCTCCGTGCCGCGGCATCGGTCCGTTTATGCTCCTCAAGGATGTTGTTGTACCATTTGACCGCTTCCTCGAGTTCACTGTTTTTGTGCAGATTGTTGGCCAGCTGCAGCTTGATGCGCGGTTCGCGCTTGGCGTCGAAATCCTTGGCCAGCAGGTCGGAAAAAGTGTTGATCGCGGCCTGATAATCGCCGACCAGACTTTGCGATTCTCCCAGTTTGAATTTTGCCTGCGCCTTGAAATCTTCATTCGGACTCGTGCTCACCGCGCGTTTGAACACCTCCGGAGCCTGGTCATATTGTTCGAGCCGGATCCGGCATTCCCCGAGGCGGTAGAGCGACATGGCCCGGATCAGTTTGTCGCCTGACGATCGCGCCGTGGTCTGATAGTTCTCAGCTGCCTGCTGGTAATTTTCCCTCTCGAAATAGAGGCCGGCCAGCTCATAAGCGGCTTCGTCCCGGATCTTGGCTTTTAATTTTTCTTCCTGAACCAGAGTGCGAAAGCGCTCCTCCGCGAGATCATAATTATTCAGTCCCATTTGAGTGCGCGCCATCAACAGTCTGGCCTCGGGTATATACTCGCTTTCGGGGTAGTTCTGCTGCAATTCCTCGAACTTGCGCTCCGCTTTTTTATATTCCCGGCGATAGTAGAAACACTCTCCCAGCAGCATGAGGGCATCGTCGACGTATTTGCTGTCAGCATAATACTGCAGCACGGCCGAGGCTTTCTCCACGGCACGCTGGTAATTCTGCATTTCAGTCGCAGACGGCCGGTTGGACGTGGCCTGAGTGATGCCGCGCTGCTGCTGCTGAACCTGCTCTTCGGGGGAGAGCTCCACCACCTGAGTGCGCAGGCGTTTCCTGCGCTCCTTTTCCGCTTCATGGTAAAACTTTTTGGCGTTGTAAAAGGTGTTGTAGTAAGCGCATCCCGCGAACAGCGGTATCAGCAGCGCGAGGCACAGCAACCGGCGCATTGTTTCAACCTTTTTGACTTTTGACCTGCATCCATAGTTGGGGCAGGATTTCACCGGATTTACCCGTGAGCACCGAATCGACCTGGTGCGAAAGCGGGGTGAGTTCACGATTGACCTCCACCACATAGGCGCCGTGACGTGCCGCCTCAACGGGCAAAAGTGCGGCCGGATAGACAAGCGCTGAGGTGCCGATGGTGAGATAGAGCTCGGCGCTCTGCGCATCGCCCTGAGCGGCTTGCAGCACCTTTTGCGGCAGGCTCTCGCCGAACCAGACTACGTCAGGCCGCATCAGTCCGCCGCAGGAACATCTTGGAGGGCTGTCCTCATTCCCGTTGTTGCCAGCCTCAGAGAGGGTTCCGCACACGCTGCAGCGATTGCGGGTGATGTTGCCGTGCAATTCCCGCACCCTTGTGCAGCCCGCTTTTTGATGCAGCCCGTCGACGTTCTGGGTGCTGATGCAAAAGTCGGGATAGGCTTTCTCCATTTCCGCGAGCACATGGTGGCCGGGATTGGGTTGCACGCCGCTGAGGAGCCGGCGGCGATACTGATACCATTGCCACACCCGTTGGGGATGACTGGAAAAAGCTTCGGGTGTGGCGAGCTCTTCCGCTCTGTACTGTTTCCAGATCCCGTCCTCGCCGCGGAAGGTGGGCACGCCGCTTTCGGCTGAAATGCCCGCGCCCGTGAGCACCGCGACCCGGGCCGCCGAAACGAACCGATTTATCAGTTCAGCATCAAAGTGCAATCGAACAGTCGCCCGATAGTGTTGAATCGTTTTTGAATTTAAAAAGTTCCGTTGAAAAAAGCAAGCCGCGCCGGAAGGTCATTGATGGTTGTTGAGCCAGTTGACAGCCGCATCGATCCGCTTGCTCGTGCTGTTCGCCGAAGAAGGCAGTCTGTACAGATCCCATGTAATGGTATAATCCATTTTCTCCCCCAGCGCCAGGCGTTTCAGGGGACTCAATAGCTCGAGCTCGGTGTATTCCGGGCTGGTGTAGATTTCAGCGCTCAGGCCGTTGTCCGGATAGGCCGCATCGGCCTGGAATTGGAAGAATTCTCCGATAGCCACATCTCCAATCACGGCGCCGACCCAACCGTCCGAATCCGCACCCATTTTAAGCGAGGCAGCCGGATCGGGAACGAAAATACCGGCATCGCCCTGGACCGTGAAACGGGCGCCCGCGGCGCTTGAAAAGAGATAATGGCGCTGCTGGAACCGGCTGTTGGCATTCAGCTTGATCAACGCCGCCTCGGGCGAGCGAATCTGTGTGACATTCCAGATCGTGTAGGAGATCGGTTCGACCGAACGCTTGCGCGCGGATTTGGCTTTTTCGATCCTCTGAGAGATGGTCAATACAGTGCCGTCTTTCGCCAGGGTGATTTCGCGGACAGAGCGCGCGCCGCAATAGTCGCTCACCGGACCGGTCAGGCGCACACCCATATTGAGCAATTCGGCATCGTGCGTGGATCCGTCGAACCAGTGATCCGGCGGCCAGCTGCGGTCGTTTATGGCGGGGAAGTCGCTCTGCTCCGTGGGCCAGACTTTGTCGCCGCCGAAATTGGCCCAGATTACGCTTCCGTTCTCGGTGTAGGGCTGGCCGGGCGGGAGGGTTTTTCCGAAAAACGCCGGATTCTCCCACAGCACGTTGTCGCCGTCAATCGGGCCGTAGAACATGATGCGTCCGATGGCCGGGACCACGACCACCCGGGCCTCTTCGCTGGTGATCTCGACGGCGTTGTCCCATCCACGGTATGTGATCTCGCGAACGCCCGGTTCGGGCGTTTCTGGCGCGGTCGTCTGTTCGTTCTCTTTCGAACAGGACAGCAGCAGGGTCAGCACGGAGGCGCAGAGGCATGGGGCGATGACTCTCATGGGCAAATATCCTTTTCATTGGACCGCGGTCTCTGTTCCGTGTTTTCAAGCACGGATACCGGGCACATTTTATGAATATAGCCATTCTATTCCAACGGCTCAACTCTTTTCTGGAAAGAAAAAAAAAGCCCCCTTTTCCGGGGGCTTGTGTAATTTTTTCGTTGCGCGGGGTTGATGCTTATTTCATCAGCACCATCTTGATCACCCGGCTGTCATCCGCGGCCTGCAGGCGGCAGAAATAGACTCCGCTCGGCATGGCGCTCGCGTCCCATTGCGCACGATAGGTTCCGGCGGCGTGGTAACCGCCCGCCAGCACAGCCACCTGCTGGCCGGCGCTGTTGTGCACCGTCAGGTGGATCTCTCCGGACCGGGCGAGATCGAACTGGATCTCGGTCGCCGGATTGAACGGATTGGGGTAATTCTGTCTCAACACGAACGATCGCGGTGCTTCGATGCCGGCGTCCCGCTGCACTGCGGTGCCGGCCACGGCGCGCATGGTGACATCGTCGATGCGGATCTCGTCGCCCTCGCCGTTGAGCAGGGCGAAATAGGTGAACTGACCGCCGACGCGCGGCTCCTGG
>Ga0272442_10010616_pt1 | contig 11332 bp, 7 predicted proteins | sample SSMForm2O_FD_200262 | JGI IMG/M metagenome (GOLD analysis project Ga0272442, IMG submission 200262) | Marine sediment archaeal communities from Little Sippewissett salt marsh, Falmouth, MA, United States - SSM-Form-2O | ecosystem: Environmental > Aquatic > Marine > Wetlands > Sediment ...
AACTTGGTCAGGTTGTAGTACGTCCAGATCGTGGTGGTCTCGTCGAGCTTCTCGATCAACCTATCGCAGCGTTCAGGCTTCACATCGAGCGTCAGCAAGTCGAACGCGATCGCATCGGACGGGTTGGCGGGATCAACGCAGCGCCGGAGGGCGTGCAGCTTCTCGTACGCTCCTTGCACGGCGTAGTAGAAGGCAAGGTGTCGGAACGTGGCGCTTTGCTCGGCACGCCGCCGCAGCGTCTGTTCGTGATAGGCAACGAAATCCATCACAGAGGGCCCTCGGGAAGGCCGGCTTTGCCAGAGCCGGCCTACGGGCATTCACCCGTCAAGTCACGTCGATTGGCGAACGCGAGCATCATGCCGGGCACGGCGACGAGAAAGGCAAACAGCAGCGCGTTGCAGGTTCCCGAGTGGCCGCCGCGCTCAAACACCGCGAATCGCAGGAAGAGCACAATCGGGACCGGTATCCAGTAGATGATACGCTCGAACCAAGGCAGGCGAGGGTCGGCGGTTTGCACCAAGGCAACGGCCAAGACGCAACTCAAATGGCCCGAAATGGGCCAATACCGGTATTGGCGTCCCACGGTAACAACACTCATTGCCACGAGTGTCGCCAAGCGGTAGAGCCAGAACCTATGCGGGCCGTCCTTGCGCAACTCGATTACGAGTTGCGCGGCGAAGCCAAAGGTTGTCAAGCCGGCCGGGATGTCGTAGACGAGGTGGGCCGTGTCGACCCACGAGCGGTGATAGATGCAGAGGGCCGTGGCGCCTGCTGCGGCCAGCGCGATCTGTGCGGCCAGTGACCGTTCGTCCTTCCATCTCCTCTTGTCCACAACGCAGCCTTCACCTCCCACGTCATTATTGCCTGTCGGCGTGAAGATAGGCAAGAACGGCGCCCGAGCGGGGCGGATCGGGCGACCAGAAACCGGGCGATCAGGCGAACCTATGTCGCCCGCGGCTACCGGATGAACGCGATCGCCGATTTCCTACGCATCCACTGGGCGACGGTCAGGCGGGTCCTCAACAGCAGTCGAAGGGGCGATGCATGATTGCACGATCTGACCCTGGTTCGCGAAGTCAAAGGAGATCTCGTTGAGCGGTCTAGGGCGGAACCGCGATGATGCCGTCTTGCTCGTCGGCTTGGTGTTTTTTCTGCTCGCCATTGGCGTTTAGACCACGCTGGACCAGACCGGCGTCCTTCCCATCATCATGTCGATCCTGCCGATCCTTGTCAGAGCCCTTCTCGCCCTCCCCCAGTTCCCCTGATTCCTCCTGCTTTCCGGTCCCATCATCGTGTCGATCCTGTTCATCCTTGTCAGAACTCCCCTCTTCATCTTCATCTTCGTCCTCGTCTTCATCCCACTCGTCGTCTCTGGCCGGGTAGAAGCCGTGCGCCTCGTAGAACCGCTCGTCTTCCTCTTCGATGAAGGGCACGCCGGCTTTGGCCGCGGCCTGCCGCCGTTTCTCATAGGCTATCGCGTCCTCGAGCACCCCTTCGCTCTCCTTGAGCAGCGGCCTCACGCGCTCGGCCAGCCCGAGGGGTTTCCGGCTCGCCGTCTTGTCGGCGGCCGCAGCCACCTCCTGCATGAGCTCACGCCGATACTGGCGGTGCTCGCGGGCGAGACGCAGGAAGGCCTGCAACGCCGCGCCGATCTTCGAGGACTCCATCGAGTACTGCTCGCCGGACGCCCGGGTGGTCTCGGTGAAGCCGTCGGCGCTGAGCGCGGCCGCGGCCCGGCTGACCATGACCTGGAGCAGGGCCACGGTATGGGCCAGGTGCACGTCGACGGCCTCGCCTTTGCCGGCGTAATGCCAGACGAGGCGGTCGTACTCGGTCTGCTCATAGACGCAATTGGGGCGGTTGCTGAGGGGGATCTCGAGCAGGTCGTCCTCGGCAAACGGGCACGCCCTCCACAGCACGCAACGCACATCGCAGCGCTGCAGACGCCTCGAGTACAGCCCGTGGATACGGGCGTTCTCGTTGCCCTTCGGGGCACCGGTGAGATGGTTGCCGCCGTGGTGCGTACAGCGCCCGCTCGAGTGGGTCGACGACCGCGTGCACGGCGCGCCGTCAAGGCCGACGGCGCCGCAGATGTGGCGGCCGAGTTCGTGATCGAGCGCGTTGACGCGCTCGAACCACTCGGGGAGCCACGCTTTGGCACGGGGGGGTGCCGAGGCCGGTGATGGTTGCTTGTGACATTGAGTACTGCCCTCACTATATAGCCCACAGTGTTGCACTCGGGGCTCGGGAGAATGGCGCGGCGCGGGAATAGGACGAATGGGACGAATGGGACGAAGATGCTGGGTGGGAAACAAGTGGTGTTTGGTTGACAGAATGGGCGGGATGGATGGGATGGACGGGATGGACGGGGTTTCTGAAGACCTGCCCGTCTTTCAGCGGCCTGCAGAGGCCGGATCTTCGAGAAGGCGGAGCGGTGTACGGAAGCTGGCACGGTTGGGCAGGCGGGCGGGGCGGTCGGTGGTGCAGGTGAGCTCGAGTGTGATCGGCTGGCGGGCGAAGATCACTCTGCCGTGGATGAGCTTGCTGACAGGATCCGCGAAGAACTGAGTACGCGTGCCATCGACGGTGACCTGTTCGATGCCGTTGTCGCCGACTCCGAAGAAGACCGAGTCCTCGAGGCCCGGCGGGCCTAGGATCTTGACCGAGAGCCGCCTGGCTTGCGCGTCCCAGTTCTCGGAGATGCGCTTGCCGCCCCACTGGTGGTAGACGCCTTGTTCGGGCATTTCTCGGACGTAGAACAGCCTGGTCTGAATCGGAGCGAGATCGAGGTCGGCAAACGTATCGAGTACGTCGAGGCCGCGGGCGGTCACGACGGTCCGTTGGTGTACGTCGTAGACGGCGAATGGGCGGTCGCCGGCCAACGGCGGGATGACCGGTTGGGTAAACAGCAGCGACGTCTTCATTGCCGCTTGATTCATGTTGGCGAGGACGATAAGGCTTTCGTTCCAGGTCTGGTTGTGGTAAACGGTGGCGTAGGTGTTCGGCGCGGTCGCGGCGAAGCGTTGTTTGGACTGGGCGAAGTAGTAGGGCTGGGACTCGTACATTCCGAAGTAGTACTGCGCGAGGTTGTAGGCCTTGACAAATAGCGCCTCGGATGGGTCCACCCCTGCGGCATATGGGAACTTGTCAGGCCAGAGCCGCCAGTCGAGGTAACTGTACTGTCCCCCGCCGGTGAGGAGGTCGAAGGCATAGGCGATCTGCGCGCCGCAGCGGGTGGTCTCGGTGTCTCCCGGCCACAGGCATCCCTGGGCCGGCATGTTCTGGAACGATCCGAAGGTATCCCAGTAGGCTTCGACGGACGGGAAGCTGTAGCCCTCGCCGAAGAGGTGGACGTCGAACGCGGAGATGACCGGGAGGACGAAGCCGTGGCTGCAGTGGTCGATGACTACGGCGTGCGGACATTTGGACCGCAGCGCCTGCCGCCGCCGCCAGTTCATGTCGTGCAGTTCGATCAGGCAGTCATACACCTTCTCCGGGTGTCCGTGCTCTTTCCAGAGGGTGCAGTTCGCGTAGGCAAGGTTATCGTCTATGTACATGCCGTCGACGGCGTACTTATGGAGCATCTGAAGGTCGCATTGGATGCGATAGTCGGCCAAGCCGTTCGGCGAGGCCAGGCAGGTCGCCGCAAGGTCGCAGTACGAATCCATCCGGGCCTTGTACGCCCCGCCGTAGTTGAATCCCTGCCAGAGCGGCCAGTTGCCGGCCGCGCGAAGCGCAGTCACGCCCTCTGCGCTGGCGTACATGAGGTCGGCGTTGGCGGTCCAGATGAAGAGCATGCCGGCCTCGTGAACCGTCTCGAGCACGCGTTCCAGCTCGCCGGCGGGAGGGCGGGGTAGGCCGGGCGTGCCCAAACGGTGCATCTGGAAGAGTGTGAAGCCCCGTTTGGCCGCGGTGAGGATCTCCTCGTCGGTCGGATAAGGATGCGTTTCGTCGCCCGCCCAAATGAACATGCGCAGATCGCGCCACCTGGGGTGCGGGAGCCGGTTGGGCGCCACCGCGAGGCCCACCCGGAACGTGAACTCTTCGCCCGAAGGCATCACATAGGGCGGGCCGCCCGAGGCGATGTCGACCAGGTGCTGGGTCAGCACGACCGCCACATCGTCACCGGCCTTCTCCTCGACACGGAGCGATGCGGTATCGAGCGTGGCGGGTGACCGGTGCGTGCCTCCCCTGTCCGTGAACACGGCGAGGGCCGCCTCGGGGCTGAAGACCTCGAGGCACGAGGTGAGGGTGGACAGGCCGACGGCGTGTCCGGCTCGAGGCAAGGCGCCCTTGAAGCAGTCCGTGCCATTCGAGTCCCGGCGTTTGTGCAGGTACTGGCCGAACCTTCCTGTGGCGCGGATCTCGTGGCGGATCCCTTGTCGGACCAACAGGTCCCCTTTCGGCTTCAGCGTGACCTGGGACACGACCACGCCGTCGTTATAGAACGTGCTCTCGAGCACGTAGGCCACGTCGGCCGCCAGCCTACCCTCCGTGGCCAGGATCACCTTGTCCGCGCCCTCGGCGAGGAGCTTCGTGGCGCCGCCTTCGCAGTCCGCCAAGCGGACGTCGTCGATCCACAGCCCGGCGGGTTCCCGCAGCGTCGCCACCGTCTGTCCGTTACGCTGCGCTTCGAGCCCGAAGATCGCGCCCGTCTTTCGGTCAACGTCGTAGCGAAACGTGGGTCCTTGGATGCGGATGCTCGACGCCTCGACCGAACAACTCAGGTCTTCCGACGGAAGGGGCTGTCGTAAGACCTCGGCAATGGTTTTGCTCACGGGCTCGAGCGGCCAAGCGGCGCCGGCGGTCACGGCAAAGGCCGCCGCGATCGCGGCGGCCAGGACTCTAGCGGCTGTTCGTCTCATACGGTGATCGCTCCCAAGAGCCGGGCTCGCGGCAGAGGTCTTGACGTAACCGCGGCCATAGGAGTACAAGAGAATTCGACCACATCGTGTACGGGGATATCAATCTCTGGGGAGGCGGCACGTCATAGCAGCGCGCGGCGCTGCCGGAGGAACGGATGGGCGCTCTCGCGAAGATCATGTTGTGCGCACCCGCGCTTGGGTTGGCGCTGTGCGCAACACGCGCGGGTGGGGATAAGGGCGCCTTCGACTACGAGTGGGTGCATGTGACCGGTAGGGCCGACTTCGCGCCTCGGGACGGTGCAGGCGCCCTGGTGTACGGCGACAGCATGTGGCTGTTGGGAGGTTGGAATCCGTCGGACAAGGTGCATTTCCCCAAGAAATGCAGCAACGATGTGTGGCGCTCCCAAGGTGGTTCGACATGGACGCTGATCCGCCCGAACACGTACGGCACGACCCGATTCGATGCGGTGCGGGAGTGGGAAGGCCGGCACACGGCGGGATATGTTGTATTCAAGAACAAGATGTGGATCGTGGGCGGGGATCCGCTCCAGGGTCACTATCAGTTCGACGTATGGAACTCGGTTGACGGCAAGACCTGGAATCATGTGAATCGGGGGCAGGAGGTCCCCTGGGGGCCGCGAATTCTTCACTATACGGTCGCATTCCAGGGCAAGATCTGGGTCATGGGTGGCCAGACGACGCCGCAGTTCGCTCGTGCCGAAGAGCGTTTCTATGACGACATCTGGAACTCCGCAGACGGCATCCGTTGGTCGAAGGTCGAGCCGGTCGGCCCCCATTGGGCGGCTCGCGGAATGATTGGTGGGAGCGTCGTCTTTAAAGACCGAATCTGGATCCTCGGCGGCGGGACCTACGACACGCCCGACGTTCCCGAAAGGCGATTCTACAACGACGTTTGGAGTTCCGCTGACGGCGCCGCCTGGGAATGCCATGTGGTCGATGCCCCGTGGCATGCCCGGCAGTATCATGAGGTGGCCGTCTTCGATGACCGTATGTGGGTTATGGAAGGGTGGAATAAGGGCAACAGGAACGACGTGTGGCACTCGGTGGACGGGGTGAACTGGTGCGAGCTACCCAATACGCCGTGGGCCCCGCGGCATGCCGCCAGCGTATTCGTCTACGACGGCGCCCTATGGATGGTGGCCGGGAACAACATGCAGAGCGACGTCTGGAAGCTCCAACGCCTGGCCTCTCGTGGACAAACGACTTCTGGAAACGGATGATTCCGTATGGCGGGCGTGGTCATTGCAGCCTGCGGATGATCTCGTTGGCCTTGTTTTCGTAGATCTCCTGCCATTGCGGGGCCAGCAGGCATTCGGTCACTTCGTAGCCCCCCTTGCCGTACTCGGATGCAGGGGGACCGTAGTGGATGTAGCCGTTTGAAAAGGCAGCGACAAAGGTGTGTTGATACGGCGAGGCGTTCTTGATGTTCAGGCCGACTTCGACGAGCACCTCCGCGGCTGACGTGATCAACACGAAGTCTCCAACCTTGATGCCCTGCACCTCCGTGGATAGTGTCGGCTCGCCGGCTTGCTCGTTTATTGCCTGATGCCTCTGCAACGTGGCTATCTTGTCCTGGATCCTTGCCAGTTTCTCCATTGCGTGAATGTTGGCGAGATACTTGGTGATGTGACTCCGGTTCTGAGCGTCGATAGCGGACAGCTCATCGGTATCCAGGTATTCGGATTGCAGATACCGATAGGAGTAGTACGAGGGGTGATCGGGATCGAGCGCATGTCGTATGTACAAGGGCAGGAAGGTCTTGAAGTTCAGACTGGTGCCCCTCATGGATTTGAGCAGCGCCGCTTGCTCGGCCTCGAGCTCAGCAATACGTTCGTCGAAATCGGCCTTTCGCGGCAGTTCAATGGTTTCGGAAATGACGCTGAGCGTCCCCGCTTTGGTCTGTATGGCCCTCAGCGCTTTCAACGTGCTCAGACCCAGCATTCTGCCCAACGGCTCGGAGTCTCTGGGGCGGTTGACGTCCTTATAGAGTATCGAGGTGATGTCCCCGGCGGCGCCTTGTAGGAACAACGCCATGGCGCCATGGCCCAGGTTCTCTTCGATAACGGCCGAGGCGAAGCCTGGGAAATCGGCTGTGACCCCTCCTCGCGGAACGGTGATATAGGGATGGCAGGCGAAATTGTAAACCGCCGCCAGGGGCCGCCCGTCCAATCGGTCTATTCGGAGTATGCCTATCTCAGGATCCATGGGCCCAACGCCTGCGACTTCTTCATCCGGGGGGCAAGGGTTGCTGTGGCGGATCGTCCAGGCTTTGCCATTCTTCAGTGTGAGGGTCCGGTTCATCGAGATCCGGTCTTCATGGCCGGTGCCGGCACCGACTTTCACCGCCGTCATGTCTTGCAGGGCCCGGCTGACCGCATCGAAGGTTCGATCAAGTTGGTCGACGGGATCGCACAACAGGCGGCCGGGCGGGTGGTTGTGAGAGGCGTTGACCAGGACGTTCGGCCCGGGGATGCCTAACTCGCTCTCCATTCGCGTGCGCAGCTTCGGCAGGAAGTCGTCCCCAATCTCGCCTATGCCACCTATCGCTGTAACGTCCATGGCAATGATGGCCAGCGTTGTTTTCCCATCATCCAAGACCAAGGCCTTGGCGTATAGGGGATCGTTAATCCGCAGTCCTTCCGCATCGGTGGTGATGTCGCTCTTGGCCACACCGGCACGTAAAGGACCGGGAACACCGTTCCCTTGTCCTGCGGCCGGGGCAGCAAGCCAGAGCAAACAAAGCGAGAAGATCAAGACGCCCTGGAGATACATAGGTAGGACTCCCTGTAGCTTCCTCTTAGCGCGACACGTCGATCTTGGATTCAGCCTGGCGGCGCCGGTCTCACAATCGAAGCGGGTGGTGGTTAGGGAGTGTAGCACCGGATGCCAAATCGCGCAATCAGGCGTTCGCCCCACGCGGCCAACGCCGACTGGCCGCTTCGGGGCGGCTGAGCGTGTCACGACAGCCGGGCCTGGCTGGTCATGGAGTCGCGCCTTCTGAGTCGGTGCAGCCCAGGGATCGCTCGAGCATATCCACGAACTTGGCGTTCCCATCGGCCTGGCTGATGAAGTCGTCGCCGACCACGGCGCCAGCATAGCGTTCGAGTGAACCTCGCTGTTGCAGGGTGTGGAGGGGAGTGCCTTCGATGGTGGCGGCGCCGGAGAGTTGGAGCGAATCGAGGGGTATCTCTCCAGCGAATCGGAGGGTCTCCTGCATCTGGGCTTCGGTCTCACCGGGCAGGCCGAGCGTAAACGTTCCGTGGACCGTCATGCCGAGTCGTTTGATTTCGTGGAGTACCGCCTTCGCCCGTTCGAGGTCGAGGTTCTTCTTCACGATGTTGTCGAGCACCCACTGGTTGCCGCTCTCGAAGCCGATCTTGACGCCGAAGCAGCCACTGTCTTTCATGACCCGCCACGTATGCATGCTAATCGTGTCGGCGCGGCACATGGCGGCCCAAGGCACGCCCAGCCTGTCCATCACTTCGCAGACGCCGAGGACGTGGCGGTCGCCGAGGTTGAAGGTGTCGTCGTCGAAGTAGATGCACTTGTAGTGGTAGCGATCGAGGAGTTCCGAGATGAAGGCCTCGAGGTACTCGGGGGTGTAGTAGCGGACCTTGCGGACGCGGGTCCCGTCGGGGTCGTTGCCCGTCATGGTGGCCGGCCAGACGCAAAAGATGCACTTGTAGGGGCAGCCGCGGCTGCTCCAGATCTGGGCGTGCGGCCGCATCTGGCCTGGCGGGTTGCAGTCCCAGTACCGTTTCGCGTGCAGGTCGTCATAGTAGGGGAACGGCGCCGCGTTCATCTCGTCCCGGGTCATCAGGTCGAAGTCGACGACGCCGGATGCGCCTTGGATGACGCGGACGCTGCCTTTCTCGTATTCGCCTTTGATGCATGCGTAGACCGGATGGCGCTCGAGGATCTCGTGCGCCCGGGTGGCGGCCACGGGGCCGGTCACGACGATGCGGGTGTGCGGACAGAGTCGGTGGAGCACGGACAGGACCTGCTGGTCGTGGTCCCAACTGGGCGAGGAGGTTTCGATGAACACGTAGTCGTACTGCTCGTGCACGAGGTGGCGGCAGTACCGCTCGTAGGAGTCGCGCAGGGCTATGCTGTCGCGGAAGTGGACATCGGCACCGGAGTTGGCTCGAGCGTAGGACGCTGCGTAGCCGAGAAAGAAGGGGTAGGGCAGGTAATCGCCGAATCGAAAGCGGCCGGGCGAAGATCGTGCGGAATGGGCGGCCGGCCACCGCGATCCCGCCCGGACACCGCTCACCCAGGCGGTCTGGCCGTGGTCGGCACTCGGGCCCATCCACCAGGGGGGATTCGAGAACAGCACTTTCATCTGCTTGGCCACGCGGTCCGGTTGCGCCGAGGCAAACTCCACCATATTATTAGTCGGCGAAGGTAGCGCAAACTTGAGGCGCCGGCCGTTGCGCCTCACATTAGGGGCCGCCATGGAACTGGCCGCTGAGCAAGAACAGGCCCTTGTCGAGCAAGCCCGTAAGCTCAACTCCTATCATGGGTTGATGTACTACTACCTTGCCCGCGGCCAGTCCCGGCGCGTCCGCGATCTCGAATGTGGGAACGTGACGGACTCGCTGACGAAGGACCTCATCCTCGGTGCGGAGGATCCCGGCGGGCCGGCGCGACTTGCCGAGCGGGGGCTCGAGGGCGCGTCCGATGCGTGGCTGTACTATGGGCTCGCGAAGCTGCTCCTGCGCGCGGGACGGGTCGAGGGTGCGCTACGCGTGGCGGTGCAGCGCCTCGAGGCGGCCCCGCACGACGGGTCGGTGCTAAACCTGATTGGCCGATCGCTGGTCGCGCAACGCGACTACGCGCTCGCGGGGGAGGTCCTGAACCGTTCGCTTGCGCGCAATCCGTTTCAGGAAGACGTCAAGCGTCTGGTCGAACGTCTCGATGCGGGCGATCCGCCGCGCGCCGAGGTCCGCCTGGACCTGGCCCCGAGGCCCGCCCCGGTGTGTTTCTACGTGCCCGTGTACAACGTCGAGGCGTTCATCCGCCAGGCCATCGAGGGGATCCTGGCGCAGCATCACCCGGTCGCCGAGATCCTCGTCATCGACGACGGGTCGGAGGACGGCTCGATCGACCTGGCGCGCGAGTATCCGGTCTCCATCATCGAGCACGCGGCGAACCGGGGCCTGGCCGCGGCGCGTAACACGGCGTTTCGGCGCGCGTCGTGCGGGTTGCTCGCGGCGATCGACACGGACGCGCGGCCGGATCCGGGATATGCGAAATACGCCCTGATGGAGTTCGAGAACGGTGACGAGACGCTGGGCGGGGTCGGCGGAATGTTGGTCGAGCAGCACACAGACTCGCTGCCGGACGCGTGGCGTGCCAGACACCTGGCCCAGCACTGGGGCGACGTGCGGCTGTGTCCGCCGAACTTCTTGTTCGGTTCCAACAGCGTATTTCGCAAAGAGGCGGTGCTCGATGTGGGCGGATATGACGAGCGGTACCGCACCAACGCCGAAGACGCCGAGCTCTGCGTGCGGCTTCGCGACCGGGGCTACGACCTGTGCTACACCCCCGCGGCCAAGGCCTACCACCTGCGCAGGGACACGCTCGAGAGCCTGCTGCGCACGCGTTGGAACTACGAGTTCTGGTACCGCCACGCCCACGGCTTTCTCACCGACCTCGCCGCGGTCGTCGCCCACCTCGACGATCTTCTCGACGCGGCCATGGCCTTCGTGCACAAGGACCTCGCAGACGACGAGACCCGGTTCCTCTATGTGGACCTGCTGACGTTCTTCTACGACGTCCTGGCGAGCGCCGCCTACGGCGTGGAACACGGCGCGGTCGCGTCGTCTGAGGGGCGTTGGCTGCAAGACAGCGTCCTGGGAGTTCTCGGCCAGCTCGATGTGCCGACACGAGACGCGCTGCACAAGCGGGTGTCACAGCACTTGGGCCAGCTCCTCATTGACGCCCAACCGGTGCCACCGCCTTCGTCCGACATCGCGCAGCAGCTTCACCGGGACCTGTCGGGAGTGCGGGCAAGGCTCGGGGAATTGAGCCCGGCTTTCTTCCGCATCCTGAGCCCTTCCTGAGGTCCGTGGGAAGATGCGGCTTGCGCATAGTGTTCATCTCAGGATTCCAAGACCGCCGCGACAACGGGACGGTATCCGTGCCATACTGCGTTGGGCGAGCACAATCAGGGAAGGGAGGTCGTCATGGGCAAGCGAGGATGGATAATCGTTCTTATGGGCGGGGCGCTCTTTGCCTGCTCGAACCTCGGGTGCCCCCCGGAGGTGATCGAGTACGTCGACATCTGCCTGCCATCCAACAGCACGGGCGTCCCGGGCGGGACGTTGGCGGTGCGGATATACGTCCCGGCGCCGGGCGGAGAGCGCTATGCAGCCGGCGCGCCGGTCCTGGTGTGGGGCGACGGCGGATACTTGGCCGGCGGGGTGCTCGACGAGCTCCCGGAG
>Ga0272442_10010617_pt1 | contig 11331 bp, 7 predicted proteins | sample SSMForm2O_FD_200262 | JGI IMG/M metagenome (GOLD analysis project Ga0272442, IMG submission 200262) | Marine sediment archaeal communities from Little Sippewissett salt marsh, Falmouth, MA, United States - SSM-Form-2O | ecosystem: Environmental > Aquatic > Marine > Wetlands > Sediment ...
CGGTCCGCGCAGGTTAAATTTATAGGCAGTTTTTGTCGCTAAGAATCCGGGATCATTATTCATAATGAGCTGAAAAGAATCCATGGTATACGTATTGTTATACTTCACCCTTTCTATTTCATCCTGGAAAATGTGGTTATAGAGGTAGGAGTTAGAACCGGTCCCGGTGAAAATCCCGATAGCACCCTTAAATGTAAACGGGTCGCATGCTGCATCTTCAAAAGCCTGCCAGGCAGTTTCCATCCACAGGCGGTGTTGCGGGTCGGTAGTTTTTGCCTCGTTGGGATTTATCCCGAAAAATCCGGCGTCAAACATTTCGATATCTTTTAAAATGCCCTTAGCCTTCACATAATCGGGATTATCTTTAAACAGGGAATAATTATTATCATTCGAAGCTAACTGCTCATCAGTAAAATGTGTGATACAGTCTTTCCCGTTGAGGAGGTTTTTCCAGAACTCATCAATATTTTCCGCCCCGGGGAACCTCCCTGCCATTCCTATAATTGCTATTCCATTCAATGCTTCCATCTAAAATGGCTTTATTCTTTCATGAATTTTTAAAGGATTTAATTCCTGTTTTTTATTCTGTAGATTGGATTATTTTACTAATGAAGAAATTTCGTTAATTGTTTCTTATCCTTGCCATCCGCCGGGCTTTTTTCCGTAAGTCTGCCTTTTTCTGGATTGAATCAGATATTTCGGAAGGCGGGTTTTTCAGGTCAGATAAAAATCCTGTAAAAGCCTTGATGTTGGGGTATTCCATAATTTTCAGCACATCAACGCCAGGGTCGATTCTTTCCTGGATTTTAGTGGCCAGGGTAACAGCAAGCAATGAACTTCCGCCCAGTTCAAAGAAGTTGTCCGAGATGCCTATATTTTCTAGGTTAAGCACTTCTTTCCAGAGGCCGGCAAGTTGTTTTTCAATTGTTGAAACAGGTTCAATATGTGTGTCGTTTGAACTGAAAACCGGAACAGGCAATAACCGCCTGTTTATTTTACCGCTTGTTGTCAATGGCATTTTTTCGAGTTCCACAATATGGGACGGGATCATATATGGCGGAAGTTTTTTATGCAGGAACTCGCTGATCCCTTTTTTCATATCTCTTTCTCCGTTTGAAGGGACCACATAGCCCACTAAAGTTTTATTGCCGTTAGCCACTTCAGAAACAATTACTGCTGCTTCATTCACATCGGGGTGCTCGAGTAATTTTGTCTCGATATCGCCCAATTCAATACGGATTCCGTTAAACTTGACCTGGTTATCCATCCGCCCGATAAAATCAAGTTCGCCGCATCTATCCCATGTGGCGAGGTCGCCGGTTTTATAGGCACGAACCTCGTTCCCATAGGGGAGCGTAATGTGAATGAATTTTTCCGCTGTCAGGCCAGGGGCTGCATGGTAGCCTCTGGCAAGGTTTACGCCTGTAATTACCAGTTCCCCCTGCACACCAACCGGTTGCAACCGGTTGTTATCGTTTATTACATAAAGCCCTGTGTTGTCGATAGGCCTGCCAATATAGATTTTCTCCAAATCGGTGGCTGCCGGGCATTCGAACCACGATACAGCCACGGTCGCTTCGGTAGGGCCATACGTGTTGACAATCATCGGGGCATCCTTCCCCTCCATCATTTTATGGTACTTATTTATCAGGGCAGGGGGGAGGGCTTCCCCAATCAGTACGATCCATTTGATCGCGGATAAACAACCAGCCTGGCCTGTGGTTATCAGGTAGTCGACAAAAAGGGAGAAAACAGACGGCACAAAAATTATGGCTGATGGATTGTTTGCTTTAATACGTTCGGCAATACTTTTGGGGTCTTTTTCCCCGTCAGGTTTTAAGATAACCAGTTTCCCGCCGTTAAATGTCCACCAGAAAAGTTCCCAAACCGACACATCGAAGGTAATGGGGGTTTTCTGGATTATTTCATCACCGGAGTTAACCGGGTAGGTTTTCTGCATCCACCCGATTTTATTCATGACCGACCTGTGTTCAATCATAACACCTTTGGGCCGGCCCGTGGAACCTGATGTATAAATAATGTATGCCAGGTTATTCGCTTTTACCGCAACATCAGGGTTTGACGTTACTTCTGAAATATTATTTTTAAGGATGTTATCAATATAGATGTTTTTTTCTGAATCTTCAATATTAGCGCTTGCTGATTTTATTGTCAGGATGAATTTTAACCTGGCATCGTCAATCACCATTCTGCTCCTTTCTTTAGGGGCATTGGGCTCGAGTGGCACATATACAGCCCCGGCTTTTAAGGTGGCAAATATGGCAATCATCTGTTCAAACGACCGGTACAGGCAGATTCCTACCCGGTCTTTAACCTTAATCCCTTTTTCGAGCAGGTAGTGTGCCAAACGGTTGGTATGTTCGTTCATTTCGCGGTATGTCAACTCTTCCCCGTAATACTCAAGAGCAATGTTGCCGGGCGTTTTTTTAGCCTGGGATTCAAATTTTTTATGAATGCACAGATTGTCTTCAAATGGCGCAGCAGTGTCGTTCCAACTTTTAATTAGATCCCATTCGTTTTCAGGGATGATATTAAGATCCCCGGTTCCTGATTCCGGAGATTCAATCATTGAATCTAATATTTTTATAAAGATATTTTTCCAGCGGGCAATGGTTTGCTTTGAAAACAACGAAGTAGAATATTCGAAGGTGCCATGGTATTTCCCGGCTTTTTCAAAGAAGACCAGGAATAGTTCCAGTTGTGCCCCCTTGCGTTCAAGCCAGACAGGTTCTGTTTTTACGCCATTGAGGTGAAGTTCCATCAACGGCTCAAAAGTGAATCCGGCCTGGAACAACATGTTTGAGCCTGAGCCAGCCCGATAATTCTGATTCGCAAGGAGGCTGGTCAGGGGAATTTCCTGATTGCGGTGTGCAAACATCATTTTTTGCCTGACATGGGCCAGGAGCGAATTTACATTTACCCCTTCTTCGAGGTTTATTCTCACCGGCACAATATTCATGAAACAGCCAAAGGCATCCTTGCTCCCTTCAGCCCTGCGGTTGCTAATGGGCACTCCGATGTTAAACTCTTTCTGGTTGCTTAACCTGCCAAGCAGGATTGCGTATGCGCTTAACAGGACTACAAAAGGGCTTAATGCTTTGTCTTTTGCAAATTCCTTTATTTTCGCCGACCTGCCCGGGTCGAGTATAAAATTAAGCCTTTCGCCATCGGGCTTTAAGGTGGATGGCCTGTCGAAATCGGGCGGGAGGCTGATGGGGCTGATTGAATCCCCCAGTTCGTTTTTCCAGTTTTCAGCCATTTTCGCTGCTTCCGGCGAGTTGCCCCACGCTTGGTACCATCCTGCAAAATCTTTAAAATTGTATGGAGGTTTCCCTTTTTCAACCGGTTGATAGTTAAGCGCTGAATTGTATCGTTCTGAAAGTTCGTTTGCAAATATTTCTTTCGAGCGCAGGTCGACGATTATGTGGTGGAAAACAATGGTTAAGAAAGATAAGCCCTTCCCGTACCTGAAAAGTTTTACCCTGAGCAGGGGGTCATTTTTCAGGTCGAAAGGTTTGTGGATTTCATCGTAAACTTCCCGGGGGATGCTGGTTCCCGGAAGAGGCTGTGCGCATCTGGCTACTTCGATAACAAAATCGCCGGGGATATTGTTGATTATTTGATAGAGGGTGTGATCCTCTTCCAGAATATTCACGCGGAGAATGTCGTGCCTTGCAACCAGTTTTTGTAATGAATCCTCGAGGATGCCAGCATCGATGGCCCCTTCAATTTTAAAAACCGATGGTATGTTATAAGCTGTGTTGCCCTTGTACATATTGTGGATTGCCCAGAATTGTTCCTGTGTTTTTGTTAATCTGAATCGTTCCATTTCAGGTTATGTTGATTTATTAAGGGGGCAAAACGGTTGATTTATGATATGTCGTTATCGCATATTTCCAGTTCCGACATGATGAGCCTGATTTGTTCCTGCGGCTGGTCGTTTATTTTTTCCAGGGCTTCTTCCCGGGTTAGCAGGTTGTTCCTGATGAGGTGGCTGAGTTCCAGTTCATAGGGATTGTACCCCAGTTTCTTTTCATGGACGTAATTATTAAAAACATTCAGCCTGCAGTTGGAAGAACAGCCGTCAACATCTTTCGGGGGGGCCCAGCCCAAAGGCAAAATACTCCTGACAATTTCTTCTTCGGTGAAATTTTCAAGGCATAAAATATTGACATTGTAAGGGTAGCTTTTTACCCGGTTCAGCAGGTTCCCGTTTATTTCCATGTAGTTTGCGGCTTCCGGCCCGGCATATTTTTTTAATTTTTCGATTACCGGTTTGCGGCTGTCTTTCAGGAATGAATATATATTCTGATAATAGATGGCGTTTACCGGTATCTGGCCAAGTGTAAACCCCGAAATGATAAACGGGATTTTTTTCTCCAGAGCATATTTTAATGCCGTATTGTTGATGAGCGATATGCATGAATTACAGTTCGACGAAATCCGCGTCAATGTGCGTTTGTTGTAAATGTCGTAGATGGAACTGGCCCTGTACAGGTTGACCATGAACTTCTTCGACGGCGTGAATACGATGTGGTCGACGCCCAGGTTAGCCACAACCTTTTTAATATTTTCCAAAGCCCCGGGCGATGTAAAATGGTTCTCGAGGGTAAAAGCCAATACCCTCAGGTTGTATTTTTCGACAGTTAGTTTTAAGGTTAACGTGCTGTCTTTCCCGCCGCTGTAACACACAATGGCATCGTATTCCGACCTGCCCCGGGCGTTGTCGAACATTCTGATAATTTCTTCACGGGCTTCTTCAACCTTCCGTTTTTCTGTCGAAAAAAGCAGCTTATCCCTGCAGAAATTGCATACACCGTCCTCGTCGAACTCAATCGACGGGAAGTTTTCCGACAAAATGCAATGCGTACACCTTTTTATTCCGGCCATAATACTTAATTATTCCTTTCCGTTTTGTGATGAAATAAACCTAACAATTTTAAGCACCGACCCGAAATTTTCCCTATGCATCATATCCTCTGTTACTTTGAACCTGTATTCCTGTTCGATATATGCCGAAATTTCGATCAACCCCATTGAATCGATGATGCCGGTATCGACCAGCGATTTGTCGAGATCGATTTCACTGACGGGGACAAAAAACTGCCGCGACAAAAAGTTTAACAACTCATCCTGTATCTGTTCTTGGGTAATTGTTATTATTTTCATTGCTAATAGTCGTTAATTCCTACTTTTAATTTTTTTTCAGGCAAAGTGAATTTTCTTGGGTGGTTTATCCAGTATTGCACTATTTGGGTTGACAGTATAAAGCTTATCAGCATGTTGTCGCGGTACCCGGTATGTTTGGACATATTTCTCCGGAATTTATTCAGGAACCGTGAGATATATTTCTCATCCCAGATGCCATAATCTTTAATAATCTGCCCGTTCAGGAAGAAGGACGTATTTTCTGTCGGCTTCCCGTTCCGTATGAACGAAGCCAGGTCGGGGGCCATGTAAGGGCGTTTGGGCCTGTTTACGATGGATGCCGGGAGTTTATCCTGAAACGAATCGCGGAGTAAAAATTTTTGCGAAAGCCCTTTCATTTTAAACTCAGGATTTACATAAAATAAAAAATCAACAATCCGGTGGTCGAGGAATGGGTAGCGCCCTTCGACACTATGTGCCAGCGACATCCGGTCGCCCTGCGACGAAAGCAGGTAGCCCGAAAGCAACGACCGCATTTCGAGGTACTGGTTCCTGTTTAACAATTCCCACGTTGAATAGTTGCCGGGAAGGTTTTTTTCAACTTCGTCGATGACCTTGCTTTCATCAAATTGAATGTTAAAATTTTTATTGAAATAGTTGCCTGCTATTTTATTATTGTGCATCCGGATATTTAATGAAGCCAGGGGATTCCTGAAATTGTTGAGGAATCCCTCGTAATACATTTTCATTAATCCGAACATTTTTTCATTCTTGTAGTGATTCAGGTGGGGATACAGGTTTTTTATCAATAGGGGCCGGAGTTTCGAATCGGGGAATTTCGACCAGAATTCGAGCAATTTCAACTCTTTATATGAGTCGTAGCCAAACAGGATTTCATCGGCTCCTTCGCCTGTTAAAACCACTTTCATCCCGTTTTCCCTGACTTTCCCTGATAGTAAAAATAGCGGCACAGGCGCAGTCCTGAACACAGACCGTTCGGTGTGGTAGACCGCTTCGGGGAAAGCGTCGTCGATTTTATCGTAGGTGATATTCTGAAAATAATGCTCTGAGTTGATGAGGTTTATCATCTCTTTCTGGAAATGTGATTCATCAAACTCTTTATCCTCGAAAGTGATTGAATAGGTTTTAAACCTGTTGTTTGTGTGTTTTTTGATCAGGCTGGTGATAACCGAACTGTCGATACCGCCGCTTAAATAAGCACCTACGGGGACATCGCTGCGCAACCTCAGCCTGACAGCATCTTCAAGTAAAAAATTAAATTCTTCTTTTACTTCCTCGTAGCATTTATGGTTTTGGGGCACAACCTGCCCGATATCGTAATATCTTTCCTCCCTGAAAAGGCGGCTGTTTTTGTAAATCCTGAATACGCCCCCGGGCAAACTGGTAATTTTTTTATAAATGGTCGATGTGCCAAACGTATTCCAGAAAAGGGCATGCTGATACAGTTTTTTTATGTCGAACTCACGCCTGAACCCCCGGATCGTGTCGAAAGCTTTAAGCTCGGAAGAGAAGAATACCTGCCCGGCAAATTCAAGGATATAAAGTGGCCTGATCCCGAACCGGTCGCGGGCTGCAAACAATTCTTTTTTCTTTTTGTTCCAGATTAAGAACGCAAACTGGCCGTTAAATTTTTCGAGGCATTTTTCACCGTAAAATTCGTAAGCCCTTGCCACTACTTCGGTGTCGCTTTTTGAGGTGAACCGGATGCCCCGGGCTTCAAGTTCTTTTCTGATTTCTATATGATTATAAACTTCCCCGTTATAAACGATTATGCTGTTGCCGGTGTCAAAAGGCTGGTCTCCGGTTGAAAGGTCGACGATGGAAAGCCGTGTCTGCCCCAAGGCAATTTCGGGTGATATATAGTACCCCCAACTATCGGGGCCGCGGTGTTGCATGGCCGAAACCATGTCTGTAAGTGAATTATACCGTGCCTGATTATTATTTTCTAACCCTAATATTCCGGCAATGCCGCACATGGAATCCCTTGTTTTGTTAAGTTTTATTTTGTGTGTTGTGATTTTGTAGCCGAAGGCCTGCTGTACTAAGTTCCGTATGTTTTTATAATCTCAACGATAGTAGGCCAATCGGGCAATTCGGGAATGTTGCGGTCGTCGATGTACACATCGGCATAAATTTTCCTGCTTTGTGCCGGGTCGAAAATTTCATCAGGCGAGTTTTGGTTAACAGCAAAAAATTCAACCCCGTTTTTCCGGCAGAATTCGACGGCATCGTCAAGCTCTTTGCCCGACCTGAATGTCCATAATATCAAATCGTGCCCCAACTCCTGAAGAGACTTCAAAGCTTCAAATGCATCCGGGATTTCATTCCCGATTTCAGGGTACTGGTGTTCAACAATGGTTCCGTCAAAATCAACCGCAATTACCATATTTGAATTTTACTGGTAAATTAAGCAATTCTTAATTTCCTGTTATAATTCCCGTATCCTTTTTTCCAGTATTTGTAGCTATGCCCGTATCCCCTCTGTAACGCATCGTTGATAACCACATAAGCATTTTTAAGTTTATTGTCCCTGATTATTTTATTGATATCCGAGATTTCATTTTTCCTGCTGTAGTTAATCCGAAGGATAAACAACGAAGTATCGGCAACCCTGCCGACAAGGTTGGCATCGGGGACCAGCAGCATCGGGGCATTGTCGAGGACAATATAATCGAATCTGCTGCGGGCAGTATTGATAAATTCCTCGAATTTATTATTCTCGAGCAGTTCGGAAGGATTCTCCGGGATGTAGCCCGCCTGGGTAAAAAACAGGTTGGTGTAAGAAGTTGTGTTAGTAATTTCATCAAAATTTACTTCATTGTTTAAAAATGAGCTTAATCCGTTTTCTTCGTTAACTCCGAAATATGTATGAAGCCTTGGATTCCTAAGATCGGTGCCAACAAGCAATACTCTTTTATTGCCCGAGGAAAGTGCAGCTGCAAGGTTGGCCGAAATAAATGACTTACCTTCCCCGGAGATCAGCGAGTTGACAGATATAACCTTTCGGCCGATATCCGGGGCTGCTCTTAGTAATTTGACTTTTAAACTCTTGATTGATTCGGTAATACCAGAGTGCGGATGGTTAAAAACGGGAAGGGGATCCCTGTATTTGTGATGGATTATTTCTTCAATAACCGGCACCTTTGAAGCTGATTCAACCTCCCTTGATGATTGAATCCTGTTATTAAAAAAGGCAAGGAATGTAATAATCAGGAACGGAATTATTAGGCCTGCAAATATTCCGGCAAAGGCAAACAGGATCAGTTTCGGCCCGATCCTTTCTGCATACTCAGCCAGTGCCGGGTCGATCACTTTTGCCTGCGGGGCAATCGAAGCTTGCGAGATAGCGGCTTCCGCTTTTTTCTTTAGCAGGAAGTTATACAATTCATTGTTTACGTCAAATTCCCGCTGCATAGCAATCAGGTTTTTTTCAGTTTCGGGCAGGCTCGATAACCTGGCCTGTACGGTGTTGTACCTGCTGTTGATGTTTTGTTTTTCCCGCCGGGCTGTTTCAATCAGGTTGTCCAGCGTTTTTTCGATGCCCCGTTTTGCTGTCTGTATCTCCGTTTCCAGCATGATGAAATTGGGGCTTTTTTCTTTGACGCTTATTGCCAGCATTTCACGCCTCGAATACAGTTCCTTCAGGTTGGCAACCATTGCATTCAGCCCTTCGTTCATAGCACCCTGGATGGTAGGTGTGCTCATCTGGCCGATTGTTACGGAATTGCCAATGCTTGCGCGCAGGTTTTGATAGTATTCGAGGATCTGGTCTATCCTGTATTTCTCATTGTCGATTTCACCAATCTTGTTGTAAATAAGGTTTGCTTCCTGGCCTAGATCGACCAGTTGGTTCGACCTCCTGTAACTATTCAGCTTTTCTTCCGCCGCCCTCAGGGTTTCTTCAACCTCCTCAATCTGTGTATCGATAAAATTAACCGAGTTTTCTGAAGTAATGCTCTTTTTTTCCATCCCTGAACGTATAAACACATTATTAACTTCATTTAGAAAATCGGCTACTTTTTCAGGTATAGGGCCTTCAGAAGTTAAAATCACAATATCAGATACATCAGGCATGGCTGTAAATTCAACTTTTTCCTGGAAATATGCAGTTAAAATACTTTCGTCGTTGAAGACGAAAACGTATTTTTCACCCGCAGTCCCTTTTTTATTGCTGAGAGAAAAATTAAAATAGCCGTTCCTGTAAGGGATGTTAAAGAATCCTTTTTCTTTAAATTTTACCCTCTGTTTAACACTGTTTATTTTTGTCTCGCCATCAACTGAAACGAGGAATTCCTTGTCGTTAAGGGCTGTAATTTCAATCGGGATATTTTTCAGGTTCGTAGCCCCTTCCTGTGTAATCACATCAAAAGGTTCGTTCCCGTACAATTCAGTTTTTCCGAATAATCCTTTTTTATACCAGGTTATCTTCCAGTCCAGGTTTTCAATGGCTTCCCTGAAATTGGAATAAGACATCAGTACTCCGACCTGGTCGCTGATATTGGATTTTTCGACGTAATATTGTTCTTCAAACGACAACTCTGAACTGAGCGTTTTGTCATCTGTATAAATGAGCAGCCTACTGTTGAGTTCATACGATTCAGGAGTCATTTTGTACACAACAAAACTTACTGCAAGCCCAATAGCGCAAGCTAATACAAACCAGGGCCATTTACGGATATACCGCAGATAATCGTTGCGGGCGTCTTGTTTTTCCTGCTCGTCGATAGAATTTAATAATTTTTCAATTTTTTCCATAACATTGATTTTTTTTGTGGCCATTTTACCTTATGATCAAGCTAAGTGCAATCAGTGAAGTTGAAATTGACGATAATATCATTGTAATGGTCGGGACATTCAGCCCGGTGTTTTTAAATTTCCCGGGCGGGACATAAACAATATCGTCGGGTTGCAGGTAGAACGCTTCAGATTCAAACAGTTTTTTACTGGTAAGGTCGAGGTTGAATGTCCGGGTGCTGAACTTCTCCTGCCTGATAACCTTTACCCTGTCGATTTTTGCATAATCGGTAATACCGCTGGCCAGGCTGACTGCGTCGATGACATTTATTTTGCCGAGGTAGTTGTAAAACAGCCCGGGATTTTTAACTTCTCCCGTAACATTGACCTTAAAGCTCAGGATTTTTACTTTTACAGTCGGTTCTTTCAGGTATTCCATTGCCCGCTCCTTTATCCTGCTCTGTGCTTCGATCAGCGTCAGCCCTGAAACAGGAATTGTCCCGATTATAGGGAATGTTATTTCACCTGAAGCTTCAACCATGTAGCCGTTGATGTACTGTGACGGCAAGCCCCCGTACATCTGCTCCGTCCCCGAAACATAATTTTCACTCCCCGGGCTGGAATTAAACAACTCGTTAACATCCTTGTCAAGCGTCTGGATGTTGACATACAAATTATCGAGGGGGCGTATCCTGTATTCCGGGACTTCCTTAGGGATTCCGAACAGGCTTTGTTCAGTTGCCAGGTCCTGGAAGTAAGCCAGGTCTTTTGTGAACCGGCAGGATGAGAACAAGAACATTGCTATCGCAATAAAAAAGAAAAATTGTATCCGTTTCATAATCTTATTTTTTTGACATGTTTTGGGTATTGATAAGTGTCTGTTTATTCCTGATTGAATTATTTAATATTCTGTATCTGTATAACTTACCCGGTTATTGCCCGTTCCCCGAAAAAATCACTTTACATGTTTTCAGCATAATAATAAAATCGAGTTTCAATGACCAGTTATCGATATATTGCATATCCATCTCCATCCATTTGTCGAATGAAATATTATTCCTCCCTGATACCTGCCAGATACAGGTAATCCCCGGATTAATGCTTAACCGGCGTGTTAAATTGCGTTTATATTGTTTTACCTCAGCGGGGATTGGCGGCCTTGGCCCTACAATCGACATATCGCCCATCAGCACATTTATAAACTGGGGGAATTCATCGATCGATGTTTTTCTGAGGAACTTTCCGATCCTGGTAATCCGGGGGTCGTCTTTTATTTTAAACACCGGGCCTTCCTGCTCGTTTTTACTTATTAGCTGTCCCTGCAATTCTTCGGCATTAACCACCATGGTGCGGAATTTCAGGCATTTGAAATGCCTGCCGTTTTTCCCGACCCTGACCTGTTTAAAG